>Ga0137409_10000422_pt1 | contig 45934 bp, 35 predicted proteins | sample CZODoug1_16funga_FD_122059 | JGI IMG/M metagenome (GOLD analysis project Ga0137409, IMG submission 122059) | Vadose zone soil fungal communities from Angelo Coast Range Reserve, California, USA - CZODoug1_16fungal (Hybrid Assembly) | ecosystem: Environmental > Terrestrial > Soil > Vadose zone...
AAGACCATCCCTGGGGCTCCGCGCGGCACATCCCTGTGCCGCGAGGGTCTCGGGAGCGCCCTCCGAGGCACAGCCGCCGAACGCTTGCTCCAGCCATGGTGGCAACCGCCGGCCTCGGAGGCCGCGCAGTGCCCACGGCCGGCTGCGAAACGTCGTCGTAACGCGCTCGCTAACGCCGCGACGCGCCCAAGCAGGTCGGTGGCTCGCTGACGCCTCGGAGGCCGCTCCCGAGACCGTCGGCGCACAGGGATGTGCGCCGCCGAGCCCCAGGGACGGTTTTTCGGCGTGTCTCGGGAGCGGCCTCCGAGGCGTCGGCGAGCCGTCGACCGCCTGCGCGAAGGTCAACGCGCCCGACGCGCCGCAAACGTCAGCCCGGCGCGGGGAGCGACCCGCCGCTCGGGGCGGGTTCGATGACGCCGCAGGCGACCGGCGCGCCCGAATTGCCGGACGGCGGGGACTCGAGGTCGTCCTCGCCCGCATGGACCACCAGCGCATGACCGATCATCTGGAAGTCCGGCTCGCTCCCGAGCACCGCGTCCTGCAAGCTCGTGCGCACGTTACCCGCCTGATCCGCCACCACGTTGCCCAGGTCGCCCGGATGGCGTGCGTCGCGCGCGTCGGTGGGCGCCCCGTGCGGCGCGTCGTGCGGGTTCAAGTGTTTACCGGCCGACGACGCGTCGGCTGCGCTGCAGTCGCCGAACTCGTGAACATGGATGCCGTGCGGGCCCGGCGTGAGGCCGCTCAGCATCACGTCGAGCGTGACCGTGGTGCCGCTCTCGGCGAAATACACCGTGCCGCGAGCGTCGTTGCCGGCCGTCGGCTCGAGAGTGGCGCGAGCCACGGTGCGCGGCGGCGCGTCCGTCTCGGTACGCGGCGCAAGCGCGAGCGGCGGCGGCGCGGCACGATCCGCGGACGCAGCTTCCGGCGGCGCGAGGCGCGCTCCGTCACCCGCTGGTTGCTGCTCACACCCGAGCGTGACCACGGCGATCGCACCTGCCACGAGCATCGAGCCGACGCTCGATCGGAGACTTGAGTTACGCATACGACCTTCCTCCTTCGGTGCCTAAAAAGACAAGCCCAGACTCCGCTGGGCTTGCCGTGCCTCTAGAGCCGATATTCACCGACCCGTCGCCGAAGCACCTCCAATAGCAGCAAGGGCCGTGCCAACCTGCCGGCGCCGTGGCATGGAATCTGCACCGAACTCAACGGAGGACGCGCCTTATGAGCACATGGATGTCTTGCATGGAGCGCGGCGCAGGAGCGCGCCGCGCGCGCCTCGGGATGTGGCTGCTCCTGATCGCGCTCACGGGCGCGGCCCGAGCCGACACTGCGAAGCTCGCGGTCGCGGACGGCACGGGGCCGAGCCCGCAGCTACCCGAGCCCAACCGGCAGCTGTTCCCCACGATCGACGTCGCGCCGTCGGTCGGTTGGACGCACGGCGACACTCCGGCCGCGGCGCCGGGCCTCGAGGTCCGCGCGTTCGCGACGGGGCTCGTTCACCCCCGCTGGATGTACCTGCTACCGAACGGCGACGTGCTCGTCGCGGAGACCAACGCGCCGCCCCGCGAAGACGACTCGCGCGGCATCGTTGGCTGGGTCACGGGGCTCTTCATGAAGCGCGCGGGCGCCACGGTGCCGAGCCCGAATCGAATCACGCTGCTGCGCGATGCGGATCACGACGGCGAGGCCGAGCTCAAGACCACGTTCTTGAGCGGGCTCGAGTCGCCGTTCGGCATGGCACTGATCGGCGACCGTCTCTACGTCGCGAACACGGATGCCCTCGTCCGCTTCCCCTACGTGCCAGGCTCTACGGAGATCACGGCGCCCCCCGAAACCGTCGCGACGCTACCCGCGGGCACGATCAATCACCATTGGACGAAGAACGTGATCGCGAGCGCCGACGGTAAGCACCTCTACGTCACCGTGGGCTCGAACAGCAACGTCGCCGAGAACGGCATCGAGAACGAGGAGCGGCGCGCGGCGATCCTCGAGATCGATCCCGAGAGCGGCGCGACGACGGTGTTCGCGTCCGGCCTCCGCAATCCGAACGGTCTCGCGTGGGAGCCGCTGACGGGCGAGCTCTGGACGGTCGTAAACGAGCGCGACGCGATCGGCAGCGACCTCGTGCCGGACTACCTGACGTCGGTGCAGCGTGGCGGATTCTACGGTTGGCCGTACAGCTACTACGGCAATCACGTCGACGACCGCGTCGAGCCGGCGCGGCCGGACCTCGTCGCGAGCGCGATCGTTCCCGACTACGCGCTCGGGCCGCACACGGCTTCGCTCGGTCTCGCGTTCTACGCCGGCGACGCGATGCCGGCCGCGTACCGCGGCGGCATGTTCGTAGGCCAGCACGGCTCGTGGAACCGCAGACCGCCGTCCGGCTACAAGGTCATCTTCGTGCCGTTCTCCGGCGGCAAACCGAGTGGGATGCCGCGCGACGTGCTGACGGGCTTTGTGAACGGCGACGGCGAAGCACGCGGCCGGCCCGTTGGCGTGGCGATCGATTCCGCAGGCGCGCTGCTCGTCGCCGACGACGTCGGCAACGTCGTGTGGCGCGTGACGGGAGCCGCGCGCGACAGTTCCTGACCGCCGCGCGCGGCCGCGTCGCTCAGCGGCGGAGGCGCTTGGCCTTCTTCTTGGCCCCGGCCTTCCTGGGCGCGGTCTTCTTGGTCCGGGCCTTCGCGCTGGTGGCGCCACGGCCCTTGCGTTTCGACGCCTTGCTCTTCGACACCTTGCTCTGGCCCGCTTTGCGCTTCGGCTTTGCCGCGGCCTGCGCCGCGGGCCTCTTCACGAGCACGGCCTCAAGCTTGTTGCCGTCGAGGTCCCGCACGAACGCGCCGTAGTAGTCAGGGCCGTAGTCTGGACGCGGCCCGGGCGCGCCCTCGTCCACGCCACCGGCTTCGAGCGCCGCGCGGTGGAACGCGCCGACCACGTCCTTCGTGAACGCCACGAAGCCGACGTGCACGCCGTTGCCGACGGTCGCGGGGCTCTGATTGTGCGGCAGCTGAACCCAGAACACGGGCGTGTCGTCGCCGTAACCGATGCCGTACGGCATGAACTCCATCACCCGCCGATAGCCGAGCGCGCCGAGCACGTTGTCGTAGAAACGGGCGGCGCGTTCCACGTTCATGACGCCGACTGAGACGTGATGCAACATGGGGGTCCCTCCTAGGTTGGTGAGGAACAGCTTACCGCAGAAGGGCGGCGGCGATGCTCGCTTTTCGGTCCCTCTCCGGGCGTGCTTCCCGCCGCGTCACTCCCCGCCGTCACTCATACCGCAGCGCGTGCACGGGGTGCGCGCGACCGGCCTTGAGCGACTGCACGGCGACCGTCGCATAGGCTATCGCGAGCCCCGCGACGGCGGCGCCGAGGAACGGCAGCGGGCTCATCGCCGTGCGGTACGCGAACCCGTCGAGCCACTTGTCCATCGCGAAGTACGCCCCCACGCACGCGAGCGGCGCCGCGATCAGCACGAGCACGACCGTCCGCTGCGCGAGCAGCATCACGATCTGGCTCGTGCGCGCGCCGAGCACCTTGCGCACGCCGATCTCGCGCGTGCGCTGCGCGGCGGTGAACGACGCGAGGCCGAACAGCCCGAGGCACGCGATGAAGATGCAGAGCCCCGCGAAGATCGCGATCAGCCTCGTGAGCCGCGTGTCCGACAAGTACAGCTGGTCGAGCGAGTCGTCGAGGAACTTGAACTCGAAGGGATGCTCCGTATCGAACTTCCGCATCGTGTTGCGGATGTGGTCGATCGTGCCCTGCACGTCCTTACCCGAGATGTTCACCGCGAGGATCCGATTCTGGAACGGACGCTGCGGGGGCGGCACCTGGGCGAAGTTCTCGTTGATCCGGTAGACCGCGAACGGCGCGATCTCGTCGTGCACGGACCGGAAGTTGAAGTTCTTGACGACGCCGACCACGGCGCCCTTCTGCGCGCTCGGACCCAGCCCGATCTCGAAGCGCTTGCCGATAGGCTCCTTCCACCGCAGCATCTTCACGGCCGCCTCGTTCACCACGATCGCCGAGATACCGGCGCCGAGATCCTGTTCGTTCGGCGCGCGCCCCGCCAGCACCTGCATGCCCATCACGTCGAAGAACTCGGGTCCCACGCCCATGTGGATCAACGACGTCGACTCGAAGACGCCGTCGTTGTTCTCCAGGTTCAGCACGTTGATGTTGAAGCCGCCGCCCATCATCGACGCGCTCCAAGACACGCCGAGCACGTTCGGATTCGTGAGCAGCTCGGTTCTGATCGCCTCGCTGCGCTCGACCACGTCGGCGCCGCGCATCGTGACGACCACCCGGTTCTCCTTCTCGAAGCCGAGCGACATCGATGCCACGTAGCTCATCTGCCGCGCCATCAGCAGAGTGCTCGCGATCACGGCAATCGAGATCGTGAACTGCAGAAGCACGAGCGCTTCGCGCAGCCCGCTGTTGCCTGACCCGCCCTTCTTGCCACTCACGAGCGCGGATACCGGCACGATCGAGGACAAATAGAACGCCGGGTAGAGGCCCGCGCCGAGCCCGATCGCGAGCGCCAGACCCACGATCGAGGCCGCCACCCTGGCGGGCGAGCCCAGACCGCCCAAGGCGATCTGCTTGCCGAACAGGGTGTCCAGTGGCGTGAACGCGGAGGCGGCCTCGACGAGCAGCACGCCGAGCACCACGGCGATTCCGGCCAACAACACGGACTCCGCGAGGAACTGCGCCACGAGTGCCGTGCGCTTCGACCCCATGATCTTGCGCATTCCGACCTCTTTAGCGCGCTTGCTGGCACGCGCCGTCGCCAGGTTCATGTAGTTGATGCCGGCCACGAGCAGTGTGAACACCGCGACCGCGATGAAGCCGTAGATGTAATAGCGGTTGCCGGTCGAGATGTCGTTCGGCAGGTCGGAATAGAGATGGATTCGGTCGAGCGGCTGGATCCACGCGCGCCAACTTGCGTTGAGGCGCGCGCTGATGTCGCTCATGTTCCGGTCGAAGAACGCTTTGGACACGTCGGCGAACTTGGCCGCGTCGTAACCTTCGGGCATCAGCAGATATGTGAAGAGAGCCACGTTGTAGAGCCGGTTGCGCCGCTGGTTGATGTCGTCCGGCACGGTGAACTGCTGCTGCGTGGTGGAGAACAACACGTCGTATTTCAACGTCGTGTTCTCGGGTAGGTCGTCGAACACCAGCGTGATCTTGAACTCGGAGCCGTTCTCGATGTTGATCGTCTCGCCGAGCGGATTGCGGTCGCCGAAGTATTTCTGCGCGAACTTGCGGCTCACGGCCACCGACGTCGGCTCGACGAGCGCCGTTTTCGGATCGCCGTAGAGGATCTTGTGCGTGAACACCTCGAACACGTTGGGGTCGGTAGTGGACACGTTCTCCCAGTAGTAACCGACGTCACCGTGTTTGATGAACCGCTGGTTGCCGCCTCCACCGCCCTGGAAACGCACGAATGCCTGGACGTCGGCATTCTCGTCCTTGAGCATCGGTCCGAGCATCCCCGACGTGGCCGCGAACGTGTCGACCTTGCCGTTGATCGTAAACTCGTTCACGACGCGGTAGATGCGCTTGTAGTTGACGTGGCTCTGGTCGTAGGTGAGCTCGCTGCGCAGATAGACGCCGAGGATCAGGCAGCACGCCACGGCGAGCGCGAGTCCGGCCACGTTGATCAACGCGTAAGCCTTGTCGCGGGCGAGGGTCCGCAACGCGACCTTGAGCACGCTCGTGTTCATCGTCTTAGGTCCCCCCGGATTGACGCGTAGAGTTTAGCCCAGCACGCGGCGCGGCGCGGCGCGTCCCGCCGGTCGCGGGTGGAAGGCGAGCTGGAGATAATGAGAGTCGCCGGCAGCGGGCTGGCATGTGCCGCGGCGCGGCGACGAGGTACGGCGAGATGTTGCAAGCGAAAGCATGGCGGCGGCCGGTCGTCGCGCGCAGCCATGGCGAAGGCCATCGGCAGGCGTCGTGGCTCGAGCTGCTGTTCGACCTGTCGTTCGTGATCGCGGTAGCGCAGGCCGCGCTCCAGCTCGAGCACCGGCTCGCCGAAGGCCATCCGGACGCCGCGGTCGTCTCATATCTATTGGTGTTTGCGGCGATCTGGTGGGCCTGGATGTCGTTCACCTGGTTCGGCAACGTCTTCGACACGGACGACGTGCCCTATCGACTATGGATGCTCTTGATGATCGCAGGGTCGCTCGGCCTCGCGGCCGGTGTGCCCCGGATCGCGGAGCTCGACTTCAGGATCGGGGTGTCGTCCTACGTCGTGATGCGGCTCGCCTACGTCGCCCAGTGGCTGAGGGTGCTCCAAAGCCGCGACCCCACCTGGCGGCCGATCGCTTGGAAGGTCATCGTTCTGACGACGCTGAACCAGGCGGGCTGGGTGGCTTTCCTTTACTGCCCGCTCGAGTGGCGGCTGCCCGTGTTCGTCTTTTGGTTCGCGGCCGACGTCGCGACGCCGGTGATCGCCGGCTGGGACGCGCGGCTCGGCGGCCATCGCGGACATATCGTGGAGCGCTACGGGCTGTTCACGCTGATCGTGCTCGGCGAGTCGATCGCCGCCGCCACGGTCGCGGTGGGCCGCGCCGTCGAGACGCAGGCCGCGGCGCTACCGCTGCTCGTGCTCGCGGTCGGCGGGCTCGTGATCGTGTTCTCGATCTGGTGGATCTACTTCGACTTGAGCGCGGGCGGCCACGGCCGCCAGGCCGCGGCGCCCGGCCGCGCCGCGCAAATCGTCTGGGGCTACGGGCACTACTTCGTGTTCGCGTCGCTGGCGGCGATCGGCGCGGGGCTTGCGCTCGCCGTCGAACGGCTCACCGAGCGCGAGAACGTAGCGCTGCCGGACACGGGCGTCGCGCTCGCGATCGGCGCCGCCGTGGCCGTGTTCCTGCTCGCGGTGGCCGCGATCGAAGCCGCCGACGAGGGCGCCTACGCGCTACGCGACGCGCTTGTGAAGCTCGGCGGTGCGCTCGCGGCGCTCGGCGCCGCGCTCGCCGCGCCCGCGCCCGCGCTCGGCGTCGCGGGCAGCGTGCTCGCGATCGGGCTCGTGCTGGCCGCGATGGTTTGTTACGGCGTCGTGCTCCAGCAGCGGATGTACGCCGCCGCACGCTGACGCTTCACGGAATTTCGCGGTGACCTTCGGCGAGCGCGTTCGGCACCACGACGGGCCCGGCTCGCGCCTGCGACGCGCGATACTCTCGCCATAGAATAATGAGACCGGCCGCGATCACGAGCGGCGCGCCGATCCACACGGAGACGTACGGCGTCTCGCCGAAGAAGAAGTAGCCGTAGAGCACGGCGAACAGCAGATTCGCGTAGTCGAGCGGCGCGATCATCGACGCCTCGGCGTAGCGATACGACCACGTCATCAGCAGCTGGCCGAACACGCCAAGCACGCCGATCAGCACGATGAACGTCCATTGCTCGGCCGTCGGCATCGGCCAGCCGGCGACGGCCGTGAACGCCGCGACGATCATCGAGGTCATAGAGAAATAGAACGTGATCGTGATCGCGTGCTCGCCGCCGCTGCCGCTCATGCTGCGCAGGAACATCATCGCCACCGCCGAGAACACGGCCGCGCCGAGCGATAGCCCTACGCCGAGCGAGCCGCCGCCGAACGACAGATGCGGTCCCACCATGATCAGCACGCCGGCGAAGCCGACGCCAAGCGCCGTCCAGCGATAGGCGTGGATCCGCTCGCCGAGAAACAGCATCGCGAGCACGGTGAGGAACATCGGCGCAGTGAACGTGATCGCGGTGAAGTCGGCGAGCGGGATCAGCGTAAGCGCAGTGAACCAGCAGAACATGCTGGCCGTGCCCGACAGCGAGCGCAGCGCGTGCGACCTCAAGTTTGCCGTCTTGAGCAGATGCAGGCCCTCGACGCGCCACGCGATGAACGCGAGCACGACGAGCGAGATCAGGCCGCGCACGAACACGGTCTCGCCGCTGGGGATCGCCGCGCCGAGGTACTTGACGCACGCGGCCATGCTCGCGAGGAACAGCACGGACACGAGCTTGAGCAACGCGCCCCGAATCGGGTGCGCTTGGTGGGCATGCGACAAGGGAGGCACCACGCGGAAAATGGGGACATGTTACGTTTTCGGGGCGCGACTTTCCTCGAAAAACGTAACATGTCCCTGTTTTCTTGGCGGACTCCTCCGGCTCGACCGTATTAAGCAAGTGGTAACGACAAACAAGGCGGTTCGGCGCGGCCGGATACGGTTGATGCCTTCGCTACGCGATTCCTCCCCTCGCGGCACCGATCCGCACGCCGAGTTCGTTACCGGCTTGTTCGAGCGTTGCCGCCGCGCGCTGCTCAAGTATCTCGTCGATCTCTTGTCGCGGCGCGAGGACGCCGAGGACGTGGTGCAAGAGACCTACCTCCGACTCATGAACGCGAGAACGCTCGAGCGCTCCGACGCGCGCGCCCGCGCGTTCCTATTCAAGGTCGCGACCAACCTCGCCTACGACCGCTTCCGCGAGCGCCGCGTACGCGGCGCGCAATCCGACGCCGAGCTCGGCGACCTCGCGAGCGACGCGCCGTCACCAGAGCGCATCGTCGCGCTCGAGCAAGGCGTCGAGATCGTGAAGCGCACGCTGCTCGAGCTCACGCCGCGCTGCCGCCAGGTGTTCCTGTTGCGCACGTCCGCCGAGCTCGGCTACGACGAGATCGCGAAGCGCCTGGGCTTGAGCAAACGCACGGTGGAGCGCGAGATGCAGATCGCGCTCGAGATCTGCCAGGAACGCCTGCAACCGGAGCGCAACCGATGAGCCGCGAGCCGCAAACGTCGCCGACCGATCCGCGCTCCGCCGCCGAGTGGTTCGTGGCGCTCGACACTGCGAGCGCCGGCGACGATTCGCGTGACCCGACCGGGGGCGACGACGCGCGGGCCGCGGCCTGGATGGACGAATCCGCCGACAACGACGCCGCGCTCGCGCGCTGCGCGGCCGCCGTCGCGATCGCGCGTGGGCTCGCCGACGATCCGCAGCTGCGCTGGGCGTACGACGAGGCCGCGGCCATCGCGAGCGGCGACGCACGAGCCCGCGGCGACGGCGCGCACCGCAGCGCGCGCCGCTGGCTCGCGTGGACCGGCGCCGGGGTCGCCGCGGCCGCGGTGGCCGCCGCGCTCGTCCTGTCGTTGCGCTCGCCACCGCCCACGACGGCCGAGCGCCCCCCGGTCGTGTCGCACGCGGCCGAGATCGTCGCCCGCGCGGCCCCGGTCGCGCCCGTGGTCCTGCTGCCGGGCGGCGTGGCGGTGGACGCGAACTCGGTGGCCGTATTGCCGTTCGCATTCGCCGCCGACGACGACAGCGCGGACGCCGACGGCGGCGCCCTGCTCCAGAACGCGATCGTCGCGGACCTCGCCGCAGTGCCGGGAGTCTACGTGCGCGGTGGCGCGGTCGTCGCGCCCTACGCGCACACGGACTTGTCCGCAGCCGAGATCGGCGTGCTGCTCGGCACCCGCGGCATCGTGAGCGGCCAAGTCGAGTTGCACGCGGCCGGCGTGAGCGTCCACGCGCAGCTGACGGACGCCGCGACCAACGACGTCGTCTGGCGCGCCGACTACGACACGACGCTCGGCGAGCTGCGCTCCGTCAGCGCGGCGCTCGTCGACGGCATCGCCGCCACGCTCGTCGACCCGACACTGCGCCGCAGCGCGCTGCGCGCCGCGAGCTCGGCGCGCGGCGACAACACGCTCGCGTCCGTCGCGGAGCCCGCGTTCGACCGCTGAGCATCCGTCTCGTCTCGATCGACCATGCACAGGAGTCGTCTCATGAAATCGCGAAGCTTCATTCACCTCGGCCTCGCTGCCTCGATCGCGCTGCTCGCAGCAACGCCGGCCGTTGCTCAAGTACGGGCCGGTGGCGCGCCGCAGCAAATCCAGCAACAGGGGCAACCTCAGCAGCAGGCGCCGCAACAGGGGCAAGGCCAACAACCAGCGCCGCAAGTGGGGTTCGCGGTGCCCCCACCGAACTTGCCGCCGGCGGAGCCGCTACCGACGGTCGCGCTGTCTGACGTGCTCGCGCGTGTCGCGCGCAACTCCAACAAGGAATTCCTGATGGAGATCCGCACCCCGCAGCAGATCTTCCTCGGCGGAGCGCGGATCGAAGACGTGACCTATCCGCTGCTGCTATCGATCCTACGCGCCAACGGTCTCGCCGCCGCCACGATCGAAGGCCGCGTCAACATCGTGCGCGACAGCGACATCCGCGCCTACCCGCTGCCGATGGTGAACGCCGACGACCCGAAGATCCCAGCCGACGAATGGGTGCAGCGCATCATCACCACGAGCTCGATCGACACGGCGCAGCTCGTGCCGGTCCTGCGGCCGATGTTGCCCCAATCGGCGCACATGGCCGCGTCTCCGCCGCGATCGCTGATCGTGGTCGATCGCTACGCGAACGTGAAGCGCATCACCGAGACGGTCAAGGCCCTCGACCGAGCGCAGTAGCCGCAGGAGCTCGAAGCGGGTCCCGCGCCGCGCCCCAACTCTCGGACGTCTCCTCCCCAAGGACCGCTGACAGTGGCCGGCGCGGGATCCGCGCTCGGGGACGCCGCAGTGAACGGCCGCGTCGCCCCGGGTTGTACCCGCGTCCGAGCGTGCGATACTGCGCGCCGTGAGTAGCGTGACCGTCCCCGCCGCTCGAGGCCACCGGCCCCTCGCCGCGCTGCTGATCGCCGCGATGCTCGCGGCGCTCACCTTCTGGGTGGCCGCCGCCCTGCCCTATCTCCGGTTCGACCCGGCGCAATTCGGCGACCTCTGGTCGCGGCGCTATCCGCTCCTCGTCCACATCGCGGGCGGCAGCGTGGCCCTGCTCATTGGACCGCTGCAGCTCTGGCTCGGCGCGACGCGCCGCCGCCTCGATTGGCATCGCACGCTCGGCACTCTCTACGTGGTCGGCGTGACCGTCGGCGTGCTCGGCGCGTTCTATCTCGCGCTGACGACGCCGGGCGGCTGGATCTACTCGTGGGGGCTCATCGGGCTCGGCGTCGCGTGGACCATCACGACCGCGATGGCCTACGTCGCGATCCGCCGCCGCGCGCTCGACCAGCACCGCGAGTGGATGATTCGGAGCTACGTCGTGACGCTCGCGTTCGTGCTGTTTCGCGCGCTCGTCGTCGAGTTCGGCGCGCTCGGCGTCGGCACGCCGGGGGAGCAAGCGGCGCTCGCGGCGTGGTTCTGTTGGGCCGTACCGCTGCTGCTCACGGAGCCGGTGCTTCAGCTTCGCAAGCTCGGTGCGGTGACGGCCTGAGGAGCCGCCCACATTAACAACGGCCCGTGGCGGTGCGATACTGCGCGCGCCACTCATCGCGCGGGGGAACACGATGTCGAGCAGAACACTTGCGCTCGTGTGCTGCGCTGTCGTCGCAGCGTCGACGGCACGCGGCGAGGACATCTGCGCGGGCCTCGCAAGCCCGGGCGTCACGAGCGCCGGCGGCGCCGCCCCGTTCCGCGAAACCACCATCCTTTCGATCACCGCCGTGGCGGCCGATGCCGCACGAGGGGTGCCGGCCTTCTGTGAGGTGCGGGCCGCGATCACGCCGGCGGCGGGCTCGCACATCGGCGCGGTGTACCGGCTGCCCGAAAGCTGGAACGGCAAGCTGCTCGGCGTCGGCGGCGGCGGCTTCGCGGGCGACGTGACGCTGCAGGCCGCCACGGCGGGACTCGCGCGCGGTTACGCCGTCGTCCAAAACGACCTGGGGCACCCGAGCGCCGACGCGCTCGATCCGTCGTTCGCGCTCGACGCCTCCGGTGCGCGCAACGTCGAGGGCATCGTCGACTTCGGCCATCGCGCCACGCATCTCGCCACGGTGGTGGGCAAGGACGTGGCGGCCAAGCTCTACGGCCGGGCTCCGCGTTACGCCTATTTCCAGGGCTGCTCGACCGGCGGCCGCCAAGGCCTCGCGGAGGTTCAGCGCTATCCCGACGACTATGACGGTGTGATCGCGGGCGCGCCGGTCTACACCCCGCTCGTCTACTCGAACGCGATTCTGCGCGTTCAGGCCTTCCACTCGAAACCCGAAAGCAACCTGCTGCCCGCGCAAGTGCCGCTGATCCAGAAGGCCGTGCTCGCCGCCTGTGACACGCTCGACGGCGTCGCCGACGGAATTCTCACCGATCCGCGCGCCTGCTCGTGGGATCCGGGCGAGCTCGAATGCAAGGCCGCGGCGTCGGCCGAGTGCCTCACCCACGCGCAGGTGGAAACCGTGCGGCGCGTGTATGCCGGCGTAAAAACCAAGGACGGCAAGTACGCCGCGATGCCGATCATGCGCGGCGGCGAGAGCGATTGGGTGGCGCGCATGGTCGGCACACCCGAGGCGCCGAACGGCGTGAACGCGCGACTCGGCGCGCCGTTCATGTCCTACATCGTCAAGGCCGATGCTCGGTATGACCTCTTCACGTTCGATCCGGAGCGCGATATGGCGGCGCTCGCCGGCGGCATCGCAGGAGCCGAGGTGCACCAGCAAAATCCCGCGATCGGGCGGTTCGTCGCGCGCGGCGGCAAGCTCCTGCTGTGGCACGGCTTCAACGACCCGGGACCGAGCCCTGTGTCGACGATCGAGTACTTCGAAGCCGTGCAGCGTGCGGTGCCCGCGGCGCGCGAATCCGTGCGGCTATTCCTCGCGCCGGGCGTGCTGCACTGCCGCGGCGGCGCCGGCCCCGATCGGTTCGACGCGTTGACGGCGCTCGAGAGCTGGGTGGAGCGCGGGACTGCGCCGGCTACTCTGCTCGCGACGAAGGCCGGGTCGACGCTGTCGCGGCCGCTGTGCCCGTATCCGCAGCTGCCGCGGTACAAAGGCACCGGCGATCCGGGCGACGCCGCCAATTTCGAGTGTGGATCGTGAGGCCGCTCGGGCTCGAGCACGCGGCGCGCGCAGCAACGCGCTGAGTCGAATCCACTGTAATCTAATGTGCGCGCGGGGCCGGCCGCCGCCGCGCGTTGTTTGTGCTACGGAGGTTGCATGCGTTCCTTGGTTCCAGCTTCGGTTTCGTTGTCGCTCGCCGTCGCGCTGTTCGCGGCTGATGCCTCCGCGCAGTCGCCCAACGGCGAGGCGTTGTTCGCACAGCACTGCATGGCGTGCCATCAGAGCCCCGCGCCCGACCCCGAGATCCCGGGACGCGAGCACCTCGAGCAGCTGCAGCCGGACGTGATCGTCGCGTCCCTCACCGACGGCCCGATGCGGATCCAGGGCATGCCGCTCACAGCGGCGGAGCGCGTCGCGATCGCGGAAGCCGTCACGGGCAAGCGAGTCGCGGCCGCCGTGGTGGCGACCGACGCCGGGCAGTGCACGAGCCGCGCGAGCGCCGCGTCGAGCCCCGAATGGAACGGTTGGAGCCCGGACGTCCGCAACACACGCTTCCAGCGTGACGCCGGCGGTCTCACCGCGGCCAATGTTTCGCAGCTGAAGCTCAAGTGGGCGTTCGGCGTGCCGAACGTCACGCAGTCGCGCTCACAGCCGGCGATCGTCGGCGGCAGGCTCTACATGGCGAGCGCGTCGGGCATGGTCTACGCGCTCGACCCGAAGACCGGCTGCACGTACTGGACGTACAAGGCTCAGTCGGGCGTGCGCACCGCGATCTCGGTGGGCCCCGTGGGACCGAAAGGCGCGCCGACCGGCAACGCGGTCTACTTCGCCGATGCGCAAGCGCGCGCCTACGCCGTCGACGCCGCCACCGGCAAGGAGATCTGGAACCGCAAGGTCGATGACCACCCGGCCGCGCGCGCAACCGGCGCGCCGACGCTCTACGACGGCCGGCTGTACGTGGTCCTGTCGGGCGTGTCGGAGGAATCGGCGGCCGCGATGCCGGACTACGAGTGCTGCAAGTTCCGCGGCAGCTTGACCGCGCTCGACGCGACGACCGGCGCCGTGCTCTGGAAAACCTACACGGTCGACGAGCCGAAGCCGCGCGGCCTGAGCACGACCGGCAAGATGCTGTGGGGACCGGCCGGCGCGCCGATCTGGAGCGCGCCCACGATCGACGCGAAGCGCGGGCTGATCTACGCGGCCACGGGCAACGCATACGCCGATCCCCCGCCGCGCACGAGCGACGGGGTGGTCGCGTTCGATCTCGCCACCGGCAAGATCCGCTGGGTCAATCAGATCCTGCCCGACGTCTGGATCTTGGGGTGCGGCGGGCCGCCGCCCGGCATCGCCGCGCCGAACGCGCCCGCGTCCGGGGCGCCCGCCGCGCCGCCCGCGCACAATCCGAATTGTCCGCGCGACGTGGGCCCCGACTTCGACTTCTCCGCTTCGCCGGCGCTCGTCACGCTGTCGAGCGGCCGCGACTTGCTGGTCGTCACGCAAAAATCCGGAGTCGGGTTCGCGCTGAATCCGGACAAGCGCGGCAAGCTGGTGTGGGAATACCGCTGGGGCCGCGGCAGCCCCGTCGGCGGCGTATGGGGGCTGAGCACGGACGGCGATCGCGCATACTTCGGCGTGGCCGATCAACTCTCGCCGGCGCCCGGCGGCTTGCATGCCGTCAATCTCGCGACCGGCAAGCGCGCGTGGTACACGGCGCCGCCCGCTCCGGTCTGCGTCAAGGGCCCGGGATGCAGCGCCGCGCAGTCGGCAGCGGTGACCTCGATCCCCGGCGCGGTGTTCGCGGGCTCGGCGGACGGCGCGGTGCGCGCGTACGACAGCAACACCGGTGCGATCGTCTGGACCTTCGACACGAATCGCGACTTCGACAGCGGGAACGGCGTCAAGGCGCATGGCGGCTCGATCGACGGCCCGGGGCCGGTCGTCGCGAACGGCATGCTCTACGTCACGGCCGGCAACGCAGGCTTCGTCGGCACCGCCGGCAACGTGCTGCTCGCGTTCGGGCTCTGAACCCGACGCGGGCACGGATTCCAAATCTTTCGTCGCACGCTCCAAATCTTGGATCGTTCCGCGCCGCCCAAGGCCCTGGGCGCGACCGGTACGGAGCTTGCATGCTCCCCGGTTTCGAGAAACAACGAGGAGAAGGGACATGGAACGTCCAATCGTCACCGTCGTAGCCACCGCAGCGCTCGCTTTCGCCGTGGGCGCCCTTGCACAGCAGCCCACCGATCGCGGAGCGCCTCCGGGCCAAACGCAGCAGGGACCGCAGGTCTCCGACTCGGATCTGGAAAGATTCGCCGACATCTACGTGGACCTGGAGCGCACGGTCGACAAGTTCCAGCCCCAGCTTGCAGCGGCGAAGACCGATCAAGAGGCTGATGAAGTGCACTCGCGCATGCAGAAGGAGAGCACAGCCACCGTCGCTCAACACGGCTGGACGCCCGAACGCTACCTGACGGTGGCCGACACCATCAACGCGGACCGCACTCTCGCGGAGAAAACGCTCAAGCTGATCGCTGACCGACGCTGAGCGGGACTGTCCCTATACGGTGCCGTCTCAGACACCTTGGTGCCCTGCACCCGTTTCGCGTCGCACCTGCCGAAACGTCAATTCAGCGCGAGATTCTCCGGCGCCGCGGGTTGCTTCGCAGCGAGGTTCGGGCCGAAGCGCAGCGCGCCCATGTCCATCGGTTCGTTGTGAGCGGTGGTGTTGTAGTCGAGCTGAAACGTATCGCCGCCCGACGACATGTTGAGCGGCTCGTCGTCGCCTGCTCCGATCACCGACGATCCATTCGCCACTTCGAAGTCGCTCCAAGTGACCTGGTCGGCGCTGCTGATGGATCGCCAACCGGACATCTTCGCGAGCGAGAGGCCCGTGAATCGATTGCCGGAGCTCGTGTAGCCGCCGCCGGGGTTGCCATTGCTGAAGTAGTTGTTCGTCGCGGTCATGCCGGCCAAGTCCGTGCCGCTCACGTCGCGCGTGCCGGAGGAAAGCGACAGCAGGATGTTGTTGATGAACCTGGAGTTCGGCTTGGGTACGCTCGCCTGCAGCGTGACCTGCGTTTCGTTGTCCACGAAGGTGTTGTTGAAGACCAGGAGCCCGTCCAACGAGGTGAGCGAATATTCGCCCCAAATGGCGAAGCCGGAGCTCGTGAATGCCACGAGATTGTCGTACACCCTCGCGCGCTGCGACTGGACCGAGGACAGCAGGGCGGCTACCGACTCGTAGTGGTAACTCTCGTTGTTGAGCGCGATGCCGGCGCCCACGGTGCGGCTCGTGCGCCAGTACTCGGAATTGGTGGTGCCGACCACGACGTTGCGGCGAATCGTGGTGTTCGGCGACGCGTCGGCGTAGATGCCCACGGCGCGGGCGCCGTAGACGTAGTTGCCTTCGATCACCGTCCCGTCGGCGCCGCCGTTGGCGTTGATCCCTTCGCCGTAGACTTCGGTGACGGTGTTGCCTTGGAGGATGGCGCCGGTCGTTGCTTGAACCTCGATGCCCCCACCCCACGGCGCACCTTCCTTGATGCCCTTTCCGGTGTGCGTGACGCGGTTCTGCTCCGCGCGCGGGCTCGTGGAGCGCAGGAACTGGATTCCGCTGTTATAGGCCCCGTCGACCGAGCAGCCGACGACGGCGGAGGACTGAGAGTCGGCGACGTCGATGCCGCGGCCTCGCGAGTTGATGACCTTGATGTTCTCGACGCGGACCCAATTGGCGCGCACACGCAGCAACGCGTCGTAGTGGTCGCTCGGCAGCGTGTTACCGCCGTCGATGACCGGCCGGCTCGTGGCGTAACCCCGCGTGGCGACGCCGTTCTTCAGGTAGTACGCGCCGACCATGGCCAGTTGCGACGACGTGCCGGCCCATTTGACGGTCAGCGTCCCGCTGAAGGTGTCACCCTCGTGAAACAGCACGATGTCGCTCGTGGCTAAGCTCTGCTTGCTGACCTTGCCGAGCGTCGCCCAGGCCGTGGCATGCGAACGGCCGTCGCCGTTGTCGTTGCCGTCTGCGCGTACGTAGTACGTGGCGGCCTCCGCCGCGGACGCGACGAGCAGCAACGAAGCGAGAAGGCATGAGAAGAGAACGGACCGCATGGCGCTACACTCCTTGTGTGGATTGCCGAGGAGCCTCCGCGCTCCGCGCAGACTCCAGCTTCAACACGAGCTTCGAGCGCTGTGTCCCAAAAAGGGAATGCAAATTTCAAGAACGCACGTTGAGCGCGAATCGCGTCGCCACAAAACAAAGAAGGCGGCAATCCGGCCGTCCGAGCGCCCCCAGCGCCGCGACCCGTGGATGTTTTTTTGTGATCCCCCGATCACCCGAGTGCGCTGATCCTCCCACCGGCTTGGTGATGCGTCAAAGCGTCTCCCGGGGCAGACAAAATGAGCGTCCGCGCCGCGGACGGCAACTGGCGGCATGGGACTTGCACTGGGCGGCTGGAGCCTGACGTTTCAGACGGGCTACCCGAATACCGTTTCGCGAGAACACGTCGAGCACGCGGGCTTCCCCTCGATCTGGATCGGCGGGAGCCGCGGTGCCGACGTTCTACGCCGCGGGACAACGCGGCGATCGGGAAGCGTCTCATCGTTGGTCTAGTTCTTGCGGCCACTCGGCCCGTTACCACGGAAGCTATCGGGATCGCGACGCGGGCGGCGATCGCATCTGCGCATGACGCTGGGACGCGCCGCGACGGGCACCGGCAACTACCGTTTCGACGAGGCGAAGATCAGATGAGCGAGGTGTCTGCCGGGGCGCCGATCGCGCCCCGGCAGGCACGCTAGTTGGAACGATTCGTGCACACAGCCGTGGTCGACAGATCCCTGTAAGGCAGGTGGGAGAAGACCATGCGGATTCGTGCCTTATTGAAAGGCGCCTTGACGTTCGTGCCCGGCGCGCCGGCCCTGTTGCCGAAACCCCCTCCGGGCTCGACCACGGCCACGTCCTATTACTACGGAGTCTGGCTCAAGCACCTCGGTTTGCTCGCCGCGAACGGGCTCGACACCTCACCCACCGTGGTCGCCGAGCTCGGGCCCGGCGACACTCTCGGCGTCGGCCTCGCGGCGCTGCTCTGCGGCGCGGACAAGTACTACGCGCTCGATCTCCTCGCCTACACCCAGCCGAGGAAGAACCTGGCGGTGCTCGACGAGCTGATCGCGCTGCTGTCGAAGCGCACGCCGCGGCCGGACAAGGGCTTTCCCGAGTTCGCCTACTCGCGCGGCGGCGAGCTCTTTCCGACCGAAGTGCTCACCGACGAAAGGCTCGCGCGCGCATCGTCGCCGGCACGGCTCGCGCATCTACGCGAGGCGCTCGGGAGCGACACCCCCCGGGCAGGACCGATAGTGGTCCAGTACCGCGCGCCGTGGGACGACGCCGCCGTGATCGAGCGCGACTCCGTCGATCTGGTCGTCTCGCAATCGGTGCTCGAGCACGTCGACGATCTCGACACCGCGTATCGCGCGCTGTACCAGTGGCTGCGGCCCGGCGGCGTGATGAGCCACTTGATCGACCTGCGGTCGCACGGCCTCACCAAGGAATGGAACGGCCACTGGTCGATCTCGGATCCGATGTGGGCGGTGATGCGCGGCAAGCGATCGTTTCTCATCAATCGCGAGCCCTGCTCGGCGCACCTGGAGCACATTCGGCGGTGCGGTTTCGAGATCCTCTACGTTGCGCAGCGCCGTGGCGCGGCCGGCATCGGCCGCGCGCGCTTGAGCAAACGCTGGCAACCCCTGTCGGACGACGACTTCTCGTGCAATTCGGTTTTCATCCAGGCACGGAAACCGACGGGACAGGCCTAACCGGCATTACCTTACCGGAGTGCAAGCCGCGCGGTCCGTCGTCGCAATGGGAATCGGATCACAAAGATTGGAGTCCCTAGTCCCGCATCCCGGCTATTCGAGGGCGCCAGCGCTCGGCCGACCGTTGCGGGTCTTGCATTCGTAGTCGTATGTCAGCGCCTTCGCCCATTCGGTAGGCGACGGCTGACAAGTCGACCAAGAGAATTCACGCATCGACGGTGGGAACGCCTTGAGGTCGATCACCGTGCGGTCCTCGGAGTCGCCCGCGTGCTCTGCAACGGACGCCTTCGATGGGGACGACTTGGACGGGCGAAAGTTTGCAGGCGGTGGAATCGCGCCGGAATGAACCGCGGAATAGTCGAGCGGAATCCCGGCGGCGCCGATCTTGGCATTCGTGCCCACGCAAGCGTCGTCGGACGGCCGCGTGCCGAACACGTTCGAATCGACGGTGAGCAACGACGCCGGCGCTTCGGGAAGCGCGCAATTGCGGCCGGCTTTAGCCGAGAACACGTTGTCGACGATCTCGATCTTGTCGATGTTGTTCTTCACGGTGAGATTCGCGCTTGTGACGTAGAGGCCCTTCTCTTGCAGACAGGTATTGCCGTAGACCAGCGCACCCACTTGATAGCCTTTCGCCGCGGGGTCGTCGCAGTCCCCACTCCCGCAGTTGTACTTCGATTCTCGAAACACCTCGAGATTGATGCACCCGCGGGTATTGGCCATGAGGTTGTTTCTGAAGACGTTATGAACCGAGCTGCGCATGTCGTGCTTGTAGGGCTCCACGGCAATGGATAGGCCGATGCCGTAAGACTCGTCGACGCCGTTCAGATAGCCGTTGCCGAGCAACACGTTGTGCTCGACGACGTTGTCGGAAGCGTTGTCGAGGTAGATCAAGGGACGGCGAACATTCGCCAGCGTGTTGCCGCGAATGATCGTGTGCGAGGAGCGCAGAACGCCGATCCCCTCGCCCCCGGAATTGCCGAGAGTATTGCCTTCGATCAAGGTGTAGGACGGAGCGGAATCGATCACGACGATCGCCGGCGACCACGTTTTGGTGCGGCCGTCGACCTTCTTGACCGACACGGTATCGATGCTGTTGTTGCGCAGGATGTCGCTTTTCACGCGCTGCAAGCGAATGCCCGCCTCCACGGTCTGAGCTATCGACAGGTTTTGGACGACGAGGTCCGACGTGGTGTTATCGCCGACGTGAACCAATCCTGCCCCGGAAGAGTCGGCGAGGGCGAGGTCTTGCACGGTTACGTGACTCGTCCTTACTGTGATGAGGCCGTTCCACTGATTGGCGGGCACGGCGTCTTTGTTGTCGGCGTCGACGCCGACGGGGCACGTCGACGGCGTCGTCGAGCGGCAGGCAGAGCCGTAGGTTCCACGGATCGTCGGCCGCGAGCTGCCCTCGAAGCCCTGTAGGGCCTTGGACCCGACGACGTAGTACGAACCGATGATCACGCGGTTAGACGAAGATCCTTCCCACCCCACGGTCAACGCCTGATTGACGCACGTGGTGCCCGCTTTGATGAAGACGTCCGAACCGACGGCGTGCACCCCCGACTTCACCTTGCCGAGAGTCTTCCAGGGTTCCTGCGGGGAAGTGCCGCTCCCCGAGTCGTTACCGCGGTCGCAGTCGACGAAGTAACCCTGCGCGTCGGAGTCCGCGTGGGCCGCGCCCGCGGCGGCCGCCAGCAACAACAACGCCGCGAGCCGCGTTGCGGCGGCTCGCAGCGGCCGAAAGCCTTGGCCTGCTTCGCCCGCGGGGGCCGCCTCGCTTCCCGTGTGGTCCACGGCCGTCTCCTCTGCACTGGTGACACAGAGACGGCTGCAAGACATGTGCCACTTGCGGGCCCGGACGCGCGCGCTATCCCTATTCGTAGCGCAACGAGTGCAGGGGCTTCGCGCTCGCCGCGCGCAGTGCGATGCCCGCCACGGTGAGCCACGCGATCGCGAACGTCACGAGCGCGCCGCCGGCGAAGACCAGCGGGCTCAAGTCGATCCGGTAGGCGAAATCCGCGAGCCAGCGCCGCATCGCCAGGTACGCGATCGGCCACGCCACCACGTTCGACAGCAGCACGAGCCTGCTGAACTCTGACGTGAGCAACGTCACCACGTCGACCGCCGAGCCGCCGAGCGTCTTGCGAATGCCGATCTCCTTGGTGCGGCGTTCCGTGGTGAACGACGCGAGGCCGAAGAGTCCGAGGCAGGCGACGAAGATCGCAAGCGCCGCGAACACGCCGAAGATCTGCATCTGCCGCTCGTCGTTGGCGTACAGCGCGGCGAACTCGTCGTCGAGGAATGTGCGCGCCACCGGCAGGTCGGGCTGTATTTGCGACCACGTGGCGTCGATGAACGCGAGCGTCTCGCGCAAGCGTTTGCCCGTCACGCGAATCGACGCGTCGCGGAAATACACGATCGGCAGCCTCCAGGAGTCCGCCGCGGCGAAATACACGAGCGGCTTCTGCGGCTCGCGCAGCGTCTCGAAATACGTGTTCTTGACGACCCCGACGATCGGCCCGCGCACCGATGCCGAAAAGTTTCCGGAGAAGTCCGTCTCGAACCACTTGCCGATCGCCTCGTCCGGCGTGAAACCGAGCTCGCGGGCCGCGAGCTCGTTGAGCACGTAGGCGCCCGGGGTGTTCGCCACGCCGTTTTGGTTCGGCAGCGTGAAGCCGTCGGTTCCGTAGTCACGCGAGAACGTGCGCCCGGCGAGCAACTCGATGCCGTACGTTTCGAAGAAGCCGTAGTCGACCCCGGTGGCCAACATCTGTCGGCCCGCGGGGTCCGAGCCCTCGGCGCGAATCAGGCGAGTGCCCGCGCCGCCCGGACGCATGCCGCCCTGGATCACGGCAGTGATCTCGGGGTTCTCGAGCATGCGGTTGCGCGCAGCCTCGAAGCCCGGGCCTAACCCCACGGTCGGCGAGCCCGAGAGATGCACTACCTGCGCCGTGTCGAAGCCACGGTCCACGTCGCGCGCGAACCGCGTTTGCAGGTAGATCGTGACGGTCGCAATCAGCAGAACGATGGACACCGCGAACTGGACGACCACGAGCGTGCCGCGCAGGCGCTGGCCGCCACGTCCGCGCGTCGCATCGCCTTTCAGCACCTTCACGGGCTCGAAGGCCGACAGATAGAACGCCGGGTAGCTGCCGGCGAGCAAACCAACGGCGAGCGCCAGCACGGCCAGCGTCGCGAGCGTACCCACATTGCCGTAGTCGAGCTCGATCGCCGTCCCGGCGAACGTGTTGAAGGGCGGCAGCAGCACCTCCACGAGCGCCACTGCGACGAGCGTCGCGAGCAACGCGTACAACACTGCTTCGCCCAAGAACTGCGCGACGAGCTGGCCGCGCACCGCGCCGATGACCTTGCGCACACCGATCTCGCGTGCGCGCTGCGCCGCGCGAGCAGTCGAGAGGTTCATGAAGTTCACGCAGGCGATCAGCAAGATGCTGAGCGCGATCGCCGCGAACGCCGTGACGGTGGTCAAGCTACCCGGCGGCGTGAGCTCCTGCACGCGGCCGTGCAGGTGGATGTCGGCGAGCTTGGTCGCGATCATCGTCGCGGCAGAGTCACCCGGCCGGCGGTGGCTCGCCACGAATTGCGGGAACCTGCGCTCGAGCGACTCGATGCGCGCGCCGGGCTTCAGCCTCACATAGGTGTGGTAGAACCAGAAGCTCCAATTGCCGTCGTAGTTCCAGCCGAGGACCTTGTCGCCGACGTCGAACGACGCGATCACCGTTGCGCTCAGATGGGTGTCGCGCGGTAGGTCGCGGATCACGCCGGTCACGGTGAGCGGCCATTGTCCTTCGAGGACCAACGTTTGGCCTACCGGGTTCTCCGCGCCGAAGTATTTCGCCGCCGCGCCTTGCGTCAATACGACCGTGGACGGCTCGGTGAGCGCCCGTTTCGGGTCGCCCGCCACCCAGTCCAGCGCGAATATGTCGAAGAAGCTCGCGTCCGCCCAGCGAAAACCATCCTCGTAGAAGGTATCGGCGCCGTGTCGCAGCCGCACGCTCTGCCGCGCGATCCGCGCCACCTGATCCACGTCGGCGGCGAAGTCGAGCTCGAGCTGCGGACCGGCCGGATAGAAGTTCGGAGCGGCGTGCATGGCCGCGCCGCCGTTGCCGGTGGGAACCTCGGCGGAGATCCGATAGATCCTGTCCGCGCCGGGGAAATGCTCGTCGAACGACAGCTCGTAGTGCACGTACAACAGGATCAGGATCGCGCACGCGAGGCCGACCGCGAGGCCCGCGATGTTGAGCGTGGAGTAGAGCTTCTGGGTGACGAGCCGGCGAAAGCCGACCGCGAGATAGCTGCCGATCATTGGTTCGAGCTCCCTGTAAGTCATTCGTAGCGCAAGGCGCGAGCGGGTTTCGTGCTCGCGGCCCGCGCCGCGACGCCGCCCACCGTGATGCAGGCGATCGCGAGCGCGGCGAGCGCGCTGCCGACGAAGATCCACGGGCTCATATCCGCGCGGTAGGCGAACGACGACAGCCAGCGCTGCATTGCGATGTACGCGACCGGCCACGCGACGAGATTCGCCACGAGCACGAGCCGCCCGAACTCGCCGCAGAACATCAGCACGATGTCGCCCACACCGCCGCCGATCGTCTTGCGGATGCCGATCTCCTTGGTGCGCCGCTCGGTGGTGAAGGACGCGAGGCCGAAGAGGCCCAAGCACGCGATGCCGATCGCGAGCAAGGCGAAGAACGTGAACATCTCGCCCTGGCGCTGCTCCGTGGCGTACAGCGCCTCGAAGTCGGCGTCGAGAAAGTGCCGCGCGATCGGCCGGTCGGGCATGAATTTGGACCAGACGGCGTCGATGTCCGCGAGCGTCGCGGCAAGGTTGCGGCCCGTGACTTTGAGCGACGCCTGGTCCAAAGGCTGGAAGCCCAAGCCGTCGGGCACGAGCATGTAGACCGTCGGCTCGATCGCGCTCCGGATGGACTCGAAGTGGACGTCTTTCACGACCCCGACGATCGGTGCGCGAACGGCGGGGCTGTCCGGCCCAAGATACGAGACGCTGAGCCACTTGCTCGTCGCCTCCTCCGGCGTCCAGCCGTAGCGACGGGCGAGGCTCTCGCCGATCACGTAGCTGCCGGGGCGCGCGCCCCCCGGCGCCGTCGCGAGCGCCGGCCTGTCGGCGGCGCGTTGCTCGTCGAAAACGCGGCCGGCGACGGCTTCGATGCCGTAGAGCTCGAAGAAACCGAAGTCCACAGCGAGATCCGTGATGCCGCTGCCCGCACCCTCGTGGCCTTCGGCGACGACGTAGGCCGCATTCGTGTTCTCCATGCCGGGCACGAGATTCGAGGCCGTTACGGCCGCGACCTCGGAATTCGCGAGCCACTCCTGCTTCATCGCTTCCCATTGCGTGCCGAGGCCGCCGGTCCAGGACCCCGTGACCACGACGATTCGCTCCTTGTCGTAGCCGAGATCGATGTCGCGCGCGAACCGGGTTTGCTCGAAAACAACCCCGGTCGCGATCAAGAGCGCGATCGAGATCGCGAATTGCAGCACCACGAGCCCGCGGCGGAACGCCGCCGCGCCGCCGCCGCGGGTCGCATCGCCCTTGAGCACGCGGCCGGGCTCGAACGCGGCGAGGTAGAACGCCGGATAGCTGCCCGCGAGAAGCCCGGTAACGAAGGTGAGAGCGACCAGCCCCACGATCGCGCCCGGGCTGTCGAGATAGTGAAACGCGATGTTCGTTCCCAGGAACGCGTTGAACGCCGGCAGCGCGACCTCGACGATCGCCATCGCGAGCAGCAGCGCGACGCCGGCGATGAGCACCGACTCCGCGAGGAACTGCACCACGATCTGCCTGCGGTCGGCGCCGACGACCTTGCGTACGCCGATTTCCTTCGCGCGCTGCGTCGCGCGCGCGGTAGCGAGGTTCATGAAGTTGATGCAAGCGAGCAGCAGGATGAACACGGCCACCGCGGCGAACGTGCGGACCGTGCTCGCGCTGCCCGGCACGCTCATCTCGTTCTCCTTGTGCGATTTCAGGTGGATGTCGGCGACCTTGAAAATGTCGAGCCGCGTGTAGCGGCTCGAGTCCTTCTCGAAACGGCGCTCGAAGAAGTCGTCCGAGCCCTTCCGGATCTCGTCAGGGTTCGCACCGGGGCGCAGCAAAGCGTACGTGTAAAACGCGTTCGCGCCCCAATTCGGCGCGGGCGGCGGCATCTGCATGAGCAGCGAGAACTTGAGATGCGTGTCGTCCTTGAGGTCCTCGATGACGCCTGTGACGTCCAACGGCGTCGTGCCGTCGAGCAGCATCGTCTGCCCGACGGGGTCGGCGTCGCCGAAGTACTTCCGGGCGATGCTCCGAGTCAGCACGACCGTATTCGGCTTCGCGAGCGCGGACTTCGGGTCGCCACGCAGCCAACGGAAGTCGAAGACCTCGAGAATCTCCTTGTCGGCCGACGCGGCGTCGCCCTCGAGGTACAGCGAGCCGTCCGGCGCACGGAACGTCGCGCCGTCGCAGCATCGAATCCGTGCGATCGTTTCGATGATCGGGAAATCCTCCTTGAGCACGTCGGCAGCCGGCGCCGCGAGCGACGCGAGATAGGCCGCTTTGCTAATCTCGGTCGGCAAGAAGTCGCGCGAGATTCGGACGATCCGATCGGCGTTCGTCCAGCCCCGGTCGTAGACGAGCTCGTGGCGCACGAACAGCGAGATCAGGACGAAGCACGCGAGGCCGACCGAGAGCCCCACGACGTTGATCAGCGTGTAGAGCTTCTGCTTGACCAGATGCTGGAATGCGACGAGCACATAGTTCTTCAGCACGACTCGAGACTCCTCGACGCGCGACGACGACGCGTCCCATCACAATCCCTCCGCGGAGGGATTTCGCACCGAGTCGGTGCAGAAGCTTCCGCGGAAACACGGACCCCGTCTTCTTCGTTCGCCGGCATGGTCACTCGTACCGCAACGATTGAATCGGCTTCGCCGCGGCCGCGCGGGCCGCGACGACGCCCACCGTGAGCCACGCAACCGCGAGCACGAGCAGCCCGCCGCCGACGAACAGCGGCGCGCCGAGATCGATGCGATACGCGAACTGGTCGAGCCAGCGGCGCATCACGAGATACGCGACCGGCCAGGCGACGGCGTTCGCAAGCACCGCCAGACGGCTAAGCTCGCCGGTGAACAAGCGCACGATGTCCACGACCGACCCGCCCATGACCTTGCGGATCCCAATTTCCTTGGTGCGCTGCTCGGTGGTCAGAGCCGCGAGCCCGAACAGGCCGAGGCTCGCCACGAGAATCGCTAGAGACGAGCAAACGCCCAGCATCTGCGCCTGCTTGCGCTCGCCGCGATAGAACCTATCGAAGTCGTCGTCCAGGAATCGACGGGCGATCGGCCGCTCCGGCACGGCGCGCGCCCACACGGCGTCGATGCGCGCGAGCGTGCCCGCGACATCGCCGCCGGTGAGCTTGATCGATGCCGTGTTGAAATACGTCTGCGGCAATATCAACATCATCGGCCCCACCGGATCGCGTAGCGGCGCGAAGTGAACGTCGTCGATCACCCCGACGATGCGACGCGCGGCTTGGTCGGCGGACGGACCCATCGCCGGCGCCGTGAGATCCGCTCCCCAAAATGCTTTGCCGACGGCCTCGTCCGGCGTCCACCCGAGGGCTCGCGCCGTGGCCACGTTCACGATCGCCCCCCGCGTAGCGCGGAGGTCCCTCGGGCCGGCGGCATCGAGCGAATCGGCGCCGAAGTCGCTCGAGAAGCCTCGCCCCGCCAACACCTCGATGCCGTAGGTCGACAGGAAGTCGGAGTCGACCGCGACGATGCTAGTGTTCACGGGCAGGGCCTCTGGGTCGCCGCCCTCGCCGTGGATCAAGTCCCTCATGGGATCGCCGCCGGGCGCGGCGCTCGATCCGCTGACGGCCGCGACGCCGGACTCCGCGAGCCACTCCCGCTTCAGGACCTCCCACCGCTGCGCGAGCAGGCCGGCGCGGCCGTCGCTCACGACGACGATCTGCGTCTTGTCGAATCCGACGTCGAACGTCCGCATGAACATGACCTGGCGATAAACCACCGCGGTCGCGATCGTGAGCGCTATCGAGATTGCAAACTGCGCGCCGACCAGCACGCGGCGCACCGTCGCAGCACCGCGACCGCGAGTGAGATCGCCCTTCAGCACCTTTGCGGGCTCGAACGCCGCCACGTAGAACGCGGGGAACATGCCGGCCGCGAGGCCGACGAGCACGGTAACCGCGGCCAGAGCGCCGAGCACCACGGGGTCGCGACGGTAGTCGAGCTCGAGGTCCATTTCGAGAAACGCCCCTACGAGAGGCAGCAGCAGCTCGACGGCCGCGAGCGCGAGCAGAGCGGCCGCGGCGGTGAGCAGCAGCGACTCGCCCAAGAACTGCACGACGAGCCGCGGGCGCCCGACGCCGAGCGTCTTGCGCACGCCGACCTCCTTCGCACGCCGGCGCGCCGAGGCGGTCGCGAGATTCACGAAATTGATGCAGGCAATCGCTAGGATCAGCGCTGCGATGACGCCGCTCGCGTACACCGTTACGGCGCTGCCCTTCGGCCGCATGTCGTCGTAGCGAGACTCGGCGAGGTGGACCGCCATCAGCGGCTCCGGCACGAAGTCTTGGACCGCGCCGAGCCCGTCCGGCATGTGATGCACGAGGAAGTCGTGCGCCCCGGCTTGCAAGCGCCGGACGCTCGCGCCGGGGCGCATCAGCACGTACGTGTGAACGACCCCGTTGTTCCCGTCGAGCACCCGCAGCGGCACGAGCATGTCGAAGCGCAGATGCGTGTTGTCCGGGAGGTCACGGATCACGCCGGTGACGGTGAATGACTGCGCGAGCTCGTTCGACTCGAGAGTACGCCCGAGCGCCGCGGTCTCGCCGAAGTAGCGGCGCGCCGTGCTCGCAGCCAGCACGATCGAGTGCGGATCCCGCAGCGCCGTGGCGGGACTGCCTTCGAGCCAATCGAACTCGAAAACATCGAGGAACGCGTCGTCTATCGCGGCGAGCCACCCCCCGACTTGCATTTGCCCGTCGATCGTCACGAGCGCGTTGCTCGAGAGGGACTGCAGACGCGCCGCCGTTTCGACCTCCGCGAACTCGGCCGGCAGCAGCGGGACGACGTCCACCGGCATCGTGGCGACGGGCAGCGCCTCGCCGTTCGGCAACTTGAAGGACCTCGCCAACCGGTATGTGCGGTCCGCCTTCACGAAAAAACGGTCGTAGCTGAGCTCGTGCCGCACGTACAACCCGAGCAGCATCGCGGCCGCGAGGCCGACGGCGAGGCCGAGCACGTTGATCGTGGAATATAGCCTTTGCGCTACCAGGTGGCGCAGTGCAATTGCTAGATGGCTTCGGAACATCGCCGCCGTCTACTCGAAACGCAACGATTGGATGGGCTTCGCAGCCGCCGCGCGCGCCGCGACTGCACCGACCGTCGCGAACGCAACCGCGAGCGCTACCGCCGCGCCGCCGACAAACGCGAGCGGGCTCATCTCGACGCGATACACGAAGCCCGCCAGCCAGCGCTGCATCAAGAAGTAGGCCACAGGCCACGCTACGACGTTCGCGAGCAGCACGAGCTTGCCGAAGTCCGCCGTGAACAAGCTCACGACGTCCCAGACGGTACCGCCGAGCGTTTTGCGGATGCCGATCTCCTTGACGCGGCGCTCGGTCGAGAACCACGCAAGGCCGAGCAAGCCCAAGCACGCGATCGCGATCGCGAGCCCAGAGAAGAACGTCAGCAGCTGCGCCTGCCGCTCCTCGGACCGATACAGCGCGTCGAAGTCGTCGTCGAGGAAGCGCCGCACGACCGGCCGGTCGGGAACGTGCTCGCGCCAGATCGCGTCGATGCGCGCGAGCGTCGCGGTTAAATCCTCACCCGTGACGCGCACGGATATCGTGTCGACGAAGCCGTAGAGCTGGCTCGCGGGGTCGCCGCCGAAAATGTAGATCATCGGCCGCACCGGCAGCGCGACCGACTCGAAGTAGGTGTCGCGCACCACGCCGAGCACGCGGGCCGGCGCCCAGCCGGCGAACAGGCCCACGTCCACCGGCTGCTCGGCCGCCTCGGCCGGCGACCAGCCGAGCATCCGCGCGGCCGACTCGTTGAGCACGACGGCCGGCGCAGCCGTCGGCGGCGTCGCGAGAAACGCGCCGGGGGCGACCTCCTGCGAGAACACTCGGCCGCCGAGCGTCTCGATTCGATACGTCTCGAAGAAGCCGTAGTCGACAGCCATGAACTGGATGCGGCTGAACGCCTCGGCACCCTGGTGGCGAACTTGGACCCGGTTGTCGTCCCAAGTAAACGGCGTGTAGTGCGACGCGGTGACACCGACGATGCCCGGCGTGCGCGCGAGCTCGTTCCGCAGCGCTTCCCAGTCGACGCCGCGAAGACCGGTTTGCGGCGGCGACTCGAGCACCACGATCTCGTTTCTGTCGAAGCCCAGATCGAGGCTTCGTGCGAAGCGGTCCTGCTGATAGATCACCGCCGTGCCGATCAGGAGCGCGATCGCGATGGCGAACTGCACCACCACCAGCACGTTGCGGAACGCCGCGCCGGCGCGGCCGCGCGACACTTCGCCCTTGAGCACGCGCGCCGGCTCGAACGACGACAAGAAAAAAGCCGGATAGCTGCCCGCGAGCACGCCGACGGCAAGCGCGAGCAGGGCCAACTGCAATGCAAAGCCGCGCGGCCCGAAATACTCGAGCGTGAGATCGACGCCCAAGAACGTGTCGAACACCGGCAGCGCAATCTCCACGAGCACCGTGGCCGCGAGCGTCGCGAGCGCCGCCATGCCGATCGACTCGCCGAGGAACTGCCCGATCAGCTGGAGCCGCACCGCGCCGAGCGACTTGCGCACCCCCACTTCTCGCGCACGCTTCGCCGAGCGCGCGGTGGACAGGTTCATGAAGTTGATGCACGCGATCAGCAGAATCAGCGCGGCTACGGCTGCGAAGCTTGAGACGGACGCGTAGCTCGACGTCGCCTTCCATTCCTCGTCGCGAGTCGAGCGCATGTGGATGTCGCGCACGTTCATGATCGTCATGCCAGACGCAGCGCTCGCGTCCGGCGCGATCCGCCGGCTCATGAACTCCGGAATCCGCGCCTCGATCGCGCCGACGTCGGCGCCCGCGGGCATCAGGAAGTAGGTGTGGAAATCCGTATTGTTGTTCCACTGACTGAGCGCCGCGTCGGGCAGCGCCTTCATCGACCCGAGCGCGTCGAAGCTCAGATGCGTGTTCGGCGGCAGGTCGCGGATCACGCCGGTGACCGTAACGACCGTGCGGCTGTCGATCTGCATCGTCTGGCCTAGCGCGGGCGTGGCGCCGAAGTACTTCTTCGCAAGCGACTCGGTGAGCACGATCGACGCGGGATCGGTAAGCGCGCGCTTCGGGTCGCCGGCGAGCCAGCCGAAGTCGAAGATGTCGAACAGCGAGTTGTCCGCCCAACGAAACCCGCTCTCGTAGAACGCGCGGTCGTCGTGGGTGAGCAGGGAGAAGCCGCCGAACACCCTCGCCGCGGTCTCGATCTCGGGAAAATCCTCGACCAGCGCGGGGGCGACAGGCGCATTATTCGAGGCGGGCACGCGGTTCGGTGCGCCCTCGCGCGCATAGTAGTCGCGCGAGATCCGATAGATCCGGTCCGCCTTCGCCCAGAACGAGTCGTAACCGAGCTCGTGGCGCACGAACAGGGCGATCAGCACGACACTCGCGAGGCCGATCGCGAGACCGGCCACGTTGATCAGCGAATAGACCTTGTTCGTCGCCAGCTGGCGCAGCGCGACCGACAGATAGCTCTTAAGCATTGCCCGCTCTCCGCATCTGGCCGATGTTCTCGGTAACGACGCGCCCGTCGAGCATGTTCACGATTCGGCGCGCGTACTCGGCGTGGCTCCGCGAGTGCGTGACCATGATGACGGTCGTGCCCTCCTCGTTGAGCTTGACGAGCATGTTCATGACCTCCTCGCCGTTCGTCGTGTCGAGATTGCCCGTGGGCTCGTCGGCGAGTATCAGCTTCGGGGCCACGACCAGCGCACGCGCCACGGCGACGCGCTGCTGCTGACCGCCGGACAATTGCGTCGGCACATGGTTGCGGCGCGCGCTGATGCCGACCCTTTCCAGCACCGCGTCCACGCGCCGTTTGCGTTCGGCCGCGGGCAACCGTTGATAGACGAGCGGCAGCTCCACGTTCGCGAACACCGTTAGCTCGTCGATGAGATTGAAGCTCTGGAAGATGAAGCCGATGTTGCGCTTGCGCAGCTGCGCGAGCTTGCGCTCCGGATACTTGGCGACGTCCTCGTCCATGAAGAAGTAGCGGCCGCTCGACGGGTTGTCGAGCATCCCGATGATGTTGAGCAGCGTCGACTTGCCGCAGCCCGACGGGCCCATGATCGCGGTGAACTCGCCCGCCGCGATCCCGAGGTCGACGTCGTTGAGCGCCGCGGTCTCGACCTCGGTGGTGCGAAACACCTTCGACAAGCTCTGCATGACCAGCATCGGCATCCTCTCGCGCCACGCGCGCCGCTAACGTTAACCGCTCGGCTCGTCCGAACGCGCGGCCCGCCCGCCGAGCCGGGACTCTGGGGAGACTCGAGGCTCGCGACTATCGACGAGACGAGCGGCCCGCGCGCCCGTTACATAGCAACTCGCGGGCCAACCCGCGAATGCCTGCGAACTCAATGAGTTGGGATTCCCGCTGGGCCCGGTAGGTGTCCGCAGATAGCACACTCAGTGTCCGCCGGCGTACACTCGAACACACTCGAACGCACTCGAATCCAAGTGCCTGACATGACGCGCTCCGGCCGAATTCTCGTCATCGACGACGACGTGGGCGTGCTCACCGCCGCCCGCCTGCTGCTCAAGCGGCACTTCGCCGTGGTGCAGACCGAGTCGGACCCGACCAAGCTGCCGGACCTCCTCGACGCCGGCTTCGACGTCGTTCTGCTCGACATGAACTTCGCGCGCGGCGCCGACAGCGGCGCGGAAGGTCTCGCGTGGCTCGCCAAGATCCTCGAGATCGATCCCGGCATCGTCGTGGTATTGATGACCGCGTACGGCGACGTGTCGACGGCCGTCAACGCCATCAAGGCGGGCGCCACCGACTTCGTGCTGAAGCCCTGGCAGAACGAGAAGCTCGTGGCCACCGTTACCGCCGCGCTGAGCCTGCGCGACTCGCGCGACGAGGTCGGGCGGCTGCGCTCCCGCGAGCGCGAGCTCGTCGACGCGGCGAGCGGCGCGGTGCAGCCCGTGATCGGCAACGCGGCCCCGATGCGCCACGTGTTCGAGATGGTGCGCCGCGCGGCGCCCACCGACGCCAACGTTCTCATCCTGGGCGAGAGCGGTGTCGGCAAGGAGCTCGTCGCGCGCCTGCTCCACCAACAGTCGCGGCGCGCGGCCGAGGTCTTCATGTCGGTCGACCTGGGCTCCGTGAGCCAAACGTTGTTCGAGAGCGAGCTGTTCGGCCACCGTCGCGGCGCGTTCACCGACGCGCGCGAGGAGCGCGCCGGCCGCTTCCAGGCCGCGTCCCGCGGCACGCTGTTCCTCGACGAGATCGGTAATCTGCCCCTGCATCTGCAGGGCAAGCTCCTCTCCGCGCTCGAGCAGCGCACCGTGACGCCGCTCGGCAGCGACCGCGCGTTGCCGATCGACGTGCGGCTCGTGAGCGCCACCAACAAGCCGCTTGCCGCGCTCGCGGGCACAGGCGAGTTCCGCGAGGACCTGCTCTACCGAATCAACACGGTGGAGATTCGGGTCCCGCCGCTCCGCGAGCGCGTCGAGGACATCGCGCCGCTGTTCGACCACTTCGTCGAGATCTACGCGCGCAAGTACAACCTGCCGCCGAAGCGCCTGTCACGCGTCGGGCTCAAGCGGCTCGAGGCGTACGCGTGGCCCGGCAACGTGCGCGAGCTGCGGCACGCGGTCGAGCGCGCGCTCATCATGAGCGACGCACCGATGCTCGACGCACACGACTTCCTGCTCGCGCCCGAGCGCCGCAGCGGCGGCGACGGGCTCAAGCTCGACGACTACAACCTCGAGACGGTCGAGAACCGCGTGATCCAGGCGGCGCTCGAAAAGCACGGCGGCAACGTGAGCCGCGCCGCGCGCGAGCTCGGCATCACGCGTGCGTCGTTGTATCGGCGCATGGAAAAGTATGGGCTATAACCGCTTTGCGCTCACCGTGACGGCTCAGGTCGCGCTGATACTCGGCGTGTGCGTCGCGTTTGCCTATCTCGCGGTTACGACGACCTACTATGCTACTTTGCTGCTGCTGGCCGTGGCGCTCACGGTGCAAGTGGCGTCGCTCGTGCGCTACGTGCAACGAACCAACCGCGAGCTCGCGCGCTTCATGCTCGCGATTCGCCATTCGGACTTCTCGCAGAGCTTCGCCTTCGCCCCAACGGGGACGTCGTTCGCCGAGCTCGCGGCCGCGTTCGAGGAGATCCTGCAGCGATTTCGCGCGGCGCGCACGGCGAAGGAGGAGCAGGCGAGCTACCTCGACACCTTCGTCCAGCACGTGCCGGTCGCCGTGATCGCGATCGACGAGTCCGGGCGCATCGACCAGTTCAACCACGCGGCGCGGCGTCTGTTCGGCGCCGGCGCGCCGCGGCTGCTCCAAGACTTCGCGGGCTTCGGCCCCGAATTCCCGCGGCGGCTCCTCGAGCTCGAGCCGGGCCGCACGGAGCTCATCAAAGTGACGCGCGACGGCACGCCGCTGCAGCTCAACGTCCTCGCCACCGAGCTCAAGATCGCCGGCCGCACGCACAAGATCGTGTCGCTGCTCGACATCCACGGCGAGCTCGAGGCGCGCGAGGTGGAGGCGTGGCAGAACCTGATCCGCGTGCTCACCCACGAGATCATGAATTCCGCCACGCCGATCTCCTCACTCGCCGCGACGGCGGCGGAGCTGCTTGCCGAGGCCCGCACCCATCCGGGCCAAACGAGCGCGATCGACGACGCGCAGGACGCGGTGGAGACGATCGCGAAGCGCAGCAGCGGCCTCGTGCACTTCGTGGACAGCTACCGCCGGCTCACGCGGCTGCCGAAGCCGTCGCTGCGGCCGTGCGCGGCGGCCGAGCTGCTCGACCGTGTGGCGCAGCTGATGCAACCCGAGCTCGCGCGCCGGGGCATCGCGCTCGCGCAGTCCGTGACGCCGCGCAATCTCGAGATCAACGTGGACGCCGAGCTGCTGGAGCAGGTATTGATCAACCTGCTGCGCAACTCGATCGACGCGCTAGGCGAGACCGCGCGGCCGCAGATCCGGCTTGCGGCGGAGATCGACACCGCGGGTCACGCGGTCATCGCGGTGCACGACAACGGTCAGGGCATGGACGAGCAGGTCCGCCAGAACATCTTCGTACCGTTCTTCACCACCAAGCGCCACGGCACCGGCGTGGGCTTGAGTCTCGTGCGGCAGATCATGCGCTCGCACCGCGGCAGCGTCGGCGTGCAATCCGCGCCCGGCGAGGGCACGGCCGTGCGCCTCAGCTTCGGCACCCGCTAAATTAGGGACATGCTGCTTTTTCGCTGATGGGCGGTGGGCATCCACGACCGTAGCTACGAAAAAGCAGCATGTCCCTAATTTAGCCAGAAGCGCATGACGACGGCGGTGCCCACCATCGCGAAGCCGAGCGCGAGCTTTGCCGCCGTGCCGAGCGCGAGGCCGATCGTGGCGCCCACGCCGGCGCGGCCGGCGGCGGCGAGGTCGCGGCGCACCGTGAGCTCGCCGATCACCGCGCCCACGAACGGGCCGAGCAGCACGCCCGGAATCCCGAAGAACAGCCCCACGATCGCACCGATCGTGGCGCCGAGCACCGCACGGCTCGACGCGCCGTAGCGGCGCGCGCCGAACGCGCTCGCCACGAAGTCGACCGCCACGGCGAGCACCATCAGCAGCAGGATCACCGACAGAGTGCCCATGCCGATGTAAGCGAAGCGATCGATCCATGCGGCGACGAGGATGCCGATGAACAAAAGCGGCGCGCCGGGCAGCACGGGCAACACGAGACCCGCGAGGCCGACGGCCACCAGCACACCGGAGAGAGTCCAGAGACCGATCGTCGCAAGGTCCAACGCGTCGCTCCGTCGCGCGGGTTTTGACCGCGCTCCCAAGTCGCGCCTAATCTAGTCGCGGCGCGCCGATCGCGCCAGGAGCAGCCCGCAATGAAAGACTTCATCGTCCACGTCGTGGTGTCCGCGCTCCTGCTCGTGCTGGTCGACTACTTGCTCGACGGCTTCGCGATCGCGGGATTCGGCCACGCGCTCATCGCCGCGCTCGTGCTCGGTATCGTCAACACCATCGTGCGGCCGGTGCTCCTGCTCGTGACGCTGCCGATCACGATCGTCACGCTCGGCCTGTTCCTGTTCGTGATCAACGCGCTGATGCTGCTGCTTGCGGCCGCGGTTGTGCCGGGCTTCGCGATCGACGGCTTCGGCACGGCTCTGCTGGCCGCGCTGCTCCTCGCGTTGTTCAACCTCGTCGCTAGCTCGGTGCTGCATCCGCGGCGGGGCGGAGGCCCGCGATGAAGATCGCGGTCTTCGGCGTGGGCGGCGTCGGCGGCTATTTCGGCGCGCGGCTCGCGGAGTCCGGCGAGGACGTGGCGTTCATCGCCCGCGGGCCGCACCTCGACGCGATCCGCGAGCGCGGCCTGCGCGTCGACAGCGTGCTCGGCGACATGCGAATCGAGCCCGCACGCGCGAGCGACTCGCCGGTGGACATCGGGCCCGTCGACGCCGTGCTGCTCGGTGTGAAGACCTGGCAAGTCGCGTCCGTGGCGCCGAGCCTGAAGCCGCTGCTCGGCCCGGAAACGTTCGTCGTGCCGCTGCAGAACGGCGTCGAGGCGGCGGCGGTGCTCGCGGCCGAGCTTGGCGTCGAGCAGGTCGTCGGGGGCCTGTGCGGCGGATTCTGCTTCGTGGTCGGGCCGGGCCACATCAAGCACATCGGCGGCGCCACGTTCGTGAAATTCGGCGAGCTGCTTGCCGGGATTGCAGGAGCAAATCCCCGGCCGACCGCCATGGATGGCGGGAGTGCCGGGATTGCAGGAGCAAATCCCCGGCCGAGCGCGCGCGTCGAGCGGTTGCGGGCGGCGTTCGCCCGTGCGCGCGTCGACGTCGAGGTGCCGCCCGACATCCGCGTGGCGCTGTGGATGAAGCTCATGCTCGTCGTGCCGTTCGGCAGCGTGGGCGCCGTGGCTCGTGCCCCGATCGGCGTGCTGCTCACTACTCCGGAGACGCGCGACCTCGTCGAGCGCGGGATGGAAGAGATCGCCGCCGTCGCGCGCGCCGAAGGCGCGTCGTTGCCGGCGGACGCCGTCGCCAAGACCCTCGCTCTGCTGGACGGGGTGACGCCGAGCGGCACGGCGTCGATGCAGCGCGACATCGCCGCCGGCAAACGCTCCGAGCTCGACGAGTGGACCGGCGCCGTCGCCCGGCTCGGCGCGAAGCACGGCGTGCCGACGCCCGTCCACTCCTTCATATACGCGAGCCTGCTGCCGCTAGAGCAGCGCGCCCGCGGCGAGATCGCGTTCGACTAGCCGGAAAAATAGGGGACAGGTTAGTTGAGGTCGGGGGTCTGCAAGGCCGGGGCGTGCCACGCCTTGTCGCGCACGTGCGTGCGCGATTTGATCCGCCAGCCCTGCGGCGTCCGCACGTAGACGTCCTCGTAGCCGCCGTGCCGGTCGACGGTGCCGGGGCCGCGCATGCCGAGCTGCACGAGGTAGACGCGGCCGGTCGCGCCGTCCGGCGTCGCCGTGATCTCGTGGTTCAGCATCAAGTGGCTCCAGTCGGTCCAAACGAGCTTCGTCTTGCAGCCCTTCGAACCGCCGCCGACGAGCTCGGCGAGCGCGTCGCGACCCTTCGCGAGCACACGGCCACCGGCCGCGAAACCGGCGTCGGAGTTCTTGTCGATGAACACGCCGTCCTCGGTGAACACGTTCGCGTAGTCGTAACCGTTGTTCGCGCAGGTGTCGATGCCGTACGCGTAGCGGTTGATGAGCTGCGTGATCTGCGCGTAGTCGAGCGCGGTGAGCTCGGCGCCGGCGGCCTTCGCCGTGCCTACGCCGAGACCGCCGCGGCCCGCGACGAACGCGAGCCCGACCAGCGCGGCGACACCGATGACCGACGAGATTCTTAGGATCATGATGCGATCTCCCATGGACGCGGGCGGTGCGCCGGCATGCGCCCGCAGGCGCGCGCCGGCCTCTTGCAGCCGCGGACGATCAATTGACGGCGAAGCAGTAGAAGAGGCCGTTGCCGCCCGTAGCCACCAGGTTCTGTTGGCCGCAGCCGCGCGACGCATGCGCTGCATTCCACGAGGTCGGATCGTCGCCGCCGCCCTGCCGGTCGTGATGGCCCAGTTGCGCGCTGCCCTCGGCCGCGCTGCTCGTCCAGTTCGAGCAGGTATGGTCCATGCCGTCGGTGAATGCCCTGCCGTTGCCCTGCGAGCCGGTGAGCATGTCGTGCGTGTTCGGATTGTCGCCGCGGCCGTTGACGACGGCGCCCTTCTCGGTCAACGAGCTCTCCTTGCCGAGCTTGTTGTTGGCGCCGTGCAAGTCGTCGACGTTGGCGGCGACTTGCACGCCCTTCGCGTTGAACCACGGACCCTTGCCGATCCGATCGCGCGCGTTGACGGCCGGCTGGCCGTTCGCGGCGCTGGCGCTCAGGTACGCGTGCCAGGTCTTCGAGCCCTCGCCGGCCGTGGCGGCGAGCTTCTGGCATAGTGCGTCGGCGCCCGTGAGCCCGCCGAGCTTGGCGCCCTCGCCCGGGCCCGCGCTCGTGATGAAAAAGCTCATGCTCGTGTTTTGCGCGCTCGCGAAGACCGCGCAGAGCGCGGCAATCGCCACGCAACCGACCGCCACGGATGGCGGGTGTGCCGCAAACGCGGGACGCAGTTTGCAGCCGATCCACGACAGCGAAAATCTCATGGGCCCCCCTCGTTTTGGTTGTGCTCGCGCCCACCCCGGCGGAGCTCCAGGGCAGTCTAACCGAACGGGCGCGCGGCCGGTCTACCCCTTGATGCGGTGCAGCGCGTCGACGACGCGGTCATCGGTCCAGGTCGTGATCCGCCGCCAAACCGGCGGCTCGCCGCCGCACGCGCGCGTGACCATGATCGACGTGGAGGAGCGAGGAGCCGGCCGCGGCGTCTCGCGCGTGATGATGCCGGTCTGCGTGCGATACACGGAGTACAGATTCGCGGTGTCGATGTCGTGGTACACGGAGCTGCCGTAGGTCGCGTCGACGAGGAAATTCCACGACCCGAGATCCCCCGCGAGATCGACGACGTCGACGGCCGTCTTGCCGCCGAGGTCGTGCGCTATGTTCGGCTCGCTGTTCTGCTCCGCGGCAGTGCGATAGCGCCCCTCGAGCCGGTCGAGCCGGTACTGGGCGTCGAGGCCGAGCAGCGTCGCCCAGCTCTTCCATTTCAAGAACTCCGCGTCGATACGCCATTGGTCGCCGAACAGCGGCAACTCACGCTCGTCGCACCGGTCGCCGGTGCGCAGATGCGCAACGAACTGGCGACCGTTCGCCGGGTCGAACGTGAGCTCGGCGATCAGGGTTTCGTCAGTCAAGGCGTTGAACGTGTAGATCGACGCCGACAGAAGCATGATCGACAACACGGCCGCGACCACGAGTAGCAGCAGCGAGAGCTTGAGCAATCGGCGCATGCACTTAGGCTCCGTTGAACCCGCGAGAATCGTCCCCCAAGAGTCGTTAGATTCTCATGCCTCGTGCGAGAATAGCATGCAGAAGCGCACATCCCGGACAAACCGATGCAGGACGCCGTCAAGCGAATCGTCGAACGCTTCAAGCTGATCCCCCATCCGGAGGGCGGCTACTACCGTGAGGTCTATCGTTCGCCGCTCGAGATCCAGCATCCGGGAGTCGACGCGAGCCACGACACGAGTCGGCGCGGCAGCACGTTCATCTACTTCCTGCTCGGCACGAACGATTTCTCGGCGTTTCACCGGGTGCGCTGGAGCGACGAGATCTGGCATCTGTACGCGGGCGGACCGCTCGAGCTGCACACGATCGACGCGCAGCACCGCTATGCGCGCCACGTTCTCACCGGCGACCTCGTGCACGGCGAGCCTACGCACGTCGTGCCCGCGGGCTGCTGGCAGGCCACGCGGCTCGCGCTCGGCGCCGAGTGGGCGTTCTGCGGCTGCACCGTGGCGCCGGGCTTCGACTTCGCCGACTTCGAGATGCCGCCCGCGCGCGACCTCGTGGGCATCTACCGCGAGCACGAGAAGATCATCCGCGAGCTCACGAGGCGCTGAGAACATGCTCACGATCTACGGACGCACGAACTCGGTGAACGTCCAAAAGGTGCTCTGGTGCTTGGCCGAGCTCGACGTTCCGTACGTGCGCGTGGACGCGGGCCTCGAGCACGGCAAGAACGACGAGCCGTGGTACCTCGCGCTCAACCCCAACGGCCGCGTGCCACTGCTGCAGGACGGCGATTTCAGCCTCTGGGAATCGAACTCGATCGTGCGCTATCTCAGCGCGAAGAACGGGCTTGGGCTCCTCTGCCCCGCGTCCCTCGAGACGCGCGCGCACGCCGAGCGTTGGATGGACTGGCAGCTCTCGACGCTCGTGACGCCGGTGTCCATCGTGTTCTGGAACCTGATCCGCACGCCCGCCGACCGCCGCGACCCTGCCGCGGTCGCCAAGAACACGGCCGAGGCCAATCGCGTGCTCGAGCGCCTCGACGGTCACCTGCGCGCGCAGCCCTACGTCGCGGGCACGTTTACCATGGGCGACATTCCGGTCGGCGCCACAGTCCACCGCTGGCTCGCGCTGCCTGGCGTGGAGCGGCCGCCGTTCCCCGCGCTGCGCGCCTGGTACGAGCGGCTCGTCGAGCGGCCGGGCTACCGCGCCCACGTGATGCTGCCGCTGAGCTAAAACCTTTGACCTCGTTCAAGAGGTGCGGTACTTTCGCGCCGTAAGCCGATAGAAATAAACAAGAAAGACTGAGCCGGAGAGCCTCGACGAAAGCCTGGCGCCGCGGCGTGGGACGTGAACTGCGTCCGGGACGCGGCCCGCTTCGTCTGGACATAATCCCGGCCAGCGTGGGACCGCCCGAGCGCGCAGTGAACGCGCCGGCGACAGGGGAAGTTAAAGGATGTCTATGGATAGTGCGCACCGCGCCTTCGCCGCTTTCGTTTCGCTCGCCGCGCTGAGCTTTACGGCGGCGCGCGCCCAAGACGCCCCGACACCGCAAGACGATCAGTTCCCGCGCCCGGCCGAGCTCGAGCCCGCGGTGCAGTTTTGGACACGCGTCTACACCGAGATCAACACGCGCGAAGGTTTCATCCATGACGACACGCAGCTCGACATCGTCTACCAAACGGTCAAGGTCGGCGACGACCTGAGCTCGCGCGAGCGCCGCCGGCGCGTCGAGCGCGCGGCCGATCAGTACACCGTCATCCTCACGAAGCTCGGCGGCGGCGCGCGCACCAATCTCGGCAGCGAAGAGCAACGCGTGCTCGGCCTGTTCCCGGCCGACACGAGCAACGCCGAGCTCAAGGCAGCCGCCGCGCGCGTGCGCTTCCAGCTCGGCCAGGCCGACCGCTTCCGCGCGGGCCTAATACGGTCCGGCACGTGGAAGCCGTACATCTACGAAGTGCTCGACAATCACGGCCTGCCGCGCGAGCTCGCGGCGCTGCCGCACGTCGAGTCGTCGTTCGACCCCACGGCATATTCGAAGGTAGGCGCCGCGGGTATGTGGCAGTTCATGCGCTCAACCGGCGTTCGCTACATGCGCATCGACCGCGTGGTCGACGAGCGGCGCGATCCGTTCTTGGCGTCGGACGCCGCAGCGCGCGTGCTCGCCGACAACTACGACGTGCTCCAGAGCTGGCCGCTCGCGGTCACTGCCTACAACCACGGTGTCGGAGGCATGCGCAACGCCACGGTGCAGCAGAAGACCAAGGACATCGCCACGATCGTGCGCAAGTACCAGAGCCGGTCGTTCGGGTTCGCGTCGAGGAACTTCTACGCGGCGTTCCTCGCGGCGGTGCAAATCGACCAGAATCCGACGAGATACTTCGGCTCGATCAGCATCAACCCGCCGTCCGACACCGGCGTTGTCGTGGTGCCCGACTTCCTGAGCGCCGACGCGCTCGCCGACGCGTTGAACCTGCGCGAGGGCAAGCTGCGCGACCTCAACCCCGCGCTCACGGACGCCGTGTGGTCCGGCGACAAGCTCGTGCCGAAGGGCTTCGCGTTGCGCGTGCCGAAAGCGACCGCGGCGGTGGCCGAAGACCTCATGGCCTCGATCGCCACCAACGAGCGCTTCGCGTCGCAGCACCAAGACCTGCAACACAAGGTGCGCCGCGGCGACACGCTGTCGACGATCGCGGCCGAATATCACGTGAGCCTGGCCGCGCTGATGCGCGCGAACGGCCTCGGCGCCCGCGACATGATCCGCGTGGGGCAGCTCGTCAATCTGCCGGTGGACGCGCACGGCGGCGCCACCCCAACCGCCGTGCTCGCCCGCGCCGACACCGCGCCCGTCAAGCCGGTGCCCGCGGTGGCCGCCGCGCCGCCCGTGGCGGCCGAAGGCGCCTATGTCGTCCGCAACGGCGACAGCCTCGACCGCATCGCGAAGCGCCTCGGCACGACCGTCGAAGCGCTGACCGCGGCAAACACGCTCGGCAACAAGAATCTGATCTTCCCCGGCCAGACGCTGAACGTGCCGGGCGCCGGCGAGGCGCCGGAAGCGGTGCTCGCGGCGAGCTCGCAGCCCGCGTCGGCCGCGGCCGTCGCGCTCGCGTCAGCCCCGGGCCGGCCGACGGTGTCGCCGGCCGTGGCCGTAGCGGCCGAGGCCGACGAAGCGGACGAGGTCGCCACCGACGAGCTCGAGGCCGCGCTCCAACCCGCCGTGCTCGCGAACGGGGAGCCCGCTCCGGCCGACGACGACACGGCCGGCGGAGACGTGAATGCGCTCGCGACGGCGCAGGCCGACCTCGCGGCCGACCCGAGCGACTACTCGGTCAACGCCAATGACCAGATCGAAGTGCAGGCGCTCGAGACGCTCGGCCACTACGCCGACTGGCTCGAGATCCCCACGCAGCGCATCCGCGCCCTGAACAAGATGAGCTTCAAGGACGCCGTCGTGATCGGCCAGATGCTGACGCTCGACTTCAGCAAGGTCGACGCGATGACCTTCGAGCAGCGCCGTACCGCCTACCAGCAGCAGGAGCAAGGCGAGTTCTTCATGACCTACCAGATCGCGGAAGTGGAGAATCGCAAGATCAAGCCCGGCGAGTCGCTGTGGGTGCTCGCGGCGCGCACCTACAAGGTGCCCGTGTGGCTGCTGCGTCAGTACAATCCGGACCTGAACCTCGACCGCGTGTCGGCCGGCATCGTCGTGAAGTTCCCGCGGCTCAAGAAAGTCGACACGGGCCAAGACGCGGCCACGCCGGACATCGCGGCGGCCGCAGCCGAGGCCCAAAACTGACGGCCGCGCGGGCGGCTCGGGAGCAGCAATGACCGAACCGCCCTCCTCCGACATCGAACGAAGCCTCGAGGGCCGCGTGATCGCGGTTCCCGAAGCGCGCCAACTCGACGTGCTCGCGGGGCTGCTCGAGAAGCGCGGCGCGCGAGTGCTGCGCTGCCCACTGGTCGGGATCGTCGACGCGCCGGACTCGCGGCCGGTGGTGGCCTGGATCGAGCGACTCGTCGCGAAGCCCGCCGACCTCCTCGTGATCTACACCGGCGAGGGCGTTGAGCGCCTGCTCGGCTTCGCGCAGCGCGCGGGGCTCGAGGGCGAGTTCATCGCGGCGCTCGGCAAAACGCCCAAGATCACCCGTGGACCGAAACCGAAGCGCGCGTTGCGCCGCGTCGGGCTCGAGCCGCAATTCGAGGCGGCAGAGCCCACCACGCACGGGCTCATCGAGACGATCGTCGGGATCGATCTCGCGGGCAAGCGCGTGGCCGTGCAGCTCTACAACTCCGAGCAAGACCCCGAGCTAGTCGACTATCTGAGCGGCCGCGGCGTCGATCCCGACTGCGTGGCGCCGTACGTCTATGCGTCGGCGGCTGAGGACGAGCAGGTCGCCGCGTTGATCGGCGAGCTCGCGGCCGGCCGCGTCGACGCGATCGCATTCACGAGCAAGGCGCAGGTGCAGCGGCTCGTGAAGCTCGCGCGCGAGCGCGGGACCGAAAGCGCGCTGCGCGCGGGGCTCGAGCGCGCACGCGTCGCCGCCGTCGGGCCGGTGGTCGCCGCGGAGCTCGAGAACTTGGGCTTCCGCGTCGACGCGATGCCCGAGGACAGCTACTCGATGAAGCCGCTCGTGATTGCGCTCGGCGACTTGCTCGGCGCTCACGCGTAGGCTCGAAACGCCTCAGCGCAGGGCGAGGCCGAGCAACGCCGATGTCCACACGAGCCCTGCGGCCAGTCAGAGCCTCCAGACGGCGATCGCCGCCGCGACCAGCTGCACGGCCGTGATGAAGAGTGTGTTCGAAACGTAGAGCAGCGCGGCGAACAGGCCGGCCGCGGGTAGCGCCAGCAGCCTGCGCGTATCCGCCAGGTAGAACTTTCGGATCGCCACGGCAAGGTACGCGAACTGCCAAAGGCTCACGACCAGGAGAAATACGAGGAAGGCCGAGGGCATCTCCAGGATCTTCCCGAGCCGGAGCACGACAAGGTCGAGCAACGTCGTGAGCAGCACGAAGCTGAAGTAGTGCATGCTAAACACGGCGTGCTCGACCAACAGCGGCCGGCGGCGATGGAAGCACCCGTAGAGGACCAACGCGAGGAACGCGACTGTCGTAAACGACAACGGCGTCGCGAGACCGTTGAGCATGTCGTTGAATCGGTTGGTAACGTCGCTCGTGGCCTCCGCGACGGGCCCGATCTTGTTCGTTAACATCCGTTCGAGTAACCCGAAACGGTCGATCTGATCGGTCGTGCCTCCGACGGAACGTGCTCTCGGCGGCGGCACCGGCGCGATGCTCACTCTGAAACTTCCGACATTGATCGTGAAGCTCGTGCCACTCGGCATGACCAGCACGTACACGACGATCGCGGTGAGAAGCACGCGCAGCGGCTTGACGTAAAGCCGTCGCCGGCCCGCCGAGTATTCGAGCGCCAGGAATGCCGGGCGGAACAGCAGCAACCGAACGGTGCGCCAGATCTTGCCGTCGAGATCGAAGATCTCGCCGGGCAGCGCGCGAGTCACGAAATGCCAGACGGTGAGCTTGTGCGGATCGAGGCGCTCCTCGCCGCATCGCGAGCAGTACGACCCGTCCAAGGGTTGCCCGCAGCTCGCGCACGTCGCCGACGGATGCGGCGCCTCAGTGCTCATGACTGTAATCCCCCGGCGACGAGCTTCGAGCTTCTTCTACTCGTTGCTGCGACTACGCCGAATCTTAGGTTCGGTCGAAGGTCGGACGGATCGAATAGTAGCAGACCCGCCGACCGTCGCCGCGGCGGCGATTTAGGGTCCGGCGCGTTCCGCGCGTCAGCGGTGGTGGCGGAGCTGCATGGCCGTCGGCCGGCCGTCGGCGGTGGGCTGGTACCAGACCGAGAAGTCCGAGATCGCCGTTTGGAAAGCGGCGACCGGATCGGGGCTCTGTTGCACGTCGAGCGCGTCGAACCCGACTCGCAGCATGAAGAACAGCTGCTCGAGCAGCACGTCGCCGACGGCGCGCAGCTCGCCCTTGAACCCGTAGCGCTCGCGCAACAGGCGCGCATACGAGTACGCGCGGCCGTCGCGGAACTTCGGGAACTCGAGCGCGATGAGCGCGAGCTTCGGCACGTCGTCGGCAATGAGCTCCGGCGACTGATCGCTGTGGAGCCTCAAACCGATTGGCGTGCCGCGCGCGAGCAGCGCGTCGCGGTGCTTCTGCCATTGCTCCAAGCTTACGATCACGGCGCCGGCCTCGGGGATCGCCTCCGCCGCGCTCGCGTCGACGAACGTGTCCGCGACGACCTTGCCGCCCTTGAGCAACGACATCAGTGGGCCGTCTCCGCCCCGTAGACGGAGGCCTTGAACGGCTCGATGCCGACGCGCCGATACGTATCGATGAAACGCTCGCCGGGCTCGCTGTGCTCGAGGTAGGTGTCGACGATCTTGCGGATCGCGCCCGGCACCTCGGCCTGCGGCAGACCGGGGCCCAGGCGGTCTCCGAGCGACGCGTTCTGGTCGGACGAGCCCCCGAGCGTGAGCTGGAAGAATTCCTCGCCGCGTTTGTCGACGCCGAGAATCCCGATGTGGCCCACGTGGTGGTGACCGCAGGCGTTCATGCAGCCCGAGATGTTGATCGTGAAGTTGCCGATCCTCTGGAGCTCGTCGATGTCGGAGAACGCGCGGCTGATGTCCTGAGCGATCGGGATCGCGCGCGCGTTCGCGAGCGCGCAGTAGTCGAGACCCGGGCAGCAGATGATGTCGGACAGGAGCCCGAGATTCGGCGTGGCGAGCTCGAGCGCGAAGAGCTCGCGCCAGAGCTGCTCGAGGTCGCCCTGCTTCACGTCCGTGAGCACGAGATTCTGGCGGTGGCTCACGCGAATCTCGCCGAAGCTGTAGCGGTCGGCGAGATCGGCGACTGCGTCCATCTTGTCGGCCGTGATGTCGCCCGGCACGCGGCCCGGGGCTTTCAGCGACACGGTCACGATCGCGTAGCCCGGCACCTTGTGCTCGACCACGTTGCCGCGCATCCAGCGGTCGAACGCGCGATCGGTCTTGCGGCGCGCGTCGAGCTCCGGACCGATGTCCTTCAGCGTCTCGTACTTCGGCGGCGCGAAGTACGCCTTGATGCGCGCGATTTCTTCGTCCGGCACCTTGAGCTGGCCGTTCTTCGTGAGCTCGAATTCCTTGTCGACGAGCTCTCGATATTTGTCGATGCCCATCTGGTTGACGATGATCTTGATCCGCGCCTTATGGATGTTGTCGCGGCGGCCGAGCATGTTGTAGACGCGCAGAATCGCCTCGACGTACGTGAGCAGATGCGAAGGATGGAGCCACTTGCGAATCGTCTGGCCGATGTACGGCGTGCGGCCGAGACCGCCGCCCACCAGCACCTCGAAGCCGATCTCGCCCTGCTCGTTCTTGTGCATCCGCAAACCGATGTCGTGCACGGCGACCGCCGCGCGGTCGTTCGGCGAGCCCGTTACCGCGATCTTGAACTTGCGCGGCAGGTAGGAGAACTCGGGGTGCAGGAACGAATACTGGCGCAACAGCTCGCAGTAGATCCGCGGATCGGCGAGCTCGTCCTTCGCGCAGCCCGCGTACTGGTCCGACGTGATGTTGCGGACGCAGTTGCCCGACGACTGGATCGACGTGATCTCGGAGTTCGCAAGATCTGTCACGGCGTCGGCGGCTTCTTC
>Ga0137409_10000423_pt1 | contig 45930 bp, 35 predicted proteins | sample CZODoug1_16funga_FD_122059 | JGI IMG/M metagenome (GOLD analysis project Ga0137409, IMG submission 122059) | Vadose zone soil fungal communities from Angelo Coast Range Reserve, California, USA - CZODoug1_16fungal (Hybrid Assembly) | ecosystem: Environmental > Terrestrial > Soil > Vadose zone...
GAGCCGCGACGTCCGCCGCCTCGTCCACGGCACCACCGTCGGCACCAACGCGGTGCTCGAGCGGCGCGGCGCGCGCGTGGCCGTGGTGACCACGGCCGGCTTCCGTGACCTGATCGAGATCGGACGCACGAAGCGCAACATTCCCGCCCTCTTCGTGCCCACCTTCGTCCGGCCCAAGCCGGTGGTGGAACGCCGCCACCGGTTCGAGGTGACCGAGCGACTGGCGGCCGACGGCTCGGTGCTCGTGCCCCTCGACCCCGCCAGCGTGGAGCGGGCCCTCGAGGACGCGCTGGCCGGCGGCGCCGAGGCGCTCGCCGTGTGCTTCCTGCACGCCTACCTGAATCCCGCGCACGAGCGCGCGGTGGCCGACGCGGCCAAGGGTCGGCACCCCGGCCTGCCCGTGTCGTGCTCGGCCGAGGTCGTGGCCGAGTACCGGGAGTTCGAGCGCTTCTCGACCACCGTGCTCAACGCCTACCTCCAGCCCCTCATGGAGAGCTACCTGACGGGCCTCGAGGAGCGGCTGCTCGCCACCGGCTACACCCACGGCGTCCTCACCATCGCCTCGAGCGGCGGCATGATGACGACGGAGACGGCGCGCCGTCTCCCCATCAAGACCATCTTCTCGGGGCCCGCGGGCGGCGTCAGCCAGGCGTGCTTCGTGGGCGAGGCGATGGGGATCCGGGATCTCATCACCTATGACATGGGCGGGACGTCCACCGACGTGTGCCTGGTCCGCAACCTCGCGCCCCTGACGACCTCGGACGCCATGGTGGGCGCCTTCCCCGTGAAGGTGCCCCAGATCGACATGCACACCGTGGGCGCGGGCGGCGGCTCCATCGCCTGGCTCGACGTCGACGGCAGCCTTCAAGTAGGGCCGCGCAGCGCGGGAGCCACCCCGGGGCCCGCGGCCTACGGCCTGGGGGGCGCCGAGCCCACCGTCACCGACGCCAACGTGGTCCTGGGCCGCATCGGGGCAAACCGGCGGCTCGGAGGCAGCATCGCGCTCGATCCAGTCCTCGCCCGCGCGGCCGTCGCCGATCTCGCAGAGCGCCAGGGCGGATCACTCACGGTGGAAAAGCTCGCCGAAGGCATCGTCACCATCGCCGTCGCCCGCATGACCTCCGCCATCCGGGAGATCTCGATCCAGCGCGGCCACGATCCCCGCGACTTCACGCTGATCGCCTTCGGCGGCGCGGGACCGATGCATGCCCTCGCCCTCGCCGAGGCCATGGGCATTCCGTCGGTGCTGGTGCCGCGGCATCCGGGCAACTTCTCGGCGCTGGGACTGCTCGCGTCCGACATCAAGCACGACGACGTCCGCACGCGCGTCGGCCCGCTGCGCGAGCGGATGGCCGTGCTCCACGAGCTCTTCACGGAGATGGAGGGCGCGGCGCGGCGCCAGCTCGAGCTCGAGGGGTTCGGCGCGGACCAGCAGCGGCTGCTTCGCTCTCTCGACCTGCGCTACCGCAGCCAGGCCTTCGAGCTGAACGTGACGGTGGGCGATGTCGTGGCCGCCGATGTCATGGCTCAGGATGCGCTCGAGGCTGTCGAAGCCGCGTTCCACCGCCAGCACCTCGAGATGTATGGCCACGCCGACCCGGCGGCGATGATCGAGCTGGTCAACGCCCGGCTCGCCGCCTACGGGCACGTCCCCAAGCCGTCCCCTGCTCGCCACACGACGGCGGCGACCTCCCTCGATGCCGCGCTGGTGGAGCGCCGGACGGTCTGGTTCGAGGGTGCGCCACGGGACTGCCCGGTCTGGGAGCGGGAGCGCCTGCCCGCGCGAGCCCTCCTGCGGGGCCCGGCCATCGTGGAGGAGTTCGGCGCGACGACGGTCATTCCCCCGGGCTGGCGCGGCGCGGTGGACGGGCACGGCAACCTGCGCTTCGATCGCGAGACGACGGCATGATCGACCCCATCACCCTCGAGGTGCTCCGCGAGGCCTTCGGGTCCATCGTGCGCGAGATGCGCGTCACCCTCGTGCGCACCGCCTACTCGTCCATTCTCTACGAGGGCGAGGACTTCTCCTGCGTCCTCATGGACGGCTTTGCCCAGATCGTGGCCATGTCCAAGGGACAGGACCATCCGCTCCACATCGTGCCCATCGCCTGGTCCATGAAGGCAGTGGGCGAGAAGTTCGGCGACGACATCCATCCGGGCGACATCTTCCTGCACAACGACCCCTACACCGGCGGCACCCACCTCAACGACGTGGCCATGATCTATCCCCTCTTCGCGGACGGCGGCCTCTTCGTCTTCCCCGTCGTTCGCGCCCACTGGGGCGACGTGGGCGGAATGAGTCCGGGCAGCCTCTCCGGGGGCGCCACGGAGATCTTCCAGGAAGGTGTCCGCATCCCGCCCATCCGGATCGTCGACCGCGGACGCCCGAACCAGGCGGTGCTCGACGTCATCTTCAGCAACATGCGCGGACCGAGGGAGCGCCAGGGCGATTTCCAGGCCATGATCGGCACGTGCAAGAAGGCGGCGGAGCGCATCGAGGGTCTGACCGCCCGCTATGGTGCCGCTACGATCCGCTCGGCCATCGCCGTCCTCATGGATCGCGCCGAGACGCGCATGCGGCAGGCCATCGCCGCGCTTCCCGACGGCCGCTATCGCTACGAGGCGCACCTCGAGAGCGGTCGCGAGCGGCTCGAGCCGCTGACCGTGCGGGCCGCCGTCACCGTGGCGGGCGAGACCATCACCGTGGATCTCACGGGCAGCTCGCCGCAGACGGCCGGCCCGACCAATGTGGGCCCCGCCATGGCCCCGACCGGGGCGTTCACCATCATCAAGTCCTTTCTCGACCCGGGCACCGACGTCAACTCCGGCTCGTTCCGTCCGCTGACCGTGATCACGCCCCCTGGCACCATCGTCAACGCCAATCCGCCCGCGCCCTGCGGCGGCATGGTCGAGGTCAAGTACTGCGTGGAGACGGCGGTGATGGGCGCCCTCGCCCAGGCCCTCGGCGGGCGGGTCGCCGGCGACCACAAGGGAGGCGGCAACCACTGCTACGTGGGCGGGCCCGATCCGCGCACGGGCGAGACCTTCATCTTCTACGAGTACCCCGCCGGCGGCACCGGGGGCTTCGAGGGCGGCGACGGCAACAACGCCGTGCGCACGTGGACGGAGAGCGATATGACCACGCTGCAGCCGATCGAGGCAGTGGAGCAGCTCTACCCGCTGCGCGTCGAGCGCACCGCGCTTCGCGACGATTCCGGCGGCGCCGGCCGCTGGCGCGGGGGGCTCGGCCTCGTGCGCGAGGTGCGCATTCACGCGCCGGCCAGCCAGCTCTCCGTGCTCGCGGAAAAGGCCGTCCTCCCGCCCTTCGGCGTCTGCGGGGGCGGCGCGGGGGCGACCAATCGCTTCTGGGTGCGCCGGAATGGCCAGCCCATCCAGCCGTCACCGCTGCCCGGCAAGGTCAGCGGCTTCCCCATCCAGCCGGACGATCTCCTGATCATGGAGAGCTCGGGCGGCGGCGGCTTCGGCGATGCGCTCGACCGGGACCCGGCGGCGGTCGCCCGCGACCTCGCCGAGGGCTACGTCACCGCGGCGGCCGCGGAGGCGAGCTACGGCGTGGTCTTCCGCGAGGGCGCAATCGACTCCGCGGCCAGCGCAGCCCTGCGCGCGTCGCTTCGCGAAGCTCGGATACGCGTTCGCCTCGCCACCGGCCGTGATCTCGACGAGGGACGCGGCCGCGCCATCCGCCTCGACGCGGACACGGCGGCGCGGCTGGGCGTCGGGCTACAGGCGGTGGTCGAGCTCGTGAATACCCAGGGCGCGCCCCTGCGCGCGTGGGTCACGAGCATCGTACCCGGAACCATGCGCCGCGCCGAGCTCTCCCCCGACGGCCTGCAGATGCTCGCCCTTTCCGACGGCGTCGAAGTGGAGATCCGGGCCGTTCACTCCGGCTTCCTCACCGCATCACGCCAGGCATCCCACGAGCCTCGGTGACTCGTCGGCATGAGCCGGCGGCCACACGTCGGGCACTCCAGCTCGCGAACCGTCTCGTCCGTCCCCGTGGGCAGGGTGACGGGCTTCATGATGGTGTCGCAGTCGGGGCACTTGCTCTCCCCGAAGTAGGGCGTGGGTCCCTGACCCGCCATGTGACCTTCCTCCCTCAGCGGCTTGCCCGCGACGACCACGTCAGTGGCGCGCACGCTTGCGCGGGACCTTCTTGCCCTTCTTGCGGGCCTCCGAGAGTCCGATGGCAATCGCCTGCTTGCGACTCTTCACCTTGCCGCCTTTCCCGCCCTTGCCACTCCGCAACGTGCCGTGCTTCCGTCGACGCATCGCCCGTTCGACGTCCTTGCTCGCGCCTTCGCTGTATCTCCGTCTACCAGATTTTTTCGCCGCCATGTGAGCACCTCTCTCGCTCGGATTCCCATCGTGGACCCTGTCGTCGCGGACCGCCGCGCGTGGGCCACGTCGTCGTCACTCCGCGAGTTATCTGAGGCACATCACGTGCCAAGCTCGACTGAAGGCGGGAACGGAAATCGACAGGGTTCTGCAAGATCTCGTGGCGGCGGCGCGCTCATCTCGCGCGCGACGGCATTCCCGACTCGGTAAAACATCCCGAGCGGGACATGCCGACCGCCGCCTTGCCCTGAGCCTCCGGTTTGACCTCCCACCCATGCTCTGGCAGGATCGCCCCGGCACACGGATAGCCATTGATCACCTGACGCGCAGGAGCATGTCTCCGCCCAACGAAGGGAGGGATTGACGATGGCCTCGACGCTGCGACTCTTCGCTTCGCTACTCCTGGTGCTGATCTTCGCCGGCCCCGGGCTGGCCCAGACCGTCAACGTCTACACCGCGTGGCCCGAGTCCCTCTCCCAGCCCATCTTCAAGGCGTACACGGCGAAGACGGGCGTGCAGATCAACTTCATCCGGCTGTCCACGGGCGAGCTGGTCGCCCGCGCCACCGCGGAGAAGAACAATCCGCGCGCCGACGTCATCTGGGGCGCGCCCGGCGACGGCTTCGCGGCCGCGAAGGAGGCGGGGATCATCGAGCCGTACAAGACGGCCAACATCGACAAGATCCCGGCGGAGCTGAGGGACAAGGACGGGTACTACACCGCCGTCAGCAGGAACACGCTCATCTTCATGTCGAACGCGAAGCTCCTCAAGGAGAAGGGCCTCAAGGCGCCGACGTCGTGGAACGATCTCCTCGATCCCGTCTTCAAGGGCCAGATCCAGACAGCCGATGCGCGCACGTCGGGAACCGCCCTCACGCGCATCCTGTCGATCTACTACGCGTTCGGGAAGGACGAGGAGAAGGCGATCGACTACCAGAAGAAGCTGCACAAGAACGTGCAGGTCTACACGAAGAGCGGCGGGGGCTGCACGGTGCCCGCCTCGCTCGGCCAGACCATGGTGTGCATCGCCCACATGCCGGACGCCATGGAAGCGAAGAAGAAGGGCTACGACGTGGTCGTGAGCTTCCCGAAGGAAGGGGTGGCCGCCGTCATCGAAGGGGTCGCCCTCGTGAAGGGCGCCAAGAATCGCGAGGCGGCCGTGAAGTTCATCGAGTGGACGTTCAGCAAGGAGATGCAGGACCTCCTCGACAGGAACAACGTCTACATGCTGCCCACCCTGCCCGGGGCCAGCATTGATGCGGACGTGCAGGCGCTCATGAAGGAAGCGAAGCTCCTCCCCGTGGACCTCGAGTGGGTGGGGAAGAATCGCAAGCGCCTGGTGGACCGCTGGATCAACGAGGTCATCAGAGACTAAGCGGCCCGGTGAACCGCCAGGCCGTCCGCGATCCCGTCCTCCTTCCCACCGCCATGGTGGTGTGGGCGGCCGTCCTCCTCTTCGTGCTCTACCCGCTCGGGCGCCTGCTCGTCCTCGTGTTCTGGAACGAGGGCCCGAGCCTCGATGCCGTGCGCGGGCTCCTCGGCGATTGGACCCACCGCGCCGCGCTCGTGAACAGCCTCGTGCTCGCCGCGCTCGTCGGGGTCGCAGGCACCGTGCTCGGCTTCGCCTTCGCGCTCCTCGCGGTGCGCGGCAGTCTTCCCACGTGGCTCGGCCGCGCCCTGGACGCCGTCGTGCTCCTGCCCCTGATCTCACCGCCCTTCACGGCGGCGATTGCGCTCATCTTTGCCCTCGGGCCGCGGGGGCTGATCTCGTATCACGTGTTCGGGCTGACCAATGTCAGCATCTACGGCCTCTCCGGCACCTTCCTCTCGGAGACCCTGACGTACTTCCCCATCGCGTATCTCACCCTCAAGGCCGTCATCGCCAACATCGACGCGAACCTCGAGGACTCCGCCTTCAGCCTCGGGGCGAGGCGCTGGCGGGTCTTCAGGACGGTCACCGTCCCCCTCGCCATCCCCGGGATCGCCAACGCCTTCCTCCTGGTGTCCGCCGCCTCCCTCGCGGATTTCGCCACACCGCTCATACTCGCGGGCACCAGGTTTCCCGTGCTGCCCACGCAGGCATTTCTGCAGATCACCGGGCTCTACGACATGCGCGGCGGCGCCGCTCTCTGCTTCCTCCTGCTCGTTCCCGCCCTCGCCATCTTCGTGGGGCAGCGCCGGTGGATCGAGCGGCGCGGCGGCTCGTACGTGACGGTGACGGGCAAGGTCGGAGCCGTCACCCGTATCAAGAGCCTCTCCCCCATCGCCATCACCGGCCTCGGCGTGCTCTGCGGCGCCGTGGCCCTCCTCGTCCTCGTCTGTTACGCGCTCATCGCCGCCGCCTCTCTCGTGAAAGGCCTCGGCGCGGATAACCGCCTGTCCTTCGTGCACTACGCCCATGTCTTCAGCGGGGGGCTCAAGGCGGTGCGCGACACGTTGATCATCGCGGTCCTCTGCATGCCCGTGGGCGGCCTCTTCGCGGTGGTCCTCGGATTCCTCGTTGCGCGCACCGAGTTTCCCGGGCGCCGCGCCCTGGAGTTCGCCGCCATGATGAACTACGCGCTGCCCGGCACCATCGTCGGCATCGCCTACCTGATCGCCTTCAACGACCCGCCCCTCGTCCTCACGGGCACCGCCTTCATCCTCGTCGTCTGCTACGTGTTCCGCTACAGTCTCGCGGGCACCCGCGCCACCATGGCCGTGCTCGCGCAGATCGATCCCTCGCTCGAGGAGGCGTCGGCGAGCCTGGGCGCGCGCCGTGACGTCACCTTCCGGCGTGTCGTCCTGCCCCTCGTCCGGCCCGCCCTCCTCGCCGGCATGACCGTGCTCTTCATCCGCGCCATGACGGCGATCAGCGCGACGATCTTCCTCGTCTCGCTCAGCTGGTCCCTCGTGACCGTGCGCATCCTCGAAGGCATCACGAACCTCGAGCTCGGGCAGGCCTCCGCCTTCTCCATGCTCGTGATTGCCCTCGTCTACCTCGCCGTGGTGCTCGCGAGCCTGGCCATGCGAAAGCTCAACGCGGGCAGCCTCGGCCAGGCCGGCTCGTTGCTCGGCGAATGACCACCGGCACGCGGCTCCGCATCGAGGGGGTATCCAAGCGCTTCCATCGGGAAGGTCAGAGCGACTTTGCCGCGGTGCACGACGTGAGCCTCTCCGTCGAGCCCGGCGAGCTGTTGACGCTGCTCGGGCCGTCGGGATGTGGAAAGACGACCACCCTCAGGATGGTCGCGGGCTTCGAACAGCCCGACCAGGGCCGCATCTACATCGGCGACGAGGACGTCACCCAGCTCATGGTCTACCGGCGGAGCATCGGGTTCGTCTTCCAGAACTACGCCCTCTTTCCCCACCTGACCGTGTTCGAGAACGTCGCCTACGGTCTCCGCGTGCGCCGGATGTCCAGCGCGCAGGTTCACGAGAAGGTCGGAGGCGTGCTCGACCTCGTCGGCCTGCCCGGCTACGAGCGGCGCTTCCCCAACCAGCTCTCGGGCGGCGAGCAACAGCGCGTGGCCGTCGCCCGCGCCGTCGTCGTCGAGCCCCAGCTCCTGCTCTTCGACGAGCCGCTGTCGAACCTCGACGCCAAGCTGCGCGTCCAGATGCGCGCCGAGCTCTCGCGGCTCCAGAAGCAGCTCGCCATCACCACCGTCTACGTCACCCACGACCAGGAGGAGGCCATGGCCATCTCGGATCGCATCGCCGTGATGCGTCAGGGCACCGTGGCCCAGCTCGGCACGGCCGAGGATCTCTATCGCGCCCCGGGCTCGGCCTTCGTGGCCCAGTTCATCGGGCGCGTCAACCTCGTCGAGAGCCGGGTGCTCGGCGTCACGGGCGGCCGGGTCGACGTCGAGGTATGGGGATCGCCGCTGAGCGTGGTCACCGACGACGCGTGCACGAAGGGACAATCCCTCTTCCTCGTCATGCGCCCCGAGTCCCTCACCCTCCTCCCCGAGAACGCGACGCCTCCCGAGGGCGAGGCCATGGCCGCCGGTATCGTACGGAGCCGAACGTTCCTCGGCGAGAAGGTCGAGTACACGGTGGAGGTTGCGGGAACCTCGCTGCACGCGGTGACGTACGATCCCGCCCGCCGGGGCGTCGTGGAGGTAGGATCGCGCGTGCGGGTCAGCTGCGACGCGGCGTCCATCCGACCGCTCGCGGCCGAGCCAGGGAGCTGACCATGCGAACCTTGGGAATTCGCGGCGCGCTCGTCGTGACCGTCCTCCTCGCGGGCCCCGGGCCGGCCGCGGCGCAGGGGTGCCAGGCGCCGCGCGTGCTCGTCGACACCGTGCTCGGCATGAAGTACTGCACGGACCCGGCGTTCAGCGGCGCCGTGGATGCCCTCACGCTGAAACTCCGCCAGGACGCGCGGACCGCGCGGCAGGCGGGGCGCCTCGTGATCTACATGAGCACCCCCATCAGCCCGCGGGGCGGCGGGGTGGAGAAGGTGAACGTCGAGATCGCCGCGGCGGTGAAGGCGCGACTCGAGAAGGTCTACGGCGTGGGCGCGTGGATCCTCGATCCCGGCGCGCATCAAATGCCGAGCATCGGGACCAGGCCGCCCGGCGGGGGCGACTACATGGTGATGTTCACGCGCGTCCTCGCGGGCGACGACGGGGCCGGGCGCGACTTCGACATGGCGCACTTCACGGGCCCGGGCGACATGCGCGCCTTCTTCGGCTGCAGCGGGGACGACATCACGGGCTGTCTCGGCCGGTGGCTGGCCGGGCGCGCCGCCGCCGACGCCGACCTCAAGCGGATCGCCGACAACCCGGACACGCGCCGCGCCTTCCTGCGCTACTACGCCATGCGCGCCTCCGCCGCGCACTCTGCCGGCGCCCACGACGAGTGGAACATCTTCGTGAGGATCAACCGCAAGCGCACGCTCGGGGACCAGATCTCCATGTTCTTCGACGGCCGCGCCGCCTCGCCCGCGGAGATGGAGACAGAGATTTCCCCGGGCTACGAGGTCCGCTGAGGCCAGGCCAAGAGGTAGGGTCTCGCGCGCTCAGCCACCCATGTGATGCGACCTTTGCGCGCCTCTTCGAACTCCGTGGACAGAGACATCGGGAATCGGTGACCGAGTAGGCGCCGCGCCGTCTGGCAAGTCTTTCCGCCTTGGGCCGCGGCAAAGGTCCCTGTGAGTCGATTCCAGCCCAATCCAACGCGGGCACGTCGATTGCAGTCATTCGGTCGACAATTGGCTACGTCAACGAGTCACCGCGTGCACATGCGAGGAGAACGCCATGAGCAAATTGATAGGCATCGCGAGTCTTGCCGGCGCGACCTGCCTGATCTTGGGGTCGGCCCTGGCCCAGAGTCAGAGCGCTCCTGCGCAGAATCCGGTCGAGAAGGAGAGCAGGGAGCCAGACCGCCTCAGCCCACCCATGACTTCACCCATCCCCCGGGGCCCGGGTCCCCGGGTCGTCAAGCCCACGCATCGTGACGTGAACGCCCCACGTGGCAATCAGGACGTGCAAGCACCCCGCGAGAACCAAGAAGCCCAGGCGCCGCGCGGGCGTGGCATGGTCGCGGCACGCGACGTCCGGGCCGCTCAGGAGGCTCTCAAGGCCAAGGGATTCGATCCGGGCGCCGTCGACGGTCGGATGGGGCCACACACGCAGGCCGCCGTGAGCGACTTCCAGCGAAGCGCGGGCATTCGTGAAACCGGCCGCTTCGACAGTCACGGAATACACGCCCGGCGGCAGCAACCGCACACTATAGCCGCCCTGGCCGTCGCCGGTGCCAGTGCGTTCCAAACCCTTGGCCGCATCCCGCACTGTGACGGTGGCGTTAACGACCAGGCTGCCTTTTGGATCCCTGACAGTGACGTGGAGGTCGCCGGTTGCGACGCCCTGGGCGAACGTCAACTGGTGGACCAGCGCAAACAGGACGGCGAGGCAAATCAAACGCATCATGGCGTTCATAGGAAATCTCCTGGGGCTCCCGCGGGGTGTGCGCAGGCGGGGAATCGATGTGCACGATCTCTTGCCAACTACTTTGTACTTCAGGCACGTGAGAAGATTCGATTACCGCTGGTTTTTACATCAGAGCAAGTAGGAAAGCAAGCATTAAGCTGGTTACCTGAAGGCAGGTGTCAGGTTTTGGGGCTCAGGTGTCAGGAGAACCGGGGCTGCGACACCGAGCACTGCATTGCTTTTGCGGAGAGGTTTCCTTAGATTGCTATCCGGTGTCACGTCTTGATATGAGTGCTGAAAATAGCAGCGGACATTCCATGACGGGCGAGTTGTTACGGGTGATGGTTTGTCCACCGCGGAATGCGGGCTGGGATCGTCCGGATCGCAGTGCGGCCTGGCGGGAACTCGGATTTCAGCATGCGCCTGACTTTCCAGTGGCGCAAACACAGCATGACACTTTGTGCGGACTGTTGAGAGAAGCCGGCGCGGAAGTGGTCTGCCTGCCACCGGGCGATTCGTTATCGCTCGATGCTGTCTACACACACGATGCTTCACTGCCAACCGATAATGGCCTGATCCTGATGAATCCCGGCAAGAACAACCGCGTGCCGGAAGCGCAAGCGCACGCGAAGTTTGCCGTTCACCTGGGGATTCCAATTCTGGGAGACGTCCAAGCGCCCGGGGCCTCCGAGGCTGGGGACATCGTGTGGCTGGATTCCCAAACCCTTCTGATCGGCTGCGGATATCGCACGAACCAGGCCGGCATCTCGCAGATGCGGGCGCTGCTCGAGCCCCACGGGATCGAAGTATTGTCCGCGCCGTTGCCGTACGGGCCTGGTCCCTCGGCGTGTCTGCATCTGATGTCGCTCATGAGCCTGCTGGACGAGCAGACCGTACTGGTGGATTTGCCTTGGCTGGCGGTGGAGACAGTCGAATTGTTGCGAGCGCGCCGCCTACGATTGATTGAGATTGATTACGCGGAACGGGATTCACTGGCCTGCAATATTCTTTCACTTGGGGGCAAGCGTCTGATCGCGCTGTCAGAAAACGCGCGGACCAATCAGAAACTGCGCGATGCCGGTTTCGATGTCCGAACATTTGCTGGATCGGAACTGTGCATCAACGGCTCCGGCGGCCCCACCTGCCTCACTCGCCCGCTGCTTCGCGCGTAGCGCCGGCGTTACGGTCGTGTCGCTGGCTTGATAGAATAACCAGGTAATGCTGCTGCCTTTCGTCCGCGAACTTTTTGCGGATGTGGAACTTCTTCCTGCCTTTACGCGTGCGGCCTCCCATCTTCGGGAGAGCGCGGGGCGGGTTCGTGTCACCGGATTATCCCCCGCTGCCAAAACTCTGATCACAGTTCTATTGCGCCGGACTGCCGAGCGGCCATTTGTGCTGGTGGTCGCGGACAATCGTGCTGCCGAAGACCTTCTGCCTGTCCTGCGAGCATTCTGCGAGTTGACCCAGGCCGCCGATCCCGATGGAGTTGTGAGCCTGCCCGCGCGGGATGTGCTGCCTTTTCAGAATCTGTCACCGCATCCGGAGATTCAGGAAGAACGGGCGACTGCGTTATGGAAGATCGCGACGGGCCGCGCTTCGATTGTAATCGCGCCTGTGGGGGCAACGACCATCCTGTTACGCTCCGCCGACTATTACGCCGATCTGGCGCGCGTCCTGCGGCGCGGAGAGAGTTTTGATCTGGAGCGCTTGCTCGAGCACATGAACACGGTCGGTTATACCTCCGCCGACGTAGTCGAAATGCCGGGCCAGTATGCGGTTCGCGGCGGGATTCTGGATGTCTATTCTCCCGAAGCGGACCGGCCGGTGCGAGTCGAGTTCTTTGGCGATGAAGTCGAGTCCATGCGCAAGTTCGATCCGGCCAGCCAGCGTTCGTCGAATCCGGTGGACGAGGTTGTGTTGTTGCCCCTCACCGAAACTCCGGTGACGGAGGAACTACTGGGATCGATTAACGCGCGCCTTTCCGGTAGGCGCATCACCGGCGCGCAGGAAATTGTCGAGCAGGCCATTCGCGATTCGGGCGCAAGGGTGTTTCCTGGGTGGGAGTTCTACGCTCCGGTGGCTGGGGCTGATCGCACCGTCTTCGACTTGCTTCCCGACGCGCGCGTGCTGTTGGACGAGCCGGAAATTCTCAAGCAGGAACTGGACAAAACCTGGGGACGAATCGAAGAAGCACACGAACGCAGCGGAATCGACGCTCTGGTCCGTCCCACGGATTTGTATCTTGCGCCAGAGGCCTGGACAGAGAAGACCTCCGCCATCGCCGGAGTTGATTTCGAATATCTGAGCATAGCCCGCGACGAAATTCCCGAAGTCGTCATCTTGTCGCAGCCGGCCACTCGTTTTCACGGTGCTGTGCCCGCGATGATCGAAGAAGTTCAGAAACTGGTGGCCAGCGGCACGCAAGTGATCCTCGCAGCCCCGAATACGGGCGAGGTCGAGCGTCTCGCCGACATGTTTACCGAGTACAACGCTTCGTATCGGCTGGGGAGTCGCACCCGCGGCGGCGAAAGTTATGCCGACGAAACTTCCTACTTCTCCGGCGAAGTGCTGACCGCAACGCTTTTGAAAGCGTACCTGCCCGACGGTTTTGTGCTGCCGGAAGCGCATCTTGCTGTGTTTGGCGCGCGCGATCTGTTTGACGAGTCGGACCTGGTCGCATCGCGACCACAGCGACAGAAGTCGAAAGTCTCCGCGTTCCTTTCCGACTTCCGCGATCTTCAGGTCGGCGACTATGTGGTCCACGTCGAGCACGGCATCGGGCAATATCAGGGCCTGAAGGAAATTAATCAAGGCGATGGCACGGCCGAGTTCATGTTGCTCGAATACGCGGAGGCGGCGCGGCTCTACGTCCCGCTGACGCGCCTCGATCTGATCCAGAAATATCGTTCGCAGGAAGGCGCGAAGCCCGTCCTGAATCATCTAGGCACCGCTGCCTGGGCTAAGGCCAAAGCCCGCGTCCGCAAGGCCATGAAGGACATGACCGACGAGCTGCTGAAACTCTATGCGCAGCGTCAGGCAGCACAAGGCCATGCCTTCCCGGCAGACACTGAGTGGATGAAAGAATTCGAAGACGCCTTCGAGTACAACGAGACCGAAGACCAGGCTGAAGCGATCATCGACGTAAAGCGCGACATGGAATCGCAGCTTCCAATGGATCGCCTGCTGTGCGGCGACGTCGGCTATGGCAAGACAGAGGTGGCCATGCGCGCGGCGTTCAAGGCCATCAGCGATAACAAGCAGGTCGCCGTGCTCGCGCCGACTACCGTGCTCGCCTTCCAGCACTTCGAAACGTTCAAGCAGCGCTTCGCCACATTTCCCGTGAAGGTCGAAATGATCAGCCGTTTCCGCTCGGCGAAGCAAATCAAAGAAATCATCGAGCGAGTCGCGACTGGGAAAGTAGACATCCTGATTGGCACTCACCGGCTGCTCTCGAAGGACGTGAAGTTTGCCGACCTGGGATTACTGGTGGTGGACGAAGAACAACGCTTTGGAGTGCGTCACAAGGAACGCATCAAGCAGATGCGTACGCAAGTGGACGTGCTCACCATGTCGGCAACGCCGATTCCGCGCACGCTGCACATGTCGCTGGTCGGACTGCGCGACATGAGCGTGATCGAGACGCCTCCAAAAGATCGCATGGCGATCCAGACTGTGGTTGCGAACTGGAACTACGAGCTGATTCAGTCGGCCATCGAGCAGGAACTGGATCGCGAAGGGCAAGTCTACTTTGTCCACAATCGGATCGAGACCATCTGGGAAATCGCAGCCAAGATTCAGGAACTGGTTCCGCGCGCGCGCATTGCCGTGGGGCATGGGCAAATGGGCGAGGGTGAGTTAGAAAAAGTGATGATGAAATTTATGCATCACGAGGCCGATATTCTCGTTTCAACCACCATCATCGAAAACGGGCTCGATATCCCGCTCTGCAATACCATTCTGATCAATCGTGCCGACCGCATGGGCTTGTCGGAGTTATATCAGTTGCGCGGACGCGTCGGCCGCTCGAGTCGCCGCGCCTATGCGTATCTGCTGCTTCCGTCTGAGATCGAGTTGACTCCGATTGCGCGCCGTCGCCTGGCGGCGTTGAAGGAATTTTCCGATCTTGGGGCGGGCTTCAAGATCGCGGCACTCGATCTCGAACTGCGCGGCGCGGGCAATATGTTAGGCGGCGAACAAAGCGGCCACATCGAGGCGATCGGATTCGAACTCTATACGCAGATGCTGGAACGGGCCGTCCGCGAAATGAAAGGCGAAACCGCACCCGATGAAGCCGGGATCCAGCTTAATCTTGGCCTGAACATCCGTATTCCGTCCGATTACATCTCAGAGGAAAACCAGCGCCTGCGAATGTACAAGCGCGTTGCCGGCGTGGAGACCGACTCGCAATTGCGGGATGTCAACAACGAACTTACCGACCGCTATGGCAAGCCGCCCGCACCGGTACGGAATCTGCTGGATTATGCAACGCTCAAGTTGGCCGCGATACAGGCAGGGGCAACGATCATCGAACGCAAGCGCGATCTGGTAAACATAAAGTTCTGGCAAAATGCGGCCATCGATCCGGGCAAACTGGCGCGTTTCGTGGCGTCCCAGCGCGGCTCACAGTTCACGCCGGATGGAACCTTGAAGTTTTCTCTCAAAGCCACCAGCGCCGACGCGGTTCTGCAAACGCTACGGGATTTGCTGGAGGAATTGGCCGCGCACGAGACCCCGGTCGCGGCTACTTAGCCGCCGCAAGCATGGTAGGCAGCATCTTCTTAGACGGTGCTCACTCAATTACAATCTTTCTCATCTAATCCTGTGGAGGGAAATGAAGCCATGAAGGAAACGCCTCAACAATACACTGCACGCATCATGAGTAACCTCACAGATCAGGAGCCCTTAAAGATTCAGGCGGCCACGCCAAAGAAGATCGAGCGCCTGGTCGATGGCGCGTCCGCGGCGAAATTGCGGAAACAGCCTGCGCCGGGCAAGTGGTCTGTCGCTGAGATTGTGGCGCATTTGGCGGACGCCGAAATCGTCATCAGTTGGAGAGTGCGAGCGATCCTTGGTGCGCCGGGTACTCCGATTCAGGCCTACGATCAGGATGCATGGGCCGCGACGGGCCAGTACGCCAAGCGCAATCCTCGTCAGAGCCTGGCGCAACTCCGCGCCTTGCGCGAAGCAAATCTCGCGTTCTACAAGTCACTTTCTCCGGAACAGTGGAAGCTCTATGGCATGCACTCGGAACGCGGCCAGGAATCAGTCGAGCAGATCGCGCGCATGATTGCCGGCCACGACCTGAACCACTTGCAGCAGATCGAACGCATCCTCGCTCCGAAAAAAGCCGCCGCATGACAATCGACGCTGTGACGCCGATTGCGCGTCGCCCGAGTGTGAACGACTAGTGACTAACGACTTGCTATGACCATGAAAGTCCGCAAAGCAATCTTCCCCGCCGCTGGATTGGGCACGCGTTTTCTGCCCGCCACCAAGGCCCAGCCCAAAGAAATGCTGCCGCTGGTGGACAAACCCATCATCCAGTACGGCGTGGAAGAGGCGCTGGCGGCGGGATGCGACCAGATCATCATCATCACGGGACGCGGCAAGAGCGCGATCGAAGACCACTTCGACGTCAGTTACGAACTCGAGAAGATGCTCGAAGAGAAAGGCAAGACCGAACTGCTCAAGATCGTCCGCCAGATCTCGGACATGATCCACGTGGCCTATGTTCGTCAGAAGGAAGCGCTCGGACTGGGACATGCCGTGCTCACCGCGCGCGAGTTGGTGGGCAATGAGCCCTTCGCCGCGCTGCTCGCCGATGACGTCATCGATTCGAAAGTGCCATGCCTCAAACAATTGATGGATGTGTTCGATGAGAAGCAATGTTCAGTGATCGCTACCCAGGTAGTCGAAGGCCCGGCGATTTCGTCGTATGGCGTAATCAAGGCGAAGGAAGTCGCGGGCTCCGGAGGCAGGCTCTACGAAGTTCAGGACCTGGTGGAAAAACCGGCTCTTGCAGATGCGCCTTCGAATCTCGCGGTGATCGGACGCTACATTCTCACGCCCACAGTTTTTGAAACGCTGTCGGATATCACTCCGGGTGCAGGCGGTGAATTACAACTCACCGACGGTCTGCGCGCATTGCTCAAGCGCGAAAAAATGTACGCTTACGTGTATGAAGGCCGACGCCACGATACGGGTGACAAACTCGGATTCCTGAAAGCCACCGTCGAGTTCGCCCTCAAACGATCCGATCTCGGCGGTCCCTTCCGCGAATATCTGAAGACTCTGAAACTCTAGTTTGCTGGTCGAAGGGCAAAGCACATTTCGTCGATTCCGCCGCCGTCGACGGCTTCGCTACACGTCCTTTAACTGCTCCTCGTCCATCCCAAAATAATGTCCGAGTTCATGCAGCACCGTCTGCCGCACTTCGTGCCGAATCTCAGCGTCGCTCGAACATACCGCCTCGATATTCTTCTGATACAGCACGATTCGGTCGGGGCCATAGGACATGTCAAACACACTTTTCTGAGTCGCCGGCACGCCCTGATAAACGCCGAGGACCAGGGCATTTCGACTGTTCGCTATGTTGTCGGGAGGCTGGTCTTCGACCAGCACGGCGAGATTGTGGATACGCTCCCGGAAGCGCGCCGGCAGCGCGTCCAGAACCTGTTCCACCAGATTGACGAACCGCTCGCGCTCCATCCCGGATCACCCAACCGTTTCCGCCACAAATGCGGCAAACTGGCGTACGTCTTCTTCTGTAGTATCGAATGAGCACATCCAGCGCACCACCGATTCTTCCTCAATCCACGGGTAGAAAAAGTATCGTTCCTGGATTCTCTTGATCGCCGGCCGTGGAATCTGGACAAATACTCCATTCGCCTCGACCGGGTAGACGATCTTCACCTGAGCAATCTTCCCGATCTCGGCCTCCAGCACCTTAGCCATCCGGTTGGCATGTTCGGCATTGCGTCGCCACAGATCGTTCGTGAGCAAGGCCTCCATCTGGACAGCCAGAAAACGCATCTTGGACGCCAACTGCATCCCCTGCTTTCGCGTAAAGAGAAAGTCCCGCGCCAGTTCGGGACGGAAGAAGACAACCGCCTCCACTCCCATGAGGCCGTTCTTCGTCCCACCGAACGAGAGCACGTCAACTCCCAGATCGCGCGTCGCTTGCTTGAGCGTCAGCCCCTGGGCGACTGCGGCATTTGAAATCCGCGCTCCGTCCATGTGCAGGAACATGTCCCGCTCGTGTGCAAAGCGAGCCAGGGCCTCAACCTCCGCCTGCTGGTACACTGTTCCCATTTCCGTGGACTGCGTGACCGAAATCACCTTCGGCTGCACATGATGCTGATCACCGATCCCGTGATACGTGCGTCCTACTGTTTCGACCGTCAGCTTTCCCATGGGTGCAGCCAGCGGAATCAGCTTGCAGCCCGTAAGCTTCTCGGGAGCCCCGCACTCGTCGGTGTAGATGTGGGACATCTCGGAACAAAGCACAGCGTGAAAAGGTCGCGTCAAAGCATCCAGGCTCAAGCAATTTGCGGCGGTGCCGTTAAAGACGAAGAACACCTCGACGTCGCCGCCGAAGTGTTCGCGGAATTTTTGTGCGGCAGCCTCCGTGTAAGGGTCGTTCCCGTACCCCACGACGTGTCCTTGGTTGGCTCGCCCAATCGCCTCCAGGACCTCTGGATGCACCATGGCGTTGTTGTCGCTGGCAAAGCTGCGGATCGGCTTCATGACAAAACAGCCTAGCAGACCTGTAAATTCTTAGGAGCGTCCGGTAACATGCGGAATCTATTAAGCTCTACAATTGCCCGGGTAGGGTCCCGGATAGGGTGGCCTGCCTTGGACCACTGGCAGCTTTCTCATAGAGAGATGAATACCATGCAAAGATTCTTTGCTCGATCTCCACGGTTTTCTGTTCCTGTACTTTTCCTCGGGACACTCTTACTCTTTACCGCCGCCTGCACTGAAAACAAGGGCGCGCAGGCGGGCGCTCCGCAGGCGATGCCGGTACAAGTGAAGACTGCCCAGCCAGCAAAAGTGGATGAAACGACCGAATACGTCGCGACTCTTAAATCGCGCGAAACCGCGGTCATCATGCCGCAGGTGGAAGGCATCATTACGCAGATCTTCGTACATTCCGGGCAGAGGGTCGGTGCCGGCGCGCCCCTGATCCAGATCGATCCTGCCAAACAGCAGGCCACGGTCAAGAGCCAGGAAGATGCTCGTGCCGCCCAGGAAGCGCAGGTCAAGTGGGCAGAACAGAATTACGCCCGCGTCGAAGGCCTCGCCAATGCCGGAGTGGTCAGCCGCCAGGATCTCGATCGGGCGCGCGCCGATGTCGACGCCGCGAAGTCGCAGCTCCAGGCCCTGAGCGCTAATGTGCGGGAGCAGCAAGTGCAGCTTCACTATTATCAGGTGGTCGCTCCGAGGGCCGGCATCGTGGGTGATATTCCGGTTCGCGTCGGCGATCGTGTTCAGACCACGACCGAGCTCACTACCGTAGACCGCCCCGGAACCCTCGAAGCGTATGTGTACATTCCAGTCGAAAAGAGCGGGCAGCTGAAAATGAATCTCCCCGTCGAACTGGTGGACGCCACCGGCAAAGTGCTTGCCACCAGCCGGGTTACGTTCATCTCACCGCAGGTGGATAACTCGACTCAGACCGTCCTCGCCAAGGCGCAAGTACCCAACAATAGCGACGCTCTGCGCAACGCGCAGTTCATTCGGGCACGTGTTGTTTGGGGCAGCCAGAAACGGCCAGTCGTGCCGATCATTGCTGTCTCTCGCATCGGGGGCTTGTATTTCGCGTTTGTTGCGGAGTCCGATTCCAAGGGCGGATTCGTGGTCCATCAAAAGGCATTGCAGGTTGGCCAGATCGTTGGCAACGACTACGTCGTCCTCGACGGAATCAAGGCCGGGGACAAGGTGGTTGTAACCGGCACCCAGTTTCTCATTGACGGCATTCCCGTAATCCCGCAAGAAGCCAGTTCGTAGCGAATACTGTAGCGAAATTAAAGAGGCAAGCGTGGACCCTTTGCGGACATTGCCCGCCTCCTCTGTGCGAACGAGCAACGACTAGCGACCAACGACTTTTCCTATGGTTGATTTTTTTATACATCGTCCCGTTTTCTCGACCGTCTGCGCGCTGCTGATTATTCTGGCGGGCGCTTCCGTCATCCCAACGCTGCCGATTGCTCAGTTTCCAGATCTCGCCCCGCCACAAGTCAGCGTGACCAGCGTCTACACCGGGGCCAGTGCACAGACCGTGGAATCGGCCGTCACCACACCGCTCGAGCAGCAGATCAATGGCGCAGAGGGCATGAAGTACATCACTTCGTCCTCGACCAACGACGGCGTCAGCTCCATCACCGCGACCTTCGACCTGACACGTAACCCCGACCTCGCCTCGGTGGACATTCAGAACCGCGTCAACACCGCCCAGGGACGCTTGCCCAATGCCGTCAAGCAGGTCGGCATCACGGTGCAGAAGAGCTCCCAGAACTTCGTCTTCGGTGCCGCCGTCTTCTCGCCCGACCGCCGTTACACGCCGCTCTTCATGAGCAACTACCTCGACGTCTACGTGCGCGACAGTCTGAAGCGCGTGAAGGGCGTAGCCGACGTCATCATCTTCGGAGAGCGCAAGTATTCCATGCGGCTGTGGCTCGATCCGGTACGGATGGCGAGCCGCAGCCTGACCGCGCCCGATGTCGTCAGCGCGCTCAGTGAGCAGAACGTGGAAGTTGCCGCCGGACAAGTGGGCTCGCAGCCCGCGATGCCGGGCCAGCAGTATCAGATTAGCGTGCGTGCAGTCGGGCGTCTTTCGGAGACTACCCAGTTCGACAACATCATCCTCAAGAGCAACAGTGACGGCACGCTCGTGCGCCTGAAAGACGTTGGCCGCGCCGAACTCGGGGCCGAGGACTACGGGTCACTTCTTGATTACAACGGCGGCGAAGCCATAGGAATAGGCGTAACCCAGCTCTCCACTGCCAATGCTCTCGATGTTCATCGTCTTTGTCTATTGGAACTCGAGCGTTTGGCGAAACGCTTTCCGCCCGGCATGAAAGTCGAAGTCGCCTTTGACGTCACCGATGCAGTCAGCGAATCGATTCGTGACGTGGTCTCCACTCTCGGAGAGGCCATACTCCTCGTCATCCTCGTCATCTTCATATTCCTCCAGGATTGGCGTTCCACCATCATTCCCGCGGTCACCATCCCGGTCTCGCTGATTGGCACTTTTGCTTTCGTCAAACTGCTCGGCTTCTCCATCAACACTCTGACCCTGTTCGGCATTACGCTGGCGACCGGCCTGGTCGTCGACGACGCGATTGTCGTCATCGAAAACATCGAGCGCCACCTTCAAGAAGGCGAGTCGGATCCCATCCGGGCTGCGTCGGACGCTATGCGCGAGGTCACCGGCGCTGTGATCGCGACTTCATTGGTACTCGTGGCGGTCTTTATACCGGTCGCCTTCTTTCCCGGCACCACTGGCATTCTGTTCCGGCAATTCGCTCTTACTATCGCATTCTCCATCGCGATTTCCGCCTTCAACGCCTTGACGCTTACGCCAGCGCTTTCCGCTCTCTTGCTCGGACGCAGCCACGGCGAAAAGAACCGAGTTTTCCGTTTTATCGATCGCATTATCGAAATCATCACCAACGGATACGTTCACGCCCTGCGTACCTTCCTTCGCTACGAGCCCATCGCCTTGATCTTGTTCGCCGGGGGCCTCGGACTCGCATACTTTGTTTTCCAGCGGGTCCCCAAAGGCTTCGTGCCCAATGAAGATCAGGGATATTTGATTGTGATCGTGCAGTCTCCTTCCGGTGCTTCGCTGGAATACACGAGGAAGATCGGCGAGCAGATTTCGGCGATTACCAAGAACGTCCCTGAAATTCGCGGAACCTTCGCGGTTTCCGGTTTCAGCTTTGGTGGAAACGCTCCCAACCGCGGCCTGACCTTCCTTACTCTTCAGCCGTACAGCAAGCGCCCGGGTAAGAACCAGACAGCTGCGGCTATCCTGAACCGAATCCGTGGTCCGATGTTTGGTATTTCCGGAGCATTAGTGATCGCGGTCGAACCGCCCGCCGTGCAGGGTCTGGGCGCGTTCGGCGGATTCCAATTCGAAGTCCAGGATCAAGGCAATCACACCTTGCAGGAATTGGACAAGATCACGCAAGAGCTCATTCGGGAAGGAGGCTCGCGTAAAGAGAAAGACCTGGTCAGTCTCTTCAGTACGTACACTGCCTCTGACCCGCAGTTTGTCGTGACCATTGACCGCGAGAAAGCCAAGAGCTTGCACGTCCCGCTCAGCCAGATCACCGACACGCTCAGCGTCTACATGGGGTCGGCCTACATCAACGATTTCGATTTCAACAACCGCTCTTATCGCGTGTACGTTCAAGCCGACAAACAGTTCCGTGCCCGGCCGCAGGATCTTAACGAGTATTACGTCCGCTCCGATTCCGGCGGCATGATCCCGCTCGAAAACCTGCTGGCCGTCAGCCAGACCGCCGCTCCCCAGGTTATCAGCCACTACAACCTGTTCCGTTCGACAGAAATCACCGGCGCTGCCGCCCCAGGTTTCAGTTCCGGCCAGGCGATCAATGCCATGGAGCAGCTCTCCGCTAAGATCCTGCCCCAGGGCTACACCCATGAATGGTCCGGGATCTCGCTGGAAGAACTGCAATCTGGCAGCACCACATTGATTCTTTTCGGCCTTGGTGTGGTGGTGGTTTATCTCACACTCTCGGCGCAATACGAAAGCTTCGTGCTGCCATTCATCATCCTGCTCGCGGTGCCGATGGCATTGCTGGGCGCATTGTCTGCGCAATGGATTCGAGGACTTCAGAACGACGTATTTTGCCAGGTGGGACTGGTCATGCTGGTCGGCCTTTCCTCCAAGAACGCCATTTTGATCGTGGAATTTGCCGAGCAACTGCGCAAGCGCGGCATGACGATTGTCGATTCGGCAGTCGAGGCTGCCCGCATCCGACTGCGTCCCATCTTGATGACGTCATTCGCCTTCATTCTGGGTGTTGTTCCATTGGTCACCGCCAGCGGCGCCGGTGAAAACGGACGCCACTCCGTCGGCACGACCGTCTTCGGCGGCATGATCATGAGCACGATTCTCAACTTGTTTTTCATCCCCGTGCTCTATTTGTTGATCGAAGGCTTCCGCGAACGGCGCAAAACCAAGGCCGCCTAGATCGTGTAGGAACGGAGTCTCTGACCCGTCCGGCGGCGCCAAAACCACCAGCGAAGCGGTAGAATGCTCGCTCACATAGATTGAGCAACCGTCGGTGCGTCAATCTCATCCTGTGATTGGGGAATTTGGGGTTCCGCTACAAAATCCAGTTGCGCGAGGTCCACTATGAAGAAATCTCTGCTGCTCGCCGTTGTCGTCTCCGCTTTAGCCATCTCGATGGATGCGCAGGGCAATCGAGAAGCCCTCAGCCAGAAGGGTATCGATCGCATCACCAAGGAAGTACGCCACGAGCTCGTCATGCTGCCGTATTACGGCGTTTTCGACAATCTTTCTTACAAAGTCGATCCCGACGGCACCGTAACCCTACTGGGACAGGTCGCTCGTCCCACCCTCAAGTCGGACGCCGAGAATGTAGTGAAGCGCATTGAAGGCGTGGAGAAAGTCGTCAACAACCTCGAAGTCCTACCCACCTCGATCAACGACGACCGCATCCGTCGCGCCGTGTACCGCGCCATTTACAGCAATACCGTTCTTAGCCAGTACCAGCTGCGCGCCGTTCCGCCCATTCACATCATCGTGAAGAACGGACACGTGGCCCTCGAAGGTGTGGTAGCTCGCGCCATGGACAAGCAGATCGCCGGTGTGCAAGCCAACAGTGTTTCCGGCGTATTCTCTGTCGACAACAACCTGCGCGTTGAGGAAGACGACAAGAAAAAAGACGACAAGAAGGACAAGAAGTAAGAGTCCTTTTAGTGCGGCGGACTTTGCGTCCGCCGCAGTCTCCGGGTTTCCTCTGATCCCCCTGTGTAGTCAAGCCCTTTCTCGCTGCTCCGATCTGACTTCTGACTTTTGGTCCAGCCCTGCGACAATAGACGCGCGATGACGACCCTCCCCACCGCCGAGATCGAAGCCGCCGCCCGTCTGCTGCGCGCCGGACGTCTGGTCGCCTTCCCCACCGAAACCGTCTACGGTCTAGGAGCGAACGCCCTCGATCCCGAAGCCGTAGCCCGCATCTATGCAGTGAAGGGACGGCCGCTGGCCAGCCCGCTCATCGTGCACGTGGATTCGATTGCGATGGCGCAGTCTCTGTCCGCAAGTTGGCCCGAAGTCGCCGCCCGTCTGGCGCGCCGTTTCTGGCCCGGCCCGTTGACCCTTGTCCTGGAAAAGCGGCCGGCAATTCCCTCGATTGTCACCGCGGGCCTGTCTACTGTTGGCCTGCGGATGCCCGCTCACCCCATCGCTCTTGCCCTGATCCGGGCCGCTGGCGTTCCCCTCGCAGCCCCGAGCGCCAATCGCTTCACCCAGCTCTCTCCGACCACAGCCGATCATGTTCGGCAAGGGTTGGGCGCAGACGTGGATCTCATCCTCGACGGCGGTCCTTGCGAAGTTGGCATCGAATCGACCGTCGTCTCGCTGATTGGATCGGCCGCGGTCCTGCTCCGTCCGGGCGGCGTCGCACGCGCTGAAATCGAAGCCCTAATCGGACCTGTAACCACTTCTGCGGATACTTCCGCCGGCGCACATCCTGCTCCCGGCATGCACCCCCGCCATTACAGCCCGCGCACTCGTCTTGTGTTGGTGAAAAATGGGAACGTGCCCAACGTAGGCAGTGGAACCTACTTACAGTACCAGCACACTCCCAGCCGATCCGACATCCCAGTCATGCAGATGCCCCCAACCGCAGCGGAGTACGCCGCAAAGATCTACACCAAACTCCATGAAGCCGACGCTGCTGCCCAAGACTGGATCGCCGTCGACCTGCCGCCTGAAACACCCGACTGGGAAGCCATCCACGACCGACTCAACCGTGCCGCGACCTGACAGGACACTAAAAGGGCTAAGGGGAATTCGGGGCGCAGCCCCCCGGACCGAGCTAATTCTTGGGGGCGGGCGGCTGCATCAACTCCGGTACCCGCGCAATCGCCGCTGGATCGGGCGCTTTGAGATGCAACTGGTTCACCAGAAACGCGACTCGATCCCGCCGCGCCTCGGCATTCAACGCATGCGGGGCTTCATATAATTTGAAGATCTTCGGTTCGCTGACAACCCCGTAATACTCCCGCGCGCGCGCCGGCGTTATGAAGTCCTCTTGGGTCGCATACTGCATCATGACCGTTGCCGGCGTAGCGTGCGCCACATACTTACCTTGATCGCACCAGGCGTACTTGGAAATGAAAGCGTCAACCTTTTCCGGACCCACTTTCGTGCGGAAGTCCTGGAACTCCTTCGATCGCATATCCACTGCATCCGATAAATTTCCCGCCATCAGCACAAACGCCTTAAAGCGCTTGTCGATGCCCGCCAGAAATGCGCCCGTCGACGCATTGTAGCTGTGCCCAACGTAAGCCAGCCGCTTCGGATCGACGTCCTTGCGTGCCAGCAGCAAGTCGGCGCCCCGTCGCATGTCAACCACCGCTTGCACCCGTTGCTGAATCTGAAGGTCGCCCAGCGGATTGGGGTCGTGCACAAAGCCTGGCCGCGCGATCGGCCCATCAATCAGCAGCGAGACCATGCCCGACAGCGCCAGCGCCACCGCTTCGTCTAGAAATTCCTTGCGATTCAGAAATTCCGACCCTGGCATGTACCAGTGTCCCCAGATGACGGCCGCGAACGGTCCCTTTCCGCTCGGCACCACCAGATATGCTGGCACGCGTCCGCCCTTCGGACTTACATAGGAGATGTCATGGATTGCGACGGCTCCGCGTCGCTCGACACGCGCCTCCTGAACCTCGAGCGCACCCTTCTGGTCATAGTCGAAGTGCCGTAGCATCTCTCGCTCCTGAGCGAAGAGGGTCGCTGCCAATAGTAAGAAGATGGACCGTATGTGCATCATTAGACACCTTCCTTCCGCTCTTCGACAGCCTTGAGGTAACGAGTAAGTACCGAAGCCAGGGCTTTGAACTCGGTCGTGACAATATTCAGATGATCACCCGGTATGACCTCAATTTCAAGCCCAGATACCAGCTTCCCCCAAACCCTAACTGGATTGCCAGGGAAGAAAGACTTTATTTCTGTGGTCACAAACTTTATCTTGCCAGGATAAAACCTGGGCTGATATCTCGAGTGCGCCAGGTACGCTTTCTGATTGACCCGGCGAAGAGCTGTCTGAGCGAACGACAAGCCCAGCGTCTCTGGAGGACGCTGACTTTCGTGAAGTGCTCTGGGAAAGTGCAAGCGTCGTATGAGCCCGCTCACGAAATACGAAACAGCCTTCGCAAGCGGCAATTTCCGGATCTGTTGGGCATGACTCCGGATCCGCTTCATAAACAGCCGCAGACGGTCGGGAGCCGGCAGAAAATGCGGATGCAGGTATGCATCCAGCAGAACCAGCAGCGCGACGATTTTTCCGTTCGCAGTCAGGCGCTGGGCCATTTCCAGCACCACTAAACCGCCGAACGAGTAGCCGATCAGGATGTACGGACCGCTAGGGTAACGTTCCGCGAGCGCAGCCAGATAATAGTTGGCCATATCCTCGACGCGCTCTAACGGCTCTTCCTTCTCGTCGATACCCTTCGCCTGGATTCCATAAATGGAACGACCGGTTTGAATGTGTGCGGCAAGTTCTGAAAACTGCCCACGCCGCTAAGGCCGTGCGCAATAAAAATCGGAGGCATCTCAGTACCAGCTTTAATCTGGACAAAAGGCGAGAATCGCAGAAGAGTAGACATGTCCCACGGTGATGTTAGCCGGAATGCCCGTCGGACACAGTCACTTTGGTCATCCGACCGTGGCTCTCCGAAAGGCACGCTCAGTCGTACTGCATATGGTTCAATGAAGGTCGGCTTTTGGCAGCGAAGACAAGCCCGACAAGGCGCTCGCCATCTACCGCGAAGTGGAGGAGCGCAACGCGCGCGAGTACGTTCAACCCTCCATGCTCGCCCCCGCCGCGGCAGCCATCGGAGACATGGATCGAGCCATCGCGATGGCCCAGCGGGCGCTCACGGATAAGGACCCGCTCTTTGTAATGCTGGCGCGCACCTAGCCAGCGTATGACCAACTCCGCACCGATCCCCGCTTCGTCGAAATCGTCCGTCAGTTAGGCTTGCCGAATTGGAACCCGGCCGTGTGAGCGCGGAGCGGTACAATAGCGAAGATTTTGGAGGCTCACTTGCGATCCCCTATCCTTGCGTCCATTCTCGCGCCGTTTTTATTTTTGCTTCCGCTGGCTTCGCAGACTCCCGAACTCTCCAAGGCCGTAAAAGAGTTCGTGCGTGTGGACACGCCGAGAATTGTTCTGACTCATGTCCGCGTAATTGACGGTACCGGCGGGCCCGCGGTCGAAGATCAGAATGTAGTCGTTGAAGGCGGAAAGATTTCGGCGATCCAACCAGGCACCGACACTGCGGCTGCGAACGGAACGACGGTTCTGGATCTCCGCGGATACACCGTGATGCCGGGCATCGTCGGCATGCACAATCATCTCTTCTATATTGCCCGGCCGAATCTGAATAGCCAATGGAAGTACGACCAGCCGGTCGTCGTGCCGCAGATGACCTTCTCCGCTCCCCGGCTGTATCTGGCTGCGGGTGTCACTACCATGCGCACCACCGGCAGCGTCGAGACCTATGCCGACCTGAACCTCAAACACGACATCGACGCCGGCAAACTACCCGGTCCACATATTGATGTCACTGGTCCCTATCTCGAAGGAGCGGACAGTTACTTCATCCAAATGCCACATTTGACCAACCCGGAGGACGCGCGGCAGTTGGTCGAGTACTGGGCCGATCACGGAGTGACGTCATTCAAAGCGTACATGAACATCACGCGCGCCGAGTTGAAGGCGGCCATCGACGCAGCTCACAAGCGCGGAATCAAAGTCACCGGCCATCTCTGCTCGGTGACTTACAAAGAAGCAGCCGAGTTGGGGATCGACGATCTCGAACACGGCTTTTTTGTGAACACTCAGCTCGATCCCGGGAAAAAGCCCGATGCATGCAGCGACAGCGCGGGCGAGTACACCCTCGAGCACATGGCTCCGGAGAGCCCGGAAGCCAAAGATCTGATCGATACGCTCGTGAAACATCACGTGGCCATCACCTCGACCCTGCCGGTATTTGAAGGAGGCGCTGGTCCCGGGCGTCCGCCGCTGCGGCAGCAGGCGCTTGATGCGATGACTCCGGAAGCGCGCGAGGCGTTCTTCATCTTGCGTCAACGGCCTGCGTCGCGCTCGGCGCCCAAGACCGATCCCGCGCTGCTGTTCAAGCGCGATATGGAACTGGAACGCTCTTTTGTTGCAGCTGGCGGCCTGCTGATCGCGGGCCCGGACCCGACAGGAAGAGGAGACGTCATCCCGGGATTAGGCGATCAGCGAGAAATCGAGTTGCTGGTGGAAGCCGGATTCACACCTGTGGAAGCAATCAGGATCGCGACCCTCAATGGGGCGACGTACATGGGCAAAGAAAAACAGATCGGCTCGCTCGCCGCCGGAAAGAACGCGGACCTGATTTTGATCAAAGGCGATCCATCGAAGCAGATTTCGGACATCGAAAACGTGGAAGTCGTTTTCAAGGACGGAGTCGGCTACGACTCGCAAAAGCTGCTGGATTCAGTGAAGGGGCGCTACGGACAGTACTGAACCTTCGCAAGGTTACAATCGGCGCCAAACAGTGGCCCATGGCACCGAGGCGGGCGGTCTTGAAGTGGCGCCGCGTGTGTGGGTCGGACACTCCTGTCCGACGCCGTTGCTCTTGGTGTTGATCTTGACTTTGCCCCAGCATTGCTGGTCGGGAACAAATAGCGACAGCAACACCAACAGCGTCGGACAGCAGTGTCCGACCCACACCCCAATCAGCGACTCGCTGCCTTCTCCAGCTCTGCCCGCAGTTCCTCGTACGGCATCGCCCCCGGATGGTACATCGCCACTTGTCCAGCACGATTCAGGATCACCAATGTCGGTGTGGTACTCGCTCCGTAGGCGTTGAAGTTTTGCTGACTCAGCGGCACTGGCATATCCGGCAGGCTGGCGTAATAACGCTGGCGGACGGATTCAATGTAAGTCCGTTCCTGAGCCGGAGTAGCATCGTTGCCCTGAGCGGCGTACCCGTACAATTTCGTCGGACCCATCACCACCAGGCCGGATGAAGCAAACTCCTGCTTTAACCGCGCGATAATGGGCACTTCGCCCTTGCAGTCCGCGCACCAATGCGCCCAGAAAAACAAAAATACCGGCGAGCCCTTCAACGAAGCCAGCGTCGGAGGCTTAGTCCCCAGATACTGAGTGGCCTGCAACGCCGGTGCGGGCCTCCCCACAAGAGAAATCAGGTTAAGGTTCTTTTGCAGCCGAGCCTGGATTGATGTGTTTCCATATTTGACCAGCGCGGCCCGAAGCAGAGCAGCGGCTTCCGCGCGCTTGCCGGTTCTCGCAAGAGCCTGGGCCTGCACCTCATAAGCTGCTCCCAGCGCGATCGGCAGGTGGGGCTCGGCGTCTAACTTCTGCCTGGTAAGCAGTTCCTCGGAAAGGCTCCGAGTTTGTCGCGCATAGTTAGAGGCTTGGCTCCATTGCTTCAGAGCGGCCGCTCCGCGCGCCGCCCAGGACAGAGCTTCCAGATACTCGGGAGTTATTCCATGCTGACCGCGGTAATCGCGAAGTTCGCCCTCGGCGGTCGCATAGTTGTTCTGGCCCACCTGGACGCGAACGTCGTCAATGATCCCAGCGTGCACCACCAGCGGCGCGATGCCGAAGACGATTCCCATCCCAACCAGACGCCACAACCCGTTTCGGAGACGCATAACTCCAATGATGTACGAGCCCTTAGAAAGTTGCAAATCGGCACTGGACGATTACTCTTTGGCTTGTTCGGCCTCCGCAACCGAGTTGTAAAAATGGAAAAGGCTCTCCACCCGGGTGACTTCAAGCGCGTTGTGAATGCGCTGGTTGACGCCCACCAGCGCCAGTCTTCGGCCATCTTTTTGGCGGCTGACATAGGCTCCCACCAGGGCTCCAATACCGGCCGAATCAATCAGCGGAACGGCGGTCAAGTCGAGGATGAGGGCTCGCGAACTATCCTCCCGCACCTTTGCTTGAAAGCCGAACAAGTTGGTGAGAATGAGCGGTCCGGAAAGTTGGAAAATCCGACTTCCTTCCGCTGTGCCGCTACGATCCGTTATCTGCAAAGGCTCCGAAGACATGATGGGAATGTTAATGGCGCGTAAGAACGGGAATTGTTAAGGGAATGTAAATTTGTTGGCGAGGTCAGAGGTGAGAACGCCACCGGGCCCGTGGGCTCTTCAAATCTTCAATCTGACCTCTCACCTCTGACCTCGCTTCCTCAATTACAATTCGCTTGAGAAAGCCCATGCCTTTGAAAACCGGGGATCCCGCGCCCGATTTTGAGCTGCCCGCGATTGCTGGCGACATTCAACTCACCATCCGCTCGCGCGATTATTTTGGCAAACAGAATCTGGTGGTCACTTTCCATCCTCTGGACTGGACTCCGACTTGAGCGGTGCAGGTGCCGGAATTCGATGCGCGCAGCAAAGAATTCGCGGCTTTGAATGCCCAGGTTCTGGACATCAGCGTAGATTCCATTTCGAGCCACATAGCGTGGAGGGAGAGAGAAGTCGGGTCGGTCAAAATCCCGCTCTGTTCCGATTTTTACCCGCACGGCGAAGTCACACAGAAGTTTGACATCCTGCGCGAAGGGGCTCCGGTCCCTGGGATCAGCGAGCGCGCCGCGTTCATCGTGGATAAATCTGGAACGATTGCCCTAGTCAGAATCTATCCCCTCGACCAGCTGCCGAACGTTGACGAACTCCTGCAAGCCCTCCGCAACCTTCCCTAGATTCGTGTGTGGGGCGGACACTCTTGTCCGACGCCGTTGAAGTTGCTTGGTATTGATCTTGCTCTAACCCTTGACCTTGCCGGGCCGTCAAAAGCAAAAGCAGCCGCGTCGGACAAGAGTGTCCGACCCACACACCCTGCCCGAAGGTCTTAGCACTCAAGCACACTTGAGCTTCCCCGCCAGACCGCCAACAATACCCCATGCTCACACCGCCGGGAGCCGCTGCGCGTCCACGCGATTTGTCTTTTATTAACAATGAGTTGGCAGGAATCAAGGCTGTAAGGACCACCCGGCAATGGGGGCTGGCGTTGCTCTGCATCGCACTGGCGCTGGTGATGGCGGCTTGCGGAAGCGCCGCTTCTGACAACGGCTCGAACCCACCCTCGGCCCCGGTGGTGGCGAGCTTCGCGCCCACTTCAGGATCAGCCGGGACTATCGTCGTTCTGGTCGGGACGAACTTCACCGGGGCGACGGCAGTGACGTTCAACGGAAAAGCGGCCGGCACCTTCTCGGTTGACTCCGGGACTCAGATCACGGCCTCCGTTGCTGCCGGATCGAGCACCGGCAAGATTGCCGTCACCACGGCGGGAGGCACCGCTACTTCGTCCACCAGCTTTACGGTCACGGACCGTCCCACGATTTCGAGCTTCAATCCGGCCAGTGGCGTGGCGGGAACCTCGGTCGCGATCACAGGGACGAACTTCACGGGCGCCACTTCTGTGAAATTCAATTCCAGCCCTGCCGCAAGTTTCACTGTGAACAGCGGAACCCAGATCACTGCCACGGTCGGCAACGGCACCACGACCGGCAAGATCACCGTAACCACGCCCACCGGCAGCGCGCTTTCGGCATCAAACTTCATCGTCAACGCCCCGCCGCCAACCATCTCCGCGTTCAACCCGGGGAGTGGCCCGGTCGGCACCGCGGTGGTGATCACCGGCACGAATTTCACCAACGTATCGTCGGTCGCATTTAACGGCAAGGCGGCGTCCAGTTTTACCGTCAACAGCGGCACACAGATCACCGCCACCGTAGCCAGCGGTTCCACCACCGGGAAAGTTACGGTGACGACTTCCAGCGGCACGGCCACCTCGGCAAGCAATTTCATAGTAACGACGGGCGGCCCAACGCTCGACCTCAGCATCGAAGGCCTCTACCTCACGCAAGCAACGCAGGAGTATCCGAATCCAGTCGTGCCGTTGGTACAGAACCGTAGCGCATGGGTACGCGTGTTCGTCAAAGCGAACCAAGCCAACACGGCCACACCGCAGGTGAAGGTGGATTTCACCACGGGCGTCACCACCCACATACTGACTATCAACGCGGGTGGGACATCCGTACCGCTCAGTATCGATCCCGAGAATGCTACCGCGTCATGGAATGCACTCGTCGACAAATCTTGGATTCTGCCAGCAACGCAAGTAGTCGCGACCGTCGATCCCACGAACGTCATCCCGGAAGCGGACGAGACCAATAACACTTTCAGCCAGAACCTCAATGTCCAAAGTCTCAAGACCTGGAAAGTCACGCTGATTCCTGTCCATACCGGCGACGGCAATGTCGGCAATGTTCTGGGTGGCGGGCGGACGGCCAATGACTGGGTCGATTTTGCGAGGCGCATTCACCCCGTTCCCGACACGATCGATGTCATCGTGGGCAGCGTGATGAACTCCAGCGTGACGACGCTGAAAAGCGACGACAGCGATGGAAGCTGGGATACGGTACTCAATGAAGTGACCGCAAAGCGCAGCGCCGACGGAGCCACTGATCGCTACTACTACGGAGTGGTTCACACGACCTATAACAGCGGCGTGGCTGGGTATGGAAATATCCCGAACCAACCAAACGGACAGTCGGAGTCTGCTATCGGATGGGACGTAGCAGGCAGTTTCCCGTCGGTGCTCGCGCACGAAGAAGGACACAACTTTGGACGCCACCACAGTCCGTGCGGGAATCCTTCCGGAGTCGATCCTAATTACCCATATCCAGGAGCGATTATCGGCGTGCCCGGCTGGGACGTTTTCGCTTCCAGCAACAATCTGAAGGGCTCCTCCGCGTACGTCGACATCATGAGCTACTGCTCACCCGTGTGGATCAGCGACTACACGTATGTCGGTGTCCTAAATTGGCGCTCCACCAGTCCAATCGGCATCATCGTGAACGGCGCGGACGTGGCTCCTCCCAGCGGCGACGGCCTGCTGATCTGGGGACGCATTGAAAACGAAAAAGTCACCCTCGAACCGTCTTTCCGCATCCCCGCCAACCGTAGCCTCGCGACTCCTGGTCCATACACTTGGGAAGCGCGCGATTCCGCCGGCCGCGTGCTCGCCAGTGTGAGCTTCGACGCTGCCGAGGTTGCCGACGTGCCCGACAACCGCACGGTTCATATGTTCTCCTTCGTCGTACCTGTGAAACCCGAAATTTTGGCTGCCGTGCAAACGATGCACGTGAAGTCCGGCAACCAGGAACTGGCGCAGCGGAGCGTGCCCACCGCGCCCGCCGCCGATTTCCAGAGCGCAATCCGCATGCAAGACCTTCCCGACAGCCAATTGCAGATCGTCTGGGATGCCGACCGTTATCCGGTACTCATGTTGCGCGATGCTCAAACGGGAGAAGTCCGCGGCTTCGTCCGCGGCGGCAACGCCCAAATCCAAGCCGCTCCGAAAGAGCTCATAGTGCACTCTCCGGACGATGTCCGCAGCGACGTGGTCCGACATACGCGGATCCCGGAATAGCACCCCGCCGAGGACGACGCTTTTCTCTGGCTTGGCCAAGGGGCGGGCTTTGCTTGTGCGAGCGTCAATTGGGGCGATCGGAGCTTCGTAATAGTCCGTGCGGATCAAATGCTGGTGCTTCTGGGTCATAGGGCTTGCCCGGTTCGATCCGCTTCAAGTCCACCAGCCACACACCGGGCCGCAGGTTGTCGACGAACTTTCGTTTCCATTCATTTTCCACCAGAACCCAGGTCTCGTCCTGAACGGTAGTGGTCTGAAAAAGGCGCAGTTGGCCTTTGATCATCTGGCGTCTAGACCAGTGTTGTAGGACGGTTGCTTTCAGAGTCGTGGGGCCGCAGTTTTGCAAGTCCAGGATCGTGTTGCTGATGGAAATGTTCTCCTTCACCTGGTCGAAGGCAGCGGTGGAATAGGATGCGGAATCCTTAAATTTCCACACTTGGCCGTTCAACATGTGGGCTTCGAAGTCGGGGTCGTAGACCGCAAATAGCCGCTTCGCATCCTTGGCCACGGTTGCCCGTTCGATTCGGGCATATTGGCCATCGAGTTGTTGCCATCGAGCATCTTCCTTCGCGACGATCGAGCACACCTCAGCACGTGAGTATCCTGACAACAGGAAAGAGGTGAACAAGATGGCCACAATCCGTATTTTCACGACTGCCTCCGGGTTCAAGACTCTATTAAAGTCTAGACGCATTCCGCGGAAGAATGTGAGGGTCCACCGTCCGCGTGAATGCAATTTTCCTGCTCACCCCGCCTTGGCAGACACGTCTACTAGCAAGTACAGTAGTCTGTCTTTGTTTTCCCTGGGTCTTCAAGCCTCTCAAAACAGGAGTCCGCTCAATGCGTCGTGCAGTTCTCGTGCTGCTCGTTATTTCATCCTTCAGCATTGTTGCCCGCACCCAAACCGCCGACGAACTCGTCGCCAAGAACCTCCAGGCCAAAGGCGGGATCGATAAGATCAAAGCGATCAAGAGTACTCGGTACACCGCCAGGCTGGACCTCGGCGGCGGTTTTACGGCCAAAGCCTCCCAGGAAAACATGCGTCCCAGCCAGGTACGTGAAACGTTTGCCATTCAGGGCATGACCGCTGTGCAGGCCTATGACGGTTCCGCTGGCTGGCAGATTCAGCCCTTCCAGGGCCACAAAGATCCTGAGCTCATGGGTGAGGACGACCTCCGCGACATGCTGCTCGATTCCGACTTTGACGGTGCCCTTGTGGACTACAAGGAAAAAGGCAACACCATTGAATTTCTTGGACACGACATCGTGGACGGCGACGATGCCCTACGCCTCAAAGTCACGCTGAAGAATGGCGACATTGTCTACTACTACCTCGATCCCGATACCTTTCTTGAAATCCGCAAAGAGATTCAGCAGTTCATCCGCGGTTCCGTTCGGGAACGCATCGTCGATCTGGGATCGTATAAGCCGGTCAGCGGAGTGATGTATCCCTTCTCGATCGCTGTCGGTTCAAAAAGTAATCCCGGCTCTCAGACTTTCACGGTCGAGAAGATGGAAGTCAATGTCTCGATTGACGCGGCCGATTTCGCTTTGCCCGCATCGCTGAAACAGGCGCCCAAATCCGCCGCGGAGAAGAAGTGAGCCTGTCACTTCATAAAGAAAAATGTTGTCAACGCCGTTGTCGAATGCGTCCGAGGTTCGTATCAGGGCATCGCTTCAGCGATGCCGAAAGTCGCCGATTCTTGATGCCCCTTCAGGGGCGGACGTTGGCGCACGCTGTAGCGAAACGCGTTCTTGAAGAAATTTGCCGTGTCAGTCTAACGAAATTTCCGTGCCGCAAAGAGGACTTCTGAAAATGAATGTTCGCGTGTGCCGACCTCAATCCCTGTCAAAATTAACGCTGTGCGTTGCCCTCGCCGCTCTATGCGCAGCACCGCAGGTCCTAGCCCAGCCCAGCTACAAATTCGACGCAGCGACCGTGTCGGGACTCCCAGCCCGCAACATCGGCTCCGCCACCATGAGCGGACGCATCTCGGCGCTGGACGCGGTCGAGCAGGACGGACGCATCACCGTCTTCATCGGCGCCGCGAGCGGCGGAGTGTGGAAGTCGCTGAATGGCGGCACCACCTACAAGGCCGTGTTCGACCGCGAGAGCGTGCAGTCGATTGGCGCGGTCGCCATCGATCCGTCCAACCCGAAAACGGTTTGGGTGGGAACGGGTGAGGCCTGGACACGCAACAGCGTCTCGGTCGGCGACGGAGTTTACAAGTCCACCGACAGCGGCGAGAACTGGACCAACGTCGGCCTGAAAGACAGCGAGCATATCGCAAAAATTCTGGTCGACCCTAATGACGGCAACAACGTCTTGGTCTGCGCAACCGGGCATCTCTGGGACGACAACGACGAGCGCGGAGTCTTCAAGACGACCGATGGCGGCAAGTCCTGGAAGAAAGTGCTGGCGGGCACGAACGCCTCCACCGGCTGCGGCCTGATGAGCAGAAGTCTCCAGGAACCGAAGACGATCTACGCATCAACGTGGGACTTCCGGCGTCAGGGATGGACGTTCCGCTCCGGCGGTCCGGGAAGCGGCCTCTTCAAGTCCACCGATAGCGGCGACCACTGGTCCGAGATCACTGATAGCAACGCCAAAGGCTTGCCCGCAAAGCCCTGGGGACGCATCGCGGTGGCCGTCGCGCCTTCGAAGCCGCAGGTCGTCTACGCCAACATCGAGGCTAAAAAGAGCGCTCTCTATCGCTCCGACGACGGCGGCGCAAACTGGACCCGCCTCGACGCCAGCAATTACATGATTTGGCGTCCGTTTTACTTCGGCAACCTGATCGTCGATCCCAAGGATGAAAACCGCATCTTCAAACCAGATCTCATCCTCTTGCTGAGTACCGATGGCGGCAAGAGTTTCAACCGCGTCTCGGGTGGAGCGCACGGAGATTTCCACGATGTCTGGATCAATCCCAAAAATCCCAGCACGGTGATTGCCGGAGACGATGGCGGCCTGTGGCGCAGCGACGACGGCGGCAACTTGTGGAAGCACCAGGCCAACCTGCCCGTCTCACAGTTCTACCACGTGAGCACCGACAATTCCGATCCCTACCACGTGTACGGCGGATTGCAGGACAACAGTTCATGGGTGGGCGATTCCTCGTATCCCGGAGGCGTGACCAACTCGCGCTGGGAAAACATGTTTGGAGGCGACGGCTTCTGGATGTTTGAAGACACCGCCGATCCCAACTATATCTATGCGGAAGCGCAAGGCGGAGAAATTGGCCGCGTCAACCGCTACACTCACGAAGGTCGGAACATCAAACCCTTGCCAAACTATGGCGAGAAGAAACTACGCTTCAACTGGAACACTCCGATTCACATGAGCCCGAACGAAAAAGGCACGCTCTATATTGGAGCCCAATTCCTGTTTCGCTCGCGCGATCACGGCCAGTCGTGGGACCGCATTTCTCCCGACCTGACTACCAACGATCCGGAGAAACAGAAGCAGGAAGAATCCGGCGGCATTACGGTCGATAACTCGTCGGCGGAAATGCACACGACGATCTACTCGATCTCGGAGTCGCCGAAGAACGGACAAATCATCTGGGTCGGGACCGACGACGGCAACGTGCAGATCACTCGCGACGGCACCAAGACCTGGACCAACGTTGTCGGCAATATTTCCGGTTTAGCCAAGAATTCGTGGGCTTCTACGGTGGAGGCCAGTCGCTTCGACGAAGCGACCGCCTACGCCACATTCGACCGCCACACCTTCGGCGACATGAAGCCGTACGCCTACAAGACCACCGATTACGGCAAGACATGGACGGCACTGGCGACCCAGGCCAGCGGCGTCCGTGGCTACGCTCACGTCATCAAGGAAGACACGGTCAACCCCAACCTGCTTTTCCTGGGCACCGAATTCGGCCTTTGGATTTCCGTGGATGGCGGCCAGCACTGGGCCCAATACAAAGGCAGTAACTTCCCGGCGGCAGCTGTCCGCGACATAGTGGTCCACGCGCGCACGAGCGATCTGGTTTTGGCAACCCACGGACGCGGCATCTGGATTGTCGACGACATTTCTCCCCTGCGAGCCCTGACTCCGGACTTAATGTCCAAAGAAGCCGCGCTCATTCCCGGCAAGCCCGTGATTCAGTACTTTCAGGCGAACGGTGGATGGCCCGAAGGCGACGAGAGCTTCGCAGGCCGCAGCCGTCCCGACGATGCACAAATCACCTACTACCAGCGCGGACGCCACATCTTCGGCGACTTGAAAATTGAAGTCCTCGATGAGAATGGCAAAGTCGTAGATAACATCACCGGTAGCAAACATCGCGGGTTAAACCGCGCCAGCTGGTCAATGCGCGTCAAACCGCCGGCCGTTCCTCCAGCCGCCAATGTGCTCTTCGAAGCCGCTTTCGGACCTCGTCTTCTTCCTGGCGCCTACACCGTGAAAATGACGAAAGGCGACAACATTTACACCGAGAAACTCGACGTCGTGCTCGATCCGCGCGCGAAGTTTTCCGTGGAAGACCGCAAAGCGCAGTTCGATCTGGCGATGAAGATCTACAAACTGATCGAACACATGACCTATTCCGTGGACGCCATCGAGGGCGTCCGTAACGCCGCCAATGAGCGAGCTGCCAAGTTGCCGGAGAAGAGCCCCCTGCGAGCGCAACTACAGCAAGTGGCTAGCAAGTGCGACGAACTGCGCTCGAAGATCGTCGCTACCAAAGAAGGCGGTGCCATCACTGGCGAAGAACGCATCCGCGAACTCCTCGGACAACTCTACGGCAGCGTGAACAACTACGAAGGCCGTCCCACCGAATACCAGGCCGCTCGCGCCGACTCCCTGGGTCATGAACTGGAAGACGTCATCGGTGACTTCCAAAAGCTGACCCAGAAAGAGCTCGCCACCATTAACACCGGATTGAAGAAAAACAAACAGGGAGCAATTTCCGTACTCACGGAATCCGACTGGCAAAAAAAACGCGAATCCGGGTCAGGACCGGGATCGGGCGCGGGGATGCGCGTGGAGGCGGGCAGAATGTGGGAGAGGGATTGATCGTGTGGGACGGACACTCTTGTCCGGAGCTGTTGATTTTTGTCACGGGCACAGGAAAGTCAAAAGCGACGGACAGGGGTGTCTGTCCCACACAGGCACTATTCGCCGCCCACCGTCAGCCCGTCAATCCGGATCGTCGGCGAGGCCACGCTGCCGCGGAATTCCAGGTCGCTTCCGATCTCGGAAATGTTCTTGAAGATGTCTTTCAGGTTTCCCGCGACCGTGATCTCTTCGACCGGATACGCCAGTTCTCCGTTCACGATCCACTGGCCCGAAGCTCCGCGTGAATAGTCACCGGTAACCAGGTTCACGCCCATGCCAAGAAATTCCGTGACGTAGAGGCCATCTTTAATATCGCCAATAATCTGCTGTGGCGTTTTCTTGCCAGCTTGCAGAAAATAGTTGCCGGGGCCGATACCCGGAGTGCCCGCCAGTCCGCGAGATGCATTTGCAGTCGTTTCAAGGCCGAGCTTTTTAGCGGTGTAGGTGTTTAGCAAATACGACTTCAGAACTCCATCCTCGATCACCACGGTGCGGCGCGTAGGGATGCCTTCGCCGTCGAACGGCGATGTGCCGAAACCGCCGACGATGGTGCCATCGTCGATGACAGTAATGTTGCTTCCCGCGATTTGCTCGCCGAGCTTGCCTGCAAGAAACGACGCGCCCCGATACACCGAGTCGCCGTTCACGCCCTCGAAGATGTGTTCCAGCATCGAATTCGCGACCATCGGGTCGAGGACCACCGGCACGTGCGCCGTTTTTGCTTTGCGCGCGCCCAGACGACGCAGCGTGCGGCGGGCCGCTTCTCTTCCAACCTGCTCCGCGGGATCGAGCCTCGCCAGGCTGCGAGCTACCGAATACCAATAATCGCGCTGCATGTTGCCGGCATCATCCTGCGCAATCGGCACGGCCGCGACCGAGCAGTACGAGCGCCTGTACTCGCCGACAAAACCGTGCGAGTTCGCAAGAACTTTGCGTCCAGTGGCAGCGTCGAACGAGCCGCCTTCGGAATTCTTAATGCGCGGATCGGTATCGAGCGCGGCTTTTTCGGCACGGCGCGCGTAGTCAATTCGTTCGGCGCCCACGAGCGAATACACGTCGTCGTGATAAAGATCGAGATTGCCGGAGAGCGCGCCAAGTTTGTCAGCGTCGGGAATCCCCGCGTACGGATCCTCCGAAGTGATCTTCGCCAGCTCGAGCGCCGACTTCAGCATGCGCTCGATCCCCGCGGCCGAGAAGTCGCTGGAGTAAGTCGAGGCAGCGCGTTGTCCAAAGAACACGCGGACGCCGATCGATCGCGAGCCTGCTTCTTTGAGCGTTTCGACTTGGCCAAGTCGTACGACGGTGGAAAATTCGTCGCCCTCGCGGACGACACACTCGGCAGCCGAAGCGCCACCCTGCATCGCGCGGCTGACGACGTCGGTCGCGACGGACTTAAGGTCGGTAGCGACTTGCGGATTAGTTTCTAGAGTTGTTGTCATTTGAAGAATTCGAACCTACCACTGAGGCCGGGGCCACGGAGAAAACCAAATTCATGATTACTGCTTGTTACTGGATTGGCCGCGGAGTCCACAAAGAAACAACCATGCAGTTGCCTTTCTCCGTGCCTCTGTGTCTCCGTGGTGAAAACACTCTTACTGCATGTATCCGCCCGTATCGCGCCGCGCAGTTCCACCGACAGTGAGACGGTCGATCTTAAGTGTTGGAATGCCGACGCCCACTGGCACAGCCTGTCCATCTTTGCCGCACGTACCTACGCCTTCGTCAAGCTTGAGATCGTTGCCGACCATTGAGACGCGAGTCAGGACGTCCGGCCCATTGCCGATCAGCGTCGCGCCTTTGATGGGGGCCGTAACCTGACCGTCCTCGATCAAGTACGCTTCCGACGCGGAGAATACGAACTTACCATTCGTGATATCCACCTGGCCACCGCCGAAATTCACGGCATAAACGCCATTCTTCACGGAACGAATAATATCTTCGGGATTGTCCTGCCCCGCCAGCATGTAAGTGTTAGTCATCCGCGGCATCGGGATGTGCTCGTAGCTCTCCCGGCGCCCGTTGCCCGTATCGGCTAGGCCCATCAGCTTCGAAGACAGCTTGTCGCTCAAATAGCCCTTGAGGATTCCGTTTTCGATCAGTACTGTTTCTTGCGTGGGCTGGCCTTCGTCGTCGACGTTGAGCGATCCGCGACGCCATGGCATCGTACCGTTGTCCACGACCGTGCACTTCTCGCTGGCCACGCGCTTGCCGATCAGTCCGGCGAACGCCGACGTTTTCTTGCGATTGAAATCCGCTTCCAGTCCGTGACCGACAGCCTCGTGCAGCAGAACACCGGGCCATCCCGGACCGAGCACAACTTCCATGTCGCCCGCCGGAGCTTCGCGGGCATCGAGTTGGAGAATTGCCTGGCGTGACGCTTCCTTTGCGAAGTGCTCGGGATTCTTTTCGCCGAAGAAGAAGTCGAGCGCGATACGACCACCGCCTCCGGAAGTTCCGCGGCCGGAGTTGGCTTCCGTCTTCGCGATGCAGGAAACGTTCATTCTCGCCAGTGGCTGCGAGTCTTCTGCAAAAGTTCCATCCGAACCGACGATCAAGATCGTGCGGAGTTCATCCGCGTAGCTGGCGCGTACTTCTTTAATTCGCGGATCGAACGCCCGAGCGGTGTGATCGGCCCGCATGAGCAACTCGACCTTGGCAGTAATCTCAGCGTCCACCGAAGGCAGCGTGACCGGATACAGGCTGCGCGCCGGTTTCTGCTGGAATCCAGTGACCGTAGTTTTGGCGGGCGCGCTGGCGATCAACGCGGCAGTCCGCGCGGCGTGCAGGATTCGCGCCGGGGTTAGGTCGTCGGTGTAGGCGTATCCGGTGCGCTCTCCGGAAACCACGCGAACGCCGCACCCCGCCGAAATTCCTTGCGAAGCCGACTTGACCATGGACTCATCCACCATCAAAGAAGTGGAGGTCAGGTATTCAAAATAGACGTCGGCGTAGTCCCCGCCTGCCGATAATGCCGCCGCCAGATACTTCTCAAGGTCCTGATTCGAAAGGCCATAGTGCTCGAAGAAGAAATGCTGTTGATTTTCAGTCACGTTATTTTGATGCCCTCTGCCAGGAAAAGACTCGCTGACCGTGACTCCATTATCCCATGAAGAGGCGTGGCGCAAGATGGCAGAAGTCAGAAGGTAGATTGCAGAAGTAGCCCCCTCTCCCGGAATGGCATAACGCCTGTTTTGAAGACGTTCGTATCAGGGCATCGCTTCAGAGGCTGCGGAAAAACAGCCGGTTTTGACTATGCTTTGAAGGGACGCGGCTTCAGCCGCGTCGTAAGTGCCTAAGATCAATGCGGCTTTAAGCCGCTGGGTGTCCACTGTCGGTCACCGAATCACTTTTTGCACAAGTTGTTCAAGGCGATGCCCCTGATACGGACCCGCGCTTTCTGTGACCTGTTGACCGCTGGGAAGGATTTCGGTCGCGGACCGACTCATATCACAACGCCGATTCAACACAATCACGCTGTTCACACATCACAGACGCGGATGCCAATCCAGTCAACAATCATGCTTCATGACCCCCGACTCCCTCAGCCAGATGCTTTCCGACTTTCTGGCAGGAGCGCGCGCTGCGCTGGTGGTCGAAGACGGCGCGGTGGCCTTCGATCTGTCTGACTCGAAGTATTCGATCTCAGGCGAATACAACAAGTGCTTGCTGCATCTATGGTCGAACGAGCGCAACGTCGTGCGCCGCGTGCTCGATGCTGAAATAAAAGGCACAATGCTCCGGCTGCAAGTGCAGCGCATGGGGCAGAACCGTCCGACTAAACTTGATTTCTTCCGCGATCGCGACCGGCGCTCGCCCGCAGCCCGGCAAACCGCGCGAGTTGCCTATGCCGCGCGGTTCCAGCGAGCGCTCGAACGACACTTTTCCGGCTGGACCGTCGCCCGCCTCACCACCAACATGGACCTGCACCGTTCCTTCGGCCCGGCCTACCTGCGCGGACTCCTGCAACAGGGACAACGCGCCCTCGCGATCGTCGGAGTGAATGCGCAGGAAACGCAGACCACCATTGATGGCGCGTTGACCTGCGGGATTTTGTGGCTGGATGCCTGTCGCCTCGCGCAACGCGATCGGCGAGTGGTGGAAGGGCTGGTCATGGTGTTGCCGAAGGGCACGCTGGCTCTGACGCAGCAACGCATGGCGCATCTCCATCCGACAGCGGCGAAATGGCAGCTCCATGAATTCGACGAGCGCGAGGATACCCTCACTCCCGCGGACATCGTCGCCAGCGGTAATCTCGCCACGCGCCTCGTGCACGCGACCGATGAGACTCGAGCTCGCGAACGCTTCGCCGAATCGATCACACGCATTCGCGCGATTCTGCCTCAGTGCGACGTCGCTGTGCTCTCGCCGGCCATGATTTCGTTGCGCTTGCTTGGGCTGGAGTTTGCGCAGGTGCGGGTGGCGCACGATCCTCGAAATTTCCAGAGCGGTCAGGAGATCGCTTTCGGCATCGGAGCCGAAGAGCGCGTGCTCGGTGAACAAAACGAAACCCAGTTTGTCGATCTGGTGCGGCTTGCCGCCACCATCCGCCACCATAACGGCCCTAAGCCCCATCCGCTCTGGCGCATGCATCCGGAGCGATGGCTGGAGTCAATGGTCCTGAAAAATGTCGAAGCGCTCGACGGCCGCCTGCGAACCGACTGTGTCTATTCTCAGGTCCCCGCATTTTCGGCGGCCGACCGCGCCATGATCGACGTGCTCGCGCTGACACACGAGAGCCGGCTGGCAGTAGTCGAACTCAAGGCCAACGAGGATATTCACCTGCCCTTGCAGGGCGTGGATTACTGGTCGCGAGTCACCTGGCACCAGGAGCGCGGAGAATTTCGCAAGTTCGGATACTTTCCCGGCTGCGAATTCTCCGCTCAGAAACCTTTGCTACTACTGGTCGCTCCCGCCCTGCACGTGCATCCCGCAACCGATACGATCCTGCGCTACCTGTCGCCGGAGATCGATTGGGAGTTGCTGGGAATTGATGAACGCTGGCGTGAGGGAGTGCGCGTGGTCTTCCGAAAAAGGCCAAGCGATTTTAAGAGTCAGATTGCAGATCGCAGAAGCGCGTAAGTTGAGTGGTAGAAGCTCTATCCGTAGAGACGCGGCTTGCCGCGTCTCCGCCGCACAGGAGAAACAGCAGCGGATCTCCGGCCACGCGCATGGTATCTCTGCCGCCCGCCGAGACACAGCAAGCCGCGTCTCTACCGATGCCTCGCATTCGCGTTCCGGAGGAACGCCTGATAATAGCCCGCCAGTTCACTGGCGGGACCTCGTGCAAATGACGGACCAAGTGCCAGAGGCACGACTGAGATCGCACGAGATCTACGTTTCAGACGTCCCTTCGGGACTATTTTGCATCCGCGACTTACGCGCCTAGATCCCAATGCTCTTGCGCAGCATCACCAGCTGCCCCAGGTGATATGCGTTATGGTCGGCCACCAGCAGGGCTTCCCGCAGAATGGTCTGCCCGTCGCCCCATGCGAGCTTGGCGAACAAGTCCGTTTTCTTATTGGCGACCAACCGCTCCATCGCCAGCAGATCCTTTTTGAAAGCGCTCATGCTCGCCTTCCAGGCCTTCTCATTCGGAGGCGCCTCGGCCGTGGGCCAATATCCCGCCGGCCAAGGCGGAGAAACATGTCTCGGATTGCGGCTGAACTCCAGGATGTCCCACTGCGCAAACCGCAGATGCTCGAGCAGCATCCATGCAGTGTGCGGGAAATTCGCAACTTTTACTCCAGCGAGCTTTACAGGCCAGTCTCCCAGAGTTCCGTCAAAACCGGCGTGAGCACCGCCGTCGCGGAGCAGGTAAAGCAGGTGCTCCCGCAGGGATTGATCGTGCCGGTCGGGTTGCGCGACCGCCTTCTGTATCCGCTTTTTGCTGGAGTTTTTATTCTTCATGGTTCCTCTTGCTGTTTAGATTGAATCGCCGCGGCTGGCGTTGCAAGGGGTGTAGGTTCCGACGCTTCTCCCTGATAGACTCGCGCAATCCCTCGCACGATGCGCCGCATGGGGAGGTCGTCATGGTGGTCAGCAAAGAAAATTTCTCCCGTGCGACTGCCCCGGTAGCACCAGCGCTTCAAGATCGCGAGATGTTCCATGCGCTCCACCCCGCTCTCCAGTTTCGCCGCGGGCAAGACCGCGAGAGCGGCCTGGATGCGTGCTTCCATCGATTGCGACTTGGTGTGCTCCGAGGATGAGATAGGAAATTGTAGCGGCCCCGCGATTGCTCCGGCATCCACCCGAAATAGCGCGACACTCTCCGGCTGCGCTGACTTCTGCACGATCAGCGCGCGCATCTGATCGATCCGGCGCACCGCTTCTGGCATTTGCTGCAATACCGGCGCGAGTTTGTCGAGCCAGGCATGAAATGCAGCCGCCGTTTCGAATTCCAACTTCGTCGAAGCCGCATCGCGCTCCACCGAGAACTGCCGTTTCAGCGATTCGCCCCGCGAATCCAGAAAGTCTTCTACCCTCACAACTTCGGCGCGATACTCGTCGTCGGTACAACCCTTAAAGCAAGGCGCAAGACACATCTTCATTTCGGAATAAACGCAGCCGGGAAATTGCGGATCGGGATTCAAGTCGTCCACGCAGCGTCGCATTTTGAAGAAGTTAAGCGTGTCGTTGAGGAATTTTTCGGCAGCCACGCGGGAGAAAAACGGCCCATAGTAAACATTCTTGCCAGAAGACCGGCCCAGCCGCGTGGTGATCGAGGCGCGAGGAAATTCATTCTCCAGATGCAGCTTGACCAACGGAGCAAAACGCAATCGCAGCCGATTGGAATACGACTGTGGGAAGACGTCGCGGAGCAGTCGGTAAAGCAGGAATCCGGATTCGAAGTCAGACCCGGTGAGCGAATACTCGATCGCGCGCACTCGATCGCGCAGGTTGAGCCGTCTGGTGCGCTCTTCGGGCGCGGAAAGCAGGCGCTGCAAGCGTCGGCGCAGGTTGGCGGTCTTGCTGACGTAAGGCTCGGAAGCGTAATCAGCGCCGCGCAAGAGGAACACCGCCGGAGAGGCCGCGACGGCAGCGAAAAATTCGGCGTCGCGGTCAGGATCGAAGTCGATTCGTTCCGTCAGCACAGGGAAATTGTAGTTCACGTAGGGACAACCACCCACGGCTGTCCGGGCGGCCTGAAGAATCGACCGGGAAAAACTCCGATTTTGACTCTGCTTTGAAGGGATGCGGTTCAGCCGCGTCGTAAGTCGCGTAAGATCTGCGGCTTTAAAGCCGCTGGGGGGCACTGTCGTCCACTGAATGACTTTTTCCGCAAGCTCTTCGACGATGCCGAAAGCCCGTCTCGGGAATGCCCCTTCAGGGGCCGCGCTCGATCGATAACGAAAGCCGATCGTTTGCGTCTAAGATATGCATAAAGAGGGACCACCCGGAGGTTGCCATGAATCGCAGACGGTTCTTGCTCACCGGCGCCGCAGGAGTTGCAGGTGCGTGGATCAGCTCCAAGGCGTTCTCTCCCACCTTCGCCGCCCCCGCCCCGCTCACCCAAAAGGTAGCCGCTTCGGACGTGGTCGTGCTCGGAAAGACTGGCATCCGCACCAGCCGCCTGGCGATGGGTACGGGCACGGTCGGATCGGGTCATCACTCCAACCAGACTGCCCTCGGCCTGTCGAGTTTCTTCACCAGGTCAGCGAGCGAGGCGGCTCCCACCGCCTTCTCTTTGGCAAGGTTGCTCACCGCTTCTGGTGACCGGTCAAATACCACACAGGTGTGACCATTCTTGATCAACCGCCGGACCATGTTCGCGCCCATCCGGCCAAGCCCTATCATTCCAAGTTGCATAAGTCCTCCGTGTAGAGCAGATTGTTAATTATTTTTGTTCCTCACCG
>Ga0137409_10000407_pt2 | contig 45800 bp, 59 predicted proteins | sample CZODoug1_16funga_FD_122059 | JGI IMG/M metagenome (GOLD analysis project Ga0137409, IMG submission 122059) | Vadose zone soil fungal communities from Angelo Coast Range Reserve, California, USA - CZODoug1_16fungal (Hybrid Assembly) | ecosystem: Environmental > Terrestrial > Soil > Vadose zone...
CTCGACGCCGGCGCCGATCGGGGATGACGTGGCGGCCGCTGCGCGCGACGCGGCGCTCGAGTCCCTCGCCCCCGCCGCGGCCGTCGTGTCGCGTCGACCGCCGACGCAGGGTAGCGGCGCGCCACAAATCGCGATTGATCCCGACGACCCCAACAAAACCATCCTGATCCCGCCGCGCGGCGGGCCGCCGCTGCAAGTGACCACGCCGACCGGCACGCACACCGCGCGCCCGACCGCGAAGCCGGAAGGCCCGACCACGCACATGCGCGACATCGAGTACCTCAAAGCGCACGGCTACACCGAGCAGGACGCGACCGATCTCACGATGGGCGCGAAGGCGAACCCCGAGACGCTGTACAACGCCGTCGTGCAAGCGGAGCTCAGGAACTTCGCCAAGCCCGAGGACGCCTCGAAGCTCGCGAAACAGATGGTCGCGACGCGCTTCGGTGCGGACGCGGCCGAGCAAGCCTCGCGCCCGCGGCAACAGGATCCGGCGAGCGCGGGTCTGCCGACCGGCGTGCCGACGGGCTCCAAGCTCGTCGGTCACACGAAAGCGGGCGGGGAGATCTATCAATTGCCCGACGGCTCGAAGGTCGTCGCGGAGTAAGTCATGCCGCTGCGAGCTCTACAACCCGACGAGGAGATCGTTCCGCTCGCGCAGCCGAAGCCGGCGGGGCGGCCCGTGCGCGCGATCCGTCCGCTCGCCGACTCCGACACGGTGATCCCGCTCGGGCAGACACAGCCGAACACGCTGCCCGCGCACACGCCCTCGCTCTCCGAGTCGCTCTTGGGTCGCGAGGATCCGGGCGGCACCGCCAACGTCGCCGGCGTGCTGCCCTCGCTCGGCGAGCACCTTGCGACCACGGGTAAAGAGATCGGCAATCTATTCATGCAAGGCGGCGTCAACGCGGCCGACGTGGCGCTCACCGCGCAAAAGCCGCTGCTCGACTGGTACTTGCAGCGCGACCAAGCCGCGCGCGATCGCGGCCAGCAGCAGCAAGAGGAGCTCTTGAGCTCGGGCCGCGAAATGTTCACGCCGGCGCAGACGACGCCCGTTGGCGACGTGCTCGGCGGGCTCGCCGGTATGGCGCTGCCGCTCGCCGGCGGCGTGCCCGGGCTCGTGGCGAGCGAGACGCTGCGCCGCGGCAAGGAGCTGCTCGACGAGAACATCGATTTGCCCACGGCGCAAAAGCTCTCCGTGCTGCGCGGGGCGACCACGTACGCGGGCGCGAAGCTGCCGATCGTCGGCAAGACCGCGGCGTCGCGCGTGCTCACCGGCGCCGGCGGCAACGTGGCGCTCAACGCCGCGGATCAGCAGCAGGAAAAGGACACGCTCAGGGCCGCCGCACCGACGCTCTCGCCCGAGGAGCAGGCGGCCGCCGGCGCGACGTTCGAGTCCGATCAGCCGCCCACGGCCGAGCAACACCAAGCGCTCGCCAAGGCGGGCCAGCGCGGGCAGTACATGGAGCTCGCCGACAAAATCCCCGCGTGGTGGGATCCGAAAGCGCGCATCACCGACCTCTTGATGGGCGCGGGCTTCGGCGGTCTGCATCACGTGCTACAGGCGCCCGTCGATCGCGCGAACGCGCAAGTCGAGGCCGCTCGAGCCGCTGCCGAGCACGAGGCCGCGATCGGCGACACCCTCGCGCGCGCCGACGCCGGCGTGCGTGGAGCTCAACGGCCGCCCTCGAGCGGCGGCGCCGCGCAGAATCCGGCCGAGGCGTTCTACGACAGCTTCACGCAGGAAGGCCAGGAGACGCCGCGGCTGCACACGCCGGAATCGTTCGAGCGCCGTAACGACATCCAGGCGCCCGAGCCGCCGCCGCCCAACGACGGCACGCTGCCGGCCGCGGGCACCGTCACGCGCACGCCGGCCGATCGCTCGCCGATCGAGCAGGAGACCGAGCTCGAGCGCATGGGCCTGACGCCCGACGTGATCGGCAACCTCATCAAGCTCGAGGACGAGGGCGACGCCAAGCGCGCGGGGCGCGTGTTACCGAAGCCGGAGACACCGGCGCCGCCCGTGCCCGACGAGGCCGCTCAGGCGGCGCAGCGCGAGCGTTACGCCGGCGAGGCGGCCCAGGAGCGCACGGGGAAGATCGCGGCCGAGCGGCGCGGCGAGATCGGTCTCACGCCCGACGTGCAAGCGAACCTCGCGCGTATGCAAGCACGCGGCGCGGTGGGCGCGTCCGTGCCGCCGATCGCCGACGTTGTCGCACCTGTAACAGATAAATCGACGCCCACGGCCGATCAAGGGGTTACGCCGCAACAAAGTGCGACAAGCACTGTACAAACACCGAAAAAGGTCCGACCGCTCCGTCAGGGCGAGGAAATCGTGCCTCTTTCGGCCACCGAGGGCGGAAAAGCACCCGCGGCGGGCACAGAACACGCTATCGAGAGCGTTCAACCGGGCGAGAAGGGTCTCAAACGGCAGCGTCAAGACAAGGCCGTCAAGAAGTGGTTGCAGGCGAAGCGACCGCCCCCGAGCGATCCCGAGCGGCTGATTAGCTACCGCACCGAGGCGACGCTCGGCTACAACCTCGCGCACAAAGCGGGCGCCGCGCCCGACGTGCTCGACGCGCTGCGACGCGAATCGGAATGGGCGCACGAGCAGCTCGCGGCGACCAGCCCCGGCACGCTCGAGAGTCTCGGCGTGGACGCCAAAGGCCGAAACACTCGCGCCGGCGGCGCGCTCGAGCAGACTGAGCCGCAAGGCAAAAGTGCAAAAAGTGCAAAACCGCAAAGCGTGCTCGAGCACCTCGCTCATCACGGCGGCGTCTCGATCGACGCGCTCGAGGCCGAGGGGATCGACCGCGCCGACATGCGCAGCGTCAAGGGCTTCAAGCGGCCGTTCACCAAGAAGGGCATGTCGCTCGACGCCGCGGCCGAGAAGCTGCACGAGGCGGGCTACCCCGTCGCCGACGAGGGCGGGCGCCCCGACGCCAACAAGGCGCTCGCGCTGATCGACTCCGAAGTGCGCCACGGCACGCGAACGCTCCCAAAGAGCGCAAGCGCGGAAGCCCCTGTGGCTGCGCAGGAACGCCGTGGCGGCGAGGAAGCCCGCACCGCGGCCGAGCGTCGCGCCCCGCCGCCCCGTGAGACGCCCGACCGCCGCGGCGTCGTAGGCGAGCGTCGCAAGCCCGTCGGCGAAATGTCGCACGAGGAAATGCGCTCCGAGCTCCTCACGTCGCACCTGACGGGCTTGGCGAACCGCCGCGCGTACGACGAGCGCCCGCGCATGGCGCACCAGGGCTCGATTGACGTCGACTCGCTGAAATGGGTCAACGACAACATGAGCCACGGATCCGGCGACGAGCTGCTCAAGGCCGTCGGCCAAGCGCTGAAAGAAGCCGCCGGCGACCGCGCGTATCACTTCTCGGGGGATGAGTTCGCGATCGAGGGCAAGGACGCGGCCGAGCTGCACGAGCTCATGGAGCGTGTCAACGAGCGGCTCGCGCAGGCGACGATCGAGATCACCAAGGCCGACGGCAGCGTGGTCACGCTCGACGGTCTCGGCGTAAGCTACGGACTCGGAGAGACCCTCGATGCCGCCGACCAAAATCTCAGCGTTGCCAAACAGACCCGGGAAGCGCAAGGCGTTCGGGCGGCCCGCGGTGAAAAGCCTGTCGGCGCGACTGTCCGCGGCGGGGGTGACGAAGGCGGACCGGATCAGCAAGGTAACGCTCCCGCCGGCGTCAAAGAGCCCGGAGCCGACGAGTACGGATCCGAGCAGCCTGCCGAGCACGAGCCCGGAGACGTCGAGCACGTAACGCTCACCGGCGAGGGCCACGTCGCGCACACGGAGCGCGGCGGCGGCGAGCACGTCCAAGTCGGCGAGGGACGCGCCGGCGTCAAAGAGGGCGGCGAGCTCACCGCCGAGCAGCAGTCGATCAAGAGCGCGCTGCGCGAGGTCGAAGACAATCCGACCGCGCCCGCGAAGGCGCGCGTTCGCAAGCTGCTCGATGCGTACAAGGCCGAGCACGGCAACGACGCGACGAGCGAACTCCTCGATCGCCTGGACGCCGAGCGCGAGCTCTCCGACGAGCACCCCGTCGTTCACGAGCAAGACGCCCTCGAGCGCGACTCACAAGAACTCGGCGACGCGCTGCGCGCTGCGCACGAGGCGAATCCCGAGGACACCGCGCCGCACTCGGCCGTCCGCAAGCTCATGGCGCGTTTCGAGCGCAAGCACGGCACCGAAGCGCTCGACACTCTCATCGACAAGCTCGATAAGGAGCTCGATCTCGAGCCGCGCGAGATCCGCGCGTCGAAGGCGAAGCCGCCGGCGATGCCACCGCGCAACCCGCCCGAGCAGGGCGATCTCTTTACGCAAGACGACGCGCGCCCGGGCACGACCGCGAAGCAGATCGCCGCGGCGAACGCGATCCTCAAGGAGCTCGAGGACGCGGCGGCGTCGGACGAGGAGCACGACATCAAGTCGCTCGCGGTGTCGTTCAACCGCGAGTTCAAGACCGATCACACCGCGTCGCTGATCGGCAAGACGATCACGGCGACCGGCGACCTCGCGACGTTGTCGGAAGTGTTCCGCGACGCGAAGACGGAGATCCTGCGGTACTTCCTCACCGACAAGGGCAGCGGGCGGATCATCGCGCAAACCGGCGTCGGCTCGCGCCTGCCCGGATCCGGCGCGGCGTATCCGGCCGGCGAAAGCATGGAGTGGGTCGGGCGTTTCATCGCCAAGCATCCGGGCGCGGAACTCTGGATGCAGCACAACCACCCCGGCGGGTTCGCGCGTCCGTCGACGACCGACGTTGCGCTCACGGCGAACATCGCGCGGCGCTTCAAGATCAACGTGCGCCACGTGGTCATCGATCACGATCACTACGGGCGGATCATGGCGAAGCCCGACGGCGAGATCATCAGCAACGAAATCGTGCACTGGTCGGAGAAGGCGAACGAGCCCGATCCGTTGCACACGCCGTCGAAGCCGCACCCGTTACTCGGCCGCAGCCTCACCGGGCCGGGGCCGCTCATTCAGCTCGCGAAGGAGCTCGAGCAGAAGGGCGCTTACGTGACCGTGATCGGCACCGGCGGCGCCTACAGCAAAGTGAAGACGCTCGGCGACATGCCGTCGCACCTATTCAGCAACCCCGAGCGGCTCAAGCAACAGCTCCGACGCTTCGCCGTGCAAAACGGATCCGCGCAGCTCTTTATCGCCGGCATCGATCCCGAGCACTTTCGCTCGAGCGAGAGCCGCCGGCTGTTCAACGAGCTCCAATACGACGGCTACGCGATGGACTTCATCAACACCGAGGGGCACTCGTTCGCAACCGAGGGCGGCGGGATCATCCGAAAGGGCCAGCTCGAGCACGGCGTCGACTCGCACCTCGTCGCGCGCGAGGTCAAGCCGCGCGAGCCCGACACGCGCACCGAGAAGCAAGTCGACGCTTTCAACGCCGGCGCCGAGGCGCGCAACAAGCTCGCGGCCGAGGAGCGCTCGCGCGACGCGAAGCGCAACCCGAACAAGGACGTCAACGCCGACACCGGCCGACCGGGCGATCTCTTTACGCGGCACAAGCAACTCGATCTCGTGAAGGACGTCGTACCGCACCGCAAGTTGCTCGAGCGTCAATTCGAGGCCGCCAAGAAGGAGCTCGAGAAGCTCACAACCGCGGAGATCCCCGGCACCGTCGACGAGCCCGGCGGTCAAGCCGAGGCCGACGCACGCGCCGAGCAGAGCAAAAAGATCCGCGCGGCGCAAAAGCGCATGAACGATCTCGCCGAGCAGATCACGGGCCACAAGACCCGCTCGCTTGGCGAGCTCGCCGACGAGATCCGCGGGCTCGAGAATCGCCGGCGCGCGTCGCGATCGCCGAAACGTCGCAACGAGCTCGCCGACGAGATCTCGAAGCTGCACGACGAGGAGAACGACACCGTCGAGGAGACGCCCGGACAATACGGCGAGCGCCGCGCCGATCAGCGTCGCACGGTGGAACGCGGCGGCCGGCGCGAAGGCGACGAGGACAAATCGCAGAAGGGCGACAAGGGTTACGCGGCCGTCGCACAGAAAGCACTCAACGCCTGGAACAAGCGCGTCGGCTGGCGCTATGGGCCGCTCGGCCGACTACCGGCGAAGGAGCGCTATCTCGAGCAGCGCTACAAGGCGCTCGGCAAAGTCACGGAGTCCCAAGAGATCGCGCGCGGTCTCTACGACGCGCTGCACAAGGCGACGCCGGAAGATAGCGCCGCGGTCTACGAATACTTGACCAACAAGGATGGGGAGTTCTCGACGATCAAGGATCGCGACATCCGGGCGATCGCCAAGACCACGAAGAACATGATCGATCAGATCGGTCAACGGCTCGTGAACGCGGGGCTTTTATCGCAAGAGGCGTACGACGAACACAAGGGCGAGTATCTGCCGCGCCTCTACCTCAAGCACATGCTCGGCGAAAGCGTGATGAGCGCGATCGGCAGCGGTAAGCGCATGTCGGATCTCGGCTACTTGAAGCGCCGCCAGGACATCCCCGAGGAGGTCCGCAAGGTCGTGCTCGGCGAGATCACGGATCCCGCGTTCCTCGCGTCGTTCGGGATCTCGCGCACGCTGCGCGATCTCGCGCTGCATGACTTCCTGCAAGCGATCGCGGGGCGCGAACAGTGGACGCCGCGACACTCGACGGTGGAATGGCGCGGCCGACAAGTGACGCCGTTCTATCTCGCCGACGAGGCTCGAGCTCTGCGCAAGCGCGCGGCGCTGTACCAAGACGGATCCGCGAAAGCGGCCGCGTTCAAGCTCGCCGACGAGGCGCAGGCGATCGCCGACGAGGGGCTCGCGAAACTTGAGGCGCGCCCGGATCCAAACGACTTCGAGCAGATCCCGAACTCGCGCCGCTACGGAGCGCTGCGCGGCCTGTACGTGCGGAAAGAAATCTACGGCGATCTCGTCGGCGCGCAGCAGTGGATCCCTGCCAACTCGAGCATCGCCGAGCAGCTACTCGGATCCGGCGGCTTGATGGCGCGCGCACAGTCTTGGTGGAAGCTCTCGAAAGTGATCCTGAACCCGCCGACTCAGGTGCGGAATTTCATTGCGAACATGGTGCTATTGCACCTCTCCGGCGTGCCGTTCCATCGCGTGTACTCGGGCGAGATCGTCGGCAAGGCGATCAACTCGATCGCGAAAAAAGACCGCTTCTACCAGATCGCGAAAAAGTACGGGCTGTTCTCCGCGACGTTCGCCAACACCGAGGGCGCGCGGATCCGCGACGAGTGGCTCGCGCTGCAAGACATGAAGGGCGGCGGCCTCGCGAAGCTGCGCGCGTTCGCCGGCCGCGGCGTCAACGCGGCGAGCGACTTCTATCAACTCATGGAGGCGATCGGCAAGATCGCGAAGATCCGCGACGCGATCGAGCGCGAGGGCAAGGAACCGGCCGCCGCGGTGCTCGAGGCGCATGAGGCGTTGTTCGATTACTCGCTCGTGCCGCGCTCCGTGGGGTATCTGCGCAACGCGCCGGTCGGCGCGCCGTTCATCACGTTCGCCTACAAAGCGGCCGCGCAGATGGCGAAGATCGCGATCAAGCACCCGGCTCGTTTCGCACCGTACGTCGCGATCCCGTTCCTCATGGCCTCGCTCATCAAGAACGCCTACGACGTCACCGACGACGATCTCAAGAAGCTGCGCGAGGCGCTGCCGAAGTGGATGAAAGAGCGCGGGCACATGTTGTTGCTGCCGTACAAAGACGCGCTCGGCCGCTGGCAAGTCGTCGATCTCGGCTACCTCGCACCGTGGGGTCAATTCGCCGATCTCTACGCGGCCGCCGAGCAGGGCAAGGGCGTGAAGGAGCTCGCCGGCTCGCTGGCGTTCTCCGGTCCCATGATGGACGTCGCGAACGCGATTCAGACCGGCGTCGATCCCTTCACGGGCAAGGAGATCGTCAACCCCGCGGATCCGCCGGCCGATCGACTGCAACAGATGATGCAGTACGCATGGAACCTCGCCGCGCCCGGCTGGCTCACCGAACAGGGCGCGCTCAATCAGCTCCGAAAATCAGTCACCGGCAACAACTTGAACAAGCGCACGGGCGAGCCCGGCATGACGCCGACGCAAGCGTCGCTGCGGTTGCTTGGGTTGAACGTCTACCCCGCGGATCCGACCGCGACGCGCGCCGCGAATTTGCGCTCGATGCGTGCGAACCTCGAGGAGTCCAAGGCGCGCGCGAGCGAGCTTCTGCGCAACAAGAATCTGAGCGACAGCGAGCGCGAGAAGATCCGGGCGACGTGGCAAAAACTTCTCGAGGCGCGCGGCAAGGAGATCGAGCTCTATAGTCGCGGCTCGGAAATCAACCCGAAGCTACAGTGACCGCGCGCACCAAGTTCAAAGTCCCGGCGTACGGGAATCTCAATAAGGCGCTGATCTTTCAATCGGGCGCGCAGATCGGCGTCGACCTCGCGTTGCCCGATGGATCCGTGCCCGGGCTCTCAGAGCTCGCGGCCGCGCTCGCGCCGTATCTCACGGCGAGCTCGAGCACGCCGGCGCCGGTCAACACGGTCGTTTTCTGGTCGCAGATCCAAAGCATCCCGGCGAACGTGCAGCAAGTCGTCGCGCTCGCAAGCGTCGGGCTCGTCACGCGGCAGACCGACGGCACCTGGATCACGAGCGCGATCGACGGCACCGCGGGGCGCATCGTCGTCGCCAACGGCAACGGCGATCTCGGGGATCCCACGATCGACCTCGCCACGGTCAGCGTGGGCGCCGGCGGCGTGCTCGCAACCTTCACCGTCGACGCCTACGGGCGCGTCACGCAGCGCACCGCGCGCACGATCACCGGCACCGCGACGCGCATCGCGGTCAGCAACGGCGACGGCGCGGCGGGCAATCCGACCATCGACCTCGTCGCGGTCTCTCAAGACGCCAACGGCGTGCTGTACGCGATCGAGCTCGACAGCTACGGGCGCGTCACCGGGCACCGCGTCGCGGATCTCGTCGACCTCGACGACGTGCTCTATCCGACCGGCACGCCGGCCGACGGCGACGTGCTCACGTACAACAGCGGCCAAGGCTGGATCCCGGCCCCGCCGACGGGTGGCGGCGGCTCGAGCTACCCGCCGCCGCAACTCCTGATTTCGGGGTGCTTCTGATGACCGATACGTTCACACCGAAAGAACTCGGCAACGGCCAGATCGCCAACTCGCAAACGACGATCCTCACCGCGGCCGCGAGCGTCACGACGTACTTGAAGCACCTGTCGCTCTACAACACGAGCGCGACGCCGCAAACCGTGCAGCTCTGGCTCAAGCACACCGCCGGCACCGCGCGCAAGTGGAAGCGCTTTGTCCTCGCGCAGGACGAGCAAGTCGACGTGATCGATCCCGGCGAGGCGTACATGCTCGACAACGGCACCGTCGTCCAGGCGATGAGCACGACCAACAACGTCGTCGACTGGTGGGCGGACGGCGTGACTGAGGTTCCGTGACCAAGGTCTACACCGCCGCCGGCGTCCAAGAGATCGACGTCGAGGTCGGGCCGAACGAATTCGTACGCGGCGCGACCTGGGTGCGCGGCACCGGCGCGCTGATCGTTCCGCTCGGTGACGTCGATCTCTACGTGAGCGAGGCGCTCGAGATCGTCGGCATCGTGATCCTCACCGGGGATGCGAGCGGCTCGTGCGTGATCGATGTTTGGAAAGACACCTTTGCGCACTTCCCGCCCGATCTCTCCGATACGATCTTCGCGAGCGGCAAGCCGACGATCTCGGGCGGCATCAGCTACAGCGACTTCACCCTCGCCGGCGTGACGACGCTGCTCGCTGCCGGCGACGTGCTGCGGTTTCACCTGACGTCGTCGAGCACGTTCAATCACGCATCGATCTTTTTGATACTGAGGCGCCCATGACAACCGCAAGCTGGTCGACTCGTCTTCGCCACGACAGCGACGCCACGTGGCAAGAGTGGCGCGATGAAATGATTACCAAGCTCGGGCTGCTCGTCACGGGCACCGTGCTTGCGGCCGACGAGACCAACATCACGCCGGCGAGCGGCGCGCGCCCCGGCACGAACACCGAAGGCGGCTACGCGGTCTATCACATTTCGGACACGCTGCACGCGACCGCGCCGATCTACCTGCGCTTCGGCTTCGGCACCGGCGTGGGCACGACCAACCCGCGTATGCAGTTCACGATGGGCACGAGCACCAACGGCTCGGGCGTGCTCGGCGGCACGTGTCTCTCGACGATCGCCACGTTCGTCAGCACGGCCGCGCAAACCACCGACACCGCGCGCCAGTCGTACATGTGCGGCAAGGCCGGGTTCTTCGGTCTCGGCTGGAAGTTCGACACGAGCCAAGGCGGCGTCGGCGGCGAAGGTTTCGCAATGGTCTGCCGCACGTGCGACAGCGATGGCGTACCGACCGTCACGGGCGCGATCTTACGACTCGGCATCGCGAGCGTGAGCCAGGTGAGCAAGAGCCAAGCGTTTCGCTTCGCATCGGTCGCGGCCGCGTACACCGCGGTCTCGGCGGTCGGTCAAGCGATGCTCGGATTCGCGCCGCAAGGCCCGACCAACACGACCGTCGGCGCGGACATTCAAGTCTCGGTCGCGTGGACGATCACCCCGCGCGTCGCGCCGGTCTTCGGCTGTGTCGGCGTGTACGTGTCGGAGCTCGCCGCGGGCGGCACCTTCAACGCGACGCCGGTTGGCACGACCGCGCGCACGTTCATCACGCTCTACAACACCGCCGGGCCGTTCTCCGGTATCTCGGCGACCGCGACCGCGGGCTACCAGGCGATCGCGATACTTTGGGAGTAACCGCATGGCAAAACTCGCCAGTCCGCCGATCAATTGGGGCGGCAACCCGCCGAACGCCGAGACTCAGATCGTCACGCAAACCGCCAACGGTCAGAGCACCCCGCCCGGATCCCCGCCGGTCTACTCGCGCAACCCGCTCACCGTCGCCGATCAACTGCGCAACGAGCCGGGCGTCGGGTATCCGTTTTGACCAAGACGTACGACACCAGCGGCCGACAGAAGCTCGGCACCGACTACGCGGCGATCAGCGGGTTCCCTGCGAACCTCGCCGGCATCGGCGCGCTCGCGGATCCGGGCGCGGGATCCTGGTTGCTCGAATACGTGCAGAGCACGAACACGTGGAGCTACACCGCGTTCGGTGGCTTCGATGCGAGCACGATCACGTACACGTCGACGGGCTCACAGTGGACCGCGACGCACGTCAACACCGCGCTTCACGACCTCGAGGCCGCGGTCGATGTGCTGCAAAGCGGCGGCGCGACACAGTCGACTGGCAACTTCGCGACCGGCGCGTCGGGCTTCACCGTCACGCCGACGGGGACGGTGTACTGGTCGAAGGTCGGCAGCAAGGTCACGCTCTATCTGCGCACCGCGATCACGGGCACGAGCAACTCGGCCGCGTTCGCGTTGAATGCTGCGATCCCGGTTGGCTTACGCCCGGCTCACGACAAGAACGTGCCGATGGCTCAAATGACGGACTCGGGCACGCTCGTCCCGGGCGCCGTCACGATCACAAGCGCGGGCATCGTGACGTTCTTGCGGACCTACCTGAGCGGCGGCACCACGGTCCAGACCGACAACCAGTGGACGAACAGCGGCGTCAAGGCGTGGAACGTCGGCACGCAGATCGATTTCGATACCGATTAGGAGACGCGGCGCAGCGCGTCTTTGAACTCGACGTCGGGATCGAGCTCCACGAGCTCGAAGCGCGCGTACTCGTCGCCGACCTCATCTTGTAGCCGGCGCGCGAGCGCGATCGCCTTCGGGAGCGTTCCGAAACGCCCGAGCTCGAAGCGCTTTCCGTCGATCGTCACAGCGATAATGGCGTGCGTGTTCATGGCTCACCTGTCCGTTGTCTCCTGCGCTATCCTCTTTTGCATGGCCTTCGACTGGCGAATCTATACGTATAACCGATGGCGCGCGAGCGCCAAGTTGCGCGGCATCATAGTCCGAATGTCGTTCGATGACTGGTGGTCTATCTGGCGGCCGCATTGGGACCGGCGCGACGCGGCCGATCTCGTGATGGCTCGCAACGGCGACGCCGGCGCGTACGAGCCCGGGAACGTGCGGATCATCAGCCGCGCCGAGAACACTCGTGAAGGGTTTGAGAACAGGAAATCCACAGCTTTATCCACAAGCAAAAAGCCCGAGGGCTCCGAAGGTTAACGACTCTATCCACAGAAAACGGCCTGCACTACTACAACAGTAGATAGTAAGAGGGGGATTTTAAGACAAGAATGAGTCGAATCGGTGTCGCAATCCGTTGAGGCGGCGTCTACACTCCGCGTCGATGACAAAGAAGAAGAAACGGACCAAGAGCGCGCTCGAGCGGTTCAATGCCCTGTTCGGGTTTCGCAGTCGCAGAGTGGCCGAGGCGTGCGACATCGACGTCGCCGGCTTCCAACGGATCGAGCGTGGCGACGTCTTGCCCAAACGCGAGACCGCGCGGATCATCCACAAGCTCTACGGTGGCGCGATCCCTCTCGGCGTGATCTATGACTCGGCGCACAAAGAAAGCCTCGACTGGTTCAAAGCGCACGCGCACGAAGCCACGACACACGCCCGCGCGAACGCCGTCGCCCGCAAGCACCCCGAGCTCGCAACCCGCCGACTGGACTCGAAGCGCCGACGGTAAGTACGTCGATTGGACGAAGCCGCCGTACTACGTCGGCGGCGTGCTCAGGCTCGTGCTCGAGGGCGAGGATCCCGAGCTCGTCGCCGGCGCCGTCGCGCAGAAGCGGATCCACGAGTACTACCGGCTCCGATGGCAAGCGATGGGCGGGCGGCCGCGGCGCTTCCATCACGTAGACCCCTGATCTACACTCCGCGGCGATGCGTCGCGTCGAGACGGTCGGCACTTGCTGCTCTCTGAATCTCCTGGCAAGTCCTTCACCGGCCGAGATCACTCGACGCGGCGCAGTAACAACAACCAGGAGCCGCACACATGAGAGCCGTCGTTCGCGTCGTCGACATCGAGACGACTGGCTTTGACGACAAGGTCGACGGGATCGTCGAGATCGCGTGCACGGATCTCCTCGTCGACGGCGACGAGATCCGCACGATGATGCGGGCGATCTCGCGCCTCTGTAACCCCGGGATACGGATCCCGCCTACCGCGCGCGCCATACACCACATCAGCGACGCGATGGTGGGGCAACCGGGCACGCCGAGCGCGACCGAGCTCGCGACCAAAGCGCTCATGGCGCTACCGTCAACGAGCGACGCGGTGAACATGCCGATCGTCTTCGCCGCGCATCACGCCGACTTCGATCGCGGCTTCCTCGAGCGCGTCGCGATCAACACGCCGCCGCGCCAGTGGATCGACACATGCCGGTTGGCGCGAAAGCTCTGGCCGCAGCTCGAGCACTACGGCAACCAGGTGCTCCGCTACGAGCTCTTTCCCGACGACGAGTTCACCGGACAGCCGCACCGCGCGCAGCACGACGTCGAGGTTACGGCGCGCCTGCTCGAGCGTGAGCTCATGGAGATAGCACAGAATCCGGCGCACGAACGAATCGACGCCGTCGACGCGCTGATCGCGTACATCGCGGCACCGATCGACCTCTCGAACAAACCGATCGGCTTCGGCAAGCACGAGAAGCTCACGTGGCTCGAGGCCCGCAACACCGACCGAGGTTATCTGCAATGGATGATCCGAGAACACAACAAGGAACTCGAGGACACGGGGAAGGGTGCGTGGGATCTCGACCAATGGCACACGATCCGGTTGTTGACGGGGTACGGTGTCTAACGACCAAGCAAGTCCGCGAGCTCCTCAACATCGAGGCGATGAACGCGGAGCTCGCCACGCTGCCCAAGGTCGGCAAGGGGCTCTACGTCGCCGTCGTCGTCGACCTCGTGCTCAAGGTGCGCCGCGAGACGCGCATCGGCTGGGCGCCGGCGATCCGGGTCGCGCTGGCGCTTCACGAGCAGCGGCTACCGTGACAAGTGTAGACCGCTGATCTACACTCCGGCCGGATTCAACCAGGAGACCGGCCATGCCCAAAGCTCACCTACCAGATCTTCTCTACGGCGGACTCGAGACCGTCGCCAACCAGCTCGACGAGCTCGGCTCCGACGCGACCATGCTCGAGCTCTCGTGCGGCATCGTGAACGTCGCGCGCTCGGTCACGTCGAACATACGAACGATTGACAAGGTCGCGGAGCGCGTCGCGTCCCTCGATAAGCACATCAAGTCGCTCGTCGACATCAGCGCGCAGCAAGCGAAGGTCAACGCTTCGGCCACGTCCGTCGTGAACGCGATCGAGACCGCGCTGCGCCATACGATCAACGACGCGCTCGCGCGCATCGAGAGCCTCGAGCGCGAGGTCAAGCGCTTAGGCGGTGCGCGATGATTTGGGCCGCCGTAACCGCCGGCGTCGTGGCGCTCGGCATAGGAGTGTTCTACGTGCTGTCGTATCCGAACGCGCTGATCGAGTCGCACGAGAAGGCGAGCCGGCCGGCGTGCGGCGATCGCGTGCGGTTTCTCTGCGCGATCCCCGAGCAGCTCATCGAGGCCGGCGAGGAAGGCAGCGTCGTGATGATCTATCCGGGCGACGATCTCGAGTTCTGGATCGCGCCCGACCGCAACACGGCCAAGCGGATCAAGTTCTTCGAGTACGAGCTTTGGCAGATCGAGCGGCTGCGGTGAACAACTACACGCTGTTCCCGATCCGGCCGAACGTGGACATCGGGCACGACGACGACTGTGAGTGCAAGGAGTGTTACGCCGAGGACACCAAGCGCAGCCGCGCCGCGAAGCTCCATAGCCGGTACATCACTTGCAAGGTGTGCGGCGATCGCATCAGCGTCAACGGCAAAGGACCGCTCACGCCGCGGCGCAACCGCGCCTACGCGCGCCACGCGGAAGCGTCGCACCCTGATAGAGTGTAGACCGCACAACAACGGAGATTGTCATGCCACTAACACAAGAACAGATCGCCGCGCGCTCCAAGGGCATCGGTGGATCCGACGCCGGCGTGATCGCGGGTTTGCGCCCGAACCTGACGCCCGTGCAGCTCTGGCAGGAGAAGACCGGCCGGATCCCGCCGCCGGATTTCAGCGACAACGAGCTCGTGGAGTGGGGGCACGAGTTCGAGGAAGTGATCGGCCGGGTGTGGGCGAAGCGCACGGGCAACAAGATCCGGCGCGTCAATCGCACGCTCTACGACAAAGAGCACACGTTCATGCTCGGACACATCGACTTCGACGTGGTCGGCAAGAACGAAGGACTCGAGTGCAAACAGGCGGCGTTCTGGATGCGCAACTTTTGGGGCGACGAGGACACGGACGACGTGCCGCTCTACTACCTGATCCAAGGCGTGCACTACATGCGGATCTACGACACGGCCGCGTGGAATTTCGCCGTGCTGCTCGGCGGCAACAAGCTGATGAAGTACCGCGTCGAGCGCGACCTCGACAGCGAGAAGCAACTCATCGAGCTCGAGCGCAAATTCTGGACGTGCGTGGAGACGGACATCCCGCCGCCGCCGATCCGCATCGAAGACCTCGCGCGCGTGTGGCCGACGACCGGCGGTAGCATCGTCGCGACCGAGGAGATCGCGCTCGCCGTCGACGAGTGCGCCAAGCTCGGCGAGCAGCGCCGGGAGCTCGAGAAGCAGGAGAAGGCGCTCAAGCTCGCGATCGGTACGTACATGGGCGCGGCCGGCGATCTCGTGGATCCCGCCGACCCGAGCACGCTGCTCGCCACCTACCGCGCGCACGACGAGAATCGCATCGACGTGAACCGACTACGCGAGGAGCAGCCGGCGATCGCGGCCGAGTACACGAAGACGAGCGCGGTGCGCAAGTTCCTGGCAAAGTGACCGCCGAACAACGGAGCCGACAACAATGAACACCGCACAGAGCTTTGCCGTGATCGCGAAACCGATCGCGCACCAGTTCCGCCACGTGGCGCCGACGTCGCTCGATTGGGCGAGCGAGCGCGAGTTCCTGTACGCGCAGATCTTTCGGCCGGGCAACGAGGCGGTGATCGAAATGATCGACCGCGGCGTCGAGGAGACGATCGAATCCGTGCGCCGCGCCGCGCGCTCGAGTGCGGCGATGGGGCTCACGATGAACCCGACGGCCGCGCTCGTGTATTTCATCCCGCGCCGCGCGCGCAAGCGCAACAGCGAGCTTTATCCCGACGACAAGAGCGAGGCGCACTACAAGTCGACCGTGCCGTGGATCATCGGCGCGACGCCGAGCTACCGCGGGCTCGCGTTCGTCTGCACGCACTACTCAGGCTTCGACGACGTCTTGAGCGAGGTCGTGTTCAAGGCCGACTCGTTCGTGTATCACGGGCCGTTCGAGAAGCCGCTGCACGTGCCCACGCTCGACAACGCGCTGCGCACCGAGAAGAACGCGATCGGCGCCTACGCCCTGTTCGTCAAGCAAGGCCGGATCCGCACCGAGTACGTCGACGCGCCCACGATCGCGATGGTTCGCTCGATGTCCGACAACTCCAACGGGCTCATGTGGACGAAGTTCTGGACCGAGGGATGGCGCAAGGTCGCGGTGCGCCGCGGATCCAAGCTCGCCATGCAGAGCGCAGGAATCGTGCCAAGCGGGGGCGAGCGGTGGACCGCGGCCGAGGACGCCATGCAGGCCGCCGACGGCGTCACGCTCGACGAGACGGGCGCCCCGGTCAATGTTCCACGTGGAACACCCGACCCGGCCGAGCCAACGAGCGGGGCTCAGGCGAGCGCCGCCAAGCCGAGGGGTATGGGCGGGTTACGGGATCGCATGACTCAGGCCACTACACGCAGCCAGGAGGCGCAGACGGAGACCGAGCTCGAGCCGGCCAGCAAGGCGCTGCTCGCGCTGCCGGCGCCGTCCAAGCACCCCGAGGGCTCGATCGAATGGTGGCTCGATCAGGTGCACGCCGGCGGATCCGACGCCCGGCTCGACGAGATCAAGGTCGCGGCGCTGGCGGCCGGGGTTGATCGCACCGAAGACGCCGACTCGTTCCGCAGGGTGTTCGCCGAGCGCAAGAAGGAACTGCGCGGGCCGCCCGGCAGCACACGGCAGCTCGTGTGACGCGCGCGCTCGCGGTCTCCTTCATCGTCGTGGCCGCGCTCGGCACGATTTGGGCGCTGCTCGTGCTCGACGAGATCGTCGGCTTCACGCGCTGGCTCGATCGGCTCGAGCGCCGCTTCTGGATGCGCTGGTATCTGCGGCGGCACCCGCGCTGCCGGCGCGACGCGGAGTGCTTGCTCGACGATGGTCACAAGGGCGATTGCGACACGGAGCCGTACACATGAGCGGGCCGGGGATTTGCTACTGCGGCGCGTACGGCGGCGGCCTTCACACGAAATCGAGTCTTTGCCCTAAACGGGGAGAGCCCATGCAGATGCTCACCGAGTTCCGCTACACCGACACGTTCGCGCCCGCGCACGAACGAGAATGGCGCTTTGCCGGAGAGATCGACGGCGGCGTGGTCGTGTGCGCGTACGACGACAACGGTGTCGAGTTCGATCGGGTGAAGCTCAAGCGACAGGGCGCGTTCATCGTGCACGAGCTCCGGCCGTCGACGTTCGTGCCCGACGGCTTCAACTTCCTGCGGCCGCTGGTGGAGATCCGCGAGCGTGCGGCGCTCGTCGGCTTCGTCGGCGACTGGCCGCCGGTGCTCGTGCACAGCGAGCACATACGCAAGGCGTTCGATCTCGGTTACATGCCCGGTATCAAGCGGCCGCCGGAGCGTGGTCGAGTGGAATTCTTCGGGATCCGAGTCGTGTGGGACGAAACGCTGGATCACATGGCGTTATAGGCCGCGCGATCGATCTCGTTGACGTGGGGCGCTTCGGCGCCCTTTTTTTCGTAGGGATCCCCGGTCTATAGTCCGCCGTCACCAACCCGGGAGGATCCCCATGCACCGTCGCCTCTTGCGCAACCCCTGGACCGCGCCCGCCGTTTCGCTGCTGATGATCGCCGCGCTCACCGCGCTCACCGCGTGCTCCGCTCTCAACCCGCTGCACGTCGCGCAGACTCCCGAACAGAAATACGCCGCGGTCAAGCTCACCTATGACGCGCTGCTCACGGTCGCGCAGACGTTCGTAGCCGATCAAACGATCCCGCCCGACGCACGCCGCGCGGTGCAATCCGCGGTGGGCAAAAGTGGGGAGCTCTACAAATCGCTCAACACCGCGTTCGTCGAGTACGTCGCCGCCAAGTCGCAGCTCGCCGCCGGCGCGACGACGTCGGACAAGCTCAACGTAGCGACTACGAACCTCGCGACCTGGGTCGCGCAGCTCGAGGCCGCGGTCGGGCCGCTCGCTGTTCTGCTTCACCGCTAATCGGAGATCATCATGCAAGTCGTCGCCATTCTGAATTTCTTGAACGTGTTCACCAAACTGCTCGCCGAGCGCAGCACCTCGCACGACGGCACGATCAAGCTCTTGCAGTTCGGCACCAAGGCGATCGAGCTCGGCGCGGAGGGTGTCGCGCTGCTCGAGCAAGCCACGGCGAAGGTGCAAACGATGGTCGACGAGAACCGCGGGCTCACCGAGGAGGAGGACGCGGCGCTTGATGCTTCGATACAGGCGAAGCTCGACGCGATCGCCGCGACCAAGATCGATGCGTAGCCGTCGGCCGTACTTCCCCGCGCCGATCGACTACGTGCTCGGCGCGCTCGTCTTCGCGGGCATCGTTGGGCTCGCGGTGATCTCGTGCACCGAGGCGCGCGCGGCGACCAACTCCGTGCAGATTTGCCGCGACCCGACGATGGTCGGCCACGTTGCGCAGGACTGCATCGCGTCGCTCAAGTGGGACATCCCGGGAATCAACGACCTCGTGCTCACGCGGCCGCCGACGTCGACGGAGCAGTGGGGCAACACGACGACGTGGCAACTCTTGCACGTGGTCGCGCCGCCGGCGCAGATTCGCACGTGCCCGCTCGATCTCGCGCTGCCGGCGATCCACGGCAACGGGATCCCCGATCCCTGCGGCAGCTCGCAAGTGTGGGTTACGGCGCCGAGCGGTCAGAGCGTGCGGATCACGTGCACCCCGCCGACCACGAACACCGACGCCACGCCGATCGGCCCGACGCAACTCCCTCTCAGCTTCTACTTTTGGGAGGGGCTCATGCCGGGGCCGGTGTATCGCCAGGTGAGCCCGCTGATCTCCGGCTGCGATTACACGTTCCCCAACCTCGAGGCCGGGAATCACTACTTTGTCGCGATCACCCAAGACGCGCTCGGCGCGCGCAGCGGCAGCAGCAACGAGGCGACCAAGACCGTGCTCGCGCCCGGGCAAGCGGCACCGAACCCGCCGACGGCACTCATGGGCACCGTGCCCGCGTCGACGCCGCTCGCGTACACGCTCGCCACGACCAACGAGTCGCTGTTCCCGTTCGCGATCGGCACGGCCAAGCCCGGAGCTCACTGCGACATGACGCAATCGTTCACGGCGCCCACGGCCGCGAGCGGCGCGACTCAGTACCGCGTCAACGTCGCCGACGTCGACTTGAAGCCCGGCGTCAACCCCATCGTGGCGTTCACCACGTGCAATTGATCGAGCGAGTGCGCCGAGCTCTCTGCCGGCTGCTACGCTGCCACCCGCCCCCGTTAAAACCCGGCACGATCCGGGCAGAGGAGTCCCCGCAATGAACGTCTTGATTACCGCCGGCCACCCGACGCAGCGCATCGACAACACGCCCGGCACTGCGGTCACGTGGCGGCTCTTGATGAAGCTGCACGCGGATCCACCGAGCGCCTTCACACCCGTCGGCGCCGATCGCGCGGTCACGGGCGCGAGCGACACCGGCAACGTCAACAGCCTGCCCGACGGCGATTACGACTTCGGGGTGATCTGGCTCGATAGCGACGAGCGTGAAAGCGCGATGGCTGTGACCGAGCTCAACACGACGGTCCCTACGCTGGCGCCCTTGAAGCCGGGCACGGTCGTCGCGGCTCTCGCGTGAACCGAGCCGATCAGTTCATCGCGCGCACGCAAGCGGCGCTGACGTTCGTGCTCGTGTTCGCGTTCATCGGCCTGCTCGTGTACGGCGACGGCGTGCGAGCGGACAAGATCAAAGACGCCGTGTCGCTCGCGGTCGCGTTCTGGCTGATGCGCTCGAGGCCCGGAGCTCCGGCCGCAGTCGTCGACGTCGAGCCCAACACCGACGTCACCACGACGACGACGGCGAGCTCGAGGACCGCGTCGCCGGCGACACCGAATCAACCGTAGCGGGCGAGCCGCCCCGGCCGGAGTGATCTCCGGCCGGGTGCGCTCCGAGCTACCGCGTAATCAGCTCGCGCAAGAGGCGCGCGCTCTCCTCGATCCGAGGCAGGGTGTTTATCAAGTCACGCTGCGCGCGGAAGTAACGACCCTTCGGATTCCACCGCTTCGAGAGCTCGACGGCGATCGCGGCGTCGGCCTCGATTCGATAGAGTCGACGTCGGATGTTGCTCGGTGTAGGCTTGGTCGCGGATCTCATCGATCTGACTCCTGTGTTGTGATAGACCACCCCGCCAGGCGCGCAAACGCTTGGCGGGACTCAGGATAATTATCTCACGGACGGAAGTATGCGGGTCGCAGAGGCGCCAATCGCGCCGATTTTGCGATTTGATCAATCGCTTACGTTCGGTTTGCGCACGCCGCGCCTCACTCTCAGACCATTGTTGGAGCAACAACGCGAGGCGTGCCCGATTTCGGCGGTTGAGCGAACGCGATCTCGCGCGTGCCAGCGCTCGGCCGGATCCACAGCGTCGCCGGCCGATCGGTCACGATGCAGCCGAGCACGAGCTCGAGCGCGTCCTTGGACATCAAGAGCGACGGCGTGTTGTCGTAGATCACCGTGTTAGTGCCCGGCGCGATGCAGCCCTCGAGCTCGTCGGCTTGGGTCGCGGGATGGATCAGGATCGCGAAGCGTCCCCACTTCTGCCCGGCCGGCAGCGCGTCGCGATAGACGCCGAGCGCTTCGTTGACGATCTGCAACGTGTGCGGGTGTCGCTCGCTCTCGTGCGGGTAGAGCTTGTACAAGCCGTCAGGGACGCACGAGATTCGCGGCATACCCCCGAGCCCGGCCGGGTTGGGGATCCACGGCCGCTCGAGCGAATGGAGCGCGTAGGGCACGCCCGGCAGCAGGATCCGGCCGAGGGTCGCTTGCGACATGTAGCAGTTGCGGACGATCGTAAGCTGCTCGGCGCCAGGTGATGACATAGGGCTCTCCGTGGTTTATTGTTCGCGGGTCCACAAATTACCATACGAATAGGACCGCACAGAAATGGCACGAAAAGCAACGTCCGCGTCCCTCTTTGGGATGCCTCAAGCGCTGGCCGACGCGATTCTCGCCGAGCTCCCGGTCGAGCAGCGCGCCGCACTCATGGAGAAGAATCCGCGCGCGCTCATGGAGCTCGCGATCGAGACCGCCGACCGCGTGCGCGAGCTCGTGGCGTTCGGCAGCGCCGAGGATCCGCCCGGCCGAGCGGCGACCTGATGGCTAAGGACAAAGAGCCCGCCGAGCGCGGCATCAAGTTCAAGGTGCGCCCGTCGATCGTCTCCAATGTCGTGATCTCGCCCGAGAAGCACGGCAAGGAGTTCGTCGAAAAGCATGACGTGATCTTTGAGCAGCTCCTCGAGAAAGCCGAAGTCGGGCAATTCTTCGAGCCGATCGACGGCGTCGACGCGATCGAATTTTTCTGGACCGACGAGGGCCTACTCCGCTACGCCGAGCTCGGACACTTGCCGATCGACTTGAAAGCGCTCGGCATCGTGAAGCTCGGCTACGTGAAGGGCTCCGCGATCGAGTTCACGGGCACGCTCAAGAAGCTCTCGATCGAGATCAAGGACGATTACCGCGCGACGCTCTACGGTCAGGTGCGCGTCGATCCGGGCAACCATCACAAGATGCTCGCGCAGCTCAAGGTCGAGCACGCCTGCAAGCTCGGATTCGACGGCGCCGTCGACGAGAAGCACGAGCCCGGCGACGACGACTCGCAGGCAGAGCTCCCGGTATAGATCCACTAACAACGAACAGGAGACCGACACATGAGCGAAGGTGACATCGAGCGCGAAATTCAGGCGAAGGGACTCACGGCCGCACGGCTCACGCCGCAGCAGATCGACGCGACGATCGCCGCGGAGCAGTACCACGTATTCGAGGGCACGACGCTCACCGTGTGCGTGCTCACGCTGCGCAACGGCTTCACCGTCACGGGCGAGAGCGCCGCGGTGTCGCCGGCCAACTTCGACGAGGAGCTCGGCCGCAAGATCGCGCGCGGCCACGCTCGCGACAAGATCTGGCAGCTCGAGGGTTACTTGCTGCGCGAGCTGATCTTCCGCAGCGGCCCGAACGCCCTCACGAACGAGACGCCCAACCCCCGGCCGTGAGCCACGACGTTCAGCGCTGCGACTGCGGCGCGCTATTCGTGTACCTCAAGACCAAGGCCGGGCGGCACATGCCGGTGAATTGGGACGGCACCGTGATCCCGCTCGATACCCACTACGTGCACGGCCGGCATACGTCGCACTTCGCGACCTGTCCGAACGCTCTCAAGCACCGCAAACCAAGGCGCCCATGACCGACGAAAACAAGACGCTCAAAGAAGCTCGAGACGAGACGCGCGCGGCAATCCTCGCCGGCGCCAAGGTCACGTGTCCGTGTTGCAAGCAGCTCGTCAAGATCTACCCTCGGCCGATCAGCGCGCAGATGGCTCGATGGTTGATCGCGCTCGTTCGTATGCACGCGAAGGATCCGCATTGGATCCACGTGCACGAGATCGGCGTCGCGCTCGGGCTCGGTCCCAAGGCGCACGCCGCGGACTTCGCGAAGCTGCGCTACTGGCATTTGATCGAGTCGCGCGAGAAGGACAGCGACGACACGACGCGGCGATCGTCGGGGTACTGGCGCCCGACCGACCACGGGATCGGCTTCGTTCGCGACTCGGTGCGCGTGCCGAGCCACGCCAAGATCTACGACGCGCATTTTCTCGGCTGGAAGGATCCGAACAAGCTCGTCACGATCCGCGACTCGCTGCGCAAAGAGTTCAACTACGACGAGCTCATGCGGACGCCGCTGAAATGATCGCGGGCATCGATCCCGGGGTGAGCGGCGCGATCGCGTTCCTGAGCATGTTGCCCGAGCTCGGTGTCGCGGAGCTCGTCGACATGCCGGTTATGCAGCGCGGCAAGACTGGTAACAAGCAGCAAATCAACGGCGCGGCGCTCGGCGCGGTGTTCCGCTCCTTCACCGATCGCGGGCTCAAGATCTCGCACGTGTACCTCGAGCACGTCATGGGCGCGCCCCGCAAAACCGGCGGCGGCTCGGTGATGGGTGCGGCCAGCGCGTTCAACTTCGGGCACTCGTTCGGCGTGATCGAGGGCGTGCTCGGCGCGCTGCAACTGCCCTACTCGCTCATCACGCCGGGCGTGTGGAAAAAGGCCGCGAACCTGATCGGCGCCGAGAAGGACATGTCTCGCACGCGCGCGATTCAGCTATTCCCGCACTGCGCCGACCAGCTCGAGCGCAAGAAGGACATCGGCCGCGCCGAGGCGCTCTTGATCGCACACTTCGGCCGGGCGCTCGCGTGAAGGACGTCGACGACTTCGGCTTGCCGCTGATCGTGAAGCCGTTCCGGCCGCTCACCGGCGGGTGGGAGCCCGTCGAGGTCGCGTGGCCGCGCGATCGCCGGCAACCGTACGTGATCGAGAAGTACTACAACCGCGGCCAAGAGCTCCAAGTCATCACGGCGATCGAAATGGTCGAGCCCGACGACCTGGTCGTGCGGCCGCGGCGCGCAGAGTTCCACGTATCCGTTTCGGGCTTGAAGTGGATGGCACCCGCACCCTACCGCGTGAGCGACTCTCGAGCTCGGTGGGCGATGAAGCAATTCGGCTACGCCGGCTACACCGAAGACAATCACGTGCCCGGCGGCATCGCGCGCAATTACTGGCGCCCCGTCGACGATCACTTCCAAGGCGAAGTCTGCAAGTGCCTCGAGCGCGAGCCGACCATGCGCGAAATGAAAGGCGACTACGTGTGGCGCGGCTGACGTGAAGTGCTCGATCGTCGAGCTCCCCGACGGCGGTCGCGCGATCGTCTGCGGGAGTCGCCGCTACGTCGTGCAACGCTGCGCGTGCGGCGCCGAAGCGACGAAGCTCTGCGACTGGATCCTCACGCGATCGCGCGCGCCCATGTTCGGGATCGGCACGGGCACGATCACGACATGCGACGCGCCGCTCTGTGAGAAGTGCACGACGTCGCCGGCCGAGGGCAAGGATCTATGTGCCAAGCACGCTCAGGTGTGGCGCGACGGTACGCGGCAACAAGCGCTCCCGCTTTGAGCAAGGTTAAATCGGCTACCTTTTCGTAGACCGCTGATCTACACTCCGAACGCCGCCGGCATTCCGTCGGCGGACGTTCGCGGGCACGGAGTCCCGCAACCGATTGGAGTACTGCACATGTCTACGAACCTGATCCAAGCATCCCGCCAGTGGGCGACCCGCCCGGCCGATCAACGCTTCACGTCCCTGCCCTCGCTCCTCGAGCGCTGCACGCAATTCCGCGCGAGCGCTGACGCCAAGGTGATCCCGAACCGCGCGATCAACGTGATCGCGGACCCGTCCGACGATCTGCGCGGCATCCTGCTCGAAGGTCCGAACGGCGTGCCCGTCGCGCCGTCCAATTGGGCGTTCGGCCAGCTCGCCGGCCTCGCCAAGTTTCCGACTGCACCGCTGCGCGAGCTGCCCTCGCCGCTCGTGGCCGACATCCTGAACTACAAGATGCAAGTACAGCGCGGCGTCGAGTCGGTCGGCGTGATGACCGCCGCGAACGTCGACGGTGCGGGCGAGCGCGTGCTCGCGTGCGCGACCGGGCCGAACTACGGGCGCATGTGGAATGCCGACATCACGAGCGCGTTGATCGAGCGCTTCGGCGACGGCGTGTCGGGCTACTGGCGCGTGCCCGGGGAATTCGGCGTCGCGGTCCCGGTCACGAAGGAAAACACCACGCTCTACGCGAGCGATCGCGACATGTTCATCTTTCTCGCCGACGAGGAGCGGCGCATCGAGATCCCGAACCGCCGCGACGGCAAGGCCGGCGGTCTCGCGCGCGGCTTCTTTCTGTGGAACTCGGAACTCGGCTCGCGCTCGCTCGGCTTCGCCGCGTTCCTGTTCGACTACGCATGTCGCAACCGCACGGTGTGGGGTGCGGAGGGCTATCGCGAGATCCGCATTTCGCACACGGCCGGCGTCTCGTACCGCTGGCTCGAGGAAGTGATTCCGCAGCTCGAGGCGTACGCCAAGTCGAGCGCGGAGCCCGTCGTGCGTCAAATCACGAACGCTCAGGGCAAGTCGCTCGGCGACGAGGACTCGGTGCGCAAGTTTCTCACCGGCCGCAAGTTCAGCGGCGCGCAGGCTTCCGCGATCATGGCCGCGCACGTGAGCGACGAGGGCAAGCCGATCGAGACCATTTGGGACGCGGTCACGGGCATCACGGCCTATGCGCGCACGCAGCCCTACCAAGACGAGCGCGTGGATCTTGAGCGGGAGGCGGGCAAGGTGCTCGAGCTCGCGCGATGAAAATCGCGGTGATTCTTGAGAACGCGCCCGACGTGGAGTTCTGTCGGGAGGAGTTCGAGGTCGCGGACGACCACGAGGATTTCAACGACGCCGTCGACGAGGCGGCTACCAAAATCGTCGAGGGTTGGATCCTCTCGGTGGGAGACAGGATCAAGATCGTCGAGCTCGAGGGCGACGCGAGTCTCGTGAACCGCGCGATGGCACGCAAGCTCGCGATCGGGGCCGCGGTCGACGTGGCGGGGTTCGAGCGGCTCGGACCCTACTACGTCGTGCCCAAGGCGCAGGCGATCGACGTCGACTTCTGCGACGCAAGCCGCGAGGCGTGGATCTGGTCGATCGGTCGCGCCGAGCGGCCGTTCACGTTCAAGCACGCCGACACGTCGTACGTGGTCCCGGTCGGGATGGTGCTCGCGTCGCTCTGGAACGACATGTATCAACGGGAAGGAGTCGAGTGCTTATGGCTACGCTAAACGCGGTCGAGCTCTTGGCGCGTCTCAAGCCGCTCGTTGCGGCGGCGCGCTCGTGGCACAACTTCCACCACGGCTCGAGCGTCGTGCAGTGCGACGCGATCTGTGACGCGCTGCCCGAGGCGGAGGAGGCGGTGCGCGAGCTCGAGGCGACCGGCACGCACACGTTCAAGGCGACCGAAGGGTTCTCGGACTGTTGCGTGATCTGCGGGGAGTCGGAAAGCTCGCACGAGTAGAGGGGGGAGGAAGGACGGGCCGGCGGCCGTGAGTGGCGCCGGCCTTTCCATGTCTACGGCGGGGAGCGCGGCGGCAACCGTCCCTCGACACGCCCGAGCCCGACGGCCAGCCGGTTGATCTTCTCGTGCAGCGCCGAGCGGCTGTGCTCCGAGAGCTCGCGATCGCGACGGATCTCGCGCAGCAATTCCTTGTCGTCGCTCATGTGCTGGCGCACTTGCTCGACGAGCTGCTCGATCTCTTGCTTGTCGACCTTGCCGTTGACGTCTTGCACCGTGCGACGCCAAACAATCCCGAGCAACGTGCTCAGAGCAACAGATAGGGTCAAGGCAACCTCGCGCCAACCGAAAACGACAGAGCTGACCGGGTCCACGACCGGGTCGCTCACTTCGGCTTGCCGCACTGTTGCATGGTTCCACCTATCCGCGCACGCCGGCATAAACCGAACGGGCCAGGCGCGGGCATCGTAGCGAGCGAAGTCCACCGCCGCTATAGTCCCGGCGCTGAAAACCTCGAATGCACAAACGAGGAGAGAAGTGAAGAAGAAGACACGCGCGCGCTCGAAACGCGCTAAGACAAAGCCCACGCGCCGCGGCCGTCCGATGCGTATCGTCGACGTGACACGCGGGGGAGGGCGCCCCACCAAGTACGTTGCACAGTACGCACACATAGCCGAAGTGATGGCCGCCGGCGGTCAGACCCTCACCGAGATCGCACGAGCGCTCGAGGTTCACATCGACACGCTTTGGCAGTGGCGCGTCGAGAATCCAGAGTTTTCCGAAGCGCTCAAAACCGCGCGCGAGATAGCGACGTCGCGCGTCGAGGCGTCGCTCTATCACCGCGCGATCGGCTACCAGGTCGAGAGCACGAAGATCCTGCAAAACGGCGGCCAGGTGATCGCGGTCAAGCACATCGAGCACTACCCACCGGATCCCGCGTCGATGATCTGGTGGCTCAAGAACTGCGCGCCGACGCGCTGGCGCGAGCACCCGCTCACGCCCGAAGACGAGACGCCGGCGAAGCCCGAGCAGCTCATGACGCTCGAGGAGATACACGCCGAGCTCGCGGAGCTCGAGCGCACGCGCATCGCGCTCGCCAAGGTGCTCGAGCTCCCGCTGCTACCGGCGGCGACGAACGGCCACGGAACGAACGGCGGCGGCAATGGCAGCGGCAGCAACAACGGCCACGGCTGACGCGGTCGCGCACATGCGCGCCACGCTGACGAAAGCGCGGCGGCTCAACCTCGAGCTCGAGCGCCGAGCGCGGGCGTGCGCGTCGCTGGTGGAGTTCGCACGCTTCATCGAGATCCCGGGTGCGGCGACCGTCGACGTCGATGCGTGGACCGAGGAGGAGCTCGACGACCTCGACAAGCCGCTCACGTTCCGGCCGATCGAGACCGCGGTCACTGCGCACCACCGCGTGATGCTCGAGGAGATTCAGCTCTGTATGCAGACCGCCGGCGGCCGGCTGATGATCTTGGCGCCGCCCGGATCCGCCAAGAGCACGTATGCGAGCGTGGTCGCGCCGCCGTGGGCGATGGGACGCTGGCCCGGGTACCGCGTGCTCCTCACGTCCTACGCCAGCAGGCTCGCCCGCAAGCACGGCCGCCGAGCGCTGCACATCGCCCGCACCGAGCGTTACGCCTCGATCTTCCCGTCGATGCCGCACGTGAGCTCTGACGCGAGCGCGGCGCACGAGTGGTCGCTCACGAACGCCAGCGAGTTCATGGCCGCCGGTATCCTCGCCGGCATCACCGGCAACCGTGCGAACGCGGCGATCGTCGACGACCCGATCGCGGGCCGCCAGGAAGCGGAGAGCCCGACGATCCGCGCGAACACGTGGGAGGCGTTCAAGGACGACGTCGAGAGCCGGCTGCTGCCCGGCGGGTGTCTCGTGGTCATCAACACGCGGTGGCACCAAGACGATCTCAGCGGCTCGATCCTGCCCGACGACTACGACGGTCGCAGCGGCCCCGTCGTGTGCAAGGACGGGCGCACGTGGCGGGTGCTCAACATCCCCGCCCGTGCCGAGCGCTCAGACGATCCCGTGGGCCGTGCGGTCGGCGAGTATCTGTGGCCCGAGTGGTTCCCGCTCGCGCACTGGCAGGCGCTTGAGAACGACACGACACCGCTCGGACAGCGCACATGGACATCGCTGTACCAAGGGCGCCCGACGGGGGCGAGCGGCCGCGACTTCAAGCGCGAGGATGCGCTCTGGTACGACGAGGCCGAGCTCCCGAAGCGTCTCTCGTACTACGGCGCCAGCGACTTCGCCGTGAAGGATCCCGACAAGGACAAGGCCGCGGCGGGCCGCGTCGACTTCTCCGAGCACGGCGTCGTCGGCATGGATGAGACCGGCGATCTATGGTTCATCGCCTGGTGGAGCGGGCAGAAAGAGACCGACGAATCGATCGACGCGCTGCTCGAGCTCGCGCAGCCGTTCAAGCCGTCGGAGTGGTGGGATGAGGGCGGCACGATCGACAAAGCGATCAGGCCGGCGCTGCGTCGTCGGATGCGTGAGCGCAGCAACGCCAAGGACGCGAAGGGTCGACAAACGAGCTACTACGTCAAGGTCGAGGCGCTCGTGCAGATTGCGGACAAGCGGGCGAAGTGCCAATCTTTCGCCGCGCGCTACCAGGGGCGAACGACACATTGGCCGAGATCGCAGCCGTGGGCGCACGCGGTGATCGATCAGCTCGTGAACTTCGGCGCGCATCGCTACGACGACAAGTACGACGTCTGCGGGCTGATCGGCCGGGGCATCGACAAGATGCTCGAGGCACCGAAGCCGCCGCCCGAGCGCGTCATGGGTCCGAAGCCGTTCACGGGGAAATGGGTGGAGTATCAAGAGCCGAAGTCGGGGCCGCGCTACAGGTGAGCAAGCGAGCGCGTGGTCACTGGCCGATCGCCGCCTCGAGCTCGCGGCGCCCTCTCATCCCGCAAGCCCCGCTGCCGATCATCAAGCCGCTCGCGCGCGCCGTGCGTGCGCTCATGGGCGGGGGCTACGCGAACGTCGTGGCGCTCTCGAGGCGCGCGTCGCTGCGCATCTTCGCGATGATCGAGCAGCAGCAACGCGACGAGCGTGCGGCGTGATCCTTTGCATCGCCGGCGTGCACCACGTGGTCGGAGATCTCGGCGGTCACTTGCTCGAGATCGAGTCGGCGTATTGGTCGACCGGCTTCGACCCGCGGTATCGCTCGTGAGCTGCGCAACCTGTGCCCGGATCCGCAAGCGGCTCGCCGAGGTCGCGCGCCGAGCTCGCGATCGCGCGGCCGCGGTGCTCGAGCTCAGGCGCCGACGCAAGCGCACGCCGATCGCGTTCACGAACGAGGGCGGCACGTACGAATACGACGGCCGCCGGATCAACCCGAGGAGCCCGCAGTAATGGCGATCGAAGACAGCACGACACCGACCGCTGACGCGGTGCAGCCGGCCGAGGGCGCGACCGCGCCGCTCGACACCGGGCCGAACACTCAAGTCGACGAGAGCGAGCGGCTCGAGGAAAAGACCGTCGAGGATCTCGCGAACGAGTGGAAGCAGGCGCGCGAGTTCGACTCACCCGCGTACAACCAGGTCGCGCGCGATCGCAAGTACGTCGCCGGCACCGACGGTGCGGATTGGGCGGTGAACGCGAACCTTCTCGGCTCGTACATCGACATCCTTGTGAGCTTTATCTACGCGCGCAATCCAAAGGTCTCGGTGCGCCCGGCCGAGCAGACCGGGCAAGCGGCGCAGTCGGATCGGCAGAACTTCGCCAAGACGCTACAGATCGTCATCACGCGCCTCTGGCTCTCCGGCAAGCTCAAGAAAGCGATGAAGCGCGTCGTCCGCTCCGCGTTCTCCGTGTCGACGGGCTGGTTCAAAGCGTCGATGCTGATGCAGACCGAGCTCGATCCGATCGTGCAGCACGAGCTCGAGGACGTGCAGGACGCGCTCGCGCGCATCGGCTCGCTCGAGGCGCGCATGAGCGACGTCGACGGCGGGGATCCGATCGACAAGGAAGTGGCCGCCAGCGAGCTCAAGCTGCAACTCGAGGCGCTCGAGAGCAAGGTCGAGATGATCGTCGGGTATCTGTTCGCGATCGACTTCTGCCCGTGCGATCAAGTGCAAGTGTCCCTCGACGTGCGCGACATCGACGACTACCTCGCGGCCGGGTGGGTCGGCGATGAGATCTTCGTCAAAAAGACCGAGCTCGCCGGGCGCTTCCCACGGCTCAAAGCCGACGATCTCAAGCGCGCGACGGTGTACTACCAGCGATCGCCGACGGAGTACTCGCGCTACGAGACGGTCGAGGGCGCAGCCGGGGGCGACATCGGCATCGTGGGCGCGCCGGATCCGCACGGCGAAGCCAGCGCGTACACGACCAACATGGGCGCCGCCGGAATGCGTGGATCCACGATCAACGACTCGAGCGGCAAGCCCGTCGAGTACGCGAAGATCGTCGAGACGTGGGACAAGCGCGACCAGCACATCAAGACCCGGATCGAGGGCGTGAAGAAATGGGCGAAGCTGCCGTATCAACCGCAGTTCGTGACCGCGCGGTTCTATCCGTACTTCTACGTTGACTTCTTCCCCGTCGACGGCGAGCGCTGGCCTCAGTCGCTCACGTTCCGCCTCGCGAAGCTGCAAGACGAGTACGCGGGCACGCGCTCGAGCTTTAGGCTCACGCGCCAGCGCGCGATCCCGGGCACGATCGTCAACGGCACGCAAGTCGAGGCGGCCGACCTCGACAAGATCAGGAAGGGCACACAGGACGAGTACATCGTCATCACGCCGCGCGACCAAGAAGCGGACATGAACAAGCTGTTCGCCGCGAAGCCAATGCCCACGATCGACCCGCGCCTCTTTGACACCGCGCCGATCGTCGGGGACATGGAGAAGATCTCGGGCGTACAAGAGGCGCTGCAAACGTCGCAGACGATGGTCAAGACCGCGACGCAAGCCGACATCGAGCAGCAGGGGTTCAGCGCGCGCAGCACGAGCGAGCGCGACTGCGTCGAGGACACGTTGACCGAGTTCGCGGTGTACACGGCGCAGCTCGCGTTACAAGCGCTCACGCACAACGACGTCGTGAAGATGGCCGGTCCACTCGCGTTCTGGCCGGAAGGCTTGCCCACCGAGACGATCACGACGCTGCTCGACATCGAGATCGAGGCGGGCTCCACGGGCCGCCCGAACGCCACGCAAGAGCGTGATGCGTGGACGACGCTGCTGCCGCTGCTCACGCCGCTGATCGAGAAGATCTACGCGATGCAGGCCGCGCCGATCGCGCAGGCTTACATCGAGATCCTGCGCGAGACGTTCAGCCGCTTCGACGACCGCATCGACGTCGAGCGCTTCCTGCCCGGCATCAAGGTCGGCGCGCAAAACGCGCTGCCACCGGATCCCATGCTCGGCGGCCGCGGGCCGAACGGTCTCATGCTGCCGCCACCCGACGGCGGTGGAATGCCCGGACCAGGCGCCGGCCCCGCGCAACCCGGCCAGGGCGGCGTACAGGCGCCCGACGACGTCGCCTCGACCGATCCGCAAGCGAGCCCGATCCTGCCGCCTCGAGGGCAGCAGCCGGCGCTTGCGGCCGCGTAACCACAACGACGAAAGGACCGCACACGTGCCACCCGAAGAAAACATCGAACAAGTCCCGACGCTCGAGAGCGTGATCGACAGCGCGATCGCGGAGGCGAGCCCGGAAGGAAGCCCGAACCGTGAGCCGGCAGGAGACGACGACGATGGGAGTACGCAAACACCGGATCCCGCAGCCGCGGCCGGGGATGAAGCACAAGCCGCAGCCGCCGCGGCCGCCGCAGCAGCCGAAGCCGGCGCCGGGGGTGACGCTGACGATAAGGCCGGAGACGGATCCGGCGACGCTGGCAAGGCTAAACCAGGCGGCGAGAGCGCCGCGGGTAAGGGTGGGGGCGAAGGGAAGCCAGGTGCGAAGGCCGCAGAGGTAAAGCCCAACGGCGAGGACAAGAGCGCGCTCGAGGCGAGCGAGGCCGCCGCGGCCGCCGCGGCGAAGCCCAAGCCGCCCGACGTCGTCAACGATCCGATCCCCGAGGAGGTCAAGGGCAAGACCCGCGCGCGCATGACGTCGCTCATCGACTCGCACAAGGCGACGACCAAAGAGCTCGAGGAGTCGCAGGGCCAGGTCGACACGTTCCTGAAAGCGATCAGCGAGACGGGCGCGGATCCCGACACGTTCGCGCGGCACGTCGAAGTGCTCAGGCTCATCAACTCCGCGGATCCCGTCGAGCAGCGTGCCGCGGTCAAGGCGCTGCGCGGCGTGGCCGATCGGCTCGCGAAAGATCTCGGTGAGACCGAGCCCGGCAAGGAGCTCGAGGGACACCCCGACTTGCTCGAGGAGCTCGAGGCCGGCGACATCACGCGCGCTCGCGCGCTCGAGATCGCCAACGGGCGCAACGAGAAGAAGGCGAGCGACGCTCGAGCCGCGCGCGCGAAGGAGACCAACGACGCGACCGCAGCGGAGACCGCGGCCGTGACGACCGCGCGCAACGAGCTCAACGTGCTCGAGCAGGAGCTCGCCAAGAGCGATCCGCTCTACTACCGCAAGCGCGAGGCGATCGAGGGCGCTGCCAAGGCGCTCATCCCGACGATCCATCCGACGCGCTGGAAGGCCGCGTACAAGCGCCTGTACGACTCCGTCGACGTCGCGACGCTGCCCCGTGCTCAACCGCGTGTCGGCGACGGTGGCGTGCGCCACGTGGCTCGAGGCACGGGTGAGCGCCAGCCGCAGCGACCGCGCCAAGGTGCGGGCGGCGGCCCCGTCAAGCTGCCGACGTCGATCGAGGAAGCCATCGACTTCGGTATCGAGCAAGCGCGGCGCTGATGGACGACGACGAGATCCCGTGGACGCTCGCCGAGCTCGTGAAGATCGACGATCTCTTGAACGAGCAGTCGGGGATCCAACCCGTCACCGAGGCGCTGCGCTTGTTGCTCGCGCCGATCGTGAAGCAGCTCATCAAACGGAAACAGGAGTAGCGCTATGCCGTGGGATCCGAAAGACGCGAAGCGTCACACCAAGAAGGCGAACACCGCGAAGAAGGGCCGCCAGTGGTCCGACGTCGCGAACAGCGTGCTCAAGCGCGGCGGCGGCGAGGGCTCGGCGATCCGGCAAGCAAACGCGGTCGCGGCGGGCACCGCGAAGCACGGCGCGCCGAAGTTTCGCAAGAAGCGCGCGGCGCCGGCGAGCGCGCTCGAGGCGGTGAATCAGGGCGTCGAGGACGGGAGTAGGTAGCGATGAAGCTCACGAGCATGAAGGTCAAGAAGCGCGACAAGGAGAAGACGCTCGGGATGATGTCACCGTCGGCCGTCGGCGACGGCGATCAGTACCCGTACGGCTTGCGGATCCGGCTCGAGAACGAGCAGCTCGACAAGCTCGGGTTCAAGGACATGCCCAAGGTCGGCGACTACCTCACGATCGAGGCCGAGTGCTGCGTGATCTCGACGTCGCAAAACACGAACCAGGGTGGCGACGAGCGGCGCAACCTCGAGCTACAGATCGAAAAGATCGGCTGCGAGGAGGACGACGACGGCGACGACGTCGCGGCGGTCTCCAAGGGCGTCAAGAAAGCGGACGACGACTATGCCTAAGGGCGCCTCACCGTATCTGCCGATGTGCCGCTACGCCGTCGAGCAGCTCCACGCGCGCGGCGGCTTCCTGTTCATCGAGCAGGGCATGTACGGCGACTCGTGGTGCTGCTACGCCCCACCCGAGGTCGCGGCTCGTATGCCGGAGTTCCTCGAGGACGCGGCCGCCGATCTCGAGGGGCAGGGCACGCGCGAGAGCTCGCGCTTTGTCGCGCCGCTCACCGCGACGGGGGACATGTACCGCGACGCGGCCGAGGCGGCGTGCAAAGCGGCCGAGGCGCGGATCGCGTTCATCCTCTTGATCGAGGGCAACCGCGGCACCGCGTGGTCGATGTTCGCGCCCCCGAGCGTCAACGCGCTGAACATGGCGGCACTCCTGCGCGGCTTCGCGTACGATCTCAAGGGCGAGGAGCCCGTGCTCCGCAACGAAGCGTCGATCAACTAACAACGAAGAAGGCGCACCCATGCGCTTGAATGTCTCCGGCTGGTACGTGCCCGACGTCTTGCTCGAGGGCGAGCCGGATCCCGTCGAATCGCAGCGCAACGAGTGCGACGATCAGATCGCGGCCGCGCTGCCGCACATCACGTGTCACGAGCTCGTCGTGCAGGCCGGCGGCCGCGTGGGTCTCTGGCCGTGTGCGCTCGCGCAGTGGTTCGCCAAGGTCGTTACGCTCGAGCCGGATCCGGTCAACTTCGAGTGCCTCGCCGCCAACGTCGCCAAGCACGCGAACGTCGTGCCGTTCAACGCCGCGTTCGGCCGCAGTAACCGCTTTGGCTATCTCAATCGCTCCGATCAGTCGGGCGGCGAACACTATCTGCGGCCGCTCGGCGAGCGCCCCGCGCGCAACGTGCACAGCACGCGCGTACAGGTGATCGACGTCGACACGATGATCGCGGAGGAGGGCGGGCGCGTCGGCGCGATGTTCCTCGACGTCGAGGGCTACGAAATGGAAGCGCTTGCCGGCGCGCGTGAGACGCTGCGCAAGCACAAGCCGACGCTGGTGCTCGAGGAGAACGCGCTCTGTCACCGCTACGGCTACGATCGCGGCGACCTCAAGCGGTGGCTCTCGGCGTTCGGCTACGCTGAGGTCGGCACGTTCACCAAGCTCGCGCCCGAGATCCAGAACGACGGCTACTTCCGCGGCGCCGATCTCATCTTCGCGCCCGCATGAGGATCCTCGTGCAGCGACGCGCGGACGGCGTCGGCGATTGGCTGTTCATGCTCGCGTGCATCAAGCACTACAACGCGCAGGCGAGCGACGTGATGTTCTACGTCGACTTCGAGCTGCGCGCTCGATCGAACGTCGACCGCTCGCTGCCGCCGATCATCCGGCAGGCGTTTGAGGCGAGCGACGTCACGTGGTATCGCGCTGATGATCTCGCCGGCATCGAGTTCGACCTCGTGATCCCGCACGTGGTCTACAAGATCCGCGAGGACGTGCCGTATCTCGAGTCGATGCTCGCGAACCTCGTCTCCCAAATCGGGCGCGACGTGCGCTACAACCCCGAACTCCTGCCGCGGTTCATCTTCCCCGAGCTCGCGGACCGGCCGCGCAAGTACATGGTCACGGTGTCGCAGGGCAAGCGCGAGACCGCGCACAAGGATTGGCAGCGCTCCCGCTTCGCCGAGCTCACGTACGAGATCTCCAAGCGCGGCGTCGACGTCGTGCACTTGGGGCTCACGGGCGACGCGCGGCTCACGTACGCGACGCGCGCGTTCATGGGTTGCAGCTTCGACACCGTCGCGGGCGCGCTCGCCGGCGCCGGGTTGTTCGTCGGTCTTGAGAACGGGCTCGCGGTGCTCGCGTCGTGGCTCGGGATCCCGACGGTCGTGCTCTACATGGGCGGCGCCTATCAGGGCACGGACACGCGGATCAATCGATGGAGCGGCCCCGCGATCGCGCGCATGGTGCGCCCGGGCGTGGCCGACGTGTTGGCGATCGCGCGAAAGGAGCTCAAGTGCTGATCGAACGATGTCTCTGTGGATCCGACTCGTGGACGCAAATCGCGATGAAAGGAAAGCTCGTGCTTGCGTCCTGCCTCAACTGCGGGACGAAGTGGCTCGTCACGCACAAAACCGCGGAGTCGTTCGAGAAGTGGTACGCGAGCGGCGACTATCACGACGACGTGCACCGGCATCCCGGCTGTGTCGCATACGCCGAGCGCTACGCCAGCGACTTCGTCGCCGCGCAAAAGCGGCTCGAGCGCTATGCCGATCGCCTGCCTCTGCTGTTCGCGCCCGGACGCCTCGAGCCGGTTCGTATGCTCGACGTCGGCGCGGCCGAGGGCGCGTTCGTCGACGCGGCGCGCGAGCGCGGCCACCTCGCGATCGGGCTCGAGCCCGACGAGCGCTTTGCACGCGAGCACGTGCTGCGCGGCACGATCGCGACGGCGCCGCTCGAGCTCAACACGTACGACCTCGTCACGTATCACGACGTGATCGAGCACGTGGCGGATCCGCTCACCGAGATCCGCTCCGCGGCGTCGCTGCTCGACGCGACCGGCTGCATCGTGATCGAGGTTCCCGACGTGCACGTCAAGGAAGGCGAGAAGCACTACAAGGCCGAGCATCTTTGGTACTTCACGCTGCTATCGCTCGCCGATCTCGTGCACGACGCCGGGCTCGAGGCGACCGCGTTCGACTATCCGATCATGGGCAAACTGGCGGTGTTCGCATGTCGACCACGTTGATCGGAGTGCCGCCGGGCGTCGGCGACGTGTACTGGTGTCTCGCCAAGCTCAAAGCGTTCAAGGCGCACTACGGGCTCGGTCACGTGACGCTCGCGATCCAGAAGACCTCGAAGGATCGCTCGATCGAGTGGCGCACGATGGTCGACTTCGTCGACGACGCACGCTACGTCGCGCTCACACCCGGCAACGCCGCGACCGCCGACTCTGGCTTGTCGCGTAATCACGGCCCGCTCGACTTCGTCATGTGGCCGAACGCGATCGTCGACCGCGGCCGCCACCTGAGCACGTGGTTGCCGGAGCTCGAGCTCGACCTCGACTTCCCGGTGAAGACGACGCCGATGAACGAGAGCCTCGAGAATCGGATCGTGCTCTATCCAAGCGCGGCCGGCGTCAACCGTGCGTGGTTCCCCAAGCGCCGGTCTGACTTCTGGATCGCGCTCGCGGTGGAGCTCGCGAACCGCTTCGGCGTGCCGCCGCTGGTGATCGGCGCGGATTGGGACCACGACAATTCGGATCCGCTCGCCGAGGTTGCGCAATCCCTCGTCGGGCACACGACGCTCGGTCAGGTCGCGTGGATCCTCGAGCACGCGCGCGCGGTCGTCGGGGTGATCTCCGGCATGACGATCCTCGCCAATCACTTCAAGCGCCCGACGCTCGCGTTCGCGCCCGACAAGCATCACCCCGACTTCCCGTACACGTGGGTCCGCAATCAGCCGTGGTATCGCTGCCTGCGCCCGGTGTCGATGTTCGATCCGTCGGCGGCGGTGGAGGCGCTCGCGTGGGCGATCGATGCGAAGGAGTCGCACATCACATTCCGCGGCGTGCCGATCGTGTTCGATCCGGTGACGCCGTGAAGCTGCTCGGCGAAGTGTGCGGCACGTTCACGGGGCCGATCATCGTGGTCGGCGGTGGACCGTCGGCGCCGGCGGCGCTCGAGGCGCTGCGCGACACGTACCAGATCGCGCCGGCGGCGGTGCTCTCGGCGAACGAGCACGGCCACAAGCAGTCGATTTACAAAGTCACGCATAGCGTGTGCTGCGATGCGACGCACGGCGTCACGCGACAGAGCATGGAGAAGGTTCTGCGCCAGCACGGCAAGCCGATCGTCTCGCCGCATCACTTCGCCGACATCCGGCTCGCGGAGTGGAAGCTCGCCGCGAACACAGGGCTAACGGCGATCGCGGTCGCGGTGTACTTCGGCGGGGCGCCCGTGATCGTCGTTGGCGTCGACTGCTATCGCGCGGTGGATCCGCACGCGGGCGTGTACTTCTACGACGAGCGCGCCAAGAGCAACAGCACGACCAAGCACGCCAGCAACTTCGACCGCCAGTTCACGGCGCTCGAGCAGTACATCGGCGCTCGAGCTCCGGTGAGGTTCGTCGGCGGCCACGCGCTCGAGCACTTTCCGCAATGGGATCCGAGCGAGGCGCTCGCGCCGGTGCAGCCGGTGAAGGCGCGCTACTACCGCTCGCTCGCCACGATCGTCATGCAGTGCCGACCGCACGGCCACGTGCAGTTTTCGATGTGCACGGTGGAGCCCGGGCGCCTGTTCGTCGCGTCGCCCAACGAGGCTCGAGGGCTCGTGAACGCGCGCCGCGCCAAGGTGATCGAGACGCACGCGCCGCCCGACGGCTCCGCTCTCAAGCTGCCGCCCGAGCTCGTGCGACCGCCGATCGGCTACCGCCCGAGCCTCGCGCGCGTTTGACGTAAGGCGCGCGCGCGCAGTACATTCCGCCGCGAACGCCTACCTCGCTGATCGCCGCGGTCGCTCCGCGGTAGCGCTGGACCCCGGAAGTCGCGCCCCGCAGGCAAGTGGTTTCACCCATTTGTTCCCGCGGAGGATCAGCACATGTGTCCGTTCACCGTCGAACAGATCGCGTACGCCGGCAAGGCCGCGATCGACTACTACCTCAAGAACGACCCGATCGATCAGATCAACGTCGCCCGCCCGCTGATTAAGAAAGCGATGGAGGGTAAGCAGGACTACGCCGGCGGTCTGCAATTCGTCGTCGAGCAACTGCGCTACAGCAACGACAGCAACTTTCAAAGCTACTTCGGCGACCAACAGGTCACGTACAACCGCAAGCGGACCTTGCAGCAAGCGAAGTACTCGTGGGGCTCGTTCCACGATGGCTTTGGTCTGAACGAGGACGAGCTCGCGCAGAACGGGATCACGATGACGGATGACCGCGACGCGGTGCCGTCGGACGCCGAGAAAGTGCAGCTCACCAATCTCTTGAAGGAAAACCAAGAGACGTTGAAGCTCGGCTTTCAAGAGAACTTCGACATCATGTTGCACCTCGACGGCTCGCAAGACGCCGAGGACATCCCGGGGCTCGACGCGCTCGTCGCGCAGGATCCGGCGGTGGGCATCGTGGGCGGTCTCGACCCGAGCTCTAACTCGTGGTGGGAGAATTACGCCGATCTCAACATCGACACGCCCACGGTCGACCTGATCGATCGGATGGAGATCGCGTGGCGTAAGTGCATTCGAGTCGGCGGCATGGCGCCCGATTTCATCCTCGTCGGCTCGACGTTCGTCGATGCGTACCGCACCGCGGCCGCGAGCAAGAGCGCAGCGTCGGGCATCCAAAAGACGATGCTCGTCGGCGGCGGCAGCGGCAACACCAAGGGCGTCACGATCGACCCGTCGGTCGGATCCGGCATCGAGACCGGCCTCTACTTCAAAGGCGTGCAGCTCACCTGGGATCCGGTCATGGAGCAGCTCGACGACACGTACTCGCCCACGGTGGCGTGGGAGAAGCGCTGCTACATGCTCAACACGCGCTTTATCAAGCTGCGGCCGATCAAAGGTCACTGGCTGGTGTCGCGCAAGCCGCCCCGGGTTTACGACCGCTACGTTCACTATTGGGCGCTCACGTCGAAGGCCGCGTACACGACCGGCAAGCGCAACTCGCAAGCCGTTCTCTCGATCGCGTAGATCGGCGGTCAACGAGCAGCTCAACACTTTAGAGGGACACGAACATGCGTAGTTTGCTTATCGGCCTGGGCATCGATCTCGACTTCGGTGCGACGGCCAGCGGTGCAGCGATCGACATGACCGGGCAGGAGCTCCCGTTCACGCCGGGCAATACGGCGATCGCGGTGATCTCGATCAACAATTGGGCCGAGGGCGAGGCCGTCGCCAAGCTCGCGTTGCAGGGCTCCGACAACGCCTTCTCGGGGTGGGAGGATCTCGCTTTCGCCGGCAGCGGCGCGAGCGGTTGCCCGGTCTCCTACACGGCGGTCCAGATCCCCGATTGGCTGCGCTGGCACACGAGCGGCGTTACCGCGAGCGACGGCCGCGGCTCGATCTACCTGCTATCGAACTAACCGAGAGGGGCGCCCGGGCGTGAGTGCCGGGCGCCCGAGCTCGTAACCGCGCACACGGTTCGCACCACAACCACAACGGAGAACGTCATGCCCCGCAAAACTCTCGTCGACATCCGACGCAGCGAGCTGCACACGCACCGCGCCGACTTCTGGCCGTGGGAGCTCCCGATCCTCGCGTTCATCCACAAGGAACAGATCAAGGAGGTCGGGGAGATCGACTGCGACAACCGCGTGCTCGATCCCGAAGCCGAGTTCGCGCGCCTCGAGCGCCGCTTCGGTTGGGACAAAGAGACGCACGAGGTCCGCGTGCGCGCGATCTACGGCAACGGCCCGCTCGGTGTCGCCAAGCTCGCCGAAGCGATGGAAGGCCACTTGAAAGAGCAGGCCGAGAACGACGGGCGCGTCGCGGCCGAGCTCGACGCCGCGGCCGCCGCCGCCGAGACCGAGGGAGCGCCACCGATCGACGACGCCGAGCAGCCGCGCACGCGCCGCCGCGCGAGCTCGTAGGTTTCTGTGCGGCCCTATTCGTAGGGTCTTGATCGGGCGGCTCGAAAGGGTCGCCCGCTTTTTTTGCGAGGAGCGCGCACGTGGACACAGTCGAATGGGGCTTCTCTAACGACACGTGGCTCGCCTCGTGGGCCATCACGTACGGACTGATCGCCGAGTCGGGCGTCGCGTTTAGCTGCGGCGCTCAGGTTGCGTACAGCGACCAAGCCGCGCTCGCTGCCGACGATTACGTGTGGTCCGCGACCTTCGCGCCGCCGACGGCTCCCTCGCTCACCGCCGGCTGGCTCATGGTGTCCGTGGTCGGCACCGGGCCGATCAACATGTCCAACCCCGGGTTCGTCAATTGCGTGATCCGCTACGGCGGCGTCGATCTCGTGATGACGGGCTTGAAGTTCGACACGATCGAGCACCACGGTTTCGTGCTCGCCGGCGTCGTGCGCGTCGGGGATCTCTCCGGCTTCACCGGCGAGCTGCTCGAGGTCGACTTGAGCTCCGGGTTCACCGGGCAAACGGTTCCGGTCGTGCTCGCGATTCAAGCGGCCTTCTTCGATGGCGTGGCCGATGTCGCGGATCTCGACTTTCAGCTTGGCGACGCCGACACGTTCGTCACGCCGCTCTCGATCGATCCCGCGCCAAGCAACAACGTCGATCTCGTCGTCACCGTGGCCGCGGCCGCGCGCTTGAGCTCGAGCGACACGGGCACGATCGAGAACGCGACCACGGGCTACACCGCGGCCGACGACACGCCCTCGATCAACGGCGGGCTCCTGACGTTCAGCTACTTGATGGCGTGCGACACGAGCTACAACTGCGAGTGCGAGACGGATCCCGAAGCCAAGACGCTCGCCGAGCTGCGCGTCGAAGTGCTCACGCTCACCGGCTACGCGATGCAGGCGAGCAACCCGCCGCCCGGCGTCGAGCAGCAGTACAACGCGCTCTTGCGCACCGCGCAGGGCTATCTCATCACCAAGTATCGAGCGCTTGAGACCGAGCGATTCTTTTCGTGGACGCTCACGCCCGGGATCCGCTACTACGGACTGCGCGACAACCGCAATTGTTGCGACGTCAAGCTCAACAAGTACCGGATCACCGGCGCGTGGTTGCAGGATCTAAATAACGTCTGGTGGCCGCTGATCTATGGGATCGACCCGACGTTCTACACGCTCAACGTCAACTTCGGGTGGCCGGCGTTCTACGAGATCCGCCAGTGCGTCGAGATCTTCCCCGCACCGCAAGCCGCGTACACGCTTTGGATCAAAGGACACTTCGAGCTCCTGCCGTTCACCGAGGACGACGACGTCACGACGATCAGCGCGGAGCCCGTCAAGAATTGGGCGGTCTACCTCGCCAAGGCCGCGAAGGGTTTGCAGGACGCGGCCGTGTATGCCGCGATGGCGAAAGACCAGGTGGGCCAGCTCATCGCCGGCGCGCACGTCTCGCGTCGCTACATCCCGGGCACCAGCGAGATCCCCGTGCCGACGCCGCCCGTGATGGTGCACTTCGATGCCTGAGCCGCGCAAAGCGCCGCTCACCGTCTCCAAGGGCGGCATCGACCGCCTACGCACCAAGGGCGGCGCTCGAGCCGACTCGCTCTACGATCTCGTGAACGCGGTGATCGATGCCGAGTTCAACATCAACCCACGGCCCGGATCCACGCGCCTCGCGCAGCTTCCGACCGGCACCGTCGGCCTGGCCGCGTTCGACGGCAAGTTTCACGTGTTCGCGCACGAGGAGGTCGATCTCACCGGGTTCGATGACTTCGAGCTCGACATCCTCTTGCACCCGTTCGATCCGACTGCGGAGCTCGAAACGATCCACTTCGCGCAACCGTATCTCGGCGCGCTCTACGTGGTCGCGGAGTTTCACTCCGGCTCGACGACCGTCACACAGTCGATTTATCACTACTGGTTGCAGCCGGGCGAGGAATGGACGGCGTCGACGGAGTACTCGTTCAACGAATTCGTCACCCCGACCGTGCCCAACGGTTTCGTGTACAGCGCCTCGCGGCTCGGGCTCGCGTATCCCGCCTGGGCGCCGGGCGTGCCGCGCACCGCCGGCAACGGCTCGAGCATCGATCCGTCGATCATCGAGCCGACGATCTACAACGAGTTCTTTTACGTGGCGATCGAGACCACGGGCGACAACCCGCTCTCAAGCTCGAGCGAGCCCGACTGGCCGACGTCGACGGGCGCGACGATCGTTGAGAACACGGACGGCACGCCGACGCAAAGCGCCAACGACGTCACGCCGCCGGCGCCGCCGCCGACGAGCACGCCGCAAGCCTCGACGGTTGAAAGGTACAACCGATGACCGCGCCGCTGTGGACACCGGGCACTCTCAAGCAGCCGGGCGACATCGTCCGGCCGACGAGCGCGGGCGCGATCGCGGCACCGGGCCTCGACAACCCGAACTTCGACGAAGCGGTCAGCAACGACGGGTGGTCGAGCTCGGGCGCGGGCTCGTGGCTGATCGACAATAGCGCGCCGGTCTTCAACGGCACGAACTCCCTCAAGCTCGGCTGGACGAGCAACCCGAACGCGCAAACGCTTCGGACGATCAACGATGCGCGCCTCGCAGTCACGCCGGGTCAAGTCGTCACCATGACGATCTACGCGATCTCGGATGTGACCGGCGACGTCGCGCGGCTCATGCCGATGATCCGATGGTTCTCGGCGGCGGCCGCGGAGCTTGACCCCACCAAGCTCGATCTCGATCCGACCAACGTCGCCGGCGAGGCGCGCATCAACTCGAGCGGCCTCACGAGTGCGGCCGCGAACGGCGTATGGGTGCAGCTCACCGTACAAGGCGTCGCGCCGGCGGGTGCGGCGACTGCGACCGCGGGCATCGACGCGACGTGGGGCGACTGTCACTGGACGGTGGATTTCGTCACGTTCGATTACGCGAGCCAGGTCGCGGCGAACAACAACCTTTACCGCGCCGTGCAGGCGGCCGCGGGCTTCACCGCGAACACCGAGCCCGACTGGCCGACCACGATCGGCCTCACCGTCGTCGACAACGAGGTCACGTGGGAGTGCGTGAGCGGCAACTCCGTCACGTGGCAGGCGCACCGGATCCTCGTGAGCGGCACGTTCGAGCCGACGTGGCCCACCGTTGCGCAGGGCACCGTCCCCGACAACACGATCACGTGGACGCTCAACCCTCGACAGGTCACGGATCCCAACGTACCGAACGACTCGAGCATCGTTCTGATCGCGGCGTCGAAGGTGTACATCGGCGACAACGACATCATCGACTACAGCGCCACGGCGAACCCGCTCGACTTCTCCACGCGCGACGACGCCGGGTATCTGCCTTTCGGCTTGCAGGAGTACGGCGCGAACCCCGTTGCAGCGATGGGCCTCTACCGCGGCAACCTCGCGGCCTTCAACTCGCAGGGCTGTCAAATCTGGCAAGTCGACGAGGATCCGACGCAAATCTCGCTGCTCGACGCCGTGCCGATCCCGTGCACGTATCCGAAGTCGCTCGCTCCCGTCGGCGACGACCTCGTCTTCCTGTCGGATCTCGGGATCCGCTCGCTCGGCGTCGCGGGCGCGCAAATCAACCTCGCGTCGGGCGGTTACGGTCGGCAGATCGATCCGCTCGTCACCGCGGCGATCCTCGAGGCGATCGACAACGGGTGGACGCCGCGCGGTCTCTACTGGCCGGCGCAGGGGCAGTACTGGCTCTTTTTCGGATCGCAAGCGTTCGTTCACACCGTCACCGGGCCGAAAGCCGAACAGCGCTCGTGGGCGCGCTACACGTTCCCGTGGGTCGTAGACGACTGGACAATTCTCGGCACGAGCCTGTGCCTGCGCGCCGGCGACCTCGTGGTCAAGATGGACACCGCCGCGTGGCTCGACGATCAACACGACGACACCGGCTCGCCGAATCTCGGCGAAGACATCGTGAGCGAGATCCAGTGGCCGGCGCTTGATCTCGGTAACTTCGGCAGCGACAAGCAGCTCGTTGCGTTCGACCTCTCGATCACGGGCGCCGCCGATGTGTCGTTCGGTTGGGATCAACGCGCGCTCGACTACGATCCCGCGTCGGGTCCGTGGACCGAGCCGTACACGGTGGACGGTGACACGCAACCCGGCACCGCGGTCCCGTTCGATGCGACCGCGCCCTCGTTCTCGATGCACTTGCAGTTTGCCAACGGGCCGACGCCGTGGAAGTGGTTCGCGTCGAATCTCTACCTCAAGGATCTCTCGCAATGAAAGCGGTCACACGGATCTACGGCGACATCGACCGCTACATGCGCGAGATCGGCGACGCGCAATCGCTCGAGATCCGCCGCGACCTCATCGTGCAGCTCGAGGAGCGTATGCGCGCCGACGTCGGGGCGCTCGACGCGGCCGCGTTCGTCACGCGACATCACTTCGCACCGGGCACGTACGCGCGCGAGATCGAGCTCCCCGCGGGCTCGTGCGTCGTCGGCAAGATCCACCGCGAGGCGCACGCGAACGTGATCTCACGCGGGCACGTGCTGGTCGCCACACCCGACGGCGTCGACTCGCTCTCCGCACCGCTCACGTTCATCAGCCACCCGGGCACCAAGCGACTCGTGATCGCCGTCGACGACGTCGTGTGGACGACGGTGCACGCGAACCCGACCAACACCCGCGACCTCGAGCAGCTCGAGCGCGAGCTCATGGCGCCGACCTTTGCGGCGCTCGAAGGAGTACAGCGATGACGTGGGTATCGGCAGGCGTGGCCGTCGGATCCGCCGTGATCGGCGCGAGCCAGGCGAAGAAGACGAAGAAGGCGCAAGACAAAGAAGCGCAAGCCAACTCCGAATTCGAGGCGTCGCGCGCGGCGAAGACCAACCTTGTGCAAGGCCAGGTCGACGCCGCGTACAACTCGCCGGCGCGGCAGCAGCAGTACGGAACCTTCGCCGGCGCGCTGCGCGATTTCTACGGGCAGGCGCTCGACAAGAAGAAGCTGCAAGCGACGCAACAGCTCAAGTTTGGGCTCGCCAAGCAAGGCCAGATCGGCGGCAGTCAGCAAGTCGATCGCGGCCGGCTGCTCGGCGAGGAAATGACGAACGCGGCGACCGGCAACGAGCGGCAAGTGCAAAGTGCGCTCGCGAACTTGAAGGGCAACGATGAGCAGTCGCGCATCGCGCTCCGCAATCAGGCGGGCGCGGGCTTGCAGCTCAACCAGGTCGCCTCGCGCGCCGCGGAGTCGGAGAAGCAGAACATCGGCACGGCCGACGTCAACGCTCGAGCGAAGGGCATCGGCGACGTATTCGAGAACACGCTCGGCACCTACAAAGCGATCCAAGACCGCAAGTTGCTCGCGGGCGGTTACAACGCCTCGCGTCAGAACTTGTGGGGCTCGATGGGTCCGTAACGGAGACGATCGATGGCAGGAGAAGGGTTCGATTGGCGCGGCCTCGTGGGCGGGGTGAGCTCGCTCATTCCGGTCTACCAGCAAAACCGCGCGGCGGCGCGCCAGCAAGCCG
>Ga0137409_10000425_pt1 | contig 45734 bp, 35 predicted proteins | sample CZODoug1_16funga_FD_122059 | JGI IMG/M metagenome (GOLD analysis project Ga0137409, IMG submission 122059) | Vadose zone soil fungal communities from Angelo Coast Range Reserve, California, USA - CZODoug1_16fungal (Hybrid Assembly) | ecosystem: Environmental > Terrestrial > Soil > Vadose zone...
GAAATCCGTAAGCTGTGCAGGGAGCTTCTAGCAGGTAAGGACGACGACCAGCAGATTCAAAAGCTGGTTGAACTCCGTGCCGCGTTACGCCTGCACGTTGAACGCCTGCGCGCCCGCGCGGCTGATTACCCCATGCTCCTAGAACGGCGGCAGCAAGCGGCCATTCCACCATCGGAAAGCACCGGCGATTAAGCCCTTGTGCTGTGGGGCTTGGCACACCAGGGCGTTTCGGCATAATCCACCAACCCACACCGCGCGTCACTCCGGATGCTGTTCACTATCGTCAGGCGTCACGGCGCGGGATAGATAGCATTCGCTGTGCACGGGTTTGCCATAGTCATCGGTGTGGGCCATACGCAGGTCTAGGGCTTTGCCGCAAATCGTGCAGTTCAGTTGTGGAACGTCGGCCTCCATAAAGTAAAGTCCTCCCCCGCAGGCCATGATTGTAATTCTGTAGCATATCGGACACAAACCGGGTGGATACCGGCAACCACCAAAGGTAATAACCCTACAGCCTAAGTCACCTTACCTAGCTGGCCGCCAACCTACCCCTGCCAGTGACGTACAGCCTGACGCCTAAAGCGTGCGAAAGCCGACGTGTTTGCAGCGGATTGCCCGGCCTATTGACCCACTATCCAGCCCCCTGCCCGCCCTGCACACTGGCGCGTTGTGCAAATCCTTTGTAGTCAGAGAGATAAGCCACTTGGCCGCGTAAAGCTGTAACCCCTTTGTTATCAGAGGGGGATAGGGGGAGGACTTTTGTTTTGGAGAAGACGCACAAACCGAGCGCCCGCTTTTATGCGCGTGAAAGCCTTGGGTTTGCGCCAGTTTCATACGCCTTCCCGGCCTTTGCCGCTGCTTGGGTACGTCGCAGCCGGGCATCGGAGGGGCGAACTGGCCCGACTGTGGCGAGGACTGATCCGTCCCTGTCCAACATCCCAAATGCTGCTTTCTGATCCGCCAACCAGCGCAAAGCCGACAGCGAAACCGTCCCATCGGAACCAATGACTACCAGCCGTTTCAACCCGTGTCCGACGCGGGGAAGACGGTATTGCCGACGGTCCGCGCCGATGCCATCTTCGAGAAGCAGATGTCCCCGGTCCAGTCGGACCTGGATTCCATAGCCGTAGAGAGTCACTACACCATGTCGCGGGACCCGCTGCTCAGCGTGGGAATTGTTTGAGTGCCGGAGTTGGGGTACGGTCTTGGTAGCTGTCATTGGAGCACGACCTCCGATGGTGGTTAGGGCTTGTCGGCTGCTTAGAACAGTCGGCAGAGCCGAGTTTATTTCACCAGCTAAGCGAGTTCATTTCGCTTTGCCAGTTCAATAGAGATCGACTACGCCCGCCAGGACGTGAAGTGTACGACGGCTCTGCTAAATGCGATGAGACAGGAATTTGATCGGCATCCGATTGATCTGCTACCCGAGAAGTGCGCTGCTCAATGCGGACAACACAAAACTTGAGAGATTTATGCTGCTCCCGCGCCTGCCGTTTGACCGCAAGGTTACCGTCGGCTTAAAGGACGTGGCCCTTAAAGCGGGTGTGCAGATGACGGACCAGCCAATTCCTGGCCTTGCTCGAAGGAATGAGAATTCACAGGCGGACTCGGGCCGTTGCTTAGACAGCTTTGATCACGGCTGCGAGTGTGCGAGGCTTCACCCGATGGCCTCAGGCGATCAAGGTGATCGTGTCTGTGTGAATTCCAGTTACACGGGCAATTTTTCTAATTCCCATCTTCGTGATCAAGGTTCTTGTTGTTTCGTCGGCAACCACCTAGCCGTCGCTATATTCTTGGCACTTGAAGTCCACCATGCTCTTGTCATCGCCTTGTTCCCATCGCCGCGAAGTTTCCTTTCCAATGTAGCGATGAATTCCGGTAACAATATGACTCCTCTTCAGGAGTCCGCGTGTGAGGCTGTCACAAGGCCTTCCATCATGCCCCAAGAATTTAGCTTCCGGGTGTTCGCGGTACGCCCCGAGGACATTTCCGTAACACTTCACTTCAAGCTTCTTCGTCCGGCCCTGTGGGTCTAGTAGCGTGAGGGAATACAGTTCCCCGGAATGCGTGTCAATCGCTTTGGTCTTCAACCATTGAGCCCGATCTTTTGAAAAAGGCAGTATCACATTGAAGTTTGACGGGGCTTTCCCTTTTGGATACAAACCGGGGAAGAGCAGGGGTACTTAACCGGAGGGTTGTAGGTTCGAGTCCTACCTGAGGAGCCATTTGTTTTCAGTGGGGTTACGTGCTCTCCGCACACCTCGATTCGGCCATAGCGGGGACCCACTGTGGGGACTGCCGTTCAAAATGCTGGGCATTCGCGACAAACCGCGAATACGTCCGCTGTCAGATTCACAGTGAGTTTGATCGTGGTGCTGATGTGCCCCGAGCACGGTAGCATGCCACGTGCTAAGTGCATGGGAGAGCTTGAATGCCTAGGCCGCGCTAGGCTTGAGTAATTCTGGTGCCCGATTGATAGCGTCGTTGCTGAGCTGACGGTGATCCCCCCGAGTGGTGTGTCCTGTATGCTTGTAGAGGTCGTCGGCCGCGTTCGCTATGAACTTTAGGAGCCTAATTCGAGAAGCGACGGCGGCTCTCCGGCGGAACTGGATCCGAAGTGTTTTGACCATTCTTGGGATTTCGGTGGGTGTGGGCGCATTTATTTGCGTGGTTGCAATCGGGAATGCCGGCAGCAGCGGCATTGAGAAACAGCTTCAGAGTCTGGGCGATAACTTCATTTGGATTGAGGCAGGGAGCCGCGCTCGCAACGGTGTGCGCTACGGAGCACGCGGGGACCGCACCCTGGTGCTGGGCGATGCGACGGCGATCATCGAGCAGGTGCCGCTGGTGAAGACGATGTCGCCGAATGTTGACGGCAACGTGCAGGTGGTCTTCGAGGGGGAAAACTGGTCGACCCGGTTCCGCGGGGTGACGCCGGGGTTCCTGCAGATTCGAAAATGGAACTTACGGCTGGGAACGTTTTTCTCGGACGCGGATGTTGACGGCGACGCTCCTGTTTGCGTTCTGGGGCAGACCGTGGTGGACAATCTGTTCGCCAACCAGAATCCAATCGGGCAGACAGTCCGTGTGACGACCATGCCGTGCAAAGTGATTGGTGTTTTGGCGCCGAAAGGGTTTTCGGCGACCGGGCAGGATCAGGATGACTTCATCGTGATGCCGTTCACGACGGCGGAGAAGAGGATTACCGGGTCGTTTTGGCTGGACGATATTTTTTGTTCAGCGGTTTCACGAGAGGCGATGCCGGAGGCGACCCGGCAGATCACGGCTCTTTTGCGGGAGCGCCACCACCTGAATGCTTCCGAGGATGACGATTTCAACGTCCGGCGGCCGGAAGATGTCGTGCAGGCGCAATTGGTAACGAGCCGGATCATGACGCTGTTGCTGGGGAGCGTCGCGTCATTGTCGTTGCTGGTGGGCGGAATTGGCATCATGAACATCATGCTGGTATCAGTTACGCAGCGCACGCGGGAGATTGGGTTGCGGCTTGCCGTTGGGGCAACGGAAGGGGATGTGCAACTGCAATTTCTGAGCGAAGCGATCACGCTGAGCGTGCTCGGGGGAGCCTTTGGTCTGTTGGCCGGGTTTCTCTCGTCTATCGCAGTCGAAAAGCTCTTTCAGATGCCCACGCAACTCTCCGCCAGCATCTTTACTATTGGCGGTGTTTTCTCCGCGGCGATTGGAATTCTGTTTGGGTTTTACCCCGCCCGCAGAGCCTCGCGACTCAACCCGATCCAGGGTTTGCGATACGAATAGCCGGCGCGTTCATCCGTGACGAAGCGCTTCAATCGGATCCAGCCGTGCTGCTTTGCGGGCCGGGTAGAAGCCGAAGAAAACTCCCACCGTCATCGAGAATGCGATCGCAATGAGGACGACAAATGGTGAAATCAAGATTGGCCAGCCCAGCGTCTGGGTGATAACCAGCGAAGACAGCAATCCGAACAGAATGCCTAGAATTCCACCAAGCAGGCTAAGCACAACAGCCTCGATCAGGAACTGCTGCTGCACGTTGCCCTCGGTCGCGCCAACAGAAATACGAATGCCAATTTCACGTGTGCGTTCCGTTACCGACACAAGCATGATATTCATGATGCCGATGCCGCCCACCAGGAGCGAGACGCTCGCAATGGATGCCAGCAACAGTGTCATGACGCGCCCGGCTTCGTCAGCCACATCTGCCAGGTCCGCCAGATTGCGCACGAAAAAGTCATCTGGATCCCCCGGGCGAATCCGGTGCCGATCGTGGAGAAGAGACGCAATCTGCTGCTGTGCCACGTAGCTGCCCTGCCGGGATTCGGTGGAAACCATGATCCACCGTAACCAGGGTTGGCCGGTGACTTTCTTTTGCAGCGTCGTTAGCGGTATCAGGATGATGTCATCCTGATCGTCTCCCATTGCTGAAGAAGTTCCTTTGGGAGTCAGGACGCCGGTCACGCGGAAGGGAAGGTTGTTGACGCGGATGGTTTGGCCTAGCGGATCGGCTGCGCCAAACAGGCTCTTGCGAACGGTCTCGCCAATGACGGCGACGTTGGCCGACATGTCGACGTCGTTCTGGGTGAACGAAGAGCCTTCCTGAAAAGCCCAATTGCGAACCTTAAAATACTGTGGCTCCGTGCCGTTCAAGCGCGTTTGCCAATTGTCGTTGCCAAATACAACCTGGGCGTTAGAGCTGCTTCCCGGTGCGGCAGCTTTGGCCGCGGGGCACTCTCGCAGAATTGCCAGCATATCGTTATAGATCAGGCTCTTGGTCGAGCCCCACCCCAGGTGCATGCCGCCGCGGGTGACCGTGCCAGAGCCCACAAACAGCATGTTCGATCCCATAGCCTGAATCTGATCCTGCATCGTCTTCTGAGCACCCTGACCGACTCCCAACATAGCAATCACGGCTCCGACGCCAATGATGATGCCGAGCATGGTGAGTGCAGAGCGCAGCTTGTTGCGGTCCAGGGTGCGCATCGCAATTCGAACGATAGCTCGTAAATCCATGGCACTAGTCTTCCAGGGCTGGGAGGTTCCGTAGAAGCTCCGCGGCGCGGGGCTGATTGAGCACCGGCTCGTCACGACGGATTTTGCCGTCGCGAAACTGAATGGTGCGCTGCGCGAACTGAGCAATGTCTGGCTCATGGGTCACGAGCACAATCGTAAGGCCCTTTTCGTTCAAGTTTTGGAAAATACCCATGATCTCCACCGCCGTGCGGCTGTCGAGATTCCCCGTGGGTTCATCGGCCAATAGGATCGAAGGACGGTTCACCAGCGCGCGAGCGATGGCGACCCGTTGCTGTTGGCCACCAGAGAGCTGGGAAGGGAAGTGTTCGACGCGGTCGGCGAGACCCACCAGGGCCAGCGCCTCGCGGGACCTCCTTTCTCCTTCCTGCTTGCTGACGCGCGCATACAACGTGGGAAGCTCCACGTTTTCCAGTGCCGTCGTGCGGGCGAGTAGATTGAATCCCTGGAATACGAAACCGATCCTCTGATTGCGGACCCGTGCGAGGTCCTTCTTGGTGAGACTCGACGCTTCCACGCCCTCCAGCAGATAGCGGCCGGCACTGGGTTTGTCCAGGCAGCCGAGGATGTTCATGAACGTCGATTTGCCGCTGCCGCTGGAGCCCATGATAGTGACAAATTCTCCACGAGTAATGCTGGCGCTCACTCCTCGCAGAGCATGCACGCGGGTCTCCCCGAGGTCGTAGTATTTGTGGATTTCTTCGACGCGGATTACGGCTTCGCGATTCTGCTGGCCGGTAGGACTCGCGCCGAGTTGCGGAGTGGTCGTCATGTTGAGGTTTAGCGCCCGCGCTGTGCGCCCATGCCGGGGCCGCCGGTTTTGCTGGCGGTCATGGAGCCTGTCGCCAGGTCTTCGCCTTCCTTCAGATCGCCCCTGAGAATTTCGGCGACTTCCGTCACGGTGTGGTCCGTGATGCCGGTGCGGATTCTGACGGGCTCGAGGGTGGCGTCGGGATGAACTTTCCAGAGCAGGGCGACGTCGAGGCGTGGTGTACGGGCAGTTCCGCCCGCGTCAGCAGTGGCTTTTCCGGGTGCAGCGGTCGTTGGTTTCTTGGCGGCGGATGCGTCGGCCAGTTCGGCTGCGGGTAGGGTGTTATCAGCGAGGCCGTATTTTTGCAACAGCGCTCGAATCTCTTCGGCTTTCATATCGGGCTTATAACGTAGGGCGCCGTTCGGAACCCGAAGGACATTGCTGGCTGCGGCTACGGGAATGGTGATGTAGGCGGTCATGCCAGGAAAGAGCTTTAACTCGGGATTGTTGAAATCAATCACCGTGTTGTAGGTGACGACGTTCTGGACGGTGGTCGCATTCATGCGGATTTGCGAGACGCGCCCGGTAAAAGCATCGCGAGGGAAAGCGTCGACTTTAAAGGTCACGATCTGGCCGTTCTTGATCATGCCTACGTCGGATTCGTCTGTGCTGGCGTACACCTGCATCTTGGTCAGGTCCTGGGCAATCGTGAAAAGCGTTGGGGCTTGCAAGGATGCGGCGACCGTCTGCCCAACATCAACGTTCCGGGCGATGACGGTGCCATCGATTGGTGCGTGGATGGTGGTGTAGTCCAGATTTGTTTGCGCGACAGTGAGGGCCGCATCTTTTTGCTGAACTTGGGCAAGAGCCTGCGTTACCAATGCGGCCGCTGAGGACACACTGGCGCTTGCCGAGTCTCGGTTGGCTTTAGCGAGATCGAGTTGTTGCGGGCTCATCACGGATTCTTTGACGAGGCCGACGGTGCGCTCGTAATCCGCCTTCGTCTGGATTTCTGTAGCTTTCGCTTTGTCCAGGTTCGCCCTTGCGGAGGCTACATTCGCCTTTGCGTTGGCCAGGTCGGCCGTGGCTTGCAGCACCGCGCCGCGGAATAGAGCTGGGTCAATTTGTGCGACGATCTGGCCTTTTTTAACTTTGGAATTGAAATCGACGAATAGGTGCGAGATCGTCCCGGAATCCTGCGAGCCTACCTGAACCGTGATGACGGCATTGATGGTGCCGGTGGCTTCGACAACCTCGTGAATGTCGCCCCGGTCGGCTTTCGACGTGAAGTACTGCGGTTTGTCCTCGCCACGAAACGAAACGCTCGCAACAACGGCGACGACGATGATTGCTCCTACCCCGATGAGCCAGTAGCGCTTACTCACTTTGTCCCCGCCATCAACAATCTTTTCAGTTTGTCACCCGTACCTGAAGTCCGGCTGAAAAAGAAGGTCGTCTCACTGAGTTCGAATTTGCTTTCGGCTCAAGCATTTCGAGGTCACTTGAATGATATTACGGTCGTCGATTTGCGCCAAAAGTCCCGGCCCAATCGAGATCGGGATGAGAACAGACTGGTCTCGGGGCAGGTGATTGCAGCCCGGCCAACGCGAAGCGTCGTGCATCGAACACCGTCGTTAGCAAGAGTTCCAGAGTAGATCTTGACGCCCTATTCCCGGAGCTCGCTACTTGTTCGGACTGACTCTTTCCGCGATGGCCGACCCCAGTTCCTTCGTTGTCGAAGTGCCACCGATGTCTGGCGTACGAATCGCAGAGTGCGCCAATGTTTCGGCGATCGCGTTCTCAACAGCATCGGCAGCCTCATTAGCTCCCAGGTGCCGCAGCATCATCGCGCCGGACCAGATCTGGCCGATGGGGTTAGCTATTCCCTTGCCTGCGATGTCGGGAGCGGAACCGTGAACGGGTTCGAACATCGAGGGGAATTCTCGTTCAGGATTCAGATTCGCAGAAGGAGCAATGCCGATGGATCCCACGACGGCGGGGCCCAGGTCGGAGAGAATATCTCCAAACAGATTCGATCCCACAACCACGTCAAACCAATCTGGGTGGCGGACAAAGTGAGCGGTCAGGATATCGATGTGATACTGGTCCGTTGTGATATCGGAATACCCGTCAGCGATTTCCCGGAAGCATTCGTCCCAAAAAGGCATGGTGTGGATGATGCCGTTGGACTTGGTAGCGGAAGTTACATGCTTCTTCCTTTGGCGGGCCAGATCGAAGGCGAATCGCAATACGCGATTCACGCCGCGTTTGGTGAAGACAGTTTGTTGCACGGCAATCTCGTCGTCGGTCCCCTCGTAGAGACGCCCGCCGATGTTGGAGTACTCCCCTTCGTTGTTTTCGCGGACCACGCAGAAGTCGATTTCGCCGGGTTTCCAATTTTTCAGGGGAGTTTCAATGCCTTCGAAGAGCCGCACAGGGCGGAGATTCACGTACTGCCGGAAATGGCGGCGGATGGGAATGAGAAGGCCCCAGAGCGAGATGTGGTCCGGAACCCGCGGATGTCCCACGGCTCCGAGGAAGATGGCATCGAAACGTTTCAGCTGCTCGATACCGTCGTCAGGCATCATCTTGCCCGTCTTCACATAGGTTTCGCAACTCCAATCGAAGTGGTGCCAGTCGAATTGGAATCCGAAGCGCTGACCTGCCGCACCGAGTACCCGAATGCCTTCGGGTACCACCTCCTGCCCGATGCCATCACCGGCAATGACTGCAATGTTGAACGATTTCATGCGGGGCGCGTTCTAACCTTTCTCGGTGGAGAGCAATGGGGACAAGGCGCTGATATCGGAGGCTGACTCCATGCTCCTGACGAAAGCAATAATTTTCTTGATTTTGGCGGAGGGCCATCCGGCGTATTCGGCGCAGCCGCGGAATTTTGCGGCGGCCTCTTCCAGAGTCATGGGATTAGAAGGGCTGCCCTTGGCGAATGCCGCCTGCCCGGCGATGATTTTTCCGTTTTTGAGGTGGATCTTCAAGATGGAAGTCATTTTGTCGAAGCCTGCGCTCTCGGCCTCGGGGTCTACATAGAAGTTGATTCGGGCAATCATTTCCTGCACGTCGGGTCTTTGTACTACCTTCTCCGAGAAGTCTCCGAGATCCGCCTTGCGCTGCAGCAGCAAAATTGCGAGGCAGAATTCCATGCTGAACTTGGCCTCGAGGCCCGTCTTGGGATGGTGATGGAGGAGCGTCGTGGTCATGCTGTGGTTGGCGCCGATATCAACTTTTTCGACCTGTTCGGGACGGATGTCGTTGGCTTCGATGAGTCGCATGATCTCCGTCATGGCGGGGTGGGCCAGGGAGCCAGAGGGATAGGGCTTTAGCGAGACGCCCGGAGTGGAAAATGTCCAGGGCTTTCCCAGATGGTTCAGGATCACCGATGGATCGTAGGAACCGCCGAAGGCATGAAAGAAGCCGCGATCCGCTTCCAGAATCTGTTCGGCGGCATTCCAGCCGAGCGCAACCAGTTCGACCGATGCAAGTCCGCTTTCTGCGCCATGCCCTGCCTGAAATGGCTTGGCCATGGTGCCGAAGTTTTCGCGCAGCCCCCCGGAGTGGCTTGCCGCCAAGCCTAGGGCATTGAGGATCTTCTTGGATTCGAAGCGAAGAATCTTGGAACACGCAACGGCCGAGCCGAACGGTCCGCAGGTTCCGGTGGAATGGAATCCATCTTGATAGTGCCGCGGAGAGATGGACTCGGCGATCTTGCACTCCACTTCCACGCCCAGGTGATAGGCCAACAGGAACCCTTTGCCAGAAATTCCTCGGCCTTCGGAAAGAGCGAGGATGGCGGGGAGAATGGGCACGGTGGGATGCACTAGGAGGCCGTACACGCGATCTTTGGCGACGGCGAGTTGGGTGTCGTCGAAATCGTCGGCGTGAATGGAAACGCCGTTAATGAAAGCCGCAAAACGGGGGGACGTTTTCTGATTGGTCCCAATGATGGTGGCTTGGCCACCGGTGATGCCAAGGTTGGCCACATACTGACGGCTGATGGCGCCGGTCTCCGCTTTGGAGCCGGCGAGCGCCAATCCCAATCCGTCCAGAATGGACTTCTTGCCGAGCTCCATGACTTCGGCAGGAATGTCTTCGAACTTTGTAGTCGCGACAAACTGCGCCACGAAGTCCGTAACACCGGTAGCCTTCGGAAAAGTCTCACACATTGCAGCTCTCGACGCGGGTGGAGACTTCAGCAGCGCGCCAGCCGCAATTGCTCCGATGGCCGTCTTTCCAAAATCTCGTCTCAGCATGACTAAACCCTAAGAATCTCAGCGCTCTACTTCTGACCGCAACCTTTGTCGCCTGCAGAATTCAAATCGTTGCGAAGAACCTGTCCGTCTTTCATGACGAATTTGACGCGTTCGAGTTCCGTGATGTCGGCGAGCGGATCACCGCATATGGCGACGACATCCGCGAACTTGCCGTTCTCCAGCGAGCCGATCTTTGCCTCCCAGCCCATCATTTGCGCATTTCCGATGGTGGCTGCGCGGAGGACTTGGAGGGGCGTCATGCCGAACTTGACCATGTAGAAGAACTCCTTGGTCTGCGTGCCGTGCGGAAACGGGCCAACCCCGGTGCCAAAGGCGATCTTAACGCCCGCGGCAACGGCGCGCCGGAAATTGGGTTCCGATACGGAAGCGGTCGAGAACCCACCATACTTCTTCTCGTCCTGTCCTCGCTCGATTTGATAATGGAACAGGGTGGGGATGAGGTAGATACCCTTAGCCTTGAAGAGCTGAATGTCCTCATCGGTCAATTGCACGGCATGTTCTACCGTATCCACGCCAGCCACGAGGCAGTTGTGAAGTCCCTTGCCACCGAATGCGTGGCAAGAGACCTTGTGTCCGTGGTCATGGGCCTCTTCCACCAGGGCATGAATCTCGTCGAAGGTAAGCTGGGGTGGGATGACCATGGTCCCATCCGGCGCATAGCTGAAGTCGTTGGTGGCGTAGAACTTGATCCAGTCGGCGCCATTGAAGAGCTGCTCGCGGACGGCTTTTCGCGCCTCCCAAGGCGAATCGACGGTCTCGAGCATCGATGGCAGCGGAATATCGCGGGACCAACCCTTGGGATGGAAACCGCCGGTGGCTTGGAATCCGCGTCCGGAAACTTGCAGGCGGGGCCCCTGCACCAAACCTTTATTGATGGCTGTGCGCAGGTCGACGTCTCCGTACATGCCTCCGAGAGTCTTGAGATCGCGCAGCGTGGTGAATCCGACGTAGAGGTCGCGCTGGCTGTTTACAAGCGCTTCCAGTTCGCGGTATTGCAGAGACTCCTTCATCATTTGCTCATCGAGCTCGGGACCGCTGGCAAAAATGTGCGTGTGGCCATCGATCAGCCCGGGTAATACGGTCGCTCCGCTGAGGTCGAGCGTCTCCGTGCCTGGAGGAATCTGTACCTCTGCGGGGGATCCGACTTGGACGATGCGCGTCCCTTCGATCAAGATGACCTGCTGCTTGCGCAGTTCGCCTGACTTGGGGTCGAACATGCGTCCGGCGCGGATGGCCACGCGCTCATTGGTACGGACCTGCGGCGGAGGCAGGGGCGGCGGTGGCGGCGTCGCAGGTTCTTGCGCTAGCAGGAGGCCGCAGCTCATTCCAGCAACCATCGTGAGCTGAAAAAGCATTCCATAGGTGCAAATCGTTCGTAGCTTCATTGCCTCTCCAGCGAGTTTGAATCGAGACGCACAGGCGCGGTTCGCAGCAGAGTGGCGAGCCCGGCTGCCACCAAGGTGATCGCTCCCAAGTAAGTGAATCCCGACAGAAAGTTGCCGGTGCGCTTGTTGAGATAGCCGACGATGAGCGGAGCGAAGTACGCCCCGAGGTTCCCGATCGCGTTCACGAAACCCAGGACCGAACCGACGATCCTAGGCGACAAGGTTTCGGTAGGGATGGCCCAGAATGCGCCCATCGGCCCATAGGCACCGACGCCACTGAGGGCGATGAAGGCAAATGCGAGCGCGAGGGAATGTGGAATCAGAACCACGGCGACCAAGATGCAGGTACCGCCAAAAAGCATCGCGCCTGCGGCGTGAAAACGGCGCTCGCGTACCTTGTCCGAGTGACGGGAGACGAGCAGCACCGACACCGCCCCGACGATAAAAGGAAGGGTGTAGAGAAGCCCGGTCGAAAGACTGCTCAGCTTCCAAAACTTGCCCATGGCGCTCGGCAGCCAAAACAAAAGCCCCATCTGTCCGCTTACAAAGCAAAAGTAGACCGCCGCGAGAAGAAATACCTGGGGCCGAAGTAAAGCTCGGAAGTAGGGAACCGTCTCCGCGCCTACTAGTTCGGCGGACTCGCGGCGCAAGGTTTCGACTAGAGGGCTTCGTTCACTCTCCGGTAACCAAGGCGCCTCCGCTGGGTGGTCTTGGATTACGTAGAGCCAAATTGCCAGCCAGAAAAATGGCAGAGAACCCTCGGCAACCAGCATCACGCGCCAGTTCCAGTGGTCCAGAATCCATCCGGAAAAGGGCGAGGCGAGTATGACCGCTCCGGGCAAACACAGCAACCAAAACGCATTGGCCCGCGCGCGTTCGGAGCGGGAGAACCAGTGCGAGAGCAAGATCAACGTTGCCGGATAGACGCCACTCTCGGCAACTCCCAGAAGCAGGCGAAGCAGGAGGAGTTCGCGATAGGTGCGAGCCAAACCGCACCCGACCGCAAAAATGGCCCACACGACGAGCAGAATGCTGATGAATTTTTTCGCGCTCCAGTGCTTTGCCAGGTGGCCACCCGGAATTTGTAATACCAGGTAACCCCAGAAGAAGATGCCTGCGACGGTTCCGGCCTGTTGTGGGTCCAAATGAAGGTCGCGACTCATGTGCGGCAGTGCCAGCGATATATTCGTTCGATCAATGAACGCGATCGTGTACATGATCAGGGCAACAGGGATGATTCGGATCCAGCGGACTGACACTCCGGCTGGAAGCGATGCCCTGTCAGGATTGAGCGGTTGCGCAGTTTTTGGGGTCATCAAGGTCGACGGGGACGCCTGGGCTCAATAATCCTCAATGGTCACTGAATCTCGTAGACGCGAACCTCGGCGTCCTGCTTCTCGTGATGTGGGACGGCGAGATAGTACCGGTTGAGTTCCGGAACATAAATTCCGGTCTTGGCGCGAAAACTTCCTGGTATTTTTGCCAGCAAGCTGTAATTGTCGGCATCCTTTTGTTCGAAGACGTCTACGGCTCCGTCGCCGGCAAGATACAAACGTTTGTGTGCTGCGTCGTAACTCATATCATCGACCATGCCCACTGCATCCAGGCTGGTCACGAGTTTGCCCGTGTCCGAGTTCAACACAATCAGCTTACCGGGTTGGCGCGTTACGACAAACAGCCGATGATTGGCTTCGTCCAGAGCCATAGCTACGTTGGCCTTGTCGCCTGCCGGCAATGGCCACGTGGCTTTGAGGGCGGATCCCTTCCGGTCCATCACGCCCACGGCGCTGAGGCCCGTGAGATTGCAGAACAGGCGCGCGCCAGACTTTTCCAGCACTACGGCTTCGACGTGGTTGGTATTGATTTTGATGTCGCGTAACTTCTTCGCGGTGTTCGTGTCGATTACCGAAATCAGCGAATAGGGAGTATGCGCCTCCCGCCCCCCGTTGACCACGTACATGTAGTGTGTCGCCGGATCGTAAGCAATGGAATCGGCGTCGATCGACACTTTGATCTCCGCTCCCATCTTATAGCTATCTGTGTCGTACACCTGCACCGCGGAAGCGTCGCCTGCTACGATGAACATCTTCTTCAGATCTTTGCGATAAAGAATCGCATGCGGTGCTTTTACTTCCTCGATTGTATGCACCAGCCTGTTGGAGTTGGTATCGAGAACCAGAACCTTTTCGTTTTCTTCTCCGGTCAGGAAGAGCCGGTGCCCATCAAGGTCGGGAGCAAAATGGTCAAAGTCTCCATCGTGCAGCCCCGGCAGTGGAATGGTTGCCACTAGCTTCAACGGCATCACGTCCTGGGCGCCCCCGGCGGCCGCCAACGCACTTAGTAGTGCCAGACAAAGAATTCGCTTTCGCATCATAAGCTCCTCTTAGGATGGACCCGACAAGGGATTCGGACCTCGAATAAGAACGGCAATCGATCGGGCGGATGCTACGACACTGCTTCGCATGAGTCAATGAAGCTTTTCCGTAACCGAATCTGAAATGTCCGTGGTCATACGCAACCCGTCTGTTTTCAAGCCATGCGAATCCCTTTCCCGAACCCAGCTAAATAGAAATTAATCTTGTTTTCAGTTCGTTCTGTTCGGTTTCAATTATGCTGTGACGCGATGGCAAACCGCCAATAGCTCGCAGAAATCAATCGACTGAGGTGCAAGAGAGAAGTATGAAGACTCGACTGGCAATCTTGATGGCAGCTTTCATGTTTACCGCAGTACACGGCCAGAGCCAAGACGCTCCTTTGAAGCTGGTCCAAACCATCCAACTGCCTGCGGATGTAAAAGGCCATTTCGACCATTTCGAAGTAGACCTGAAGGGAAACCGCCTCTTTGCGACACCGGAGGACTACAAGTCCGTTCTCGTTTTTGATTTGAAGACGGGTAAGCAGGTCCACAAGATTGGTGGGATCGAGAAATCCCACGCTGTGCTCTATCGTGCTGATCTAAACCGCATCTATGTCACTGACGGGGAAGCCGGCGACGTCAAGATTTTCGACGGTACCACGTATGCGCCGAAAGGGAGCGTGAAGCTTTTGGCGGACGCGGATTCCATCGGATTCGATACAAGCACAAAATATCTCTACATCGACAACGGGGGCGGCGACGTGCACGAGAAGTATTCGATGTTGAGTGTCGTGGACACAACTGCCGGAAAGAAAGTGGCCGACATCAAAGTCGACGGCGATACGCTCGAGGCGATGGCTCTCGAGAAGGGGAGTCCGAAGATTTACGTCAACAACAAAGACAAAAATCAAGTGGATGTCGTCGACCGCGAGAAGCGGCAGGTGATCGCCAGCTGGCCCGTGACTAAAGGCAAGCCGAACGTTGCCATGGCCTTTGACGAAGCCAATCACCGCCTTTTCGTGGCTTGCCGCAGCGGTGATGTGGTGGTAATGGACACGCAAACGGGAAAAGAGCTCTCGACCTTCCCGATTACCAAAGGCGTTGACGACATGGTCTACGACCCGGCGAGTAAGCGCATTTACAGTGCCTCCGACGGAGCTGTCGACGTCTACGAGCAGACAGATCCTGACAACTATAAGTTGTTGGCCAAGGTTCCAACCGGACCGCTCGCAAAGACCGCGCGGCTCGTGCCGGAAATCAGTCGCTACTTTGTTGCGGCTCCGCAGCACGGAACGACGAATGCCTCAATTTTGGTTTACGAGGTGCACTAGAACGGGCTTGAAGGGGCCAGACGGGAGAAGCCGGGATGGCACTCAAATGCGCTATTCCCCGCACCTCTCGCTGGGCTCGACTGCCTGTTTGAGTGCCGGGCAATCGTCATGCGATGATGTCGGGGAAGGCCTATGCGGATCCTCCTGGTCGAAGACGAGCGGAAAGTAGCCAGCTTCATCGCCCGCGCACTCAAGGAAAATACCTACGCGGTAGACGTAGTGGAAACGGGCGAGAAGGCGATTGAGTCCGGGGCGGAAGTGGCTTACGATGCCATCCTTCTGGATGTGCGGCTGCCGGGAATCAGCGGAATCGAGGTTTGCCGTGAACTACGGCAGCGCGGGGTAGAAGCTCCGATTCTGATGTTGACCGCACGAGGGCTGGTTGAGCAAAGGGTGGAAGGCTTGGACGCCGGAGCCGATGACTATCTCACCAAGCCTTTCGTCTTGACCGAACTGCTCGCCAGAGTGCGAGCCCTCGTTCGGCGGGGATTTCACACCGGCAACGCCCGGCTTAGCTATGCGGATCTCGCCTTGGACCGTCACCGTCGCCGCGCGACTCGGGGCCAGGAGATAGTCCCGCTCACCACCAAGGAATTCGCGCTCCTGGAGCTTTTGTTGCTGCGTGCTCCGGAACTCGTCACCCGCAGCGAGATCGTCGAACACGTATGGGATTGCCATTTCGATAGCGAAACGAATCTTCTTGAGGTCTACATCAACCGCTTGCGTCAGAAGCTGGATCAAAACCGGTCGGCGAAGCTGATTCACACCATCCGCGGAGTTGGTTATCGCCTGGGGATGCCGGAATGATGACCGCAATAATGAAGCTCCAATCGTTTCGGGCCCGGATGATGCTGTTGTTTACGACGGTTGTCGGTGTCTTGCTGGCCCTCTCCTACCTCGCGTTCTTCGGCCTATTGGTGCACGAGATTCCCAAGCAGCTTAACCGCCAGCTTCTTGAAACGGGCCGCCCTCTCGTTTCGGACATCGTCACCGAACCCGATGCCCAGGACATCAACCGCCTGGATATTCCCGGGGAGTTTTTCGAGTTATTGGATTCCTCGGGCAATGTGCTGCAAAGATCGGCAAACCTCGGTGCGCCCATCGACCTGACTGGAATCAGCGTCAAGAACTCTCATCCCACGTTCGGAACAGCTGTCCTCGGTAGCGCACAACCTGTCCGGGTCGCGCTCATCCCGTTTCAGCAGGGGAACTCGTTCCGCGTGCTCGTGGTCGCGATTCCGACCTTGGGAACGAACGCTGTGTTCGACAGCTTTGGCGGCATCGCCCTCTTCCTTTTTCCGGTGAGCCTCCTGCTGACCGCTGGCATTTCGGCTTTCTATGTAGGCAGAAGCGTGGCTCCAATCACCGCTCTGACCCAGCATGCGGCGCTCATGGCGAAACAAGTAAGAAATCCGAAGGGGTTCTGGACGCCCCTCCCCGTGCCGACCGCCCACGACGAGCTTGCCCGCCTGGCCGCCACCTTCAACGATCTCTTGCAGGGCGTCGATTCCGCTGTCCGCCAACTGCGGCAATTCGTCACCGATGCCTCGCACGAGCTGCGCACGCCACTCGCCGTTCTTCACGGCGAAACGGAATTGCTCCTTTCCAAGCCGCGCAGCGCAGAGGACTACCAGAAAACCCTGCATGTCTTCGACGACGAGTTCAAGAAATTGACGCGAATCGTAGAAGGTTTATTTACACTCTCCATGGCCGACGCCGGGCAACTGCACCTCATGTCGGAACCGCTGTATGTGAACGAGGTCCTGGAGGAAGCGTGCGCCCTGGCCACCTATCGTGCCCGCACAAAGAAGATCGCGATCGTGCGGGAGCTCAACGAAGGTGTCGCTTCCTCGGGCGATGAAGCGTTTCTCCATCAAATGTTCTTGATTCTTCTCGACAATGCTGTCAAGTATTCCACCGAAGGAACCACTGTTCGCGTGACCCTTACTCAAAAGGAGGGAACCATTCGAGCGCGTTTCGAAGATCAGGGCATCGGCGTACCCAGCGAGCATCTTGGCCGCATCTTTGAGCGCTTCTACCGCGCCGCGCCTCCGGGCAATGGCGAAGCTCACAGCGGAGGCTTGGGATTGGCGATCGCGCAAGCTATTGCGCAGGCCCAAGGCGGGTCCATCGAGTGTCAAAGCACTCCCGGAGTCGGCTCTACGTTTACCGTGACGTTGCCAGTAATCGCGCCCGTGGCGATGAACCTCGAATCACAACCTAAACAGAAATTAATGTTCACTTAAGCGCTCCCGAGCGTACATTGGGCACCGCCACACGAGTGAGGTGATCCATGTGCGATCAGAGAGTTCCGGCAGCGTCTGCAGCGTTCCTTGCGGTAGTCATGGTTGTAATTCTAGGAATGGGTGTTGCGGTTCCAGTACAAGCCCAGGTCGCAGGCGCAACCTTAACCGGCACCATCACCGATCCCGCCGGACGAGTCGTTCCAGCCGCTCAGATCGTGATCACCAACGAAGCCACAGGGGTCGTCAACAAGCTCGCAACCAACTCCGACGGCATCTATACCGCGGGCAACTTGCTGCCGGGAGACTATACAATCTCCATCGCCGCGCCGGGCTTCAACACCGAAGAACGCACCGGCATTGAGCTGACGGTCGGCGGCCAGCAGGTCCTCGACCTCGCCCTCAAGGTCGGCGCCTCCAAAATCTCGGTTGAGGTGACCACCGAAGCCCCAGCCATTCAGCTCACCAGTTCCGACATCAGCGCGGTCGTCAACGCCACCACCGTTCGCGAGCTACCACTCAACGGCCGCAGTTGGACCGACCTCGCCACCCTCCAGCCCGGCGTCAATTCCATCAAGACGCAGCCCGACTTCTCCGCCGGCACCGATCGGGGCAACCGCGGATTCGGTCAGCAGCTCACCATCTCCGGCGCGCGGCCGCAGCAGAACAACTATCGCCTCGATGGCGTCAGCCTGAACGACTATGCCAACGGCGCACCGGGCAGCGTTCTCGGAGGCAGTCTCGGCGTCGACGCCATTCAGGAGTTTTCCGTTCTTACCAGCAACTATTCGGCGGAGTATGGCAAGACTTCCGGCGGCGTCGTCAACGCCATCACCCGTTCGGGCACCAATCAGTTTCACGGGAGCGGATACGAGTTCGTCCGCAACAGCGCGCTGGATACCAGAAACTTTTTTGATGACCCCGGCTCCAAACCGCCGTTCACTCGAAATCAGTTTGGCGGCACCATCGGTGGCCCGATTTTCAAGGACAAAACATTTTTCTTTGCTGACTATGAGGGGATCCGGCAGTCCAAGGGAATTTCTACTCTTACAACTGTTCCTTCACTCGACGCGCGTAACGGATTGCTGTGCTCTCTGTGTCCACCCGCGCAGCAGACCACAGTCACCGTCGATCCTGCCGCCCAGGCGTACTTTACGTTCTTCCCCAAACCAAACGGTGAGATTGTTGGCAACGGCGATACCGCCCGATACCGCTTCGCAGGCCAGCAGATCGTCAGTGAAAACTTCTTTACGGCTCGGGTTGACCATAACTTCTCCGAAAAAGACCGGCTGGCAGGAACCTATATGTATGACAAGACGCCGTATTCTTCTCCTGACGGCCTCAATAACGTCGAGTTTCAGACTTCGACGGCGAGGCAGTTCGTCGCTGTCGAAGAAACGCACATCTTCGCCCCCAACTTTGCCAATTCGATCCGCATCGGCGGCAACCACGAAGCGGTTCAAAACAACTTAAGCCAGCAAGCCATCAACCCTGACTCCAAAAGGACGGACTTGGGCGTAGCCAACGTTGTGTTTGCAGGGCGTGCGGCCTCGCAAGTCATCATCGGAGACGGCGTCACCGCCTTCACAGGAGGTGTAGGGGGCAGCCCGACTTACATCTACCATTGGAACTCTGCGCAGGCCTACGATGACGCTTTATTGACGAAAGGCACCCACTCTCTCAAGTTCGGCTTTGCCTTCGAGCGCATGTTTCTGAATTTCTTGGCCGATACCGATCCGAACGGCATTTGGCAATTCCCTGGCGTGAAAGAGTTTCTCACCAACTCTCCCAAAAGGTTCCAAGGAGGAGTTGCCAACACCCTTACCCCACGTAATCTTCGGCAGAATGTTCTCGGTTTTTATTTTCAGGACGATTGGCGCGCGCGTCCGAATTTAACTTTGAACCTAGGTCTCCGCTACGAGACATCGACCGTCCCCAGAGAAACATCCGGTAAGCTCGCCAACCTTCGCAACCTGTCGGATGCTCAGCCCATCTGCGCAGCGGTGCCTTCGACGGGAGGCTGTGCTGGCAAAGGTCAGTTTTTCAGCAATCCCACTCTGCGGAATTTTGAGCCGCGTGTAGGTTTTGCATGGGACCCGCTGCGCAATGGCAAAACTGCAGTTCGAGGTGGGATCGGCATGTTCGACGTACTGCCCCTTCCTTATCAGTTCGTTCTGCTCACCAGCCAGGCGACTCCGTTCTTCCAATACACGGTCATCAATAATCCCGGCGTCGGTTCCTTCTACAATTTTCCCAACGGGCAGACCTTTCCACCCAATCGTTTGCGATCAACATTTATTGATTCCAAGCCCAAGCGCAATTATGTTATGCAGTGGAACCTGAATGTTCAGCAACAGCTGACCCCCACTCTAACCGCCCTCGTAGCCTATGTCGGGTCGCGAGGCGTGCACCAACCCTTCCGTATTGACGACGTAAACCTTGCCTTGCCCACCAAGACCTCTGCTGGATATCTATTCCCTCAAGTCGACGTTTTTGGAAATGCCTATTCAGCTCAATGCAACCAAACCGATCCCAACGGACCGGAACCCGGCCCCCCAACTTGCAACCCACCAGATACCGTGAACACCCACTTCGGGTCCGTTCGAGGGCTGTTCTATGTCGGGCACTCTTCCTACAATGCACTTGAAACCCAACTCGCCAAACGCATGAGCCATGGCGTTCAACTCCAGGGCACGTTCACCTGGAGCAAGAGTATCGATACCAGTTCGGCGTCGGTCGCCGGGGACACTTTCGGAAACTCAATTTCTAGCCTGCACTGGTTTGACGCCAGGCTAAGTCGTGGCCTGTCTGACTTCAATGTGGGCCGCACGTTTGTACTCAACGGAGAATGGGAGGTACCGACTGCCAAGTCGCTTTCCGGTCCTGCTAAGTGGGCGCTTGGCGGCTGGCAGCTGGGTCTCATCTTCGCTGCGAGCGATGGGATTCCGTTCAGCCCCACTTGGGGCACAGGCTCAGATCCCGCCAACACTCTTAGCGGCGACGACTGGGCATTTCCCAATCGTCTGGGCGGGGCTGGATGTAAGACCCTCACCAGTCCGGGAGACCGGAACAACTACATCAAGACCCAATGTTTCTCGGTTCCCGTCGCACCGGACTTGGCTTTCTGGACCGCAAACTGCGACCCAGCACCCCCCAGCTTCGGCGGGCCCCTTCCTGCTGGTGATTTGAGGTGCTTCAACCTTCGAGGCAATGCAGGACGCAATATTCTGATTGGTCCTGGCGTTACTTCACTGGACTTCTCGGTATTCAAGAACATCCCGATCAGGAAAATTTCGGAGCGCTTCAACATCCAGTTCCGCGCCGAAGTCTTCAACCTGCTCAATCACGCAAATTTTGCGCCGCCGACTACACCCGATAACACTGACTTATTCGACGGAAGCGGAGATCCAGCCGGCGCAGCGCCTGGCCTACTATCTAAGACCACGACAACTGCCCGGGAGATCCAGTTAGCGCTAAAAGTAACGTTCTAGCCACGTCAAAGGAATTTCGCGCGGCACCACTCAGCCGTCGCGAAGCGTCGGCAATGGTCCATCCGCGGGCATGATCTGCATCCCCCGGACCCCGGATGGACAGTCGGCGCTCAAGACTGAAACACAACGAATCGACCTGTAAGACTCTCGTCCTAGGGTGGAAAAGTGAATTCCGAAGATCGGATGGAAGACCAGACCCCAGACCCGCAGCTAGCGCCCGCCGCCTCCAGCTTCACACGCCGCACCCTGCTGCGAAACTCAGCCTTCGTCGCAGCAGCCGCCATGCTTCGGCGTTTCGCCATGGCCGCTCCCGCTGAAATCAGCCGCGTCATGGAAGTCCTCAGCTCTTACATGGCCGAGGCCCGCAATCGCGCTCTGCCCGACAACGTCCTGCTCGAAACCAAGCATCATATTTTAGATACCTTCGCCGCCATGGTCTCAGGTTCCGAGCTGCCTCCTGGCCGCGTCGCCTTCGACTTCGCCCGCGCTTACGGGGGCGCGAAGACTGCCACAGTAGTCGCATCGCGAATTCTCTGCGGCCCCATCGAGGCCGCCCTCACCAATGGCCAGCTTGCCCATTCCGATGAGACCGACGACGACTTCACCACTGGAGGCGCGCACCCCGGCTGCGCTCTCGTTCCCGCCGCCCTCGCAACAGGCGAGCAGTTCGGCATCAGCGGAACACATTTTCTACGCGCCGTCGCGCTCGGCTATGACGTTGCCATGCGCGCCATGAAGACTGTCGGCCCGGGCATGAAAGAAACTCACCCGCTCGTCGGCACGATGGGCGCAACCTCCGCTGCAGGATGCGTCGCCAGCCTCAACGCGCAGCAGATGCGATGGCTTCTCGATTACGCCGCCCAGCAAGCCGGTGCTGGCATCGGTTCCTGGCGGCGCGATACCGACCACATCGAAAAGGCTTTTGTCTTCGGCGGCATGGGCGCCCGCAACGGCGTCACGGCGGCTCTCGCCGTACATTCCGGATGGACCGGCGTCGACGATGTTCTTTCCGGCCCCAACAACTTCGTCGAGTCCTACAATCCCAAAGCCGACCCAGCCGGCATGAGTGACAAGCTCGGAGAGGTTTACGGCGTAACCCTCACCACTCTCAAAAAGTGGACCACCGGGGGCCCCATCCAGGCGCCGCTCGATGCCCTCGAAAACCTGTTGAAGCGCCAACCTTTCCAGGCAGATCAGGTGAAGCAGGTGGTGGTTCGCGTGGCCACCAGCGCCGGATATACCGTCAACAACCGCGACATGCCCGACATTTGCCTGCAGCACCTGGTCGCCATCATGCTTCTGGACAAGACGGTTTCGTTCCACGCCGCCCACGATAAGCCTCGCATGAAAGATCCGTCTGTCTTGCACCAGCGTGCGAAGGTGCAACTTGCGCCCGACGAGGAACTCGAGAAACTCATCCCGGTCCGCGTTGCCATCGTTGAGGTCACGCTGAACGATGGCACGCGCCTGACCGACCGCGTCGAGCACGTGCGAGGCACGCCAGAGAACCCAATGACTACCGCCGAGGTAGTCGCCAAGGCGAGCGAGCTGATGACGCCAGTGCTCGGGGAGACCAACACCAAGAAACTCATCGCGCAAGTGATGGAACTCCAAAACGTGAAAGACATTCGGGAGCTTCGGCCACTCCTGCAATCTCCAGATCGGCCCAGCAATTGATCGTCTTCCGGGTGCACCACTCAAGCCCTCTTTTGGCTTGAGTGGGGCTTGTCAAGCTTGAACAGTCTTTTGAACGACCGATTCTTACATGAACGATCGGTCCACAATGTACCCAACCCGACGGCTCTTCAGAGATTCCAAAAAGTGAAACGTTGGACAAACCCGCGGACATCGCTGATTGCAATCGCCCTTCTCGGCGCGTTGAGCAACTCCAGCATCGCCCAGCAGCCGCAAAGTTCGGCGCAGGCGAAGCTCCTCGAGTTCGAAACCTACCGCACCCAAATCGAGCCCGTCTTTCTCAAACGGCGTCCCGGAGGTGTGCGCTGTTACGATTGCCATTCCAAGCTATCCACTAGGATGCGATTGCTGCCTCTCGCGGACACCGCCCTCTCCTGGACCGAAGCTCAATCGCGGCAGAACTTCACAGTCGTTTCCCGTCTGGTGACTCCCGGCTATCCTCTGAGTAGCGCATTGGCCGTACACCCACTTGCCTCCGAAGCTGGCGGGGATCCCGCGCACACGGGCGGCAAGTTCTGGGCTTCGCAGGATGATCCGGAGTGGAAGATGATCGCCCAGTGGATTGGCGAGAGCCCTGATTCGGCAGGGAACGTCGTTTCCGAAAACTCCTCACTAGATTTCCAGTATTTTCAAAGCAAAGTCGAGCCCGTCTTCCTGAAAGTGCGGCCTGGACATGCCCGCTGCTATGGCTGCCATATACTCTCCAATCGGGCCTTTCATCTGGAGACCTTGGCCCCGGGAAGCTCGGAATGGACGCCGGAACAATCGCGCAAGAATTTTCAGCGCGCGGTGCAACAGGCGGTTGCGGGGGAGCCAGCCTCCAGCCCTCTTTTGGTACACCCGCTCGCTCCGGAAGCTGGAGGCGACGCTTTTCATTCGGGTGGCCGGCAGTTCTATTCTCAGAACGACACTGACTGGCAAACCCTGGCGGACTGGGTGCGTGGTTCTGGGCATAGAGCGACCGATAACGCGTCCGATCCACAGATTCGCGTCTACGTGACGAACAGCGCTGGCGATACGATCGATGCCATCGATCCCGCTACGAACAAGGTTGTACAGGTCATCCGAGGCATCGAACTCCCTCACGGCATCACGTTCTCGCCCGACGGCACGAGAGTCTACATCAGTAACGAGTCCGAGAGCGTCCTCGACGTAGTGAATCGCGAAAGCGGCGAGATCCTCAAGAAAGTAGCCCTCTCCGACCGGCCGAATAATCTGGCAATTACCCGCGACGGAAAGCGCGTGTTGGTGGGCATCCGGGCTCAGCCCGGCTCCATCGACGTGATCGATACCACCACCCTGACGCGAATGAAGAGCATCGCGGTGCACGGCAGCGTTCACAACGTTTATGTCACCCCCGACGGAAAGTTTGCTGTGAGCGGTTCGATCGAGAACAAATCGGCGACCGTCGTCGATCTCCAAACCGACCAGGCGATTTGGGACGTACAGTTCGACAGCGCCGTCCGGCCGATGACGTTCGAGACAAATCCTGATGGTTCGACGTGTCGCATCTTTCTGCAGCTCTCTGGTTTCAATGGCTTTGCAGTTGTTGATTTCGCCACCCACGCCGAAGTGGCCAGAATTCGATTGCCGGATCAACCCGGGGGTTTTGGCATTGCTGAAGGCCGAACGGGGACACCATCCCATGGCATCGGCGTCAGCCCGGACGGAAGAGCGTTATGGGTGAACAGTACTTTCGCCAACGCCGTCTTTAAGTATTCGCTGCCGGAGCTCAAACTCGCGGGATTCGTGCCTTTGCCCGAAGTACATTCGGCCGGGCGGGCCCCAACTAGTTCCGTCCCCGAGTGGATTACTTTCACGCCTGACGGCAAGACCGTCTACGTCTCGAACTCCGGAGCGGGATCTGTGTCGGCGATTGACACTGCGTCCATGAAACAAGTCGCAGTGATTCCGGTGGGAGAAGTACCGAAGCGTATCAATACTCTCGTTCTACATTAACAGCCGCGTCTCAGGAGTTTTCAACAATGAAGGTCGCAGCGGGAAGGCATCCCACTACATTTTGGCCGAATTTTGCCCTGCTCTCGATGTTCGCAGTACTCGGTCTAACTGCCCAGTCCGCCATTGCGCGATCGCCTTCCGCGGCAGCCCGAGCACCGCACAGCGTAAAACGCGTACTGCTGCTCAGCCTGGACGGCCTACATGCTCTCGATCTGGCAAACTACGTCAAAGCGAAGCCCAATTCCACTCTCGCCCAACTCAGTCAACACGGTGTTACCTACACGAATGCGCGCACGTCGATGCCTTCGAATTCATGGCCCGGTCTACTGGCGATGGTTACAGGCGGCTCACCACTGTCCACCGGTGTCATCTTTGAAAATAGCTTTGATCGCAGCCTGTCACCTCCGGGATCGAAATGCGCTTCCGTCGGCACCACAGTTGTCTTCGACAGTTCGATCGACAACGACCCCAATGCTCCCGATGGTGGCGGCATCAATCCTCAAGCCCTGCCACTGGACCCAGGGAAACGTTGCACTCCTGTGTATCCCCACGACTACATTCGAGTGAACAACGTCTTCGAAGTCATCAAGCAATCTGGCGGGCGCACCGCGTGGTCCGACAAGCATCCAGCCTACGAATTCCTGAATGGCCCGTCTGGGAATGGAGTCGATGACCTTTTTACTCCGGAAATTCGTCTTGTCACCAAGGCCCGGAGCATTCCCAAGACAGAAGAGTACGATGACGTGAAAGTTGAGGCAATTCTTCACGAGATCGATGGAAAAGACCACACAGGCACCAGGAATATTGGCGTGCCCGAGATCTTCGGCATGAATTTTCAGTCCATCAGCATGGCGCAAAAGATGAAGGGCTTTGGATACCTAGATGGGGATGGCACGCCCAGCCCTGGTCTGCTGGATGCGCTCGAGCACACGGATCAGTCGCTGGGCAAGATCGTGGCGAAGCTAAGAAAGAAAGGTCTTCTTGATACGACTCTCATCGTTGTTACCGCCAAACACGGAGACGCGCCTATTGATCCTCTCAGGTTCCGGGCCGCAGATCTAAAGCTGATCCCCAATCTTGTGCACGAAATAGAGCCCGGCCTTCTTCTCAACGCTGAGCAGGATGGAAGTATCGCGATGCTCTGGCTCAAGGATCATCGGCATGTGTCCGAGGTTGTCAAGATGCTCCGCACCCATCAGTTCGAAGCCGGAATCCAGCAAGTCTTCTCGGGGGAGTCGTTGAGATTGGTGTTTCCCGATCCCGCCACCGACCCGCGGATGCCGGATATTGTGATTCAACCAAACTTGGGCGTGATCTATGTGGAAGAAAGCGATGGTTTTGTTGAAGAGCACGGGGGCTTTACCGAGGAAGACACCCATGTTGCTCTCCTCGTTTCGCTGTCGACTGTCCCAGCCCAGGAAATCAAATCCCCCGTCTGCACGACCCAGATTGCGCCTACGATTCTCGGGCAGTTAGGGCTAGATCCTAAGAAATTGGATGCCGTCCGCGATGAGCTAACGCCCGCGCTGCCCGGCCTCACTCCCTAAGCCGACGACGCTTAGGTTTTGGAGCAGAAGACCCTCTCGGCAGGATGTGTCGCTAACTTTCGCGCAATGCCATGCGGCGACGCAGGTCCTGAAAGCGTGGAGCAGGGCCGAAGGCTGTCCAGCTCGGGATCGACTTGCAAAAGAATCACCCCACCTAGCCCGGTATGCGGGGCTTCACAACCCGGCCGGCGTGCCGAGCGGGCGAATGCAAAGAGCGGTGAGACCAAACCTCCGCGGCTTCGGGCGGTCTGGTAGCGTACGCTCAAGCCACTGGCTCTCCTCGAACCGGGGAGCCTAAGTTGCACTGAGACCCAAGCGCCTATGACCACGTCCTCGACACAACAATCCTCGACACAACAAACGACACGTCGACAGAAGATCGGGTCCGTCATTCGCGTTTCCAGCGGCAATTTTCTGGAGATGTATGACTTCATGGTCTTTGGATACTACGCGTCGTACATTGGAAGGGCGTTTTTCCCAAGTGGCAGCGCCTTCGTTTCGTTGACCCTTTCGCTGATGACATTCGGCGCTGGGTTCTTGATGCGTCCCCTCGGGGCCATTGTTCTTGGTGCTTATACGGACAAGCACGGGCGGCGGGCCGGCCTTCTTCTCACTCTCGGCCTTATGTCCATCGGTGTGATTTCGATCGCACTGGTGCCGGGCTACGCCACCATTGGGTTGCTGGCGCCTCTGCTCGTGCTTGCGGGCCGATTGCTGCAGGGGTTCTCCGCGGGCATGGAGTTAGGCGGCGTCTCCGTTTATCTTTCGGAAATTGCCACACCGGGGCACAAGGGTTTTTACGTGAGCTGGCAATCGGGAAGCCAGCAGGTTGCGGTGATGTTCGCCGCGCTGGTGGGCGTGGTCCTCAACTCGGTGCTCCGCCCAGAGGCAATGGCGGCATGGGGCTGGCGCGTGCCTCTGATTCTGGGATGCGTCATTCTTCCGTTTCTCTTCCGCCTGCGGCGTTCTCTGCAAGAAACAGATGAATTCAAAGCGCGCACACACAGGCCCACCACAGTGGAGATTCTGCGATCAATGGTCACTCATTGGCAGATTCTGCTCGTCGGCGCTCTGCTGGTAACGATGACCACCGTGTCGTTTTACATGATCACAGCCTACACACCCACGTTTGGCAACTCGGTATTGCATCTCTCGAACTTCGACAGCCTGATCGTCACTCTCTGTGTAGGTGCAACCAATCTCTTCTGGCTTCCCACCATGGGCGCTCTCTCGGACCGCATCGGCCGACGCCCCTTGCTGCTGGCCTGCACTTCGCTGATGATCATCACTGCTTATCCGGTGATGCTGTGGCTCGTAGGCCAGCCGTCCTTCTCGCGCCTGCTGACGGTCGAGCTCTGGCTGTCTTTTCTGTACGGTAGCTATAACGGCGCCATGGTCGTGTTCTTAACGGAGATCATGCCGATCGAGGTGCGGACGACAGGTTTTGCGCTGGCCTACAGCGCGGCCACCGCGGTCTTCGGTGGATTCACGCCAGCGTTGTGCACGTATCTGATTCACACCACCGGCAACCGCGCCATGCCGGGAATCTGGCTGTCCTTCGCGGCCGCCTGCGGGCTAGTGGCTGCAGTGTGCGCGAAGCCCTTCCATCCGCTGCGAGAGGCCGCGATAGTGTTGTCAGCAACTCACAGCCCGTCTGCTTAGGCAGACGGGCTGTGAAAGCGTGGGACGCGCCCCATAGTGAGTGGCACGTTGATTCGGGAGTCCGGTGGGGCGCGTCCGATACAGCACTAGCGTTTCTGGATAACCTCCGGATTGCCGACCATCCGGCCAGAAGCGAATGTTTTGCTCGGCGCAAGGCCGTTTTGCGGGAATCTGGAAATCACATGCAGTAAGCCACCTTGGCGAAATTCGTCAGAGCGGTGGTACCTTTGCAGCATGCGTACGCTCAAAGCTGTCGTTGTGGCGTTATTGCTTGCGAGGGGGGTTTCGGCGCAAAAGACAATTTCCTTTCCGACCGAGGATGGAGGCGTAGTTTACGCTGACATTTACGGGAAGGTGATGGAGGTATCGTGTTGGCTCACGGTGGCAGCTTCAACAAGGAGAGCTGGGAGAAGCAGGCTCATACGCTCGCGTCGGCCGGATTTCGAGTATTGGCCCTCGACTTCCGCGGCTACGGTAAATCGCGTGGTCCAGGCGACTCCGCGCCTATGAGTGCTCCGCTCCACTTGGACGTACTAGCTGCGGTTCGCTATCTGCGAAAGACGGGCGCTAGGAGCGTGTCGGTAGTGGGAGGCAGCATGGGTGGAGGAGCAGCTGGCGATGCATCGATCGCATCTCAACCAGGTGAGATTGATCGCCTGGTGCTGCTTGGGGCAACGCTGAACGGTCCAGCCGAAAAACTCAAGTCATCTACTCTGTTTATCGTGGCACGCGATGACGCAAATGAAGATGGCCCTCGGCTCCCCAAAATTCGCGAGCAGTATGAGAAAGCGCCCCAACCAAAAAACCTGATAATTCTTGACGGCTCTGCGCACGCTCAGTTTCTGTTCGAAACGGATCAAGGAGAGCGCGTTGTGCGGGAGATCCTCCTCTTTCTTTCCGCGAAGTGACCCGTGTGGTCGAGATGGGTGAAGACTCTTGAATGTGGTCGTCCATCACGGGAGGATGAAGGGATAACCGGAAGTTTATTCCGGGCCCGAAATCGGCTTCCAGGAAGTTGAACCTCGCCTCGTCCGGAATCTGAAAACGTTGTCTCCGGCGTGTTCACCCCGCGTCTGGCAAGCATACCCGAGAGCTTCAACTTGATTGACAACCAGCTGCGGTTTGACCGGGCTTTGCCTATTGTGGTCGCTTGATCGTCAGCCGCAGTTCTTTCAACTCGTCCAAGCAGGCTGCGCAATTCCGAATATGCTCGAGAACCGAGTCAGAGCGGAGCGCTACTGATTCTTCAGCCAGTATTGTCAACGCTGGTCGCCCCGGACAACCAACACGTTCGGGATTCGGGTGGTCCTCATGCACCGCACGATCAAATGCGGCGATCAAGTCGTCAAGCTCTTCCTTGCGGCCCACGATTAGCCCCTCGCGTGATTTTCTGCACGCTTGGTCTCGATTACGACCAGAGTTGCGTCGCCTGCCCTCTTATACCGCCTTCCGTTGGACGAACGCGATATGAATTCGTGAATCTGACAAGAACTCTTCTCGTGAGAGCGATACTTTCTCACGGCGCGGCCATATATAGGCAGAGGAACCTTCTCAAATCATCGCCTAGAGAGTCTGCGCTATGGATCAGCAAAACGCCGGCAGGAGGCGCCGCACCTTCCGCTGGCCAAAGGAAGCACGGGAACTGGTGAGAATCCACCTGAATGCCCAGCGGGCACACCAGCGTGGGCAGAATTCAGATGATGACCTGCGAGCGCTGGTCACGAAGTTGGTGGAGGTCTCGCGCAACCCAAGACGCTTGCTGGCGTTTTGTGCGTCAGTCAGGAATTGCGGCGGGCATACAGCCAATGGCCAGAGCGAGGGCAACAGAAGCTTCTAGACTTGATCGCAGTGCAGCCCCTTCCCGAAATTGCCATGGCAATGAGAAGGTCACCGGGTTCGATCCGGTCCATGTTGCATCGGATTGGTGCCAGCGCCAGGATGGGACAAGACTGGTTTACCAAATACACCCTTGCGGAGGCGCTACGCGTTCGGGCCCAAGAAGTCCAGCGCTGGATAGCAATACGCATGGCCAAATGCGCCGTTGCCGCGGTCGACCCAGGTCGGGTCATTTCCGATGCTCATGGGTGAAACTGCTGGGCTCAGAGCCCAATGTGGCCGGGCAGCCAGAATGTTCCGTAGATTCTAACGGAGCCCCGGTCGTCGCCAGGAGGCAAAAATGCAGGGCTGGCCGTTCATAACCATAAATGCTACAATGCTTACAATAGTTACAGAAGGAGGAATTGGTGAAAAATGCTCGTTCAATGGTTTTTAGCATGCGCTTGCCAGTGGAGAGTGGGAGACGTCTAAAACGAATCGCGAGTCGGCATGGATGGACGCCTAGCGATGCGAGTGCGCGCTTAGTGGAAGAAGGCCTAAGGCGGTCGGAATTTGCGTTCCTCGATTTTCGCGATTCACCTGCAGGCCGGCAAGCCTATATTCAGGGGAGCACGCTCGCTGTCTGGGAGGTCATTCTTCTGCTCCAAAGCTATAAGGGAAACATCGCGGCGGTAGCCAAGCATCTCAGGTGGCCGGAAGCCAAAGTTCGAGCGGCCGTCAATTATGCAGAAGTGTTCCCCGGCGAGATCGACGAGGCGACGACAGAGAACGATTCAGCAGATTTTGAAACGCTAAAACGCATGCTGCCCCAGGCGGTAGAGTTTGCCTCCCGGAAGACTAAGCGAGGGTGACATGCTCAAGCTGCTTCTGGACGAACACGTTTCCCCAGACGTGGCGAACGGCCTGCGACGTCGCAATCGGTCGTTGGTGGTGCATTGGATGGCGGAGTGGGGGGGTGGCGATTTTCTTGGGAAAGAAGATTCTGCTTGCCTGCTGGAAGCTGCCAAGCAAGACCTAACCCTAGTTACGTATGACCGAAGAACGATTCCTCCGCTGCTGAAGCTCTGGGCAGAAGAGCAGCGAAGCCATGGCGGTGTGATCTTTGTCGATGAAAAGACAATTTCTCCGGCAGACGTCGGTGGTTTAGTCCGCGCTTTGACCGAGCTGTCTAAAGAAACCGGGAAATGGGATTGGACCGATCGGGTCTACTTCCTGCGGCGTCAACGTTGATCGTTATTATGGATTTGGGAGGAGCTGTAGTCTCGAATCCAAGTAACGGAAGCATTCTCAGGCGACCCAATCTTTACACAACAATTCCGCTTGGGCCAAGACGTCATCGTAGCCTGCTCCGGCCCACGCGATCCGTACCGTCCCTATCGAGGAGAAGCACGGTGGGCGATCGCTGACAAGTGAATGTTGCAGACTAGGGGCGTGCGTCAGCAAGGGGAGATAACTCGATATCCCACTTCTGTTTGACGCCCGGCATCAGCGAAATGTTCTTAGCTTCGAGGACCAGATGCAGGGGAATCGATCGACGAGCGCCCCGCCCTAACGGATCATCGCCAGTTGCAAAGGCGGAAATCTGAATTGGCCAATCCGAATGAAGGACGTGAACTTCGAGGGCGCCTTCTTTGGATATCAGACGGTCACTTCGTAGGCTACCGGCTAGAGAAGTTTCGATATGGTCGGCTAGGCTTGGAACCGCCATCCAAATCCGACGGGCTCTAACGGCCTTCGACGCGGTGATGACTTCCGTCCGACGAAGGCTTCTGCCAGCGACGGCCCAAGTCACTTCCGTTAGCAAGCCCGGATCGACGGTCTCCCCCGCCTTAGCTCCCACGACAACCCAGCGCTTCCATGTGGCAGTAACACTCTGCCCGTCCGAGGACGGGTGAATTTCATCGGCGCCGTCGGCTGCAGCTATGGTTGTGCCGTCATCCAATACAAGAAATGGAATCAGACACGGATAGGATTGCTCTACCGGCGCGGCCATCCCAAGGAGACCATGCGGAGCCGGCTCGTAGTCGGACATAGCGGCGCGTGGGCCCGTTACGAAAGGCAACGCAAAATGCATCTCGCCTTGCCGTACCACCCAGACACCAAACTTTCGTCCGGCCTCGTTGCGGAAATAGACAAAGCGGGCGAGGTCCCCGAGGTTGGTGTGAGACGAAAACGCTGTGACATTCTCTCTCGTAAGTACATTTATGAATGTCTGGTGAGCGTCCGTGAGCTTGCCCAGAAAGGCAGCCGTCTGCTGCCACTCACGTTCCCTGGTGATGTAGCTGTAGTCGCCTCGACCGAAGGCAAAAACAGAAAGAAGATGAGTATCGGCGTTGAAATCATGGCACAGCCAGCGCCAGGCGGTGTAATAAGCCGAAGCCAACTCCGGCAGTGGGGCCGGGCGGAACTCAGGATGTTCGCCAACAAAAGCAGCGATCTCCATTGTGTCCATGTAACTGATTGCGCCGAGACTCCGTCCCCAAGGGTAGCCGTATCCATCCGGAGCCAGCAAATCCCACCAGAGCCGCATTTGCTCCTTGAGCGAGGGCGCGACAGCCTTCATGATGTCCGTACGGCCCACCGTCTCAGCGGCGTCATAGACGGCTCTGGCATATTCGTTCGAATACCTGTCGTATCTTCCGGTTGGCAGAGCATCGTCGGCAAAGAGGGCACCCCTGGTAAATTGCTGCGCGGCGCGGTCGATCAAGTCGTCCACGTAGGCGCGATCGTGGACCAATCCGACCTGGAAGCTTATGGCTGCGATCCGTGCGGCAACTCCAAAGTAGTTTTCCGGAAGGTGAATTAGTTTATGCGTGCGCACATCGTAGAAGCGGGCTGGGTCGAGGAGGGATTTCCACGCTTCTCTATCCACTGGGGAGAGACTCTGCCACAACGCGTTGTGATTGAGATCTGTTCCAAAGTGCCGGAGGGCGAGCGCGGCATAAAGCTGTGCCCAAGTCTTGCCGCCCTGCCGCAACTCAATCATTCCCATCTTGGCGATGATCGCTGTGACGTCGCGGCCAGCTACGGTTCGCGACTTGGCGAGATCTGAATACGCTGCCAGGGCACGCATGAACGTGCCCCACGAGAATTCTCCGGTCGTCAGCGCTCCCACGACGCGATCCGGAGGCGGATCGAGACTCTTTATATCCTGAACGTGAGCAGCAACTTGGCGATCGAGAAACTCCCGAATCTCCTGGTCGAGATCTGCCGCGCTGATCTGCACGGGAGCCGTTGAGGTTTGAGCCGCGCCTGCTCTTGCCATTTCTAGCAGCCCAAACAGGCCGAGCACAACCATGTTCCGAAACAAACGTTTGATGCTCATTACTGCTGGTGTTGTTCGATCCATAGCAGATCCTCAAGCAAGTAATACTGTCCATAGATCAGCATGGAGTCGTTCGGCCTTACGCTCGACCCATGCCTCAACACGCCAGGCGGAGTGCGATCACCATCCCCTACCGGCGTGAGATACCGATCGATGAGTGATTGCACGATATGTTCCCCCGCCTCCCGGTACCTCGCTCCGCGTTGCTGGTCGCTCGTCAGGGCCGAAAGCCGGAGAAGACCGCCAGCGATGATCGCTCCCGCCGAGGAGTCGCGATTACGGAAATGGACACCTTCATCGCAAAAGTCATACCAGGGAACATTGTCCTCCGGCAGGTTTTCGATGGCATAGTCCGCGGCTCGCTCCGCGGCCTTGAGCAAACTTGGTTCATGCGTCTCGGCGTAGGCGACCGAGAAGCCATAGATGGCCCAGCCGGTTCCGCGAGACCAACTTGTATCGGCACCAAATCCCTGGTGGGTATGAGCAAACACCCAATCGCCCGGAGCCGATCGGTTGGAAAGCTTTAGCTCTGTGTCTCCCGCCGAGCCACCGTGTAGCTGAAACTCCTGACGATTGTCCCCGGTATTGTAGTGAACGGAGTGAATGATGGAGCCGTCGGGGCGGACAAACCATTCCGCGGTTCGTAGTGCATGGCTTTTTCCAATTTCGCCCCATTTGGGATCTCCTGTCTGGCGGCTCACCCACCAAAGAATTTCTAAGTTCATCATGGTATCGACAATCGTGTCGTCGCCGTTGGGAGACCAGGAAGCGATCAAGTGAGTTTTCGGGTTGTACAGCTGTTCGAGGCGCTCCGCCGCACGCAAAGCGCTGGCGCGTAGCGGCTCCTGCTTTGTCAAGTCGTAGCCGAGGGCAGAAGAATAGAAATAAAGAAACCCTGCGTCGTGGTTTTGCTGCAGCTCCTGGCCCAGAAGTCGCGTCTCCCACAATTCTGCCCAGGCGCGGTACTTTTCATCGTGCGTTCGGCCGTACATCTGCCATAACTCGCCGGTCCAGAAACCTCCTGTCCAATAATATCCGTCTTGTGACACCCACTTGCCCGTCTCGTTGCCGCCTTCCGTGAAAAAACCCAAGCCGCGTTTCGGTTCATGAGAAGCCGCTGCCGAGGAGCGTAGCGCCACCTCCCACTCCGTTGCCGTTCGATCAATCGCCTGCTGGATCAGCGAAATGCCCTCCGAGATGGATTTTGCTCTGTGGGGAACGGTTGTGTCCGCAGGAGCCGCCTCCGCGGCCGCAGTGGCCGAGAGGACGCGGATATTCACGCCTTCCGCCATACGCTTCGCCTGATCCCTCACGGCGGCAATAAACTCTTGTTCCGTTCTGATGCCATCAGGTGGAAGCACGAGCGACGGAAGCCCTCCTTCCTCCTTCTCATTGCCGAAACCTATGAGGCGACTGGTACCCTCCTGGTCCCAGGCGGCCATCGCGTACCACTCGCCGGTGCCGCTCTGAAGTTTGAATTTGAGGAAATGATTGAGTGCATCGTCTTCGAAGGCAGCGTGCGGCATTGTACTGATGACCGCGAGTCCCAGGTTCTCTCCAGCGATCGCCTCCGTGGCTGTTGCTCCCGGAGCAACTACCTGCTCGCCCCAGGTTGCAATCCAAGCCACGTTGGATTTCGGAAACGCCGCCGACGTCAGCGGGCGGAGACCCTTTTTGACAGGCAGTCCCGTCACGTACTCAGTCGCATCGGCGGGCTCCGTGGTGATCGTATGCCAGAAGCCGCGTTCGCCCGCCCATTGTGTAATCCGCGAACGCAGCGTGATGTCCTTCCCTCCTACGTTCCATCCGTTGTACTCAAGCTCAACAACGGTGCGCACCGGTCCTGCCGATACGATTCGCCATTGCCGATCTTTGACTTGAGCCACTTTGACCAGCTTCCCGTCGGCAATCGCACCCACGGCACCGATCCCGATGGAATCCCCGACCTTGAAAATGTCGCGGCCCAAGGGAGATTCATCGTGATAGGGGTAATCGGGTGATGCATACATGGCGAGTTGAAGGGTTGGGCGGCGCTTTCCATAAATGTCGATTGCATTCCGGGGATCAAAATAGATTCGAAAGGCGACGCGGTCTGATTCCCAGCCAAGCCCTTCGATCTTGCGGCTGAATAAGGCATTCGTGCGTGGGGCGTAGTCACGGCGCAGACGCCAGATGCGATCCGCGGTGCCATAGGAAATCGTGACAATTCGTGTCTGGTGGGGCGAAAGATCGATCTGAAACGCCAATTCATCGCCCTTTCCATCTGCGTCCATGTCGTCAACCTGCGAAGGAAGCTCTTTCGTCTGTAGCGTCGCGGCGTCCTCTTCCAGAGTTGCGGCATCAGTTGCGGTGACAACGACGGATGCTGGCGTGAAATCAGGTGCGGCCTTGCGAATTTCGGCAATGGAAATGACCACGTCGGCGCCCGGCCTGGCATCTGGGCTGGGATTCGCGATAGAGACTTTGATGTTCTTGATGTTCGGACGTCCCCACGCGAGACCAGCAAACATGCACAACAGGCCTGCAAACAAAAATCTCGACATATTAATAAGCATGGACTCTCCAGCTTGCATCGCACAGCCATAGTTCCTGGGGACAAAGTCTCAGAGGATGTAGTCCTCGCGGCAGGGCGTAAAGACATCGATCACAACAGAATCTTCTACCGCTGACGCTCCATGCTCGACGCCTCCGCGCACGACGAAAGTGTCGCCGACTCGAAGATCGAATGTTTTCCCCTGACAAGTGACTTTCAAATGTCCACGGACCACGTAGACAACCTGATCCTGCACATGACTGTGAACGCTGCCTGCCCATCCCTCGGTCATTTGATGCTCCGCGAGAAAAAGTTTGTCGTTGAACGCCATGACCCTGCGAATCAGTCCCGGCTCGGGCTCCGACTCTCGTGCGGCCTCACGTTGCACGACTACCAGATCGGGAAACACTCTGGTCTGCAATCCCATTGCAATCCTCCGATTTCGCACACGCGCCGTGGTCTTCTCTGTCAGCCACTGCAACGCCATCTCAATTTTTTCAACTCACCTGGCCAGCCAGCCGCCGTCTACTACCAAAACGTGCCCGTGGACGTAATCGCTGGCGGAGGAACAGAGAAAAACTGCCGCCCCGCCCAAGTCCGACGGATCGCCCCAGCGGCCAGCCGGAATACGCTCGAGAATTTGGCGGTTGCGCTCAAAATCGTTGCGCAGGGGGGCGGTACTATCTGTGGCCATGTAGCCAGGCGCAATAGCATTCACGTTGATGCCCTTCGAGGCCCATTCATTCGCCAATGCCTTGGTGAGTTGCGCTACACCTCCTTTGGCTGCTGCGTAAGCGGGCACCAGGATGCCTCCTTGAAAGGACAACAAGGACGCGATATTGAGAAGTTTTCCTTTTGTTCCCTGTTTCAGCATCTGTTGGCCGGCCAACTGGGAAAGGCGGAAAACAGCAGTTAGATTTACGGCAATCACTTCTTCCCAATATTCTGTGGGAAATTCCGCCGCGGGAGCACGCCGTATCGTGCCGGCGTTGTTGACGAGAATGTCGATCGATCCAAATTCGGCAACGGTTCTCTCGACTAGTCCCGAGCATACTTTTGCCTCTGCAACATCGCCGGCAAAATAAAATGTCTTGCGGCCTAGGGCGCGAATCTCCTGGCAGGAGCTGCCCGGTTCCGGGTCGCGTCCCTGGCAGCCAACATTCGCTCCGGCCTGGGCCAGGGCGACGGCAATTGCCGCGCCGAGCCCCTTGCGCGAGCCGGTCACGAGAGCATTCTTGCCGTCGAGCTGGAAGGCTTCGAGGCTCATCCATTCACCCTTGGGCCAGCTCGGCTGGCGATAGCGTTGGACTAAGGAGGTGAATCCAAGCCAACGCTACTAGGTATGCCGATGCAGCAATTAGAAAGGGAACCCTGTAGCTACCGGACCACTGCAATGCATACCCGACAATCTTCGCGATTAGCATACCCCCCAGTGCCCCTGCCATTCCGCCGATTCCAACGACGGAAGCGACCGCCCGAGATGGGAACAGGTCGGAAGTCAGAGTAAACAGATTCGCGGAAAAACCTTGATGGCCGGCGGCCGCTAAGCCGATCAACAAGACAGCCGGCCATAACCCGGAAACCCGGTAGGCGAACGCGATGGGAACGACACTGACAGCGCAGGCGAGCATGGCGATCTTGCGCCCAGCATTCACGGAAACGCCCCGCTGGATCAGAGACGAAGACAACCAGCCGCCCGCCACACTTCCAATGTCGGCAATGACGTAAATTACCAGAATCGGCACGCCGATTTGCATGAGCCGCAGGCCGTGCTGCCGCTGGAGAAAATCAGGAACCCAAAACAGATAGAACCACCATATCGGATCGATCAGAAATTTTCCGCCAGCGAACGCCCAGGTTTGCCGGTGCGGAAAAAGCCGCGACCACTGGATTCGCCCAACTCCTTGTGCTGGATCGCTTTGGATATAGGCGAGCTCTGCTTTCGAGCATCGCGGGTGCTCTTCCGGCTTACGGTAAAACAGGAGCCACAGAATCATCCAGGCAAATCCGAGCGCGCCAGTTATCACGAAGGCCCAGCGCCAACCGAGATGGTTAGCGATCCAGGGGACGAACAGAGGCGTAAGTATGGCACCCACATTTGTGCCCGCGTTGAAGACTCCTGTGGCGAGCGCCCTCTCCTTCCTGGGAAACCACTCGGCAACCGTCTTGATGCTTGCCGGGAATACACCGGCTTCCCCAAATCCCAGCGCTGACCGGGCGATCGCGAAGCTCAAGAACGAACTGCCGAGGGCATGCCCCATCGACGCGAGACTCCAGAAGACCATCGCGAGGGCGTACCCCCAACGTGTGCCGAGGCGATCGATGAGCCTGCCTACGGCGACCATTCCTACAGCGTATGCCGCCTGAAACGCGAAAACCAGATTGCTGTAGTCGATTTCATTCCAGCCGAGATCGTGCTGCAAGGGCGTCTTCAACACGCCCAGTACCTGGCGATCCATGTAGTTTTTCGTTACGCCGAGAAACAGAAGGGCGCATATCACCCAGCGAAAGCGCCCAACCACGGAAAATATGCGGTCCTGTGCTGCGGTTGCTCCCCCGTAAACTTTGGCGCCTTCTGCCTCTCTGGCCCCGATAGTCAGGTTTCGGTCGTCCATGGGCTCCGTTGCACTGCTGGTCTACTATTTGCGTCCCGACTCCAAGCCAGAACCACCTCGCTCAAATCCTGATTGAACGTTAACCACACCGAAGCGCCGGTCTGTAACTTCGCGATGTGCGGCCATGGCCCACAGGAAAGCAATGCGATGTCCGGGCACAGATACGTTGGGATGATAACCGCTGGACATCAGCACGGCATCACCGTCGCGCACCACCGTGACCAGTTCCGGATACTCTGTGTTGTTGTAGACCAACTGAATGCCGTAGGCCGGCTCCGGCATATCGAAGTAGACGTACATCTCTTCGAGCATTTCCGCGTGCTCATGCGGCGGCCAGCTGGTCCAGTTTCCTGGATCGGAATGCGTGAATCCTGCAACCAAGCGGCCGGCTTCCACATTCTTCGCGATTAGCATATTTAATTCGCGCGACGAGCCTGGCCCTCCGGCGCTGAATTTCAGACCTGGATCCTGAACGGTCTCCGAATAGCGCACAACTTGCACAGGATACTTGCCTTCAACATCAGAGGAGAACTCGGCGATATCGGTTTCGTTTCTGGTGGATACCTCGATCGTTGCATCGCGTGGAATATAGATGGCGTCGTACCGGTCGAGGCCGAATTCACGCTCGCCGGTCTTCACCGCCGCACGTCCCGATAAGCAGATCAGAGCGGTTTCCCGGTCTCCTGTTGGGAAAGAAACCGACGGCTTCGAAGAGTTCAGGATGATACGGCCATAGGCGAGATGCCGCATGGTGCTGTTCTGTGGCGTCACCGATAGATGACGGCCAGCTTGCGCGTTCGTCTTTCGAAAAATCATTCTTTCGAGTGCGGCTGGTGTCAGCGTACTCATAAACTACCCCTTTGAAAATTCCTACTGGCGGCTACTTCTCGCAGCCGCTCCATTTGGCGTTAGGTGCACGACCGGCGCCCGCGGCGGACCCGTAGCCTTGGTTGATCTCCCCCGCTCCTGAGCGCTCCTCGTTCCTTACATGAGCTAAATGCACCCGGAGGCACCCTTCTGGGCCTCCTCGGTTAGAAATTGAACTTCAAACCGAACTGTACGTTGCGCGGGTTTACGGCGCCACCCACTGCTCCAAAGTTGCCGGAGCCAGCAGTCAGGGTCGCGCTGCCTAGGCCGCCCAACACGAAGTTTGCACGATTGAAGATGTTGAATACGTCCGCCTGGAACATCAGGTTCATGCCCTCTCTTGGCAATTTGAGAACTTTGCGCAACGAAAGGTCGGTAGCAAAAAACCCGGGACCGAGTATGCTTCCTACTCCACTTGTGCCCGGACTCGTGGGAGACGGGTTGGCAAAGGCGGCGGGATTGAACCACTTGGAAGCGCCGCGGCTTGGCACGGTGATGGACTGGCCGGGGACCAGATCCGCACGCCGGCCATTCACGTTGGTCCCCTTCCCAAGCGCCGCATTGGCCAGGACCGTGATGGGTTGTCCCGATTGCGCCCTAGTAATGCCACTGAGTTCCCAGCCACCGATTGCGGCACCCAGGAATCCACCGCGATTTCGGAAGAGCGGAGAGGCATATACATACGTCACGGCAAGAATATCTCTGCGGTCAAAGTCTGCGACGCCGTGACTATAGTGACGCTCCACTGGATTGTCGCTGTGGGCACCAAGCACGCTGGCATCCGTGAGCACTTTGGAAAATGTGTAACTTAACGAGCCCATGAAGTCGCCCTTGCGCTTCGTGGCGTACACCTGAAGCGCGTTGTAGTTAGAGGTGGAATCGCTTAGAAACATCAGAATGCGGTTGTAGCCCTGATAAGGGCGCAGTTGGTTGGTCGTCAATTGCTGGCTGGTAGGAAGCGCGGCATTGGCTTGGAGTACCGCAAAGCTCGGCTGGTTGATGTCGGGTTGGCGTAATAAGTGCCACCCGCCGTTCCCCACATATGACACTTCAAAAAGAATGCCGAGGGGCAGTTCTCGCTGCACACCCAGGCTGTAATTCGTAGTGCGGGCAACTTTCAGATGCGGATCGATGGAGTTAATGTCAGGCACCAGGCCGGTGGCTGGCGCCGACCCGCCCGATGGGTTTGACAGGTTGCCATTTTGGAAAGACGCCACCTGAGGGAAGGGCGGGGTATTGAGTAGAGGGAAAATGATATTGCCCTGGGGTTTATCGTAAAAAATACCGATTCCGCCGCGCACGGCGGTGCGATCGTCGTGGAACGGCGAGAAAGAGAAGCCAAACCGCGGAGCAAACAGGTTTTCCGTATCGTAGAAGCCGCGCGGCGCGCCGGCAGGCACAGCTAGGACTTGCGGACTGTTCCCGTTGGGCACGCGGCCTAACTGATCGGAAGGAACGCCGTTTCCCGCGCGCACCAGTCCATTGAAGCGATTGCCACCCATCGTAGTGTCGATGGTGTTCTTGCTCGTGACGGTGACGGCCTGGGCGGGATCATAAAGGCCTGGGTTGAAGCTGGTAACGTTGTTTCCCTGGGTGTAGGTCGGTCCCGGACGCTGATAGCGCACCCCGAACTCGAGACTCAGGCGGCGCGCAACCTTCCAGGTATCGGCCACGTATGCTTCGATGTCCGTGAACCGGAAATGAGCGCTGGGGTCCGAGGACGTTTCGGTATACTGCTGATAGTTCCCCAGCAAAGCGTCGGCAAAAGGGTCGCCCGCCGTATTCGTATTGCTGCTATTGAATAGAACCGTGCCATTGTAGGAGGCGCCGTTTAGGCCCGGGCGTCCATTCTGGTCCTTGCGGTTGCGCGCTACGAACACGCCCGTCTTAAAAGTGTGGGATCCTTTCTGCCAGGTTAGATCGTCCGACGGCGCGATGTCTGTGGTTGGCGACACCAGTGAGAAGGCAGGACCTTCGAACGGTGCGAGTCCCGGAACTCCGGTGATCGGGGAAACGGTAACGTCGGGTATTCCACCCGGAAATAACCCGCCGCCGAACACCGTTGGAAAAGCGAAGCCATATGTGGCTCGTTTCCATAGCTCGCCGACCGGAGGAATGTGCTGGCTATTCCAAGAGGCATTCACCTTAGCCGTATTGATCAGCTGCGGCGTAATCAGCCACACCTCTCCCACCTGATAGCTATAGCCAGGACGCAGGCGGTTGGTCGGAGTGGTTGGTAGTACGCCGCCTTGGGAGAAGGTTCCAAAGGGATCGATCAGATTGTAGTTATCGTGAATATACCGCCCATAAAGACTGTGCTTTCCGTTGATGGTGTAATCGATGCGGATGAGGTCTTCGCGCCAATCGAACGGGTTGGTTGGCTGAAAAGTTCCATTGCTCGCGGTCGCTGCCGAGTTGTCGGTCACACTGCTGGCGGCTTGCCTCATGGCGGAGTAGACCCCACCGATCGCTTTGCCATCCGTGGTGATCAACGAGGATATATCGTTGTTGGCGATCGGGACGGTTGGCTGGCCGGGCAGGTGAAGCTGGATTGGCGCAGGCAGCGCGAGTAACGCGCTAAAATCGCCGTTGATCTCCGCGCTTGTCGGAAGGGTTCTTACTGCCGCGTTGGCCGACCTGCGAATCCTCTTCCACTCCTGGCCGGCGAAGAAAAACAGCTTGCCGCGCCTGAGGGGCCCGCCAAGATCCCAACCAAAATCGTTGAAACGCAGGGGCCCTTTCACAGCGCCAGGAGTGGGGTCACGCGCATCCAGTACATCATTGCGAATGAACTCAAACAAAGAACCATGGAACCTGTCACCACCACTGCGAGTCACGACGTTGATGGAGGCGCCGGAATTGCGCCCGTACTCCGCAGAAAAGTTCGACGACTTGACGGCGACCTCACGAATGAAGTCGATGCCCACGTTGTTGACTTGGCTGCTGTTCGATCCTGAGTCAAGATTGAAGCCGCCATCCACGCTGAGAGAGTTCGAGTCATTGCGATTGCCGTTGACAGACTGATTATTGGTGGCCAGGCTGGTGGTCAAGTTCAGTTCGTCATCTGTCTGGATCGCGACGCCCGGAATAAGAGAAAGCAACTGCATGTAATTTCGTCCGTTTAGGGCAACATCCTTGACTTGATTCGAGTCGATGATGCGCGCAAGTTCGCCGGAGGTGGTATTGACGCTTTCACCCACTGCCACGACCTCGACCTTTTGGAAGACTTCTCCGACGGGCAGAGTTAACGCTACTGTCAGACGAGCGCCTGCAACCAAATCATTTCCGGTGCTCTTGACTAACTTGAAGCCGGCTTGTTCCGCGCTCACGCTGTAGAGGCCCACAGGCAGATCGCTGGCGACATAGTACCCGTTGGCATCGGTCGTCGTGGACCTTGTGAGTTCGGTATCCTCGTTAGCGATTGAGATCTTCGCGCCAGCGACCGCGGCGCCCTGCGAATCTGTGACCGTGCCAGAGATTCGCCCAAAAATACCTTGCGCCGCGAGCCCTTCGACAAACACGGTCAACGACAGAGCCATAACCCCGACCGCTAGTATCGCTGACCGTGACAAGTGAAACTGGTCTCCTCGCTGAGCACCTTGATCCAAACGTTTGGTCTTCATGGACGAAACTCCCTTCGCTTGAGATTGAAGCTTTATTAGTCGGGCTCCCGTTGGGGGAACCCTTCTGCTATTACTCCCGGCACGATCTGCTGCTCCCGAGGCGCCGTGTACCACATTATGAGATGACGTCTCATTCACGTTGGGGACCGGCAAAAAGCCCGGCTTTGGCCGGGCTTGCTGTCCGTGTCCTGCTAACCGACCCTAGTGCCTGCTAATTCCAACGGGGCAGCTGGGTATCCGAATTCAACGGAAAGGTCGTTGGCAGCCCGCATGACCACGTGCCCGATTTCCGGTATCCGCCCTTTCGTGATCCTAAACGCCGGCCCCGAGACGCTGATGGCTGCAAATAACTTTCCAGAATGACCGCGCACGGCTGCGCTGATGCAGCGAAGACCCTGTTCCTTCTCCTCGTTGTCAATCGCGTAGCCCCGAGACCGGACCGCTTTTAGCTCCGCCTTTAACGCCGCCGCAGTCGTGATCGTATTTGCGGTGATCGCCTTCAGTCCCCAGCGGCGGACGATATCACTCACCTCAGCGTCCGGGAGCTCCGCCAGCATGGCCTTACCGACTGCCGTGCAATAGGCTGGCGCGCGGCTCCCTACGGTGCACGCGGTGCGTATGCTCTGCTGCGACTCCACCTTGTCAAGATAAAAGACCTGACCGTCGTCGAGAATGCAGAAGAATACCGTCTCTGCCAGTTCACGTTGCAGGCGATCAAGATGGGGCCGTGCGTGCCGCCGAGGGTCGAGCGCCGCAATGGCCTTGGATCCAAACTCGAAGAGCTTAAGTCCTAAGCGATATCGGCCCGTTTCTGGATTCTTGTCCACAAGGCGATGTTGCTCCAGCACCATCATGAGGCGATGTACCGTGCTCTTGTGCAGACCTAGCGCGATGCACAACTCCGCGAGGCTGCACTCGCTGGAACGATTGGCCAACACGTCCAAGGCCGCTAAAGCGCGGTCGACAACCTGCACGCGGTAAGGGGAACGGCTTGTCTCAACCTGTGGCACGCGTGCCATATTATGAAGTGAGCCACAAGTTGTCAAGAAAAAATCGCCCTTGAGCACAGGGGCCGTGGGCGCGAGGGAAGCAGCAGCTCTTGAACGTCGCCCAGTTGCCGTTCATCTACAAGTGGGTCGCAGCCATGCCGGAAGTGCATTGGGGCATCGGCGCGACGGTGGGCAGCGTGATTCGACCCGTGGCGCGATCATTCCGGCGGCGGTCGGTGTGGACATTGGCTGCGGCATGATGGCAGTGCAGACTTCCTTGCATGCCGACCACTTTGCCGGACAATCTGCACGGCAGGTCGACGTGGTGCACACGTTGCGGCAGGTGGTCTGCGTGAAGGGCTAAACAGGAGAGGGCTTCAAGGCCCTCTCTTCAGATCCGGGTGTAGGGTAGCGGCCACCCACATATCTTGGGCACATGTCCACGCAGGTTCAACTCCTGCCACCCGAACCAATTTCGTTCTGAGTTTTGAGGCGCGGTTGTAACGTAGGACGATACGAGAAGCTCATAACCTCCAAACCCAGGTGCAAATCCTGCCCGCGCAACCAACCTGTTGGATAACTAATGGGATGGTCCGCCGCCTTTGCAGCGCTGGGGTATAAGAGGCATACGGAGGAGGCATCCCATGGAACTACACACGATTGGCATTGATCTCGGCAAGACAGTTTTTCATCTGGTTGGACTCAACCTGCGCGGCGAGGTTGTGGTGCGCAAGAAGTGTTCGCGCAAGCAACTGCTGCACTTCACGGCGAATCTGCAGGTCCACTTAATTGGCATGGAAGCCTGCGGAGGATCACATTTTTTAGGCCGTGCCCTGCGCGAGCAGGGTCATGAGGTGCGACTGATACCGGCGCAGTATGTGAAGCCGTACATAAAAACCAACAAAAGCGATTTCATCGATGCGGAAGCAATCGCGGAGGCGGTGGCACGGCCGACGATGCGCTTCGTGCCGATCAAGACCGATGACCAACTGGATCTGCAGTCCCTGCATCGGGTGCGGGAGCGTTGGGTGATGCGTCGCACGGCGGTCATCAACCAGATCCGGGGATTGTTGCTGGAACGTGGCATCACTCTCCGGAAGGGACGGTGTCATCTGGATGCAGCGCTGCCAGGGATTCTGGAAGATGCCGCCATGAAGTTGTCGGGCGCAGTACGCTTGCTGTTGGCGCAACTGAAGGTGGAACTGGACCAGATGGTCATACGCCTCGAAGCGGCGGATACGCTGATTAAGCAGATTGCGGAGGAGAGCGAAGTCTGTCGACGCCTAGAAGCGATCCCCGGCATTGGACCCCTTACCGCAACTGCACTCATCGCGGCGGTCGGTAACGGCACGGCCTTTCGTAAGGGGCGGGAGTTTGCAGCCTGGGTTGGGCTGGTGCCGCGTGAACACTCCACCGGAGGCAAACAGAAACTACTCGGCATCAGCAAACGCGGGAACGGCTATCTGCGAAGATTGTTCGTGCAGGGCGCACGCGCGGTTCTGCAATTTCGAGAGAAGCAGTCTTCCGGTCTGAGTGCGTGGCTGGCACAGCTTGCAGCGCGCGCCCATCACAACGTGGTCGGCGTGGCGCTGGCGAATAAGTTGGCGCGCATGGCCTGGGCCGTGCTCGCCAAAGGTGAAGTCTATCGGCCTCCCGTACTGGCCAGTGGCCTGGCCTGCAGATGACGCTTGGCTAACGCCAAGCTTGGAAATCGCCTACGCGATTCCCACATCTGCAGACCAGCGGCTGCTGCGCAGTCTATGTTTCCTGTCAGGTCTGCTGGCAAACCATGAGATGGCACAACGGTCCAACCGGCGCTCTCCAAACCCGTAACCGGAAGAAGCCTTCCCCAAGGCTGACTAACTAAATGGGAAAAGGGCGCAGCGCATTCCATCCTGGCCAGGAGTGATGAACTCCAACAAAGGCCGTATACATTTGCGCAGACTAACTGTCACCCTCATTTTTCGCTTGCGACGGAGCGGCGGACCATACATTCCGGTTTGCCCACTTGCTCGGGAATAATCCCGAGAAGTCCTCCTGTCGGTCGCGAGGGAGGTCACTTCAACGTTGTAGCCGGAAGGGGGCGACATTGGCCGTGCACCAACCATTGGCGCGTTCGCAGCACGGGATTGCACAGACCCGCTCACGGCCCCAATCTGGCCTGTTTCTCAAGGAAGCTTTTGGCGGAGTGCAACTCCGGTCGCTCTGACTCTGC
>Ga0137409_10000427_pt1 | contig 45634 bp, 67 predicted proteins | sample CZODoug1_16funga_FD_122059 | JGI IMG/M metagenome (GOLD analysis project Ga0137409, IMG submission 122059) | Vadose zone soil fungal communities from Angelo Coast Range Reserve, California, USA - CZODoug1_16fungal (Hybrid Assembly) | ecosystem: Environmental > Terrestrial > Soil > Vadose zone...
CATATATTTATCTTCATGGCACATGATCCGTAACTGTCCAACAAGAATGGTAACGTATTTCAGCTAGACGCTTAGGCCATAAGAAATCTTGTTCTTTAACCCACGCATCAGCAATTTCTTCAGAAGAGACAACACCTTTAATTTCACCGGGACTGTCCCAATGTTGATTTTCTACTAATACCCATACATCAGTCATTGTATTTGATCCGCTATGTATATGGACAGGGCAATCAATCCTGCCATGAAGCCTGTGATAAATCCTGTACTATACCACGCTAAACCAAACCAGAAGGGATGTTTCATCATAGTCCTTTTATCCATTCAGGAGGGATATCTCCAAAGGCGTACCTGAAGCCGTTCTTAACTGCCCATTTACTATTCATTTTGTTGGGGGCATAAAACAAGAGCCTAAGATCTATCTCTGGATGTTGTTTCTTTACTGCAATAAGCTTAGCTTTATCTTCTCTACGTAGATGACCTTTAGTCTCTACATAAACCTTACCTAACGGAGTCTCCAGGATAAAGTCTGGCAAGTAAAAGCGAGCGAGGATATATGGTACTCTAATGCTTTCGTAATCAAACTTGATCTTCGCCCGCTTTAATTGGCTGTATATCTTGGTCTCGAATTTGTTTCTTAATTTCTTCAATCGTAGGGGACTTCTACAATCAGAGAGGCTATCTTCTTCTCTAAGATTTCTATTCTTTTCTCTAGTTGTTTTACTTTGCCTAAGGCAATCATTCCTAAATTAGCTGGCATCTTCTGTTTCTTTTACAGCGTAATAAGCTTTCCAGAATTCTTTAAGAGTATCTTGGTTCTGGCTCATACAAGCATTATCTGCAGCTTCTCTGAGCCTAGCTAACGCTATCTTATTGAGTTTAATATCCATTAATTATACACCACTTTACCAAATCTGTCCACTTCTAATACATCTGGCTTACGGACTACCTTGGTGAGGTAGACGGGTCCTGCTGCATATATGAAGGTTCTAAGCTCTGGTTTGCAGAGATACTTAAATGGATTGTAGCTTGCTTTAATATCAAGCTTAAGGTTTCCTGATTGCCCGTCGCTAACCACTCCACAAGTGCAAGGTGGAGGAGTGTCTTCTCCGACAATCCTAATGGACTCTTTAACTCTAGCTCGTATGTGATCTTCTCTAATCCTATGTTCATACAAACACATATGTCCTAATGTTTTGTCTATTGCTAACAGGTATCCCTTGTCCTTTACGGTAACCAGAGGATCACTAAGGGAACCGACAAGATAACCATCCAACTGTTCCAGATACCCAAAACTGTCAGAATGTTTAATAGACCCGTCCCGAAACTTCTTAAAGCCAATGGAAGAAGTAGACTTGACGTCAACCACACAACCATCGATGACACAATCACGGTGCCCAAGTATTCCATCAACAGAGACTTCATCCTGCTCTCCCGTGACTGTGTGTCCGGCAGCTCTTGCTAGCGTGATGGCCAAGGCTTCAAGGATGTGCCCGTAGCTATACTTAATTTCAGCCCACGGAGGTAGGCGCTCAGCCTCGTCTGGCGAGTGAATACTGTGCCAGAGTTGACACGGGCATTTCGGTCCCATTTGAGAAAGGCGGAGCGTTGCTGTCTGCGCTCTCCCGAAGTGAGCAGATAAGCGTCTGGCCACATCCTGTGAGAAGGCGGCGGATAATTCATCATTGAACCACCCATCCTTTTGAGTGACGAGTTTCTGTATGTCAGGTATTAAAGTGTGGATATTCAAAACGTATTAGTGTCCTTGAAATGCTTTCACAATAAACAGAATGGTTAATGCGTTGGCTAAAATAATAAATGGTGAAACAGCAAAACATACGGCTACCTGCTGCAAGTAAGTCATCGCAGACTTCTTGTCGTCAGGTTTCTTTTCATCAGGCTTCTTCTTGCCATCTTCAAGTTCCTTCATAATCTTCTGGAACTTCAAGAACTTCTTCATCTCGGATTTGCTCTTAGGAGCAGGCATGAAGACTACACGTTCAGTAGGGCCAGCCGCCGGAGGATAACCATACATCGGCGGAGGTGCATATGTACTCCATCTGGGATCATAATTCATTGCTTCTCTCCCTTTCAGGGGGCAATATTGTTTAACCGAGCTCTTGCGAGGTTGTAAACTAAATGTATTGAGACTGTGGGGAGAGTGGCATAACAGCACCTGTATTAATGCTTGGCGCTCACTCTCCTCCACCGATGCCCTGTAGTCGCTTAGGGCGGCCGTTTGGGGGCCACGCGGATAATGTCGATCATCTGTCGTCTTCCTCCGCTGTTGGGCAGAAGCAGAACATGATCGTACCTCCATGTTGAGACCAGCCTAGGCAAGATTTACCGCCAATATTAAGGTGGGCGAACTAGGCGTTACGGTCGTGTGGCTTTGGACGGATACCTGCTTACGACTGATACATGGTTCGGTGGGGACAGAGGTTGTCTTAGGCTGAGAAGTGAGACTCAGCTTCGTCGGTCTCTTATCCTTGCCCACCATTCCTCAACACCTAAGCTTGGATCAGAGGACGATGGTCGTTCGATATAGTCAGTGTCTTCGTACCTTGGCTGTAGAAGATCCCCCAGTTTATTAAGCATCCCGCAGACTAAACATTGGGACGGGGGTAGGCCGGTATTTCTAGCCCTACATACATCTTTCAGCTTCATACGGCTAATGAGACCGCTGCTTTCCTACTAGATGCAGTTCTGTCTTACCTTCAGAGGGAGTTAACAGAACTGAAGAGGGACTTTATTCCTGTGTGTTTACCACCCCCATCAAATTAAATCAAGGGGATCTTTTTTCACCATCTGCGTGTGCTTGCAGAGAGGGACTCGAACCCTCAAGGTTCCCTTTAGGAGAACCACAGGACAGTTTTTCTCATGTCTTGCACTACCGTGGAGAGCCATAGAGCTCTACGTCAAAGTCAGTGCCTTACACCTCGGTCACGTCATCTTACTGTACCCTTACAGCAATGAGATCTAGAGGTAGGGGAGTGACGATACCCACTCATTCACCATGTTGCACATGGCTGCGTTCGTTCACAGACCTGTCACCACTCAGTAAAGCATGTCCGGAGATCTTTGCCTGTTGCTCCCCGTTGGGGCTAGGGATTTCCACCATGTCTCGATCATCCAGCTGGGACTCTACCTTAGACCAGCCGTTACCAAAACCTGGGTGGTTACGATCCACATATGCTGGCCAAGACATCTGCGTTTCCGCTTCACCGCTACCAGTTCACTGCGTCAGTATTTTCATTCCTTCCGGAAGAGGGTACTTTAGCCTTGCAGTCTGTCCATCTACGTCATGTGCAGGAGCTCTGCGATGTTTACCCCACTGGGTCATCTTGACACAAGGTAGATCGAGAAGAGCAAGCTTAGGAGACGCCCTGCCACCTCTATTTATCACCACAGAGATCTTTTGGAAACCCCACAGTCCCGGTCTTCTGCTTATGACTGCAGAAGCACATGCTGTTGAAAGGAGGTTGGCTAGACCTTTAGCCGGGGGATGGAATATTCCTCTTTACTACCAGAGGGCCACCTTGTCGCCCGTTCCTTCTCCCGCTTATCTGGCGGGTGCTGTTTACTGTCGACGCCTCAAGCGGAGGCATCACCACAGCATGACCTAAAGCCGAATCAGCCCTAGTCCTAGTTGATACTCCCGTAGATTATACGGGATGACCGCAGACAACTTTCATAACACCTTTGCACTCCCACCGCTCAGTTCCCTCCTGACTAGCACTGAGACTATCCGGGATCGCACCGGAATGTAGCGGCTTGTATAGGGCTTGCTTGACTGATCTCGTTGTCACCGTAGGTGTTGTCGGTTAGGTCCTAGCCCACAGAGACGTAGTGCTCTGCTGTGACATCTATTTGATACTCCGCGTATGGGGCAACCGCGGATCTCCCCGCTTACCTAGGGGCTACTGGGCTTGACACCGCAGGGGTCTCGCGCGCAACTTTGGACATTGTGCACGCACGGGTGGGTTCGCTACGTCCTTCTACGCGCTCTAAATAGAGGCGCAGGCAACCAGGGTTCTGTCGTCAGAACCAGCGATTTTCTACTACCCCGTGGCTTCATAAGAAGCTAAGGAAGTATTTCGAAAGGTCCCCAAGCTTTCTTAAGCTGGCGTTGGTAAGCTCTAATCCAAATTCTTCTTGCAGTCTGCTCCAGACCTTCCCAAGGATGGTTCTGTCTAGCCGCTTCGTATATCATCCTTGCATGGATGACTAAGGCCATGTCCGGAGGATTATCAGCCGGACGTAAACCTTTCGCACACACCATGTTCAATGTATGCATCTCAGACAACGTCAACGGCTGTTCGTTCGACCACACGGTAGCCTCCTCAGATGGCACTGCGCCAACGGTTGAAGTATTTGTAAGGAGCCTTCACCTCAACGGGAGGCAAGCCTTTCGTGCGCGCTATGCGCATCAGTTTCTTGATGTTCATGTTTCCCCAAACTTCTTTGGTGTATCTTCTTCATCCAGATCAGTCCAGACATCAAGGCTTCCTTCAGGAAAGGTACCGTGATGGACTGCACCACCAAGCATCTCGTAGGTGTCTGCAGAGAACCAATTACAACGGTAGTTGGTTCCTTCGATGGCAACGACGGTCATACAAGGACCGCCAGACTTCAGGTTCACAAGATCGCCTACTTCCAGAGCCATTAGAGTTCTCCCAGTTTACGAAGATTGCGCATGATTGCGCGATGATGACGCTTACGCTTGCAACGTGTCTGCTTGCTCATTCTGTGCTCCTTTCAATGAACTAACAAAAGAGTGGCTGTCGCAGAAGGCCCGATGGTCATTCCTTCTCACAGTCACTACATCCACAACGGCTTTCAACCTAGTAAGGGGATGCAGCTTTAGTCTTTAGCTAGCCGGCGTCAGATCCAGCTCAGGGATCGGGTGCACGACAGTACCAGTCAGTGCGAACACGCCATAGACGTCTCCCACGTACTTGGTCGCCTGCTTCCGAGCCTTCTCAATCGCCTCGGCTTCACTGGTGTGGCCAGTGTTCTGATGGCTGGAAATACGCACCTTGCCATCTTCCTCGGTGACCAACTCAGTCACAACAAACATCTTCTGCATTGTTCTTCTCCTTGTTGGGTTCAAAAGAACCTAATCAATAAGCTTCTTGTGGAGCAACGTTCACTAAACCTCTAGTCTGTTTAAGCTCTTCTTCTGTACCATGTTTTATAGCACTGTACGGAACAAGATTATCCACACGCACAGAACTTAAACGAAGTGCCCAGGCTTTCTTACCACCCGAACTAGGAACAGTATATGGATAGAGTTCACAGGAAACTGTTACATCCGATCCATGTCCTATAAATCCTTCAAAGATAGTATTATCTTTGTTTAATACAATAGGAGCAGGGAAGAAACGATCTACGCCTTTATAGGTCTTTCTCTGATATCTGCCGAAGGTTGCATAGTAGCCATCGTCATCTTTCTGCAGACGAGTGAGAATTCCTTTAACAGCTTGCAGTTCCCTAAAAGCTTCTAATGAAGGTTCGTTGAAGTAAAGTTTAATAGACCACTTATTGTATTTATCAACGTTGGTCAATGAGTTCCAATGTGCTTTGCCTTGGAAGGCAACCTCTTTATTCGCCATCGTGAATTGTCCCATGGGACTCGATAGCGAAGTCAGTAGGCTGATCCTCAACAGGCACATCTTTTAGATAAGTCTCTTCCACATAAGCTTCAAACTCAGGTGAAGGATCCTTCTCATTCGCTACAAATAGGTTAGTGGTATTATACATCTTATCTCGATAAGAGTATTCAATTCCAATGTGTGTCATCTCTTCTCCTTAAATATAATAGCAATAGTTATGTCGCCAGCGGTCAACAGAGATATCTGCATCTTTCTGATAACCAGTTTCAATCTTCTTCAAGGCAACAATCTGTTCATTGGCTTCCCGAACAAAGTTCAGGTTCATCCTACGATGTCCAACAAAGAACTCGTGAACAGTTACCCCAACAATGCCAAAGGCAACTGAGAAGGTAATCGCACCAATTCCATAACCAATGAAGTCTGCAGTGTACTGACTAAACATTCTTTTTTCCTTTAATGTGTATAAGCCCAGTTAGTCGCGATAGTATAGTCTTTAATGTCATCATTGTAAAAGCTTCCTGCCAATGGGCATTTGAGTTTCAACTCTTCACCTACCATTCTAAGTGACTTGGCTTGTGTTTTTGCAATCATCAAAGCCACATCCATATTGTTCTTACACTCGGTTTGCCATTCATCATGAACGAAATTAACAAACTTCCAGTCATCTCCAATAATATCTGGAAACTTATTAAACTGATTGTGCCACAGTAAAGTGGCCTTCTTCATTATCACAGCCTCTCCATTCTGTAGATACCCAGACATACAGAGATGTCTCCGTTCAGAGACTGTCTCGCCGGGAATACGAACGGTGCGTCCGTCAAGGCCCACGAACCATCCCCTCTTAGCGTCAGAGGGAATTGTACTTTCTTTAAGATCGGTGAAGCCTTGGTATCTATCCATGAGGCGTGCAAGTGCGCTCCTAGCCTCGTCCTCGGAACATCCCAGGATTTCACCCAGTTTGCCAAGTCCTGCTCCCAGAAGTAGAGCGTAGATAAAACGCTTTGCCGCTTGTCGACTCTTGCAGACAGGACCAAGAATTCGTGCGTTGAGTGAATGTGGGTCACTTTTGTCTTCCTTCTTCCCGTCTACCAGAGCTTTGGTGAACTCATGATCATCAATGTAGTGAGCAAAGATACGTAACTGAATGCCTTCTGCATCTACTCCAACAAGGAGACGGTTCTTTGGAGCACACCATAAAGAACGCATCTCCTTGCCGAGTAGTTTCTTCTTGCCGAAGGTATCTAACTCATTGGGGATGTTGGCTGTGTTTGGCCGTTGGTGAGCCATACGGTGAGTCCACGCACCAATTCCGAGAAACTTACCGTGGATACGATCCTGGTCAACCAAACTCAGCCATTCAGTGAGGGTGCGCCTCCTGCTTTCAAAGAGGATACGCTGTGCCAGGGTTCTGGCGGGGGCGGGGGCATCTTTAGGCAATGTATTTAAATTATTCTCGTTGACCTTCCAGCCAACCTTCCTCATCCTTAATAAACCATCATAGCATGCCGCACGGTCTATGTCAAACGAGCTATCTCGGTTTCTACTCCAGTCTAGCCTCGCAAGCTCTCGCTCTGCATCTAGGTGGGTCTTCGTTTTGTCTATAGGCTTCCACTGAGCTTCGTTTAAGACTTCGATAATCTGCTTATGGCTGGAAAGATTAAACTCTACTTGCTTCGTGAGTTTATATACTTTGTCAGCCTCGTATAGATGGATGTTTTCATGTAAGGACCTAGGTACACTCGTCCGGGATATAGTTCCGTGTTTAGTAAGCTTTGGAGTGAACTCTCGGATGGTGACAGTTTTCGGTGGGAATTCTTTAAGTATTGCTTCATCTAATATCGCTAGCTCTTCGGCTACTTTCTCTAAGAGATTAGAAGCTTTAGCAGTATTAAAAGCAAAGCCATTATCGTGCAGGCTATTAACCACGAGCTGGAATTGATGTTCCAGTTTAATAGCTTCAAGATGAGTTGGGTTAGTAATAAAGCTATAGTGCCTGCGATATACCCGCTCACAAATATCAACATCTCTGACACAGTAGTCCTCCATCTCTTGTGAGTATTGTTTGAAGTCGTTGAACTTAATCTTAGGTTCTCCGAACTCCAAACCATACTGCTCTATCGAATGACCTCCAGTACGCGAGTAGTCCACAAGTCTTGAAACGATAAGGGTATCGATGGAACAGTCAGCGACAGTAGGAAGATCAAGACCAATAAGACGGTTGAGTATAGGATAATCATATTCAAGCCAGTTGTGACCGATCCAGAGCGTGACGTTCTTGGATAGTTTAAGAAATCGGTCAGTATCCGCTTCGTTCTCCGTTGGGCGGAAGACATGCATCTCTCCTGTGTCTAAGTCCTTGCAGACTATACACCAGATCTTAGATGGCTTAACCAAGCTATTGGTCTCAATATCAATTACTAATCTCAATTAACTGGCTCATTAAGCTCATGATATTTACTATCCTGTCCTAGAACAAAGACAACATCTGTCTTCTCTTTCACAGGTAAACCTACCTCTTCAAAGAAGATTGTATACAACTGGGTATCAATATTAAAATCTTTGTCTAGGTATCTAAAGATTGTATTAGGAGCAGGGAAGGTATTCCCCCATCCACGCTCTAGGTTAAACTTATATATTCTATTCATGCTATCCTACCAAAGTTCTCATCTAAAATATGCACTTGCTCAGAACCATCGTACTCTTCGATGTAATACCTTGTTCCTTTTGGAACCCAAGCAATACTTACACCGTCATACTCTAAACCACCGGTATAAGCAGTTGGATACTTCTTCTTTGCTAAAGAAATTAACTCTTCCTTAGTGACAACCTTGTCTATTGCTTCTGCAATATCTTTGTCTGTAGGGTCTACTTCATCAGACCAAGTAGACCAGCCAGCTCCATATCCTGGAGAATAGACAACGGCAACTTTACCATCTCTTTCTAACTTATCCTGCATCTTTCACAAACTCTACTTCTTCTAATTTACTAGTGTTTAAATTAATGCTGTAGATGCTGTCTTCAGTAGCAATCCACAAAGTACTATCGTTGATCTTATACATGAGCATAGGCTTCACATGCTTAGTACGATCAATAGTTTCTTTCCATTTCATAAGAAATACCTTTGGTTTAAAACCCGGCCGCTGGCCGGAAGAGAGAACAAGAACTTAGGCTATTAGCTTGACCAAGAGGTCTACGCTGCTTCTTCTAATAGCACTACTTCTTGCTTCTTGTCAAGAATATCTTTTAACATTTCTTTCTTAAGCTTCTTATGTTTATCTATTGCTATATCAAACCTAGGGTTCTCTTTCGCTCGCATAAACTTGACCCCTCTATCCAGTTTAGACATGAGCGCCATCTCTTCCCTAGAGACAGGAATAACAGTAACCATTAGAATTCTCCTCTATAGAGATCTTTTATTATTAACTTATGTAAGAAAGATATATAAACAATAACTAATATATTATATACAGAAGAGGTGGGTAAGAAGTATGTAATCCTATATATATTATATAAAGATATTAGAAGAGGTAAAGAATACTTATATAAATACTATAGTATTCTATCGTATACTATAGTATCTATTACGTAAGAAGATACTTACGTATATATACGTATGTATTACTATAGTATCTCTATCCTTACGTTCTCTCTACTATATAACATACTAGATACATACATATTTATACTAGAACTACCCGGTATGTCAAGCATTAATAATACATTCCCACCCTTAGTTTTATTAATAATCATCACTTTAATCAATTCAGGACTATTAATCAAATGTTTCTTCGTACAAAGGAATATATCCCCTGGCTTCATCTTAGACAGCCAGTCATCCTCTCCCGGAGGTAAAGACCCCGCAGCTTTAGCTTTTATCACCTCTTCGAGATTAATAATCTCCGCCTCTTCGTGGTACTCTTTCATTAGTTTTCCAATCCAATCTCGCTGTTTGCCCACGGCTTATTCTCCTTAGCAAACTGCTTCCAATTACATCTACTTCCCTCTTCTACATACCAAGTAACTACAGTTTCAAAATATTCTGCATAAGGTCTTTCCTCAATCAACTGCTCTGCTACTTTCTCTTCTAAACCATATCCCATCGGAAAGGGTTTATAATCCCACTTCCAAGGTTTACAGTCTCCTGTTTTCAAATCTTCAAAGTAATTATCCAACAGTTCTCTGGTCTTCCGACGGTCTGTTCTTTCCGCTAATTCCAGAAGAACAAGAAAGAATATGAGATACGCAGGAGGCCACATTTCAAACCTTCTCTTCCAATCGTATTCAGGATTCGCAGTCTTCCAACGAGGGATAATTTCATTCAGGACTATGATTGCTGCTAACTGCGGGAAAGTTCTCTGCTTTTTCATATCCTATATCCCTTCTACGATGCCCGTAGGAGCCTCTAGGAAGCTCACTGATGCGTTATTTTAGGGTGCCCGCTACAGGGGTACCTGCCCAGAAAAATAATCGCTGTACGAGGCTCTATTTGCCTTTCCACAGAGGAAGGCCATGTTCATTAGTTTTCACTATAAACTTAGTTAAATCTAAGTCTGCGTAGAAAGCAAGCAGGATTACTCTAGCAGGACCGTGGAGTATCCCTCGCTCCAACTTACTTAAGTGAGAAGGGTGAATACCAAATTCTTTCGCTGCTTCAGTTAAAGACTTGCCTTGCAGTTCTCTGAAGGACTTAAGAGCCTCTGCAAAAGACTCGTGATCGAAGGTGTAAGTAGCTCTAATAGTCATAGCTTAGTTCCCTCTTCAGAGAGAGGAGGCAGAGTCTTATTCTGCTGTGGATTAGGAGCTTCAAGAGGTCTCACATTCCCTTGAAACATGAAATAGTCAGGATTGAAATCACACTTCTGACCACAGCCATCCCTACAAACATATCCCTGAGTACCGTCAGCAGCATTGGAATACCACTGGAATCCTCTGGGATGCCGACATTGAAGTTTGTAGGCAAACTTATTCACACCGTTATACAACAAACCCCACCTAGCGTTGTATTTGTGTTGCATGTCTATTTCCTGAATGCTGCCCGCTGCCACAGGATGCAGCGCTCCATGGTAGTGTCGACGGTGTTCATTCCATGCTTGAAGGCGAGCTTTGCCTTCTGCATCTTGTCTTCAGGAGCGGCAGAGACCTGCTGCTTCTTGCGTTCATTGGAGAGAAAAGTCGTCCAGTCAGGACGATCCAGAACGCGCATGGCGTTCCATTCTTTTCTCAACTTGATCTTGTCCATACGCTCCCCTCCTTCATGAAAGATCGCCATCCCAGTTCCCCTCGTGAAATATCTGTTGGCGCTTGCGCTCTGCGCTCTCGTTATCGCGCGCATGGTAGATGATCGCGCGAATACGCCTACGTTCCGAACGCCGGAACTTCGCTGCGTGCTTGCGCAGCTTCCTGTTTGAGAGCATCTTCGATCCTCCGATAGTGCTTGATGACACGCAGGTGAAGCTTACGCACGTGTTTCTCAAATTTCATGGTTTGAGAAATCGTGTGATTATTTCGCTTAGCTGCAGGCAACTGTTGACGTTTAGTCACGCCAAAGACACCGTTCTTTCCTTCCTTACGTGCAGCCCAATGGGCCTTACGTCTTGCCTGCTTCGCTACTGGGAATGTCATTCCCGTTCTCCTCAATAAGATAAGACCCAGTGCTACCGAACTCAGTTCCCCAGAACAGATCAGGGTCGTACTCTACTCCGGTGGCACGTTCGAACTGCCAGCCCATCCCTGCAGTGATGAGCTTGTCATCCACCTCAGTGACCCGCATACGCATTGGTTTCTCAAGAAACCATCGTGTGACGATGTCGCCTACCTTAACATGAGAGAAGTCAGCCATCACATCCTCCAGTCAATAGGCTCCTTGCCTAACTCGTGAAGCTTAGTGTTCACCGTAGTGAACATGCGAGAACCTAAGAAAGAGTTCTTCGGCATTCTGCCATGCATATAAGCTAACGGAGATGGATGGGAAGTATAAACTACCTTGCTCGTAGTATCGTCGATATACCTGTCATAAGCAGCTGCTTTAGAACCCATGAGTACGTACACCACTCCTTGAGGATTAAGCTTCTCAAAGATCTCCTTAGTCAGATAAGTCCACTCACCCCAGTCATGACTAAGAGACTTACCAGTAGTGCAAGTAGGAATAGTATTCCACAACAAGACACCACGATCAGCCCAAGCCAGTAGATTACCGGATGTAGGGGCGGGATACCCGAGGTCATCACCATACTCCTTGAATATGTTTAAGAGTGTAGGCGGACACTGAGCAATGGGAATGGTTTCAGGTACACTATACGCGTACCCGGTGGCAAAGGCTTTGTTGGGATAGGGATCTTGTCCAAGCAGCACAACTTTGGTGGAGGCTCTCGGTGTGCGAGCGAGAGCAGAAAACCAAGCTTTACGATCAGGATTAACAGAAACACCCTTTGCCAGTAAGTCATTGATCCTCTCCCTCACCACTTGGAATTCACCTGACTTCCAGAAATTTAATTCAGCCCACGGATAATGCATTAACGACTCCTTTTCTCCGAATTCTTATATAAAAGATACGTGCTCCTTCCAGGACCTTCAGTCCCTACGACGTAATGATCACCATAATCCGATCGAGATAATACTCCATGGATCTTGATGCGTTCACCATCTCTCCACAAACCAATGCTGTCCTCCCAAACATCTCCTTCCAATTGATTAATCTGACCTAACGAATTGTAACTCAACTTCCAATTACGCAGCTCTGCTCTGAATAGCACTGATTTGATTGTCATTGGCAGCTTCCCCTATTTCTGTGTATTGTCTGGTATTCTGATCAAAGATATAACTACCAGCAGGACCAGTCTTACCGATGTCTCTGCTCTTCGAGATCATCAGATGCATGATGCTACTGATATGCGGATCAGCGTTGGTGAGGTCGCGGGTAATATCGATACGCATATCCGCGACTTTACTGATGTATCTACTCCCTCTCGTCTTCCCATCGTCATTGACGTGAGATACTACGATGAGCGAGAAGTCGAGTTCTTTGACGAGGATTTCGAGTCTTGTGGCGAGATAATCGAGAGCACGGCGTTCATCTTCTCCTGCAAGGCCAGAAACAGCCATAGTGATGTGATCCAGAAGCACGAAGCGGCACTGACGACCAGATACAAGGAACCGTATGGTGTCAATGAGGGAGTCTGGATCATCTGACCCAAAGTGAGAGTAAATGTTAAGACGCTCATCTTTCTTAACAAGGCGGGATATTGCGTCAGCGACCTCAGCAGGGCTGCGAGAGGTATCAGGAAGATGGACTGCTTCTCCGATCTCAATTCCTGCCAATGCTTGAAGATGGCGCTTCTTAGGTTCTTCCAGGTAAATGGCACCGACGTTGGCATCGTCAACCTCCTTGAGCAACTTGTGCTCGATGGCGTGCATTAGTTCCGTCTTACCCACTCCCTCCTGTGCTGTAATGAGTACAACTTCCGCTGTACGGATGCCGTACGTCATCCTAGTCAACGTAGGGAACGGGTAAGGTGCTCCCCACTTCGGAGGCTCTTTCAGTATATCTCGGAAATCTTCGAGTGAAGATACGATGCGCTCCGGTTGATAGCGCTTCGAATTCCACCATATCCTTCGTAGATCGTCCACTTCACCTGCGGACAGATACTCGTTGGCATCTTTTCGCTTGGTAAATTGGACGTGATAAAGTTTGTTGTAATCAAACAGCTTGCTAACTTCTCGGAGAGCACGTCTACCATGCTCGTCGTTGTCGAACGCAAGGTATATGCGTTCAAATGAATTAAGCCATGCTCTGTCAATAGTGCAATCACGCACAGCAGTAACGCTGCTTTGCACAGAAACGACCGGACCTTTGAGGATTTCGTAGTAGCTGAGCGCATCTGTCTCTCCCTCGGTGATGGTCACATACTTATGTGCACCAGCAGAGAACTTATCTCTACCAAACAAACCAGCTTTACCAATATCTCCGGTGGTATAAAAGTCCTTTGTCTCTAGCTTCCTAGTCTTCGAACTGTCTATATACGGAAAGACAATTGATGTGGGCTTACCATCAGCATCAATCTTCGTCTTGGTATCGTAGACAGCCATAGTCTCTTTGCTGATACCTCTCCAAGGCAAGTATTCATAAGTGAAAGACAAATTAGGTTCCTCAGTAAAATGTGATGATTTATAAAATCCACAGGAAAAACAATAACCATGTCCATCATCGTACTCATGGTACGCATCTGAAGATGGACACTTAGGACAAGGAAGCCTACTTTCTACTAGCCTTGAGTTTGGCTTCCCAAGCCTTGATCTCGGCAGCAGTTTCGAGTAAGTTTCCAACGTCGTCGTATCGTAGTGGGGTGAGAGTGCGCTTTGGGACACTTAATGGTTTCTCATCAAAATAATCTTTGTATGCAAAATCATAGAACTTAGAAGCTTCTTTCAATGCATCCATGATCGTGAAATGCTCGCCGTAGTCGCGAGTGGTGACTTTACCAAACTGAATTCCATTGATCAGTTCGTTCCAGTAGTCCGGAACGCCTACGTACATGAACGGAGCGAAGGTTTGATCTTTGGTGCGAGAGGTATGGACGACTTTAGCGTTCTCATCCATCACTTGAATACGATGAGGAACGCTAATACGCACACGTCTTCGAATGAATTGTACGCCGTTCTCCCAGTGCTTGTCAAGCTCTTTGATCACGTCTGTGGGGACAGCGAAGACTTCTCCCCTGATCTTACAGTAGGGAGAAACATTATCTCGGTCAGGAAATGGAATAGGGAATGTTTCTGCTCCCAAGTTCTTTTTCCACATAGAGAAAGCAGACTTGGTGAATGCTTGCCCGAAGTATTCTGCTCCTTTGAGCATCTCCAGCCTACGATGCCCACGCTTCATGTCACCGTACACGAACATGTAGTGAGCTTTCTTCTCCTCCAGCTTCGCAGCATCAGGAGTGTATCTCAGCATCTCCTTCACCTGCTGAAGGAAATTCTGGGAAGGGAAGTCCGGCATACCAATAAGCTTCTTGAAGACTTGCATCGTGTGCTCCTGTCATAGAGGTTGATGAGGTGGAACCTGGTGATGCTGGTGCAATGTGGCCCAAAGCCAACACCACCAGGCCACTGCGCGCAGAACAGGGTTAGCGAGACCCCTTTCGGTGATCCGTGCGCTAGCTTCTCTTACAGCGAGACGACGCGGATCGGAGCATCATCCTCATCGTCTGTCGCTGCAGGAGTGGGAGCAGGAGTAGCAACCTTCGCAGGCTCAACCTTGGGAAGAGCCGTCGCCACGATGTCTTCGACCTTGGCAGTCTTCGGGATCGCTGCTTGTGCCATCGCCCATTTGCGACGGAACTCGATGAACAACAGAACCATGAACTTGGGGAAACCCTTGGTTGCGATGTCCAGGGAAGCGTAAGGCCAGGTCATGATGTCGTCCATGGACAACCCCATTTGCTCAGTAGCTGACGGATACTTCTCCTCTGCTTTCGCCCATTCTGCCGGATTCTTGATCAGCTCACCTTGTGCGATTACGTGTTTCTGGAAAACAGGGCTGGCGATGACGGTGAGCAGGTTCTCCGTCTCGAGATCAGTCAAGATCATCTTGTCGTCGACCGGAGGCTTGGTCGTCTTCGGGTTGATGTCCTTGAAGTCTTTGACCGGAGCAGCCTTCTCCTTCGCCGGCACCAGGGTAGACGGTCCGATCAGACCGTTGAGCAGACGAATGTGCTCAGGACGGAGAGCAGACTTCTTCACTTCGATGGTCGGACGAGGCTTGTCCTTCCATCCCACCGGAAGCTGAGCAGTCTTGCCGATGTAGGTGCGATAGAAATCCTTCGCCATCTGCTGATTGTAATCGTTGGGCGGAGCGATCTTGATGACCTCATCCGGAATTGCTGTTGCCGGTGTCTCCTTCGGAGGAACGACAACAACATCATCGTCATCCGGAACAACCGGAGTTGCCTTCGGACCGGGAGCAACGATGTTGGCGACAGCCGAGGCTGCGGTGGAAATCATCGAACCAAATTTACTGGGTGTTGCCGCAGTCACATGCACACCTTCGACTGCCTTCGTGCCGAAGTCCATGCCCATCAGGTTGGATGCCCAACCGAAAGGTGTGGCACCGCCACGCTTGGAGAAGGCGAGCAAGTGACCGTTATCGCGCATCATCACGATCGCACCATCGCCCTTCTTCGGAAGATCCTTCAGCGTGCCGCTGACCATCGGATTCTGCAGGTCTTCCCAGAGCTTCTTGAAGTTACGGCCGTTGAGGTCCAAGCTGCTCTGCAGCATCGGGATGATCTTCGTGGTGGCGACGAAGAATGCTGGTGTGTGGGATGAACCAGACGGAGAGAAGTCTTCGATGAAGCCATCTCCTTCGATCGCGCAGACCAGTTCAGGAACTCCTTCCTTATCGAACAGAACGAACGGCTGCATATCGTCCTTCTGCAGTTCACCTTCGTGCTTGCCGAGCACGATCAGAGTGGGAACTTCGTAGTGCGCCGAGATGAAATCCTTGATCTCCGCCGCTGTCACTGGACCATAGTGACCGCAATGGAAAATCGGCTTCCCATCCTTCACGCTCTTGAAGGCGAGACCCGAGAACGTATTGAAGTTCTTGGTCACCACTTCCAAGTATGCGTCCGGGATTGGATCGGCCTTGGGGTTCATCGCCAGAATAACTTGCTTCATCTTGTGCTCCGTTTTCATGGGCTCATTGCCCAAACTTAGTGGTAGATCTCGCAGCGATCACAGGTGCTTTCGCATCTGCTTCTTGGGTACGGTCAGGTAATGGTGCTGGCCGGTCGTAGATCCCGGAGAGAATTCGAGAGGCGATACCCAGCTTGGTATCCTTCTTCGGCTTCAGTTCGGGTATCTTCTGAGCAAAGAAGTGGCGATACTCGCTTGCTGTCTTTGGATCCATGTCTCCCTCGTCGAGAAGCTTAGACATGGTGTCCTCGATGGCATCGGCGAACGCCCTCTGCTGCAGCAGCGTGCGCTCCCTCCGCATCTCCCGATCCTCTTTCCAAATGTTGTAGCGTATCTTCGTCCATCCCCATGCCTTGGGCATCAGACGAAGCAGACGTAACAACAGATAGAAACAGATGAGGGTAACGATCAACCCCGCCCAGAAGCGGTGAGGATCGTATTCATCTGCAAGGGCCATGAACCGCGCAGGAAGTTTACTCAAGTCTAACTCTTCGAGATTGTATTCTCCTGAAACACTCATTCCATCCTCCTTTCGTGGATGAGTAAATGGTGCCTGCTGCCGGAGTCGAACCGGCACGCTTGCGCAAGGGATTTTAAGTCCCTCTCGTCTACCAGTTCCGACAAGCAGGCACTAAGTACCAAACTGAATAGGTTCTTCTCTAAGAGATTCTCTGAAAGGGTAGAGGATCTTCGGTGCTACCAACTCACTGATATCAAAGAACTCATCTGCCTGTCGACGGAGTTCATCAGCAAGCATGGAAGGTTTTGTCTTGATGGTGGAACAAACAGTCACGTATACACCAAGCTTCTGGAGGTTGTCCACCAAATAGGTGAAGTCTCCATCTCCAGTGAACAGCATGATGTGGTCTACATGCTTTGCCATCAGCATCGCATCCACCACCATCTCCACATCCATATTACCCTTTACCTTCATCCTTCCAGTATCTTGATTCAAGAACTCTTTGGTATCTTTCACGTTCATGGTGAAACCGTTGTACTCCAACCAATCACACAGCCTGATAATAGGATTGTCGTCTTGATTGGGACGAATGGCAGTGTAGTAATATGCACGAAATAGGCCACGCTCCCTCTTCAACCATTCAAGCAATAGCTTGTAGTTAATGGTAAAACCAAGGTTCTTTGCGGAAGCATAGAAGTTCGAACCATCGATGAAAGCTGCGGTCTTCATAGTGTGCTCCTGTTGAATCGACCTGTCATAGTGCAGAAAGAGCCTCAGCCAGCGCGCAGGGGAGTACGCACCAACTGAGGCTCTCTCACTCACCGAACCTAGGCATGTCCTTGGAGGGAGGGACTACAAGGGTAGGTTCGGACTCGGGATCGAATACCTCCGCCCAGATAACGAGCTGGCACTGGAAGTCTCGATATATTGCATGCCGATCAGTGTAAACGATGGACCTTCTCCACAATCCATCCACACCGTTAACTAACAAAACGTAATGTGTCCCCTGAAAGAACAGCTTCACACGTTTCTCAGGATCAAGGTGGATCATGTTCCACGTGTGTATCTTGTGTCTTCGTAATTCACCAGTCCACATAAATTCTACTTGACTAAGCTTGCTTAACAGAGTAGATTTGATGACCGAGTCTTTACGGTCAGCACTAATCTTCTCTAGCTTGTCCAATCGTTGCTGTTCATAGTAACGAACAGGCGTAGCGGCGTCATCGATATTGAAGCATCGACAGAGGAACTCGAAGTGTTCCACTTGATCTTCAGAGCGGATGCGTGCTCGATACCTGAACACATCCTCTGCACTCGGTGGAATAAGACGCCCACCAGGAAACACACCAGCTAGTGATGGTCCCTGTTGAGACTTTGGTTTAACTGCTGCTGAAGAGAAACGTTTGTATCTCTTCTGTCTGCCAGATGGCTTAGACTTCTTCCAAGGCATTGCTTCCCCCGATTATAATACCAGTATACCAACCCTACCGTGTATGTCAAATGACTGCACGCGTAGGAAGTGATGATCAGATATCCAGATACCAACAGCCTCCGAAACGGTCTGTCCAACATCCCGTGAACTCCTCACGCTCTAATTCACGCATTGGGTCATCCCCTTTGCTGTAGAATTCAACAGAGATGGTATTACGATCTGGGAACGAATTGATCCAACCACCCCTGAACAAGAAGTGCCAGACATTATCCCCGATCTCAGGTTTGTCATTCCTCATGATCACCACCGAAGATCGATCTTATACCCAACAGTCTTTGGGTAGTCTTTCTTCAGTGCAATCATGTGACCAATCATGACTGCAAGTGTCTTCATGATGCCTGAGCGTAGCTGTATTGTCTCCCCACGCTCATCGTAAGCCTTGATGATTACATGCATGACACTTCATCCGGATGCATGTCTGAGCGCAGCAACATGAATGCGTCTGCATCCGAGCCGTCGAATACTTTATCAGCAGCACGGATGCACCATAGCTTCGCTTCTTTCTCGTATAGATCGGCCATCCAACACAAGGGTTTTTCCTCTTTGTTCAGCAACCATATGTTCCATTTGGCGTTCATGATAGGTGCTCCTAACCATGCAACGCAGCATCACGAAACGAATCCTTGCGCCATGCAGGAGCCTTAACAGCCACCGCACCGCCCAAGAAGTTGAGCTTGAATGGCTGATCCGAATCGAACAACCAACACGTAAGCAGATAGTTCATGTGCGTGGGAAATACACACCACACGCTACCGTCGTTCGCTACCCTAACCTGGAATCTCATGGCATTCCCCTGCGATGTTGATAAGTTCACAAAGAAAGTCGATGTTCTCGTTGCTCGTAAGCAACACGAATGTATGCAACAACAGACGCACACGCGGATGAAAGCGATCCTTCTTGATCGCGTCACGTAAGCCTTCCATCGTGACTATGGGACCGTATTCATCGCCCGATGAATTGCGTGGTGTCGACATGCTGCGCATTCCTTGGGCACAGAGGATACATACAGATGCCTGCCTCACCACACCAGCCACAGTTCATGTCAGGGCAGGTGTAGGTGGTATTCTTCATCCACGGCCACTTGCCGAAGATCACGCCATCACTCAGTGTCCGACACATGATGCGCAGACACTGGTCTTCAGTGGTCATCAAGGCGTTGTTGTACAACTTGATGACAACATGCACTGCTTCCGCATTAGGTGCGAAAGACTTGAGGATTGTCCCCACCTTAGCTGCTGCAAGATACTTTTCCATCTTTCCCTCCATTGATGTGAGAAGTGCTCCGTGATCCTGATCCTGTGTGTGCCCGTTGCCAAACAGCACTCTTGATCATTGCTCTAAACCTGCACTCCACAGCTCTGCGAGCCTTGAAGTGAGCGACCGGAGGTTGCGTCGACTATGCCGTCGCAGACGCAATTAACGAAGATTACTGCCCAAACTTAATCTGCTTGGGTGCGAAAGCAGGATCGTGGTCACGATCATACTTCTCCTCCCACGGTTTCATCTTGGCAGCGGGAGCCTTATACAACTTGCGCTCCCAGAACGCTGCAATCTCTTCTTCTCTGGTCATCTGATTTCCCTCTCTCGTAAGCCAGAGGTATTTCCAGCCTATTAACCATAATACCACCACTAGGGTGTATGTCAAACAGCCACAACTGTTGGATGTTCTAGTCTTACCCACACCCCGTATCAGTGAGCGCTTGCCCCACGAATAACAGCACTCGTAGTATCAGACCTTTAACTCACAGCGGTGTAAACACACATCAAAACCAGCACCTATCACTTGTTTAGGGTAGGAATGGATGCCTATCGTAGGACATGGGATTGTGTGCCCGAGGCGGGATTAAAATCATATGTTGCGTTGCCGTTATGTTCTTATTGCAGCGCACAATAAAAAACCCCCCGACCGTGAGGCCGAGGGGTGAGTTAGGTCACGATAGCAGGCAGTTGGTTAGGCTGCCTTATCCTTGCTGTTCACACCAGCTTGGATAGCGTTCTGTTCTTTGTTGTAGATGTTGTACTCGTGTTCGATGTCCGCCCAAATGGGATCGAGACCCATGTACAGCCCTCCGAGCAGAGTAACGAAGCGCTTGCGGTCATCGCCCTTGGGCAGTGACGCAAGCTTGGCGAGAATGCGAGCATAACCACGGCTGCTTTCATCCCCATCCGAACCGCGCAGATAGGCAGTCATCTCTGCAGCGTAGTCGCCGAACTTGTCTGCCGATGTGATGTGAGAGACAAGCGCACCAGCAACAGGCTGCGTTGCCGTTCCCTTCTTCTTGCCCTTCTTGCCGCTGTTCACAAGGGCTTTCCATTCGCCCATGCTTACCTTGTTCTTTTCGGCGACATCGGGCTTCAGAGAGAGGAACTCGCCGTAGCTGAGATAGCGATAGGCTTGCGGCTTGTTGGTATCGGTACGCGGTGCCTTGTCCAGCACGCAGAAAGGCGCGTTCGTGTTCATGTCGTAAGTCTCGATTGTCCCGCCTTGCCCATCAGGCTTGTTGACGGTCGCGAACGTAATACCAACCAGCGGAAACTTGTTGCCAAGTTCCGTGATCTTGTGATGCGCCAAGAGAGAACGACGCACCAAAGACCGCAGCGTAGTGAGACGCGCATTGAAGCGCCGGACAGACGCTTCCTTCTCAGGGTCCGCGATATCCTTGCTATCCGCGAGGTTGCGGATAGAAGCACGAATACTCGTCCCTTCGTCGAGGTTGTCTGCGAACGTGTTCGTGAACGTACCGTTTTCCTTCTTAGCGGTCATCTCGTTGACACTTTCGAAGTGATCGGGATTGTTCCCTTCCTTCGAGCCAGGAATAGGCGTCTCGTCCAGCTTGGCCTTGCCCAACTTGGGCGAGGTGAGCATTCGGATATAGACGCTGTGAACAGACTGCTTGTTCTTTTCCGCAGTTTCCACACCACTGTGAAGCACCTTCTTAAGTGCCTCGTCCTCGTTTGCAGTGTGAGCAAGCTGGATGGCGCGTTGTGCGATAGTAAGCATAGTATGTGCTCCGTTGTGTTGTGCCATGTAACGCATGGCGCGTGACCTATCATGTTGCCTACATCTAACCCGCGTAGTGTGTGTCTAGATTAGACCAGCTTCGCGGTTGTCCATTTCGGCATGATACCAAATGCCGTTCTCGATATCCTGCTCACTATGGGACCATAGCCAAACAGAATATGCAGCTCGATCATACCAGTTGCTCATGATGTAGTTGGGTTTCACAACTGGCATTGGGTAGCGTGGCGGTAGCTTGCCAAGGGTATACTTCCAATCATCCCAATCACGGAATGCCGCAAGCTTACCAGTGACAACATTCACCTTGCGCGGTGCAAGATGTCCTCGTGATGGATGGCGAACAATACGAATAGCCATTGCCCTGCCCTCTAGTTGTGCGATTGGGCTATATGACCACATACACAACGCGGCCAATAACCAGCAGGCGGGTTTGGTTCCTTGTTGGGGCGATAGTTAGTACAAGAACAGTCATCGCAACGGTAGTCTTTGCGAGTGTGTACCTTGCACCCTTTGTTGTCCATCGCTGTACCATTAGCGATGAATGTACAAGTACAGATGTCCCTCCAAAACTTAGAGGTATGTTCCTTTATTCTCATGTCCTGCCCCCTACCAGAAACCAGCGCGAGGCAAGATCAGAGGCCATAAGCAATACTCGCGGCCCTCTCTTGCTGCCTCGTTGGTAGCAAAGCAGTTACCGATATAGAACTCGGACAACTCAGCCTTGAGTATCCAAGAGTAGGCTTGTCGATTATCCATTGTCTTTCCCCTTTCCCGTGTTGGAGCACGCGGGCTAGGTGAAGACAACATAACAGGTCGGTTATATCCCCAATCCATGCGGGATGCATAGCTGGGTATGACAAACAACTGGCCTGTATTCAGGCAGACCGTTTCTTATTGGATACTAAGGTATCTCACGATAGCTTCATACCAATAACTACCTTGAAATACTATTGTGGCAGCAATAAGGCATATGTCAAACGTAGTTAGGCCATAAATGTGTGCATGTGAGTTTTATGAACAAACAGACAGGTAAGCTGGCTATATTGAACGGCTGTTCAGATAGATGAACAAACGGGAAGCCCGCCTCTTCCTTTATCTTCTCTTATATTAATAATGGTAAAAGAAAGAGAAGTAATCAATTATAATCTCTAATCTCTTCTTACGTTAATATATACCTATTATTATAATCTTATATTAGTTATAAGGTTATAGATCTTCCTTACGCGTATAATATGCATCATTTTAGCCTTAAAATCTTCTAATTCTTAATCCTGTGAGACTAAATTCCTGCTGATCGAATGTGGGGGGCCTACCCCGCCTACGCGCCCGAATGAATTAGACGTCAAAAATATCGAGGAATATTTTTTACACACCTCATAAATTACTCACCAAAAATTTTAGGAAGGTTGAACAGCGGATATTCTTTCCAGCATCAATCTAACTTCTTTCGCTGTCAAGCAAGGGTAAGTATACCCAGCGTGAGTAACTTCGTATAATCTCATTTCTTTTCTCCACATTTCTTACACTTGCTGTAATAATTAACATATCCACAACTTTTGCAAACCCATCCATAGCTTAAACTCATGTTTGCTTCCCTTCTTCGTTCTTACGAAGATGTCTTTCGTACATGCCCATCTCTCCCGGTTGTCTCTTTCCATAATCTTTAGGATCCTTTCCTGCCATCTCTTCCATATATTTTTCTAAGTTCTTAATTTGTACTTCACAAGTTTTAATTCCTTGAGGAGTAATAACCCAAGGTTCTGGTATTCTCGCATCCTCTAAAGCTTTCTTCGCTTTCTTGAAATCAGCAAGAGTTAGTTTTTCTTCCATTTTCTTCTCCTTTGCGTACAGCCTCGTACAGCGTTTCAAATGTGCTTCAGGTAGGGTGATACCTATTTTTAATTTAAACGCACCAGTGACGTATGGTTTGGCATTATTCTGCCCTTCTAACACGGATCGTCGGTGTATATTCTCTCAGTTTCTTCAGCTTCTCTCCTTCAAGTGGGACGAAAGGGACAAATCTACATTCTCCGTTTACCGCCAACTTAGCTCCTTGGCCTATTCCTCTAACAGTCATTGAAGGCTCATCTGGAATGCTGTCCCTATAAACTTCTAGAATTGTAGAAGGATCTTTACCATCTTTAATTAGCTTACGACAGTAATCTAAGATTGGAGTATCTTGCTTACTTACTGGTAAGTCTTTCATGTTAACTTTAATTACTTCTTTCACTTCTTATCCTTTCCTACATTTATCACATACCCAAGCAGTATTACCATCCTGTAATACATACATACGTACCCATGTTTCTGTATTACAACTCTCACATAGTCCAGTACAATAAGAGCTTGTAGCCTCGCCAAGAGGCTGCGACAAAGCACTCATTTCTTGACTTCCTTTCTGTACTCGTGTATAATAACAAATAGAAATGAGTATATACCATGTACAGGGTATGTCAACTACAATAATGTTTATAAACAAAGGATTATTTAATTATGGCTACTTACAAAGGTAGAGAAGTCTCTATCGTTAGAGAATTACCACATCCTAACGGAGACCAAGTTACTATAGAACATAAGGATCTTTCTTTAGGAACAGAGATAGTTCCAAGAAATGAAGTAACCCTTTCTCCTAAAGAGATGGAAGAGGTAAAGAAGCAAAGAGAAGTTAATCTTACTTCTACAGAGTTTAACGTTACTGTAGAGAAGAAACATACAGGTACTATGACTGCTCCTAGCCGCAGCCCAAGCGAGGCTGCTAAAACTATTGGTGAGAAGAAATAACATGGGACAAGTATTTCACTTCATTAAGATTGCTTGTGCAGTAATCTTCGGCGTAGCCGGTGCAGTCTGTCTGTTCGTCGCCCTTCCTTACTGCGTTCCTCTCTTCTTAGGTTCCATGTGCTTCTCTCTGATGCCTGAGTAATGCCTTTCACCAAGATTACTAGTGGAAAAGATAAAGGTAAATACAGAAGTCCTAGCGGACGTAAGTTCACTAAAGGACAAGTGAAAGCATATTATGCAACAGACGGCTTTAAAAGAAAAACAAGAAAGACCTAACAAAGTTCTTTCTCTCGATGATAAACTAGATAAGGTTATGGAAGCTATTGTCTTCCAACAGCAACTATTAGTTACCACTCTCAAAGCAATGGATAGTCTACTTGCTGAAAAGAATAGCAAGATAATTAAGGTTTAATACTATGGGCATGTATACTGCTGGTGGAAAGATTAATACAACTACTGTGGTAGGATCTTCCACTACAGGACTGTATGCTGCTGATGGTTCTGTTAATATTGTTCTAGATGATGCAGTCAACAAAGGTGCAATCCACCCTTGTGGTGCATTGAGAGTAAGCTCTTCCACAGGAGTTACTTACTCTGATCCATCTGGAGCTGCTTATACTAACCATCTCCTGGGACCAGGGAGATGAACTTCTCCGAGTGGTTAACTCTAGTCGGCCTCGTAGGCGGAGGGATATTCAGCATCTTAGGATGGTCCATATGGGCTTCCTGGTGGCTGTCTAAACAGTTTGCTCAAACCAGACAATTAGTCTGGGACAGAGGAAACATCTTACAAGCTGGTATCGAAGCTAAGCTAGAATACCACGAACAACACGACGATAAACGTTTCGCTGCAGTCACCAATGATCTCTGGGCAATACGCGTTCGTAATGCCGCTAGAGATGGTGAACTCCTTGATCCAAGAGTTCTCACTTCTGATCGTAATAAATGAAAAAGAAACTAGTAGTCCTCTCTGACGACCGTCAGGAGAGACGAGAAGCTGCAGAAGCAGACTTTCTAAACTGGGTACATCTTGTTCAACCCAAACGGTTGTTAGGACACGTACACGAGGAGTTGGCTAACTTCTGGACTAGATCAGAAGCAGGAACACATCAATTAGTTCTTCTTCCCCGCGATCATATGAAGAGCACAATGGTTGCTCTCTATGCTGTATGGTTACTTACTAAGAACCCTACAATGTCCATCCTCTACATCTCTTCTACATCTAATCTTGCGACAAAGCAACTTAAATTTATGAAGGATGTATTAACTTCAGAGAACTATACTCTCTACTGGCCTGAGATGGTCAACAGAGAAGAAGCTAAACGAGAGAAGTGGACTGAACGTGAAATATCAATCGATCATCCAAAGCGCAAAGAAGAGTCGATCAGATTTCCCAGTATATTTACCGCTGGGCTTACTACTAATATTGTGGGTATGCATTGCGACCTTGCAATCATGGATGACGTGGTAGTTGCAGGTAATGCCTATACAGAAGAAGGCAGAAACAAAGTCCGTGAACAGTACGGTTATTTATCTTCCATCGAAAGTGCAGAAGGAAGAGAACTTGTCGTAGGAACTAGGTACCATCCTTTAGATCTGTATGCTGACTTAAGACAGATGGAAGTAGAAGAGTACGATGAAATCGGCAATGTTAAACACGCTACGCCACTATTTGAAATCTTTGAAAGAGAAGTGGAATCTGTGGGCGATGGGTCTGGACAATTCCTCTGGCCCCGCCAACAACGCTCCGATGGACTGTGGTTTGGATTCGATCAGAAGATTCTCTCTCGCAAGAAATCGCAGTACACTAATCAAATTCACTTTCGAGCCCAATACTACAACGACCCTCAGGATATTGATTCTTCTCCCATCAAGAGAGATTTATTTCAGTACTACGAACAAGCTTATCTCGGTCAAGTCAACGGCCGATGGAACTTCAAGGGAGCTCCTTTAAACGTCTTCGCTAGTATCGACTTTGCTTATAGCTTAGGTAAAAGAGCTGACGCCACTTCAATAGTGGTCATAGGCGTAGACGGCAATCAGAACTACTATGTTCTAGACATCGATAGATTTAAAACAGATCAAACCTCAGAGTACTACAAACACATCTTCTTAATGTTTGAGAAGTGGGGCTTTAGAAAGATAAGAGCTGAAGTCTCTGTCGCCCAGAAAGTAATCGTTAATGAACTAAGAGAGAATTACATACGTAAGTATGGTCTTTCTCTAGTCGTAGAAGAATCTAGACCCTCCCGTTGGGAAGGTTCCAAACAAGAGAGAATTCTAGCAGTCTTAGAGCCTAAGTATGCTAATGGACAAGTCTGGCACTATCGTGGAGGTAATTGCCAACTCTTAGAAGAAGAACTCTTATTCGCCAATCCTCCCCACGATGATATAAAGGATGCTCTGTCCTCTGTCTTAGAAATGGCATTAGCTCCAAAGAACATATTTAGAATGATTAAACAAAATATACCTAATTTTAGCTTCAATAGTAAATTCGGTGGCGTACAATGACCGGTAAGGTAATGGAACTTAACAGCATCCTCACAGAGGATATGTTAGCCACTAGACTTACTGGTAAGTGGATGGAATGGGATATGCTTCGTAATCTCAAACGTAGAGATTGGGAAGAGCTTATTCGTTATATTTATGCAACTTCCACTGATCAAACCACCAACGCACAGCTCCCCTGGAAGAATAAGACTACGGTTCCAAAGCTATGTCAAATTAGAGATAACCTCTATTCTAATTATTCTGCCACTATGTTCCCTCAACGTAAGTCTGTGATTTATGAAGCAGATGAGGAAGACGCTAACTCTGTAGAGAAGCGTAATGCAATCACCAACTACATGTACTGGGTGATGTCTCAACCTTCCTTTAAGCATGAGATGGACAAGTGCATATTAGACTATATTGATTACGGCAATTGCTTCGCAACTGTCGAATGGATTGACCAACGCGTACAGCTTCAAGATAAGACACAAGCTGGTTATGTTGGTCCTGCTCTCCGTCGGATTAGCCCTTTAGATATCGTGTTTAATCCCACGGCTGAGAATTTCCAATCTACTCCTAAAATGATTCGCTCTCTCATTTCCTTAGGTGAATTGAGAGAATTATTAGATCGTATGTCTAACGATGAGAACCGTCCTGAATACGAAGCTTTATATAAATACTTAAAAGATATTCGCTACTCCGCCCAGAACTTCCAAGGGGATTGGATCGAAAGAGATAATCTCTATCGTATGGAAGGGTTCTCCTCTTTCCGCACCTACTTGATGTCGGATACAGTAGAAGTCTTAACCTTCTATGGAGATTACTATGATTACGATAACGATGTCTTTAAAAAGAATCGTGTCGTCACTATCGTTGATCGTCATAAGCTTATTGGCGATAAGCCTAATCCATCTTACTTTGGGTATCCACCCTTCTGCCATGTTCCTTGGAGGAAACGACAGGATAATCTTTGGGGTATGGGACCTCTGGATAATCTCGTAGGAATGCAATACCGCATCGACCATCTTGAAAACATGGCTGCGGATATTTGGGACTTAGTTACCTACCCTGTGCAGAAAGTGAAAGGCTTTGTGGAAGATTTCACTTGGCAGCCAGGAGAGAAGATTTTTGTCTCAGAAGAAGGAGACGTCGAACTAGTTACGCCTGATGTAAATGTCATGCAGTCAGACATGAAGATCGAACATCTCAAGAATACTATGGAAGAGATGGCTGGTGCTCCTAAAGAGGCCATGGGCTTCCGTTCTCCAGGTGAGAAGACTAAGTATGAAGTACAGCGACTAGAGAATGCTGCTTCTCGTATCTACCAGAACAAGATTAAACAGTTTGAGGAACAGTTCTTCGAGCCTCTCTTGAACTTCATGCTTGAGCTTGCACGTCGTAACATGACTGCCACTACAACCATCAAGGTCTTCGATGATGAATTTAAGCAGAATACCTTCCAAACACTTACCGTGGAAGACATCACTGGAGTGGGTAGAATTAAACCAATCGCCGCAAGGCATTTCGCTGAGCAAGCAGAGCTTATTCAAAACCTCACCAATCTTACTGGATCAGGCTTATGGCCTACTGTCCAACCTCACTTCTCCGGAATTAAACTTGCCAAGATTATCGAAGGTATCTTCAACCTAGAAGATTATGAAGTGATGCTTCCCTTCGTTGGACTATCTGAACAAGCACAAGGTCAGAAATACATTCAAGCCTTACAGGAACAATTACATGCATCTGCAGGTACTGCCACAGGAATGGGCAATGATTACGATCTTAACTCTCAGGGCAATCCCGCTGCCTTAGATCAGGCACCATCCGCACCTCCACAAACATTAGGACCTCAACAGTGATTTCTAAGTGGACCTCACACTTACAAACAGACAAAGAAAAAGAAGACTTCCAGAAGGAAGTATACTCTGCTAAACGAGTCTTAGAACGACTTTCTCAAATGGTCGTAGAGATGGACGAAGAAGCAGATAGAATAGAAACAAATCCCAAGTTCTACGAACTTCCGAACTGGGACTATAGACAAGCAAACAATAACGGTTACCGCCGTTGCCTGTCTATCTTAAGGAAGATCACAAACCTAGACCAAGGGAACAACTAATGCCGAATGACCTATTCGCAGGCTCAGACAACGAGAGCCAAGATACTAAAGATTTCTACGCAGAGCTAGTCGGTGAAGGTAAAAAGTTCAAAGACAATCAAGCTCTCGCTAGAGGTAAATACTTAGCTGATCAGACTGTGGAAGAAATGAAAGCTCGTCTCGATGAACTTCGAGCGGACTATCAAACTCTCCAACAGACTAGAGAGGCTGGGGCTACGCTGAAGGATTTAGTAGACCAGCTAAAAACTCAGAAGCCATCAGAAGGCAACTTCACCCCTACTGCCAAAGATGAAAACGTACAGCCCACCGCTGAAGATTTTAAAGCTCAGGCTAAAGCTGCGTATGCGGAAATTAGAGCCGCAGAAATAGCTGACCAGAACTTAAATATCGTTCTGCAGCGTTTGAGAGAAGAGCATGGTGAGAATTACCAGTCTGCTCTACAAGCGCAAAGAGAGAATCTCCACCTTACCAACGATGAAGTCAATGCTTTAGCTCGTCGTTCTCCAGAAGCCTTCTTTAGGGTTATGGGAATGACTGGACAACGCCAAGACAACACGTTCCAGACACCTCCAAAATCGGCAATGAGAAGCGACAGCTTCTCCCCTACGACTAATAAGCGTACGTGGACCTATTACCAGAATTTGAAGAAGACAGACCGGAATCTCTACTACTCACCCAAAATATTCAATCAGATGTTGAAAGACGCCGAAGATCTAGGCCCTGCCTTTAAGGACGGTGACTATTCAGCATTTGGAGATTAACTTACAGTTCCCATAGGGACTGTATAAGGAGAAACTAAATGGCTGGCTTTATGGATGCCACTAATCAGTTTCTAGTTAGAACTAATTTATACTCTCGCGAGATGAAGCAGCTCTTACTAGATGATCTGAATGCTATGAAGTTTGTTCGAGTTCTCCAAGACTTCCCAGATGGGTATACGTTTAACATTCCGAGCCTCGGCGAAGCGCACACTGCGGACTTCAACGAAGGCATGGCGATCAAGTACAATCAGATGGATCAAGGTAACTTCCAGTTCTCCTTCGATCAATATAAGTACACCGCTAATGCTATCTCTGAGAAATTTAAACGAGACAGCTTCTGGTCGTCCGATGTCATTGCCGCGTTCCCCACGCGTCAACATCGTGCGATTATGGAAGGCGTGGAGTCCCGCATCTTTGCAGTTGCGAACTCAGGACAAACCGCTAGTAACTTAAACGCAATCAACGGTGCTTCGCATCGATGGGTTGCTGCTGGTACTAGCCAAGCGATTACCTACGCAGACTTTGCGAAAGCACAGAACTCACTCTTCCGAGCGAACGTGCCTCTCAATAACCTCTGCGCAGTGGTCGACCCTTCGGTTGCGTATACGCTTATGACGCAGGCGAACATTGTCAACTTGCTCTCACCACAAGCTATGGCGCCTAAGATTATCGCAGATGGTGCGATGTCTGGCTTCAAGTTTATGTTCAACGTCTTCGGCTTTGACGTCTATATGTCTAACTACCTCCCGGCAGTTGGATCTGAGACTATCAACTCCGTGTCGGTGACCAACGGTGTGGCAAACTACTTCTTCTCCGCAACTCCTGGCGATACGTTGCCATGGGTCGGAGCTTTCCGTCAAATGCCTACAGTCTATTCGTCCTTCAACAAGGATCTGCAACAGACTGAGTATGCGACGTTCACTGAGTATGGTTTCAAGCTCTATCGGCCTGAAAACTTAATCACAATCTTAACTAGCACCTCTGTTGTGCCGGCTTAATAGGAGGATCAAATGGGTTCTTGGATGAACAACGATGGTCTCTACCTTGAGTACGGGACTACAAAGACTACTGCTGAAACTGCGGGTGATTACCTGTCATACGGCGATACTCGAGAAATCGAACTCACCATTGACTTGACCACTCTCACCGCTTCTCCGGTCATTCAGTCCAACACGACTTTCTTCGGAACTTCAATGTTCATCGAAGAGGTTATTGTTGACACTGAGGTTGGAGCAACTGGTGGTACTTCGTTTAGCGTGGGTCTGGTCCAATTCGACCGAACTACCGTTATCTCGAATACCACGTTCTTAGCAGCGACCGTTATCGCAGATCATACCACGGCAGGACAACGTAAGTCCTACACGACTGGTGTGGCTACGGCTGGCGCTGGTATTGGAACGACTGTGGCTAACCCTGGTTATATTACGGCTCTTGCAGCGGGTACTTATACCCTCGGCAAGGTTAAAGTTCGTATTAAATACCGTGGCTTTGGCTTAATCACTCAGTAATGGGTATTGTGGAAGGGGGCTTCGGCCCCCCTCTACTTCGAAAGGAAATCTAATGACTATCTCTTCTACTCCAGTTAATATGACTGGCAATCAACTACAGATTGATGGTACCACAATTGGTTGGGATGCAATGACTAACGTTGCTATTCCTGCGGCTACGCAACCTTCTACTTGTGCTGGAACTGGTGCTCCTACCTTTTCTGCAAAGAAGGGCACACTCTATATCAATCTTACTGGTTCTTCAGTAGCTACCCGTTTGTATATAAATACTGATGGTGCTACGACCTGGACCAACATTACTACGGCTGCTTAATGACTAAAGAACAGCTCCAAGAACGCTTAAATAAACTCATAGGCGAACGTGCCGCATACATCACAATGTATGATGGCGCTATTCAAGAATGCAAACATTGGTTAGAACAATTAGATGTCAAAGATAACACTGAACAGCCTAGCAAATCTGCAGAATGAAAATACTGCCGTAACTACGATAAATGCTAATAATGCTACGTTAGTTACTGCTTTAGACAATACTCTGTCTAGAGACGGTACTCTTCCTAATCAGATGAGTTCTTCAATCGACATGAACAGCAATAGAGTTATTAACCTGGGGATTCCCGCAGGAGAGAACGATGCTGTTCGTTTAGGTGATGTCCAAGATTTAATTGCAGGGATTACCCCCAACATTATACAGATTGTTGAAAGTTCAGCTACAATGTTTGATATACGTAACTTTGGAGCTGTTTGTAATGGTATAGCAGATGATACTATAGCTATTCAAGCTGCTATAAATGCTGCACAAGCCGTCAAAGGTACTGTGCATCTTTTTGGTAGTTGTAAAATATCTAGTACACTAACCGCTACCCATAATATCAAGATTATTGGCGACGGAATGAACGATACTTGGTTGTTCCCTACCGCCAGTACTTTTGATGCTCTTTTCTTTAACTCTGCAGATGGCGTGACACTTACCGAAGGTGTGAACTCTAACTTCAATGACAACGCTACGTGTAGTTTTGAAGGATTCTCTATTCAGTATCCTACTGTACAAGTGCAGGCTAAATATGCGATTAAGTTACAAGCGCAAGGTTCTTTAATCACTACTCAACCCGTTATACGCGATATCGGAATATACAACGCCCCTAATGGAATGCTTTTGTATGATGTTATCGGAGGTGTAATAGAACGTTGTGTGGTTATGAATTTTGGTACTACAGGTATTGAACTGAATTCTCCAGATGCAGTCGATGGCGGTGGTACAGTTATATGCCACAACAGTATTGTAAACTATAATAACTATCCTGTTAATCCTCCTGCTGGCTATGGTATTTACTGGCAATCTCCTGGAGGCATTAAAATCATTGATAATGGCTTTGCTGTTTTAGGCAGAGGTATTTACGGAAATCTAAATGGTTCTAGTTCACAAATGCATATCAAAGGCAATACCTTTGATAGTCTAAGTGATGCTGGTATTTATATTACTAGACAAAATGGAAGTGTTACTTTTTCTACAATTCTAGTGGAAGACAATGCTTTTGCAGTTTGTCCAGCTCTATACCTTGCCCCTGATACTTCAAACTGGCTTGATACTGTTATATTCACAGGAAATATTGTCAACATGAACCTAGTAGGTTCTGGTGTATTTTTTGATGGGATTATAAATGGACTGATCTCTGGAAATATCTTTAGAAACTATGTCGCAACTAATGTCGCTATCAATTTAGCAGCACATTCAAGTATTGTTATGTATGGTCCTAATTTAAGATGTGGATCCGCATTTAGTGCTAATGCCGATGCAGGCACAGGAAATATAGTGGTTGCTCCCACGTAAGGATAAATAATGGCTAAAATAACACTTGCAGATGTTTCTAATTTAATAGATGCAACTACTGCCAAAACTACAATAAATAACAATAGCGCTCTAATAGAAACAGCTATTGAGAATACTTTCTTTAGAGATGGTACTTCTCCAAACCAAATGGAAGCTAATATGGACATGAATAGTTTTCATGTCTTAAATCTTCCACAACCCGCCACGAACAATGAGCCGCTAAGGCTATCTGACCTAAATTCTTTTATAGGTGGTGGAACTGTTACAAACATTCCAGCCGGAGGTTTGACCGCTAATATCTTATCTAAGGCAAGTAATGCAGACTATGATGTTCACTGGTCTACCCTTGGCTCTAGTTTATTAGCTGGAACAAATATTTCTATTACTGGGACAAACGTTGCTACCATATCCACTGTTGGTGTAATGACTTTAGCAGGTACCGAAACTGTTACTGGAGCTAAGACGTTTGCTAATAACGGTGGTTTAAGAGTAGCTGGAAGTTCTACAGGTGTTACTTTCTTTGCTTCTGCTAATGCTGGAGCTAGTAATTTTACACTAACGTTACCAGCTTTGACAGATAACTTAGTTTCTAGAACTTCTACAGATACCCTCACTAATAAAACACTTACTTCTCCTGTTCTTACTACCCCTTCTCTTGGTGTAGCTACTGCGACTTCTATTAACAAAGTTACTATAACTGCTCCAGCTACTAGTGCCACTTTAACTTTAATAGATGGTACAGTAATCACAGGTCCTTCTGCCACAGGAACTTTAGCGGCATTGAATGGAACCAACAGCTGGGCAGGTGCCAATACCTTCGTTAATGGAGGTGGCTTACGCGTCTTAGGTTCCAGTACAGGTTCTACGTTTATTAGCTCCGCAAACGCAGGAGCTTCAAACTTCACTCTTACCCTTCCTGCAGTCACAGATACAGTGGCTACCCTTGGGGGTAACCAATCGTGGACTGGTGCAAATACTTTTGCCAACAGTGGTGGCGCGCGTATTAAAGGATCTTCCACTGGAACTAACTTCTTAGCATCCGCAAATGCTGGTGCTTCTGATTTTACAATTACTTTTCCTGCCACTACAGGAACTGTTGCCTTAACTTCTGGTGTTGTTACTTCTTTTAACGCTTTAACAGGAGCTGTTACTACTAACGTTACTAAACAAACATTCTCTGCAACAGGAACTTATACTCCTACTGCTAATATGGCTCACTGCATAATTGAATGCTGGGGCGGTGGCGGCGGAGGCGGTGGTGCTGCAGGAGCAGGTGCTGCCAACCAAGGTTCAGCTGGAGGTGGTGGTGCAGGTGCTTATGCAAGACTGTACACAACCGCAGCGGCTATAGGAGCTTCTAAAGCAGTAACTATCGGTGCTTTAGGCACTGGGGGTGCTGCTGGTAATAATGCTGGTGCTGCTGGTGGGTCTACTTCAGTAGGCGTTCTTTGTATTGCTCCAGGCGGTTCAGGCGGAGCGGGCGCTCCAGCTTCAGCTGGTGCTCTAGGAGGTACGGGTGGAACTGGTGCTACAGGAGATATAGCTGGAAGTGGACAGAATGGTTTCTCGGCTGTCGGAGGTGCTGCTTTCGTTACCATAGGATTTTCAGGCGGTGCTGGAGGATCTTCAGGTATCGGTGGAGGTGGAGCTTCTCCAAATATTACTGGAGCTGGTGGCTTCAATGGAAATGCTGCTTCAGGTTGGGGAGCTGGAGGTTCAGGAGGATCTTCGTATAATAGTGCTACAACTGCTTCTGGTGGAAATGGTTCCCAAGGATTTGTAGTCATTACAGAATTTATCAATGTTTAAAAGGACAATGAATGACCGTATTCACGGATAAAGCCAAGGTTTATGTACCTCGGTTAATGAAGGATCTAAAGATCACTAAAGAACAAGCTTGTGGTATCTTCGGCAATATTGGCGGAGAAACCGGTGGTTTTGTTGCTTTACAAGAAAAGAAACCTACTGTTGCTGGTTCAGCGGGAGGTTATGGCTGGTTACAATGGACTGGACCCCGTAGACGTAAATACACTATGTGGTGTAAAGCACAGAACATAGATCCTGCTTCTGATGAAGCAAACTATCAATATCTTGTGAAAGAAACTTCTACTGACGAAGCACACAGTTTAGCTCAGCTAAAGAAGACTTCTACTGTTGAAGCAGCCACCGAAACTTTTATGTCTCAGAACTTACGTCCAGGTGTTCCACATCTTCAAGGACGTATTGATTGGGCTAAGAAAGCCTTAGTCGCTCAAGAGACTGTTGCTTCTCCCACTACTGCTAAAGTAGGCTCTGCCATCGTCGTTGCCACGACTGGTGCTGTAGTTGCTTCTAAAGCACAAGAAACTCACCCACACTTATGGCCTTGGATTATAGGCATCACTGCTGTGGTTGGTATTTTAGGATGGTTTATCATCCACTTCTATAGAAAGAAAACAAATGTTTAATTGGATTAAGACACTTAAAGAAAGTGTCAAAGATAAGTGGTCTAAGTTTGAAGCTTGGGTGAACGGTTGGTTCCCTGGCGCTAAGACCTATATTACTACAGGTTTAGGTGTGATTGGCTCTGCAGCTGCTTACCTGCAACAGTACGTCACAGGATTACCTGTCACGAAGTACATTACTGCCGAGACTATGGCCTTAGTGACCGCTGGATTGTTCACTCTGTCCTTCTGGTTTAGAGGCTTAGGTGAAAGAGTTCAAGAGCGTAAGGAAGACTGATGTTAGCTTGGCTCACACCATTACTTAGCTTCTTAGGAGGTCCTGTAATATCAGGAGTCATAAGTGGCTATAAAGAGAAATTAGCTGCAGGTAATACTTCCGAACGTATTGCTGCAGATCTCGCTAATCGTGAACTTCAAGTTCAACAGCGAGAACTAGAACTTCAATCTCAACTTAAAGTAGCGGAGATTGGAAGATGGTATGAGCCAGATCATTTGTTCGGATACATTATGGTCACTTACTTCTTCACTATTGTGGTGTGGGATAAGGTGCTAGGTGATTGGACTCACCACACAACTGATCCTATTAAAGGAGATGCTGCTCTGTGGGCTGGTATGATTATGACCTTCTATGTGGGAATGCGTGGCTTCCAGAATGTCGCTAGGATATTAAAACGATGACTACACAAACACTCCTTGATATGACACAGGAGATACTCTCAGCTATGTCCTCTGACGAGGTAAATAGCATAGGAGATACTACTGAATCTCTTCAGGTAGCTACCATCATCAAACGTAAGTACTTCGATATTGTAAGTAGAAGTGCTCTTCCAGAGCACGATCAACTAATTCAGCTTACTTCCTCAGGAGATACCGCTCTTCCTGTGCTTATGTACGTCCCTGTGGAAGTGAACAATATTAAGTGGATTAAGTACTTCGATACTAATATATTTGATGGTTCTGCTCCTAATACTTATGAACATGATCTTAACACAGATATAGTTGCATCTAGTGGTGGTAGCACGGCCACACGTACTCCTGGATACCAATACGTTACTATTCTTCCTATTGAACAGTTCGTCGATATGGTCAATCACTTCAATCCTGATGACACCAACGTGGGTACATTTACCTTCACTGATGCTGCCAATAGTTTTCCAGGTAACTTCACCTTTTACTATAAGAATAATGTACAACCTCTGTATTGTACAGTAATAGGAAATAAGTACGTTATCTTCGATGCTTTCGATAGTACTCAAGATGATACGTTACAAACTTCTAAGACTATGTGCTTTGGTCAAGTAGCTCCCGTCTTCCAAATGGTGGATAGCTTTATTCCACGTATAGATGATAAAGAGTTTCCTCTTTTGGTAAATGAAGCGAAAGCTTTAGCGTTCTATGAACTTAAACAAGTTCCTCATCAGAAAGCTGAACAAGAGATTAAACGACAATGGAGTTCTGTCTCTAAGAATAAGTCTGTAGCTAACAAACCTTCTTATTTCGATCAACTACCTAATTTTGGTAGAGGTGCAAATACCTTCCGAAGAGGACCTTACTGGTATGGTAAACGCGACTAAAGATAAGATCTTAATTCTTGCTCCTCGCGCTAATTCTAAAGATGTTCTAGGATTGATTGATAAACGTTTATTTACTGGAGCTAATAAGCTTCATGCAGTGCTAGAGAACAACGGTCTGTGGTCTTTCCACTATGACTATGGAATTATGAATGAACCTCTTAAACAAAAGTTTACCAGCTTCTCTATGGCTCTAAAGACTGCTAAACTGTATTTTGATAAGAGAAATATAGATATCAAGGATATAATTGACTAATGCCTCAGCAACTAGCTAACACCGTAGAGAACAACTTTAGTAAAGGTTTGATTACTGAGACCAATCCTCTTAACTTTCCTGAGAATGCTGCCACTGACGCAGACAACTGCATCTTTACTATTAACGGAGAAGTGACTAGACGACTGGGATTCAATACAGAAGAAAATTCTGCGAGTTATCCTATAAGTTCTGTTGGTCAATCTATAAACTCCTATACATGGAGTAATGCTGGAGGTGATGGTGTTAACCAGATACTTGTGGTACAGGTAGGAGCTACTCTTCTTTTCTACTTATCTTCTCAAGCTTCGATAGCCTCTCCACTATCAGTTCAGTTGATTGGCAATACAATTACATTAACAGCGTTCACTGCTTTTGGGAATACTTTTGATTCTACTGTAGAGTGCGAATTTACTGATGGTAATGGATATTTATTTGTCTTCCATCCAGATCTAGAACCTTTCTTCTGTACTTACTTTGGTGGAGTAATAGTCGCTCAGAATATAAATGTTCAGACCAGAGATTTTACGGGGACTATAGATGGTCTTCCAGTTAATCAACGTCCTGGTAGCCTGTCTATTGAACATCAGTACAACTTAGCCAATCAAGGCTGGACTCAAGGATCTGCTTGGATTGCAACTGATGCTACTACTATTGTTAATCCTGTCGCTCTTGGCAGCCATGCATTTACTATAACAGCTGGCTTACCAATCTCTAATGGAGACAACGTTCAGATATTTGCTTCATACCAAACCTACGGATTTGTGCAAGATTCTGGTGTTCCTGTTATGACGGGCTCTGTCACTTCTTATGTAGGAACTACTTTAACTTTAAATGTTTATAGTATTCTTTCAGGAACTGTCGGCGGAAACCTGTCTTCTTTTACTTTAACTCCGATTGGACTTGGGTATGTGAATACTTGGTTCGGTGCTTTAGGAAACTATCCTTCCAATGCTGATGTGTGGTGGAAGTTTAAGAATGCTTCGGGAGCCTTCGATCCTGCCACAACGAATGTTAAAGTTACCTTAAACTCTGGAGAAGCTCCTAAGGGACATTACATACTTAATGCTTTCCATCAGCAAAGATCTCTTTTATCAGGTATTGCTGGTCTGACAGATTTGACTACCAATAAGAGACCTAAGACAGGAGTTTGGTTTCAAGGCAGAGTTTGGATGGCGGGAACTGATGGTTCTACTGCCCCTACTGGAGATCAACTTCACTATTCTTGGAGTGAGAATATCTACTTCTCCCAAGTAATTAGTACTTCTGCCCAATTTGGCTTTATGTATCAAACAAATGATCCTACCTCTGAAGATTTCTTTGATTTACTTCCCACTGATGGAGGTGTGATCCGAATTCAAGGATCAGGATCTATTCATAAATTATTTCCAATTCAAAACGGTCTTTTAGCTTTTGGAGATAATGGCATATGGTTCATCACTGGAAGTCAAGGTATTGGTTTCTCTGCGAATGATTATACCGTCACTAAGATATCTTCAATCGAAACTGTCTCCACTACATCCTTTGTCAATGTTCAAGGTTACCCGATGTTCTGGAATAACGAAGGTATTTGGGGAGTAAGTCCAGCTGCACAAGGTGGTGGGTTGACTGTAGATAATATTTGTCTAGGAACTATTCTTACCTATTACAATAACATACCTACTCCAAGTAAACTATACGCTCGTGGAGATTTCGATCCTATTAATTATGTGATCACCTGGATGTTCAAGGGAAATGAAGAAGCAAATGTAACAGACCGATATAGATTTGAGAAAGCTTTATGTTACAATGTATATACTAAAGCTTTTTACACTTATAGTTTACCATTAGACACATTCTTTATAGCAGGTGTTAAATTTGTCAAAGGGAAAGGTGGAGAAGATTTTCCTGAACCAAGGTTCAAGTATATTACTACTTTCTTAAATGGAACTAGACTATCCTTTTCTGAAGAAAGGGATAGTACAAATTGGGTGGACTTCGCTCCTACAAATGTTCCTTACACAAGCTTCTTTACCACTGGATACAAAGTACACGGACAAGCGATGCGTAAATGGCAGCCTATTTATGTTAATGTGTTCTCCAATGGAAGTTCACCTACCTTTTATAAAATACAAGGAATATGGGACTTTGCTAATGATCCTAACTCTGGAAGATATTCTAACGTTCAATATATAACTAATGCCTTATCTAGATTTGGCTTCATTAATAGACGCCACAAGATACGTGGACGTGGCTTAACATTACAATTTAAAATAGAGTCGGTAGCTGGACAACCTTTTGATATTATGGGTTGGAGTACTTTCGAATCTAGCAATACAGGTGTTTGATGGATCCTCTAGATATCAGTAGTGGTGCAGGCTCTAGTGCTTTAGGCAGTCTTATGTCTGCAGGATTAGGAGCTGCTACAGGAAATCCTTTAGCTATAGCTTCTGGTGTCTTAGGGCTGGGAATGTCTATTGCAGGAGGTGTTGGACAAGCTGGTGCAGCTAGAGCATCTGCAGAAGCTAAACGACAAATAGCTGGTCTTGAAATGAAACAAGATGCAGCCCGTAAACAAGCAATGGAACTATCCGCTCAAAGACAGCAAATGGAGGTTCTTCGTAATGCACAACGTGCAAGATCTCTTGCTTTGAATAATGCCACTTCTCAAGGGGCACAGTTTGGTTCAGGTCTCCAAGGAGGCTATGGACAAGTTCAAGGAGCTGCTAGTTGGAACAATTTAGGTATCACACAGAACCTAGATCTTGGTGAGCAGATGTTTAGTCTCAATCAACATATTAATGAACAAAAGATGAACATAGCAGGAGCTGAAAGTTCTTCTGCTACTTATGGTGGAATAGGAAGTATCGGTAAGACTCTCACAGGAAGCTTTGGACCAATTAAGAACCTTTCTCAACAAGCTGCAGGTAATCAATCTGGTGGAGGTTCCGCTGGTTGGGGAGCTGCTTACGGTATCTATTAATGGATGACTTTCAGATTAACTCTACCTACCCACCTCCGATGCAGGATGCATTCAGCATTGACACTGGAGACTATATGCCTCCTGTCTCTCCTGATATCGCTTCCGCACGTACTGTAAGAGCACAGTATGGACTTAAGAATGTGGTGGATATTCCAGCAGATGAAATAAGATCTCAAATACAGCAAGGACAAGAAGGAACTCTTAGAGCTAATGTTGCTTCTCAAGTAGACTTAAAGAAAGACGCAGATCTTTCTGATCAGATTACTACAGTAGCTTCTAATCATATTATTCCTCAAGATCAGAAGAATCAACAGATCTTAGGTCTAGTGCAGTCTAGGAAGCCCACTGATCCTGCTTCTGTCTTCGAAGATACGTTTGCAGTCAACTACACTAATAAGATCTACACTGTCAATGGTGCTGATCCTTCTATTCCTAAGTTCTCTTGGTTACAAGATGCTATATCTGTTATGCCTGTGGAGACACAGCAATACTACGATCTAGCCACAGAAGCCGTAGCTAAGCATGTCTTCTCTCGACAACAAGAGGAAGATGCTTCAGAGGTTAGGAAAGCACAGGGTTGGTTCGGACCAGGACAAACTCCCTGGACTCTATTCGGCGGAGGTTATTTAGGAGATCTTGCGAAGAACTTATCTTTCATTTACCCACAGGTTAAACTTCGTGGACAAGTGGACAATAGAAGTATCTTAGATCCTTCCACTTGGACTGATGGTATAACTATCTCTCAAGTGATGGATAGTGAACGCCTACGTCTCTATGGTCTTCCCTATGATGAGTACAAGACTGAGTACGCTAGAATTATGAAAGGGTTGAAGGAAGACAATCCTTCTCTCGCCCACGAGTTCGCCCATGGTATGACGGGTCTTACCACCAACGAAACCGTCCTTAGCAATCTAATGGAATTAGGTGGTGCGGGTGCAGTAGGCGAAGGTTTAACTTTAGCTAAGTATGGTATTAAAGGATTAGGCTTTCTAAATCAAACTAAGAACCTTGCGAAGAGCATGGTTCGTTCTACTGAGCATCTGGATACCCAACCTCCTGCAGTTACAGCTGCCGCAGGCGTGGGAGATCTTACAGAAGCTGCAGTACAGAAGTCTACTGTTAATGCTTTATCTGAGCTTGCTGGTACTCCTAATGAAACTAGGAGAGCCTTCGAATCTCTCACCTCTAACTTCAGATTAGACACTACAGAAGTTGCTTCCAATCCAGGTAGGTTTGGACAGGACTTAGTCAATCGTATTAGAGATATCTATACCGCTGGAGAGAACAGTCTCCTCAACGCTATTACCACCTGGAACAGAGTCAATAGAACTCCTGTAGCCACCTCTACTGAAGACATCATGCGTTCTATCGCAGAAGCACAGAGAGGTGAACTAAAAGGAATGGACAATGCTGTCTTAGACACCAAAGGTCCTTTCCATGAACCTGCTTCTAATACTTACATCTACGAACACATCATTGGTACATCTGATGGTGAATACTTCAAGAGTAGAGCTACTGCTCTCGCAAATGCTGACGCAAACGGTATTGTAATACGTCCTACTGTCTCCTCTAAGATAGCAGATATCAACAGAAATATTGGACAATTAAACAAAGAGCTTAAGACTACCCCTAATAGACCTCAACCTAGAGTCTTAGGAGAACTGGAGAACCAGGCTCCTAGAGAACTCCCTGAGGCTGCCAACCAGAATATATACTCAGGTGGATCTAGGAAGACAGGACCGTTAGATACTAGTCCAAGAGTTAATGTTAAGTTTGGAGCAGAACCTGCTGTAGCTGCCAATGAAAACTTAAATGCTTCTCGAGCTTTAAAGACCCAGCACATAAATATGCTTAAGGAAGAGCGTGCAGCGTTAGCTAAGCAATTCCCTGATACAAGCAAACACACCACCACTCCTCTTCCCACTACTGAAGGGTTTGAAGTCAAGCAAGCAGATGCAGGTGCTGGTTGGTATATCCAATATACTAAGACTCTACAAGAGACGCACGATATTGTAAGAGATAGTTTAATCTCCACTAAGTACGATACTATTGGTGCTTATAAGAAGATGCTCTTCAGTGATGAAGTGTCCACTAGTATTCCTCCTTCTCGTTTCGGTAACCGTATCAATGCTATATTCGGTAGGTTTAGAACTCCTGAGGAAACTCTCTCTAAACAAGAACGTATAAGCAGACGTATCGCTACTGCTACTCCTGCGAGAGTAGCCCAACTCATAGAAGCTAATAAGACTGCTATAGGACAACTACCTTACAGTGCTTATAAAGACTTCGACAGAGTATTAACCTACGCGCAGAATAAGAGAGATCCTCTTACTTCTAAACCTGGATACTTCGAGAAAGGTCCAGGAGATGTAGACGGTGTCTACAGAAAGATTACTGGAAGAGGTGCTACGGAAACTGAGGTAGCTGCTTACTTCGAGTTCAAGAAACTAATAGAATTTGACCGTATCTTTCGTGAGATGGGTAATATGCGTAACCGTGCCCGTGCAGGTGTGGAAACGCACAGTGTTGCAGTCTTAGACTCTGAAGGTAAGAAAGTCTTCTCTCCTAAGTTCGATGCTATTGGCTTGGACCATATCCCTGGTGGTGATGACACTGTGATGGTGATGGGAGATAAACTAGGTGAAGAGAAGTTCTTCGCAGCTAACTCTCCTCAATTACGTTCTCGCTTCCCTGGTATACATAAACAGGTAATAGAGGGAGAACGTAAGGCTCTTAAACTCTGGAACCCAGAGGACTATCCTTTTGAAGGATTCTCTGATCTAGCTAAGGATAAGAAAGTAAGATACGTAATCGCTAAAGAGACTAAAGTACAACCTCTCTCTTGGAACTCCATCAACCGTACTGGTGGTGGACACTTAATGCCTGATTACAGTATGTATATCAAACAACGTAAGATAGACAGAGAGTATGTAGGTAATTCAGTCACAGACCATTACCATGGTGATACCACCGCCTATGCAGTTGCAGACAGAGCTGTCGGTGAAGCTATGGTCAAGGATATGAACACAGTTCAAGGATTCCTCCGTAGAGGAGATATTGAAGGTGCTAAGGAAGCCTATGCTAATACTAGAGCTCTCCCTGACGACTGGGACACGTATCTGTCTAAGTTTAAAGGAGGTAAAGGTCCAGACGGCATTTACCGTCGTGCACAGTTCTCTGCTGCTCATGACTTCCAGATAGTTCCTAAAGATAGATTGATAATCGATCTAGATAATAGTATCCCTCACAATCCTATTTATACCAAACCTGGTTCTAACATCAAGTTCAAGGATGGCACTAAGTCTGGCTCAGATGCCAGGATGTCTGCTATAGAGTTCACTGGTGAGCGAGACGCTTATGACCTTAAACAGATCACTAGAGAAATAGGAACAGATGGTAATCCTGTCTTCTCTCTCCAACCGGCTAGATACGTAGATCCTATTACTACAATGGATAGAGGTCTCTCTCGTATTATCAATACTACTGTCGCAGATGATTACAAGTATTTCGCACAAGAACATTGGTTAGAGAACTCTAAGTTACACATCAATGCAAGCCCATCTGATATTAGATCTGCTCCTCTCTATTGGTTTCATAAAGCAGAGTATCTTCCAGGTACTCCCCCTCGTATTAGAAACAACCTAGAACTTCAACGACAGAAAGCTAAAGACTTCTTAGGTGTGGCTTCTGACTTTGATAACTGGGCAGAAGATATATCTCAGAAGCTTTCTAATGTTACTTATTCAGCTACAGGAAGTTCTAAGCTTGCTTTAGTTCCTGTTAAACTCTGGCCTTACTTAAGAGATCCTATCTCCCTGGTGAGATCTTGGTCTTACCATATTACCCAAGGTTTTGGTAATCCTAATACTCTATTCACTAATGCAGCCACCTTTGGAAATATCTACGCTATAAGCCCCAGACACGCTCCTTCCGGTGCTCTAGCAACAATGCTACACAATATCTCTTACTTCAATAAGTCTGAAGAAGTGATGAACCATTTAGATAAGATGGCTTCTTCCTACAATAGAAGTGCTCTTATGAAGATGGGGCTGAGAGTAGATTGGAAACCAGGTTGGTTTAAAGAAGCTGCTCAACACTTAGACAACTCAGGCTTCGGTACTATTCGTAATGAGAATGCATTCATGTCTACTCCTGAGAACATCAATGTTCTTAAAGGACTCACTAAGAATGCCTCTGTCGCTAGAATAGCTGAGTATACTTCTAAGGGAATGGAAGCAGGATTAATTCCCTTCAAGGTTGGTAATACATTTACCAGACAAGCTTCCTACTTCACTGCTCACTTAGAGTGGAGAGCCGCTAATCCTACTGCTGCCTTCGATAGATTCGCAAAGGAAAGTGTCTTACAGAGAGCAGATATTCTAGACCACAATATGTCTAGAGCCTCTAACTCTTCTATGCACACAGGTGTGATGTCTATTCCTATGCAGTTTGAAGCTTACTCTATTCGTCTCGGTGAGATGATGTTTGGTAAGCGACTTACTTCTATGGAGAAGGCTAGATTAGCTGCCACCAGCATGGTCTTCTATGGTGTTCGTTATGGACCTTTAGGAGCTGTTGGTATACCTGCTGCTGGTGCTCTGTATAAGTATGCACAAGATAAACTAGGATATATTCCAGGAGATAAACCCTGGTCTACCTTCGTAATGGAGGGAGGGCTTACTGTCTTAGCTGCTTGGATTACTGGTGGTGGAAACTTCGAGAAGGGTAATCTATACGACTTCTCTCGCTGGGGTAATAAGAGTCCTTCTACCTTCGATACCCTAATGGCTTCTGATAAAACCTTCTGGGATGTCATTGGAGGAGCTCCCTTGAGCAAGCTAAAGGATATTGTAAACTTTGGTACACCTATGGTTCGTGCTGCTGCTTCTATGTTAGTGAAGGATGATCCTAATTCTCCTAAAGCTTGGAAGCTTACTTCAGATGATCTATGGGATGCTGGGCGTATCTTAGCTACTGGTAATAAACTTAGACAAACCATCTTAGCAGTGAATACTGGTAACTGGTCTTCTAAGAATGAGTCTATAATTACTGATGGTGTCTCCAAAGGATCTGCTCTCTTTATGGGACTAACTGGAGTTAACCCCATTGAACAGGGAGACTCTTTCTCTAAGATCGAATGGGAACGAGAACAGACTAAGCTGCAGAAAGATGCAGGTAATGTTTATATCAAAGAGTATCGCAGAGCCGTTATGGCTGCAAATAATAAAGATGAGAGCGCATATGATACTCATATGAAGAATGCTTGGGCCGCTCTCAATGCAGCAGATTATCCTTCAGATAAGATGAGTTCTCTTCTTGCTCTCGCTAATAAAGGATTAGAAGCACAAGCAGCTTCTGTTCCTGAAGCGTACTACACAAAGAACCTTCCAGATGCAAGAGTGAAAGATAAGATACAGTCCTTAGGACGTGTACAAGAATTAAATACATTAAAAGGAAAGTCTAACTAATGGCTGTTTTTAACCCACAGATACCTGATACTCAAGATCCTAATTGGTTAGGTTGGTCTAAGTCTATTACCCAACCAGAGGGAGATAAGAGCACAGGCATCGCCTTAGAGACTGTTGCTGCAGGGCTAGGTGAAGGACTTAAGCTAGCAGACACTTCAATGAAGAGTGTCATTG
>Ga0137409_10000428_pt1 | contig 45616 bp, 39 predicted proteins | sample CZODoug1_16funga_FD_122059 | JGI IMG/M metagenome (GOLD analysis project Ga0137409, IMG submission 122059) | Vadose zone soil fungal communities from Angelo Coast Range Reserve, California, USA - CZODoug1_16fungal (Hybrid Assembly) | ecosystem: Environmental > Terrestrial > Soil > Vadose zone...
GCGCGAAGCGGCGGGAAGCCGCCTCATCGACGTCGACGGCAAGATCTACATCGACTTCTGCATGTCGTGGGGCCCCCTGATCTTCGGACACCAGGATCCGCACGTGCGTGCCGCCGTCGAGGGAGCGCTGAGTCGCGGCTGGTCATACGGTACCGCCGAGTCGGGTTCACTCGAGCTGGCGGAGTGGATCTGCCGCCGCATCCCCTGGGTCGAGCAGATCCGTTTCGTGAACTCCGGCACCGAAGCGGTGATGTCAGCGTTGCGGCTCGCACGCGCCGCGACTGGACGCACACGCATCCTGAAGTTTCACGGTTGCTATCACGGGCACGTCGATTCGATGCTCGTCAAGGCCGGCTCAGGACTCGCCGAGGCGACGAGCCCGGACAGCGCTGGCGTCAGTGCGGAAACGGCGGCAAATACGCTCGTCGTCCCCCTCGACGATTCACCTGCGTTGCAGGAGGTATTCGCTCGCCACGGCCGCAGCATCGCTGCTGTGATCGTCGAGCCCCTGCCCGCAAACTTTGGCTTGTTGCCGCAGCGTCCTGAGTTCCTCAAGGAACTCGTGGAACTCGCCCACGCGAACGGCGCGCTGGTCATCTTCGATGAAGTCATCAGCGGCTTTCGCGTCGCGCTGGGTGGCATGGCTGAGCGACTCGGCGTGAAACCCGACCTCGTAACTTACGGCAAGGTGATCGGCGGTGGCTTTCCCGTCGGCGCATTCGCAGGCCGCCGCGACCTGATGGAACAGATCGCACCCGTGGGGCCCGTTTACCAGGCGGGCACGTTGAGCGCTAACCCAGTGGCCATGGCTGCGGGTCTCGCGACACTCAGCAAGCTCGAATCTCATTCACCCTACGCAACGCTCGAACGTCTTGGCGCTCTGCTGACCGATGCGCTGCAGGCAGTGATCGCCCGAACGGGAACGGACCTGCAGGTGCAAAGGGACGGATCGCTTTTCTGGCTGGTAGCGGGCGCCCCCGCCGGTTCGGTCGTGCGCTGCGTTGAAACCATTCCCGCTTCACAGCGCCAGCGCTTTGCCACGCTGTTCCATTCGCTACTCGAACGCGGCATTTACCTCGCGCCCAGCGGCTTCGAGGTCGGGTTCCTCTCGACCGCACATTCGCATGCGGACCTCGATCAGTTCGTTGCCGCTTTCGAGGCGGCGCTCGGGACCCCCTCCGCGGCGTAACCGATGGCAGCCCGACTCATTACTGCCCGACGAGGCCTGCGCTGGCTGGTGCTGGTGGCCGTTCTCTGGCTGCTGCTGCTCTTCGCGCTGCTATTGTGGTGGGGCTGGGTCGTGCACCGGCAGGCCGTCAAGATCGAAGAGTTGCAGCAGATCGTCGCGCAGGACACATCCGCCGCTCATGAGCAATGGCAGGTCACCCAGCGCATGCTGGTCTGGGAAGGCGGCACGTTGCTCGTGCTGCTCACCGGGCTCTCGGTCGCGCTCCTCTGGCTTTACCTGCGCGATCAGCGACGCACCCGCGCCTCGCAGGCCTTCTTCGCTTCCGTGACTCATGAGCTGCGCACGCCTCTTACCAGCATTCGGCTGCAGGCTGAATCGCTCGCTGATGCGGGTTCGTCGGCGAATCCGCTCATTCATCGCCTGCTCGAAGACACCAGTCGCCTCGAAGTACAGGTTGAAAGAACCCTGGAGCTGGCGCGCCTCGAAGGCGGCGGCGTACTGGATCTACAGCCGCTGCCGATCGGACAGTGGCTCGAGCGCCAGGTGGCGGGCGTGAAAGCGGAAGGCAGCCAGCTCAATGTCGAGTTACAGGCCACGGACCAGCGCGACGCCCCGATGGTGCTTGCTGATCGCAACGCGCTCAAGGTGATCGTCCGCAACCTGGTCGAGAACACGCTGCGACACTCTCAGACCCTGCCAGCCCACGCGCGCATCGCGATCGAAAGCGAACCGGCCGCAGTGACGGTGAGCTTCGCCGACCAGGGCCGTGGCTTCAGCGGCGATGCCCTGCGGCTTGGCACGCTCTTCTTCCGTGGCGAGCGCTCGCAAGGCGCGGGCGTCGGGCTCTACTTGATCCGCACGCTGATGCGCCGCATGGGTGGCGATGCCGAGTACAACTCCCGCCCCGGCGCTGGTTTTGAGACGCGCCTGATCTTTCGCCGCGCCGAGGAGCCGACGTGACCGGCGCGGCACGCATTCTCGTGGTCGAGGACGAACCCAACGTCGGACGCACGCTGACCGAGCGACTCATTGCCGAGGGCCACACGATCGAATGGGCGCGTACTGCCAGCGAGGCCCTGAGCATGTCACAGGGCCCGGCGTTCGATCTCGCCCTGCTGGACGTCGGACTTCCGGACCAGTCGGGGTTCGATCTCGCGGCCACCCTGAGGCGCCGTCACCCGCGGACAGCCATCGTGTTCCTGACCGCGTTCGGCACTCCCGACGATCGGGTGCGCGGACTCGAGCTCGGCGCCGAGGACTACATCGTCAAGCCGTTTCATTACAAGGAGCTGTTGCTGCGGATCGAGAACGCGCTCCGCCGCGCCAAGCTCCTGGCCAATGCCGAATCGAAATATGAGCGACCGCTGCTGGTCGGCCGCGCGCGCATCGATCTCAAGCGCATGGAAGCGGCGGTGGGCGAGGAGAAGGTTTCGCTGACTCACAAGGAATGCGCAGTGCTGACGCTGCTGCTCGAGAAGCAGGGTGCGGTGCTTGCGCGCGACGAGATTCTCGACCGCGCCTGGGCGCCAGACGAATTCCCAACCCCCCGCACCGTCGATAACTTCATCGTGCGGCTGCGGCGCCTGATCGAGGCGGATCCCGCCCTGCCGCAGGTGATTCGCAGCGTGCGCGGCGTCGGCTACCAGCTCGACACTGCAGCGGTGCGCGAGGCCGACGCGTGACGAACCTGCTGCAAGCGGCGCTCGCGCGCAACAACACGTCGCGTCCACCGGTCTGGTTCATGCGTCAGGCCGGACGCTACCACAACCATTACCGGCAGCTCCGTGCCCGCCATTCGTTCGAAGACCTGTGCAAGAAGTCCGAGCTGGCTACCGAAGTGACGCTCGGTCCGATCACGGACTTCGATTTCGACGCAGCGATCCTGTTTTCGGACCTGCTGTTTCCGCTCGAGGCCCTGGGCATGCCCCTGAAGTATGACCCGGGACCACAGCTCGGCTGGCACGTGCGCGAACGCGAAGACCTGCAGCGATTGTCGCTCACCGGCGCAAGCGTGGACTTGCTGGAGTTTCAAGCCGCGGCGCTGCGCTCGATCCGCGCACGCCTGCCGGACGCAAAGGGCCTGCTTGGCTTCGTGGGCGGCCCGCTCACACTCTTCTTCTATGCCGCCGCCGGCTCGCACCAGGGCGATCTCGGCATCGCTCACGCCGGGCTTGCCGACGGCCGCTATGCGGGTTTCTGCGAGAAGCTCCTGCCGCTCCTGGCGCAGAACATTCTCCTGCAATGGCGCGCGGGCGCCGACTGCATCGCGATCTTCGACACTTGCGCGGGTGAGCTCGGGCCGCAGGCCTTCGGTCGCTGGGTCGTGCCGCAACTGCGCAGCGTCGTGGACGCCGTGCGGCGCGAGTGTCCCGACATACGGATCCTCTACTACTCCAAGGGTACTGAAGCCCGCCACTGGCGCATGCTCGGCGAGGTCCGCATCGACGGCATCGGTGTCGACTGGAGAACTCCGATCGCGACAGTGCTCGAAGAATTCGGCACGCAGTGGGCGATCCAGGGCAACATCGATCCGCATGCGCTGCTCCTTCCGGAAGCGGATTTCCTGCGCAGCGTGGAGCAATTTTTCGCACCGGTCGCCGCATTGCCTGCCGAACGGCGACGCGGCTGGATCTGCGGACTCGGGCACGGCGTGCTGCCCGCGACGCCCGAAAACCACGTGCGCCTGTTCGTCGACCTGCAGCGCGAGCTCTTCCCTTGAACTCCGCATTCTCATCGCTGCTCGCCAAGTACAACGTTCCCGGCCCGCGTTATACGAGCTACCCGACTGTTCCCTGCTGGGAGGACACCCCGACCGAGGCCGAGTGGATCGAAGCGCTGCGCGGTGCGTTGATGCAGTCAGCCGGCAGTCGCACAGGCGCGGCGCTCTACGTGCACATTCCGTTCTGCCGCTCGCTGTGCACCTATTGCGGCTGCAACGTGCGCATCACACGCAATCGCGCCATCGCCGCGCCCTATCTCGAAACCGTGCGCTCCGAGTGGAATCTGTACCTGGATCGGCTCGGTGTGGAAAAGCTCGACATCGCGGAGATCCACCTCGGTGGCGGCACGCCGACGTTTCTCGATCCCGACGAGTTGCGTTTCCTCATGGACGGGCTTCTCGCCCGCAGCTCACTCGTCGCGGACGCGGAGTTCTCGGTTGAAGCCGACCCACGGGTCACGACACACGAGCAGCTCGCTACGCTCTACGCGACCGGCTTTCGCCGCCTCAGCCTCGGGATCCAGGACTTCGACCCGCGTGTGCAGGACATCGTCAACCGCGTGCAGAGCGAGGAGCAGGTGCGCGAGCTGACCGAGCAGGCGCGCGAGCTCGGCTTTACCAGCATCAACTACGACCTGATCTACGGGCTGCCGCTGCAAACCCTGCAGTCGATCGAAACGACGCTGGCGGCGGTGCAACGCCTGCGACCGGATCGCATCGCGTTCTACGCCTACGCCCATGTGCCCTGGATCAAGCCGAGCCAGCGGCGTTTTACCGAAGCCGATCTGCCACAAGGCGAAGCCAAGCGAGCGCTATACGAACGAGGCCGCGAGATCCTCGAGAGCGCGGGTTACCGAGAGATCGGCATGGATCATTTCGCGCTGGACCGCGACGCGCTGTCATGCGCGGTTCGCAACGCCACTCTGCATCGCAGCTTCATGGGCTATACCTCGCGGCACGTGGCGCCGCTCATCGGTCTTGGCGTTTCGGCGATTGGCGACGCCTGGACCGCGTTCATGCAGAACGAGAAAGCTGTCGAGCCATACCAGGAGCGGATCCGGCGTGGGGAATTGCCCATCCTGCGCGGCCACCTGCTCGACGCGGAGGATCTGCTCCTCAGGCGTCTGATCCTGGAACTGATGACACGTTTCAGGACCCGCTGGGACGGGCTCGCAACCGATCACGAACCGCTGCGTTCGCTGCCGCAACGTCTGCACGAGCTGATCGAAGACGAACTCGTCAGGCTCGATGGCGAAAGCTGCGAGGTGACCGAGCGTGGCCGCGCTTTCATCCGCAATGTCTGCATGGCGTTCGATGCCCGACTGGCGCGCAAGGCACCTCACGTGCAGCTCTTCAGCAGCACCGTGTGAGACAAAAGCATTGCGTGTCTGACGTCGTGCTTCGGCGACAACGCTGTCAGTTGTGAATCAAAGCGTTAATCCATTCGGCCGAACGGGACGTCGGAGTCCGGCGACATTCGTCCTACCCACGCACTCACGAAGCTGAACACTGTGCACTTCTGCACAACCACACTCAGTGACTTGGACGCGAAATCCCAATTGAAAATTTTACGGCATGGTTCTTGCTCCTTTTTACACGTGCGGCGCACGGCTTGAGAGTAAACGGACTTTTCTTTCATGTGCTCTCGGGTTCGGGGATGACCATGCGGCCGAGCGCGCCAGCACGGGAGACGTTGTAAAGGGCAAACCCACCGAGAGGTGGGGACGCAAAGCCACCGGTCTGCAAGGGGAAATGTCCCAAGACAGCGGGGTTGCCAAACGCGATCGATTCCGTCGTTCGGGTTTCGCTCCTTGACGGGTACCTTCCTGGACACCCGCTTGCTGTTTTTCCTTCCTGTCGGCTTTGCGCGCCCGGTTGATGGCCGTACCGCAACGGTGCGGCCCCACATGACAGGGGGATTAAACGTGAAGAGCATCAAGCTGCAGATCCTTGTAGCCACAGGCGCGTTCGTCTGTACGGGCGCGTTCGCGGATGGCACGGGAGTGCGTGACCCGGGGGTTCGCCAAGGCGCTGCCGGCGCCGGACAAGCCATCCCTGGGCTGCGCGGCTACGAGACGGATTACTTCAAGGCAGGACTCGAGGACTTCAGTCAAGCGGAGACCCTGGCGGAGGGACTGGGCCCGCGCTTCAATCTTGACGGTTGCGCAGGTTGCCATGCGGCGCCTGCGATCGGTGGCACTTCACCAGCGGTGAACCCGCAGGTGACCGTCGCCACGGCGTTCGGCGCGCGCAATACCCTGCCCTCCTTCATCCGATCGGACGGGCCGGTGCGCGAGGCGCGTTTCAAGTTCACATCGAGCGGTCAGCGCGACGGCGGTGTACACGCGTTGTTCGTCATCAGTGGCCGCAACGACGGGAGCGCGAACGCGAGCGGTTGTCGCATCCAGCAGGATGACTTCGACCGGCAGCTGTCCCGCAACAACGCGATCTTCCGGATCCCGACACCCGTGTTCGGAGCCGGGCTGATCGAGTTGATTCCGGACAGCGTGATTCTCGCCAACCTCAATGCCGATTCCGCCGCCAAGTCACAGCTCGGAATCTCCGGGCGAGCGAACCGGAGCGGCAACGACGGCACGGTGACACGCTTCGGGTGGAAGGCGCAGAACAAGTCGCTGATGGTGTTCTCCGGCGAGGCCTACAACGTCGAGATGGGCATCAGCAACGAAGCGTTCCAGTCCGAGCGTGAAGAGAACCCGGGCTGTCAGCTCGCGCAACTACCGAACGACATCAGCGCACTGGATGGAGGGACCGGTGTCGAGTCGGTGAGCGGCGTGGAGAAGTTCTCCTTCTTCATGCGTTTCCTGGCGGCGCCCACCCCTGCAATCAACTCCGCGGGAGGCGCGACGTCGATTGCCAACGGCCACAGCGCCTTCGTGAGCGCTGGGTGCGCGCAATGTCACACGCCGACGCTGCTGACCGGCAACGCGGGCGTTCCGGCGCTGACCAACCAGAAGGTCAACCTGTTCTCCGACCTCGGCTTGCATCGCATGGGCCCGGGACTCGCCGACAATATCCTGCAGGGAGCGGCGGCGGGGGATGAGTTCAGGACGGCGCCGCTCTGGGGCGTGGGCCAGCGCATCTTCTTCCTGCACGATGGTCGTACCAAGGACCTGCTGCAGGCGATCCAGGCGCATGCCAGCAACGGCAACAGCCAGTTCGGTCCATCAGAAGCAAACAAGGTGGTCGATCAGTTCAATAACTTGCCGTCGCGAAGCCGGCAGGATGTGTTGAACTTCTTGCGCTCGCTGTAGCTGCAAGAGACCGGCGGTTGTCGGAGGAGATTCCGAGAGTGATCAGTATTTCGCTTCGAGCTGATCGACTCCGCCCAGGTAGGGGCGCAACGCCGCCGGGACCGTGATCGCACCGTCGGCGCGCTGAAAGTTCTCCATCACGGCAATCAGCGCCCGGCCCACGGCAAGGCCCGATCCGTTCAAGGTATGGACGGCTTCGGGCTTGCCGGTCTCGGGATTGCGCCAGCGCGCCTGCATGCGCCGCGCCTGGAACGTCTCGCAGTTGCTGCAGGACGAAATCTCGCGATACCGGTTCTGTCCGGGCAACCAGACCTCCAGGTCATAAGTCTTGGCGCTCGCGAAGCCGACGTCGCCCGCGCACAGCGCCATGACGCGGTAAGGGAGCTCCAGGAGCTGCAGCACTCTTTCGGCGTGACCGGTGAGTTCTTCGAGGGCCGCGTAGGAATCCTCCGGCCGCACGATCTGCACCAGCTCGACCTTCTCGAACTGATGCTGGCGCAACATGCCGCGTGTGTCCTTGCCGTACGAGCCCGCCTCCGAGCGAAAGCACGGAGTGTGTGCGGTGTACTTCAGCGGCAACTGCTCCGGTTCGAGGATGGATTCTCGGACCAGGTTGGTGAGGGGGACTTCGGCCGTAGGAATCAGATAGAGCTCGCTCTCGCCGCGAATGGCGAACAGATCCTGCTCGAGCTTGGGCAACTGACCCGTCCCCGTCAGGGCCTGCGAGTTCACGAGGTAGGGCACATACGCCTCGCGATAACCGTGCTCGCGCGTATGCAGATCGAGCATGAACTGGGTGAGCGCCCGATGCAGGCGCGCCAGAGCACCCGACAATACTGCGAAGCGTGCGCCGGAAATCTTTGCTGCGATCTCAAAATCGAGCCCGCCGAAGCCGGCGCCGAGCGCCACGTGGTCCTTCACTTCAAACTCGAACTGGCGTGGCTCGCCCCAGCGACGCAATTCGACATTGGCTGATTCGTCGCGTCCGTCCGGCACGCTCGCATGCAGAAGGTTGGGAAGGCCGAGCAGGATCTGCTCGAGCCGCGCCTGAACTTCGGTCAACCGCCCTTCGGTTGTCTGCAACTCGCTGCCGAGAGATTCCGCCTTGGCCAGCAACGGGGCAATGTCCTGGCCGCTGGCCTTGGCCTTGCCAACCGCCTTCGCCTGCGTATTGCGCTCGTTGCGCAGCCGGTCAGCCTCGACCTGCAATTGCTTGCGCTGCTCCTCCAGAGCCGTGAACGCAGCGACATCGAGCATGACCCCACGGCGTGCGAGGTTCGCGGCCACGGTGGCAGGTTCGGTTCGGAGCAGCCTCGGATCGATCACGGCGTCTTCTTGTCGGTGGCCGTCGTGTTGCGCTGGCGCTGGCGCAGGCGCTCGAGAGCTTCCGCAATGCGAATCTCGAGACCGCGCGCCACGGGTTGATAATAGTATGGGTGAGCGGGCATCGCCTCGGGAAAATAGCGCTCGCCGGCCGCGAAGGCCTCCGGTTCGTCGTGAGCGTAGCGGTAGTCGCGCCCGAAGCCGAGCTTCTTCATCAGTCCCGTGGGCGCGTTGCGCAGATGCAGCGGCACATCGAGTGTCCCGAACTGGTGAACGTCCTGCATCGCTGCACCATACGCGGCGTACACGGCATTGCTCTTGGGCGCACAGGCGAGGTACACGACGGCCTGAGCGATGGCGAGCTCGCCCTCGGGACTCCCCAGCCGCTCGTACGTGTCCCAGGCGTCGAGTGCCAGCGCCAGACCGCGTGGATCGGCGTTGCCGATGTCCTCACTCGCCATGCGTACCACGCGGCGCGCCACGTAGAGCGGATCGCAGCCGCCATCGAGCATCCGACACAGCCAGTAGAGTGCGGCGTCGGGATCGCTGCCGCGCACCGACTTGTGCAGCGCTGAAATCTGGTCGTAGAACTGATCGCCGCCCTTGTCGAAACGGCGATAACCGCCGGAAGCGACTTCTGCCGCCACGGCGATCGTGATGAGGCGACTCTCGCCATGAGGTTGTGCCAGGTCGGCGGCGACCTCGAGCAGATTGAGGGCGCGACGCGCATCGCCATCGGCTGCCGCGACCAGGATCTCGAGCGCACGTGGCTCGAGCGACAAGCTCAGAGTACCGAGCCCGCGCTCACGATCCGCCAGTGCCGCCTCCACCACGCGCACCAGGTCCGTCTGGGAAAGCGGCTTGAGGACGTAGACCCTGGCGCGTGACAGTAGCGCGCTGTTGACCTCGAAAGAGGGATTCTCCGTGGTCGCGCCGATGAGGATCAGCGTGCCGTCCTCCACGAACGGCAGAAAGCTGTCCTGCTGCGCCTTGTTGAAGCGATGTACCTCGTCGAGAAACAGCACCGTGCCGCGTCCGTTCGCAGCGCGGGTCCGCTGTGCCAGGTCGACCGCCGCACGCACGTCCTTGACGCCCGCGAGCACTGCGGACAACCCGACGAACTCGCAATCGCAACTCCCCGCGAGCAGCCGCGCCAGGGTCGTCTTGCCGGTCCCAGGCGGGCCCCAGAAGATCATCGAGTGCAGCCGACCGCCCTCCGCCACGCGCCGCAGCGGCTTGTCTGCATCGACAAGGTGGGATTGCCCCACGAACTCAACGAGGGTTCGCGGCCGCATGCGATCGGCCAAGGGGCGGAAGTCATCACTCGTGCGGGAAGCAGTCACGTTCCTAGGAATCTTCCCCGGGTTGCACGTGACGAGTCCAGAAGTTCTCGACGCGCCGCGTCCACTCGCCGAAGCCGAGACGTGCGAGCACGTAGGCAGCCGCGATCCCCGCGCCATTGGTGAGCGCATCGCGGATGTCCATCTCGCGCGTCGTCGTCAGCGCGCCCTGCAGGAGCTCGAGCGCGACGCCCATGAGAAAGAAGGCCAGCGCGAGCAGTGCATGCCGCCTGCGCTCATAGAGGCCGGAGAACCACAGCATCAGCAGGAAGTAACTGCCGAAGTGCTCGACCTTGTCGCTGAGTCCTAGCCCGAACGAGGGCACGTTCGGAATCAGGCTTCCGGCCACGATACCCATAATGAGGAGCCAACCGAGGACCAGCCAGATGCGCGCATGCGGGAGGGACAGCATGCTCAGCCGTGCGGCGCGCCGATGACGTCAACTCCCGGCGGCGGCACGAAAGTGAACAGGTCGCCTGCCAGGCGCGGGTTGCGACGGATGTCCGAGAACTCGATGCGTGTGCTCTGTTGCAGCTTGTCCTTAAGCTCCATCAGCTTGAGCTCGCCATTGCCGAATCCGAGCCGCAACTGCACGAAGTCCGTATCGGTGCGTCGCGGTATGAGTTCCAGCCAGTCGATGCCTTCGCGATTTCCGACCCGTGTTACATCGAAGCTGTCCGTGATGTTGGATTTGCCGGCGAGCAGCAGCGCCGGCGTCATGGACAGCGATTCATCCACCGTTTTGACGGTCACCTGCTCCAGCTCGACGTCGTACAGCCAGATCTTTGCGCCATCGCTCACGATCAGCTGATGGTTGGGCTCGCGGTAGTCCCAGCGGAATCGTCCTGGCTTCTGCAGGTAGAGCGTTCCCGAGGACTCCTGTGTGCGATCCCCGGTTGAGTTGCTGGAACGCTGGCGGAAGTCCGCCTGGAAGCTGCCGAACCCGGCGAGGTATTTCTGCAACCACGCGCCGGCCTCGGCTGAGTGCGCCGCTTCGTCGACACTGCGGGCGAACGGTATGGCGAAGAGGCCGACGAGGGCAATCAGGATGCTGCGCGTGATGAGTTTCAAATCGGCCTCTGCATCGAATCAATCTTCCTCGGGCGGCGCGGGCGCGAGCACCTCACGCGAGCCGTTCGATTGCAGCGGTCCCACCAGCCCGACCGCCTCCATCGTTTCGACCAGCCGTGCCGCGCGGTTGTAGCCGATCCTGAGGCGTCGCTGCACACCGGAAATCGAGGCCTTGCGCGTCTCCAGGACGATACGCACCGCCTCATCATAGAGCGGATCCTGCTCGCCCTCGTTTTCACCGACCTCACCCTCTTCGCTCTCGTCCTCACCGGGCAAGCCGGGAATTGGACCGCGCGGACCGGAGAGAATTTCATCGATGAACGTGGGTGGAGTTCCCTGCCGCAACGACATGACGACGCGATGCACCTCATGGTCCGAAACGAACGCGCCGTGCACACGCATCGGCACCGAGGTGCCCGGCGGGAGGTAGAGCATGTCGCCGTGACTCAACAGCGCCTCGGCGCCGTTCTGATCGAGGATTGTGCGCGAATCGACCTTGGCCGAGACCTGGAAGGCAATGCGCGCGGGGATATTCGCCTTGATGAGGCCGGTGATCACATCCACCGACGGGCGCTGCGTGGCGAGAATGAGATGAATGCCGGCAGCGCGTGCCTTCTGCGCGAGCCGCGCGATCAGCTCTTCGACCTTCTTGCCCACCACCAGCATGAGGTCGGCTAGCTCGTCGATGACGATGACGATGTTCGGCAGCGGCTCCAGGTCGGGAACATCCAGCAAGGTCAGGCCCGGATCGCTCGCGGCCTTCGCCGCCAGCAACGGGTCCTTGAGCGGCTGGCCGTCTTCCTTCGCTTCCTTGACCTTGCGATTGAAGCCCGCGAGGTTGCGCACGCCGAGCGCGGCCATGAGCTGGTAGCGCCGTTCCATCTCGGCGACGCCCCAACGCAATGCATTGGCCGCCTGTTTTATGTCCGTGACGACCGGCGCCAGCAGATGCGGGATGCCCTCGTAGACCGAGAGCTCGAGCATCTTCGGATCGATCATGATTAGACGCGTGTGCTCGACGGTGACCTTGTAAAGCAGGCTCAGCACCATCGCGTTGAGCGCGACCGACTTGCCTGAGCCGGTGGTGCCGGCGATCAGGAGATGAGGCATGCGCGCAAGGTCAGCGACTACCGGGTGACCGCCGATGTCCTTGCCGAGTGCGAGCGCGAGCGGTGACGCCAGGTCGTCATAGGCCCGCGACTTGATGATCTCGCCCAGGGTGACGAGCTCGCGCTTCTCGTTGGGAATCTCCAGTCCCACGACCGATTTACCCGGAATCACTTCGACCACTCGCACGCTGATCGCCGAGAGCGCGCGGGCCAGGTCCTTGGAGAGATTGCTGATCTGGCTCACCTTGACACCCGCGGCGGGCCGCAACTCGAAACGCGTCACGACCGGCCCTGGGTGCACGGCGACGACTTCGACTTCGACGCCGAAATCGCGCAGCTTGAGTTCCACCAGGCGCGACATCGCTTCCAGTGCTTCCCCGGAGTATCCCGATTCGCGCGGTGGCGGATCGTCGAGGAGCGAGAGCGCAGGCAACTCCGCGCTCTTAGGCGACTCGAACAGGGGCACCTGCTTTTCGCGCTCGACACGCTCGCTGCGTTCCGGCGTCGGTACCCCCGGCTCGATGCGCGGCGGCACGCGTGATGCCGACTTCCTTTGTTCTTCGCGCATGCTCTCCGCGCGCGCCAGCTTGCGCCCGCGACCCTCGGCCTGCTCGCGCGAACTCGAAATACGCCGCCGCATCCAACCGGCGCTGCGCACCGTCCCGTGGCCAAGCACGTCCATGACGCTGAACCACGACACGCCGATGAAGAGCGACACGCCCGCGAGCCAGAGGGCGAGCATCAAGAGCGTCGCTCCCATGAAACTGAAAGCGGCGGCGAGTCCGCTGCCGACCAGGGAACCGAGGACACCACCCGCCGTGCTCGGCATTCCGCTGCCGTTCCAGTGAAGTGTCGCAAGGCCGCAGCTCGTGGCAAGCGTCAGGACGAAACCGATGCCGCGAAACGTCAGTGTCGAGCGCGACTTCAGCTCCGGCGCCGCGTGCCCGCGATAAATGACCCAGCCAGTGAGCGCGAGCATGAGCGGGAACAGGTAGGCCGCGCGGCCAAACAGGAACAGCAACACATCGGCGAACCACGCCCCGACCGGTCCGATCGCATTACTGATGCGACCCGGTTCGCCTGTGAAGGAGAAGCCCGGGTCGTGCGGATCATAGGTGGCGAGCGCCGCCAGCAGGATCAGCGCCAGCACGCCGAACAGGAGCAACGCGCTCTCGCGCAATGCGCGCACCACCGGCAAGGCGAGGCGCGATGCGGGCTTCCGGGACTCGAAGACTTGGTTCAAGTATTGATCTCGTACATTAAGGGTATTTCTCAACCCTTTGATTGTACGAGCCTGTCAGCTAGCTCAGCAAGGCCGGATGCACGACCTTTCCGGCCATGACGTTGATGCCCTTGCGAAGGTCGGCATCGTCCTGCCAATCGCCATCCGCGAGACGTCCCGCGTACGGTGCGATGGCTGCCGACAGCGCCTGCGATGACGTGCGGGGCACTGCACCTGGCATGTTGGTGACGGTGAAATGCGTGACGCCTTCCCACACATACGTCGGCGCATCGTAGGTCGTGGGTCGCGTCGTCTCGACACAGCCGCCCTGGTCCACAGAGATGTCGACGATCACGCTGCCCGCCTGCATGTGCCGCACCATGTCGCTGCTGATGACGTGCGGAGCCCGCGCTCCAGTGACCAGCACGGCACCGACCACGATATCCGCGCTGCGAACCGCGTCGGCGACATCGGCGGTGTGCGGATAGAGCCCAGTGACGTTCGCCCCGATTTCGCGCGCCGCCACGAGCTTGTCGCGATCCTTGTCGAACACGACGACGTCCGCGCCCAGGCCGGCCGCGACAATAGCGGCATTGCCACCCGCCACTCCCCCGCCCAGGATCACGACGCGTCCGCGCCGCGCGGCTGGCACGCCGCCGAGCAGGATGCCCTTGCCGCCCTGCGGTTGATGCAGCAGGCAGGTGGCAATCTGGATCGAAAGCCGCCCGGCGATGTCGCTCATCGGCGCGAGCAGTGGCAAGCGCCCGAACTGATCTTCCACCGTTTCGAAAGCCACCGCGGTGAGCCCGATTTCACACAGGCGCCGCGTGAGATCGGGAAGCGCCGCGAGGTGCAGGTAGCAGAACAGCAGGTGATCCTTGCGCAGCAGGCCCAGATCGGCTTCCACCGGCTCCTTCACCTTGACGATCATCTGCGCGCCGCCGTACACCTCGCGCGCCGTCGGCTGGATCTTCACGCCGATATCGCGGTAGTGCTGGTCGGTGTAGCCGCTCTTTTCACCAGCTCCGGCCTCGACGAACACTTCGTGGCCGCTACGGACCAGCTCGGCGCACGCCGCCGGCACAAGACCTACGCGGCCCTCGCGCGGCTTCAGTTCGCGCGGAATACCGATTCGCATGTGAGAAGCTCCTTGGTCGCTTTGCCGAACCGGGCGATTCACTTACCATTGAATGCGCAATTTGCGCACTTCATGCAACTCGGCGGATTCGAGTTGCGGCAGAGTGCGTACTCTCCGGTCCCGGATCGTGATCAGTAGGAAATTGAGGCGAATTATACATGACGGGAGCTAGGGCCACTGTGCACAGCCGGCTCATCATCCTCGGCTCCGGGCCTGCCGGCTACAGTGCGGCCGTCTACGCCGCGCGTGCCAACCGCAAGCCCATGCTCATCACCGGGATCGAGCAAGGCGGCCAGCTGATGACCACCACCGACGTCGACAACTGGCCAGGAGACGTGGAAGGGCTGCAGGGCCCGCAACTCATGGAGCGCATGCGCAAGCATGCGGAGCGCTTCGCCACCGATATCGTCTTCGATCACATCAACGCCGTCGATCTGCAGCGCAGGCCGTTTGACCTGCGCGGCGATAGCGGTCAGTACACTTGCGATGCGCTGATCATTGCGACTGGCGCTTCGGCGCGCTACCTCGGCCTGCCCTCGGAAGAGCAATTTCGCGGCAAGGGCGTCTCGGCTTGCGCCACCTGCGACGGTTTCTTCTACAAGGGCAAGAAGGTGGCCGTGGTCGGGGGCGGCAACACCGCGGTGGAAGAGGCGCTGTATCTCACGAACATCGCCGCACACGTCACGCTGGTGCACCGGCGCGACCGGCTGCGCGCCGAGAGGATCCTGCAGGATCGCCTGTTCGAACGCGAGCGCGCCGGCAAGGTTTCGATTCGCTGGAACCATGTCGTGGAACAGATCGTCGGCGACGACTCGGGCGTCACGGGTCTCGACATCACATCCACCGCCGAGCACCGCAAACACAGGGTGCAGCTCGATGGCGTGTTCATCGCCGTCGGTCATACACCGAACACGCAGCTGTTCGAGGGCCAGCTCGACATGCACGGTGGCTACATCAGGGTCAGGTCCGGCAACGAAGGTGACGCGACCGCTACCAGCGTGCCCGGTGTCTTTGCCGCCGGCGACGTCGCGGACCACGTCTATCGGCAGGCGGTGACTTCGGCGGGCACGGGCTGCATGGCGGCACTCGATGCGGACAAGTACCTAGAGCGACTTGATGCACGGGAGCCATGACCGCCTCACGATCCGATCCCGTGTCGCCGACCTACCGGTCGCGCGTTCTCTCCAGCATCGATGAGATCGCTGCCGGGCAGTGGAATGCGCTCCTCGATGAGGATGCTGTTTTCCTGCGTCACGAATTCCTCGCCGCCCTCGAGCACCAATCCTGTGTCGGCGCCCAGAGTGGCTGGACGCCCTGCCATCTGGTCCTCAGCGACTTGCGGGGCGAGGTGCGCGCGGCACTTCCCCTGTATCGCAAGCTGCATTCCTGGGGAGAGTTCGTTTTCGACTTCGCATGGGCGCAGGCCTACGCGCGCAGCGGCCTGCAGTATTACCCCAAGCTGGTGGCGGCAGTGCCATTCACGCCCGCCACAGGTCCGCGATTGCTGGTCGCGGCGGGGCCGCAGCAGGATTTCTGGCGACGCGAGCTGATCCACACCGCCGTGGCAATGACGCGCGCCGAGCACGCGTCGTCGTTGCACGTGCTGTTCGCCGACAAGACCCAGGCCGATGAACTGACCACGGACGGTTTTCTGCCGCGCCGGGATTGCCAGTTCCACTGGTACAACCGGGGCTACGCCAGCTTCGATGCCTTCCTCGAGCGCTTCACCGCCGAAAAGCGCAAGAAAGTACGCCGCGAACGGCGCCGCATCAGCGAGGCTGGCATCCACTTTCGCACTCTCCAGGGCGGCGATATCGACCGGCGCCTGTGGCAGACCCTTTACGGCTTTCACGCCGACACGTTCCTGCGTCACGGCCACACGCCGTATCTCAGCCTCGGATTCTTCCTCGAACTCGCCGAGCGGTTGCCCGACACCATCGTCGTGCAACTCGCCGAGCATCGCTCGGTGCCGGTGGCCGCGGCGATCTGCTTTCGGAGCTCGAGCGCCCTCTATGGCCGCTACTGGGGTGCGAGCCGCGACTTTCACAGCCTGCACTTCGAGACCTGCTATCACCAGGGAATCGACTACTGCATCCGGGAGCGGCTGGCGCGCTTCGAGCCCGGCACGCAAGGCGAGCACAAGGTGAGCCGCGGCTTCGAGCCGACGCTGACGTGGTCGGCGCACTGGATCGCGCATCCGCAGTTCGCGCGTGCCATCGATAAATATCTGCAGCGCGAAGGCGAAGCCATCGAGAGCTATGCCGCGGAGGTCGATGAGCACGTCCCGTACCGACGTCCGCGGGTGGGTGCCGCCGACCACGGGCCATGAGTCCCGTCTACTGGTTGAGCCGCGAGGGAGCGCCGTGGTTTCCTCCGGCGTCCGAAGCGCTCAAGGAACCTGACGGGCTGCTCGCGGCGGGCGGCGATCTGACGGTCGAGCGCCTGCTCACCGCGTACGAACACGGCATCTTCCCCTGGTACGCACCGGGCCAGCCGGTGCTGTGGTGGTCTCCCGATCCGCGCGCAGTGCTCTACCCGCAGGAGTTGCGCGTTTCGCGCAGCTTGAACAAGCGCGTGCGCAACAGCGGGCTGAGCACACGGCTCGATGCCAACTTCGCAGCGGTGATACGCGCGTGCGCCGCTCCGCGCTCAGCGGATGCAGGGACCTGGCTGACGGAGGAGATGATCTGCGCCTACGAAGAGTTGCACGCGCAGGGTCACGCACACAGCGTCGAAACATGGCGCGACGATCTGCTGGTCGGTGGCCTTTACGGCGTGTGCCTCGGCCAGGTGTTCTTCGGCGAATCGATGTTCAGCCGCGAGACCGACGCATCGAAAGTCGCGCTCCTGCGGCTGGTGAACGAATGTCAACGGCGCGCGATCGTGCTCATCGACTGCCAGGTGACTTCGGGGCATCTGCAAAGCCTTGGCAGCCGCGCGATCAGCCGCGCGGCGTTTCTGGCTGCCCTGGCACAGCACTGCCGACCACTCCAGCCTGGGCGCTGGGAATAGCCGAATCAGCGAGTTAGACGGGATCTGGAGCGTCTCCACCGGGCGACCAGTAAACCCTGTACAGACACAGGTGCGCCGGTATAATCGCGCCCTCTTTTTTAATGGCTCCCGGAGGCATTGATGCCTGCGAAACGCGCGCCGGCAAGGACGAAGGCGAAGAAAACTGCACCCCGCAAGGCGGCTCCCGCAAAGCCGAGCGCACATGTGAAGGCCAAGGCACGCACCAAAGCGCATGCCGTCAGCCGTACCGCGCCGGCAAGGAAGGTCGCTCCAGCGAAGAAACACGTCCCAGCTTCGCCTGCACGCGCGCACGCACCCGCGGCTCGTCCGGCAACTGCTTCGCAGCGCCCTGCCACAGACCTGAAGCCCAATCGCCCACGCCCTGCCACTGCATCGGGTTTCGAGCCGCTGCCCCGGCTCGTGCAGCCGTTGTCCGCAGACGGCGAAGACAACGATGTCAGCGATATGAGTCTCCTCGCCGGGCCGCGCAATGTGCAGCCGTACATTGCGAAGCGCGGCGAGCAGTACATGAGCAAGGAGCAGCTCGAGCACTTCCGCATCATCCTGCTGACCTGGAAGCGCGACCTGATGGAAGAAGTCGATCGCACTGTGCTGCACATGAAGGACGAGGCTGCCAATTTCCCCGATCCGAATGACCGCGCCACGCAGGAATCGGAATTCAGTCTCGAGCTGCGCACGCGCGATCGCGAGCGCAAGCTGATCCGCAAGATCGAGGAAGCGCTGATGCGGATCGAAGACGGCTCGTACGGCTACTGCCTGGAGACCGGCGAGGAAATCGGCATCAAGCGCCTGGAGGCGCGCCCGGTGGCGACGCTGTGCGTCGAAGCCCAGGAGCGTCGCGAGCGCCGTGAGCGCCAGTACGGCGACCGGGACGATCGCTACCGCTAGGGCAGCCCAGCCTGAATATCGCGGCCGGTTTGCGCCCTCCCCGACCGGCCCATTGCACCTCGGCTCGTTGCTCGCCGCCGCAGGCAGCTATCTGCAGGCGCGCGTGCGTGGTGGCCGCTGGCTGCTCAGAATCGAAGACCTCGACACGCCGCGCGTCCAGCCCGGCGCCAGCGACGAAATCCTGAGCACCCTCGAGCAGTGCGGATTCGAGTGGGACGGCCCTGTCGTTCGACAAAGCGAGCGCCAGGCGCTCTACGCGACTGCTCTCGACGAGCTTGACCGGGCCGGCCTGGTATTCGCCTGTTCCTGCAGTCGCAAAGAACTCGCCGCCCTGCAACCCGCAACCGCCCTGGAAGAGGATTCTTTCTACCCGGGCACCTGTCGCAATGGCGTGCGGCATCCGCAACGGCCTGTGGCGCAGCGTTTTCGCGCGCCGGACATCACGATCGAATTTGCAGATCAGCTGCAGGGACGCTTCGTGCAGAATGTCGCGGACGAAGTCGGCGATTTCATCATCCGTCGCCGCGATGGGTTGTTCGCCTATCAGCTCGCGGTCGCAGTCGATGATCATGAGCAGGGCATCACTGAAGTCGTGCGCGGCTGCGATCTGCTGAGCAATACGCCACGCCAGATCCTGCTGCAGCGAGCGTTGGGGCTGGCGCAGCCAGCTTATGCGCACCTGCCCCTCCTGACGGAAGCGGATGGACGCAAGCTCTCCAAGTCCCGTCACGCCGTCGCGGTAGCGAGCGAGCAGCCGGAGGGTGCATTGTGGCGCGTGCTGCAGTGGATGCGACAGGAACCGCCAGCCGAGCTCCTGCATGCTCCCGTCGATGAACTGTGGTCCTGGGCGATCCGGGCATGGGATCCCACGCTGTTGCGGAACGTGCGCGAAATCAGACTGGACTCGTTCTGACTCCGCGAGAGAGATTTGGGTCCGCGGCGCGGATGGATTATGGTAGGCACCTAAAACGTGCGCCGCCTGCCCGGGCGGTCAAATGCCGACAAACGGCCTGCTGCCCGGACTCTCGCCCGGGAGTACATAGCGATGAGCGAACCGCGAGTCATCAAGAAATATCCGAACCGGCGGCTGTACGACACCGTCGAGAGTCGCTACATCACGCTGGCGGATATCCGTCGCCTGGTGCTCGACAAGATCGACTTCGTCGTGATCGACAAGAAGTCCCAGGAGGACATCACCCGCAGCATCCTGTTGCAGGTGATCGCGGAACAGGAACACCAGGGCGAGCCGCTCATGAGCCAGGATTTCCTGTCACAGGTGATCCGCTCCTACGGCGGGGCCATGCAGGGCTTCGTCGGCAGCTACCTGGAACAGAGCCTCAAGCTCTTCATGAGCCAGCAGCAGCAGGTGCGCGACCGGGTGAAGAGCATGGTCGGCGTGGATCCGGTCGAGACCGTCGCCAACCTCGCGCAGAAGAACTACGCGCGCTGGAAGTCGGTGCAGGATGACATCTTCAAGGCGCTGATGAACGCTACCAGCCGTAGCCGCGCCGAAACCGAAGACGGCGACGAGCACAAGCAGCCGCCCGCCGCCTAGGTCTTTGCGACGAACTGCCGCGCCCAGCCCCTAGATGACGTTCCGCATGCTCAAGCGGATGCGGCCCTGCCGATCCACCTCCAGCACCTTCACCTTGATCACATCGCCTTCCTTGAGCTTGTCGCTCACCCGCTCGACGCGCTCGTCGGAAATCTGCGAGATGTGCACCAGCCCGTCCTTGCCCGGCAGGATCGTCACGAAGGCGCCGAAATCCATCAGTCGCGCCACCTTGCCCTCGTAGACCTGGCCCACTTCCACGTCGGCCGTGATCAGGGCGATACGTCGCTGCGCTTCGCGTCCCGAAGTCCCATCGACAGAAGCAATGCGCACGGTGCCGTCGTTCTCGATATCGATCGTGGTGCCGGTCTCTTCGGTGATGCTGCGAATCACCGCGCCACCCTTGCCGATGACCTCGCGGATCTTCTCCGGGTCGATCTTCATGGTGATGATGGTCGGCGCCCACTCGGACATGTTGGCGCGCGGTGCATTCAGCACCGCATTCATCTTGTCGAGAATGTGCAGCCGCGCTTCCCGGGCCTGCGCCAGCGCAACCTGCATGATCTCGCGCGTGATGCCGTTGATCTTGATATCCATCTGCAGCGCGGTGATCCCGTCTTTCGACCCCGCTACCTTGAAGTCCATGTCACCCAGGTGGTCTTCGTCGCCGAGGATATCGGTCAACACCTGGAAGCGATCGCCTTCCTTGACAAGACCCATGGCGACACCCGCCACGGCTGCCTTGATCGGCACGCCCGCATCCATGAGCGCAAGGCTCGATCCGCACACGCTCGCCATCGAGCTCGAGCCGTTGGACTCGAGGATTTCCGAGACCACGCGGATTACATAGGGGAAAGTGGTCATGTCCGGCATCACCGCCTGGACACCGCGTCGCGCGAGGTTCCCGTGGCCGATCTCGCGGCGCTTCGGTCCGGTCATCATCCCGGTCTCACCAACCGAGAACGGCGGGAAGTTGTAATGAAGCATGAACGGCTCTTTGCGCTCGCCCTCGAGCGCGTCGATGATCTGCGCGTCGCGTCCGACGCCCAGCGTCGTTACGACCAGCGCCTGCGTTTCGCCGCGGGTGAAGAGCGCTGAGCCGTGGGTACGTGGCAGCACGCCGGTCTTGACCGTGATCGGGCGCACCGTACGGGTGTCGCGGCCGTCGATGCGCGGCTTGCCTTCGATGATGCGGTTGCGAACGATGCGGCTCTCGAGACGGAACAACTCGTCGTTGACGCTTTCCGCCTTCCACTTCGCGCCATCGCCCGCCGCCAGCGCAGCGACTGCCGCTGCCTTGATCTCGCTGACGCGGCCGTAGCGCTGCTGCTTCTCGGTGATCTGGTATGCATCCGACAACGCCGCTTCCGCGTGGGTGGCCACTGCTTTCTGCAGCTCCACATGCGCAGCCGCCGGCTGCCAGTTCCATTTGGCCTTGCCCGCCTCACGCGTCAACTCGTTGATGGCGCGGATCGCGACCTGCATCTGTTCGTGGCCGAATACCACCGCGCCGAGCATCACTTCTTCGGACAACCCCTTGGCCTCCGATTCCACCATCAGCACCGCTTCGGCAGTGCCAGCGACCACCAGGTCGAGCTGCGACTCTTTCAGCTGCGAGCGGACCGGATTGAGCAGGTACTTGCCGTCCTTGTAGCCGACCTTCACCGCGCCAATCGGTCCCTGGAACGGCATGCCGCTCAGGGCGAGCGCAGCCGATGCGCCGATCAACGCCGGGATGTCGGAATCTACTTCGGGATTGAGCGACAGGACGGTCGCGACCACCTGCACATCGTTGTTGAAGCCGTCCGGGAACAGCGGACGGATCGGACGATCGATGAGACGCGAGGTCAGCGTTTCCTTCTCGGTGGGACGACCTTCACGCTTGAAAAAGCCACCCGGGATGCGCCCCGCGGCATAGGTCTTTTCCTGGTAGTTGACAGTGAGGGGAAAGAAGTCGCGCCCCTCGAGTGCTGTCTTCTGTCCGACGGCGGTCACGAGGACGACGGTGTCGCCCATGCTGACCACTGCGGCGGCGTCCGCCTGTCGAGCCATTTCGCCGGTTTCGATCGTCACTGAATGTTCGCCGAATGCGAACGTCTGCTTCGCTACGCTCACGCTGCCTGCCTTGAAGAAATGAATGGGGTGCGGATGTCCTTTTCGCGGGCGCCCACCGGGCGCACCGGCCTCAGCGCCGCAGACCGAGGCGTTCGACGACGGCCTGATACTTCTCGGGCGCGCTGCCCTTGAGGTAGTCGAGGAGTTTGCGTCGCTGATTGACCATCTTGAGCAGTCCGCGACGCGAGGCGTGATCACGCTTGTGCGTGGTGAAATGGTCGCTCAGCCCGTTGATACGTTGGGAGAGCAGAGCGATTTGAACCTCAGGGGATCCGGTGTCCTTCGCGCTGCGCCGATGCTGCGCGACGATGCCGCTTTTCTGCTGGCTGTTCAGTGACATTGGCCTTGATTCCTCAACACTTTTCTCTATGGTCCTTTTATGAGGCCGCGCATTCTACCCGCTGCCCTGCAGTGCCACAAGTTGAGTCGTGTGACTAGAAAGAGCGGCTCTCGATCCGGCTGCGCTCGCTCGCGATGAGACGCCGCGGCGCCAGCCGGCCTTGCTGGTCGCGGTGCGCGATGCCGAGAAATTGCCCCGCCGGTCCGTACAACCTGACGGCCGATTCAGCGATGTCCCCGGCAGGCATTTCGAGGGCCTGCCCGTCGAGTACTCGCCGGGCGTCATGGGCATCGAGATCCACACGCGGCCACGCCTCGATACCCCGATCGAGTGGTAGCAGCCAGCGTCGGAGCCCAACCGGATCCGCGGCCACAGCCTGCAGTTCCTCGAACGTAACCATCGGTTCGGCGTCGAAGGGCTCGACCCACAGGCGGCGCAGATCATCGATATAGCCATGAGTGCTGAGCGCCACGGCGAGGTCCTGCCCAAGGGTGCGTATGTAGGTGCCCTTCGAGCAAGTCACCCGCAGCGCAAGACCGCTGTCGTCCAGTGCCAGCAGCTCGAAGGTTTCGATATCGATCGTTCGCGGCGCACGCTGCACTTCGATGCCACGCCGGGCGAGCTCGTACAAGCGCGCGCCCGCATGGCGAAGTGCCGAGTGCATGGGCGGAACCTGTTCGCCCCGACCGAGGAAGGTCGCGAGCGCGCTGCGCACGTTCGCTTCAGTCAATTGCGGAGCGGGTTGCTCGCTGACAATCTCGCCTTCGAGATCACCGGTCGTGGTTTGAACGCCGAGATGCAGGTAGAACTCATAGCATTTGCGGCCCGCGAGCATCGGACCGGCAAGCTTGGTCGCCTCGCCGAGACAGATCGGCAGCATGCCGCTCGCCAGCGGATCGAGGCTTCCACCGTGTCCCGCCTTGCGGGCCTGGAACACGCGCTTGACCTGCTGCAAGGCCGCGTTCGAGCTCAAACCCGCCGGCTTGTCGAGCAGCACGATCCCATCGACTGATTTCGCTTCCGGCACTGGCGTTCGCTAATCCTTGTCAGGTGAGCCCGCGGGCTCCGCTGCGGCGCTGCCATCCTCGACATGCCGGCTCGCATCCTCGGCCACCGCGGAGTCGATCAGGGAGGCCAGGCGCATGCCCGCGACCAGCTGCTCGTCCGGCCGGAACATCAGCTCCGGAGCGACTCGCAGTTTGAGCGCGCGACCGACCTGTCCGCGCAGGAATCCTGCTACCCGCTCCAGCCCCGCCTGCACTTCGGCGTCACTGCGCTGCGCATCGAGGCGCGCATAGAAAAGCTTGGCGCTCGTCAGGTCGGGCGCAACGCGTACATCGGTAATGGTGACACCGCCAACACGCGGATCGCGGACTTCACGCCGCAGCAGTTCACTCACGACGCGCTGCAGCTCACCCTCGATGCGCCGGCTGCGATGCGGATCGCGCGGCATGGGACCCTCCCTCCCGGACTACTGCAACGTGCGGATCACTTCGACGCGCGAGAAGCACTCGATCTGGTCGCCGACCCGCACGTCGTTGTAGTTCTTCACCCCGATACCGCATTCGGTTCCGGCGCGCACTTCGTTGACGTCTTCCTTGAAGCGGCGCAGCGATTCGAGCGCGCCTTCGAAGATCACGACGTTATCGCGCAACACGCGGATCGGGTGATTGCGACGCACGTAGCCGTCCATCACCATGCAGCCAGCCACCGTGCCGAACTTGCTGGAACGGAACACTTCGCGCACTTCCGCGAGCCCGACGATCTGCTCCTTGACCTCCGGAGCGAGCATGCCCGTCATGATCTGCCTGACGTCATCGATGGCTTCGTAGATGATGCTGTAGTAACGCACATCGACGTTGCCTTCCTTGATCGCATCGCGAGCCGCTGCATCCGCGCGCACGTTGAAAGCGATGATGCGCGCCTTCGAGGCCGCAGCCAGCGTCACGTCCGACTCGGTGAGCCCGCCAACACCGCTGAAGATGACCTTCACGGAGACCTCCTCGGTCGACAGGTTGCTGAGCGCATCGCGCAGCGCTTCGGCGCTGCCCTGGACGTCCGCCTTGATCAGCACCGCGACGACGCCCGCGCGGTTATCGCCGATCTGCGAGAACGCATCCTCGATCTTGGTCGGGCCCTGGCGGGCAAGCTTGGTGTCGCGGAACTTGCCCTGGCGATAGAGCGCGACTTCGCGCGCCTTACGCTCGCTTTCCACCGCGAGCACTTCATCACCCGCGTTGGGGCTTCCAGACAGCCCGAGGACGACCACCGGCATTGATGGACCCGCGCTCTCGACGGCGTTGCCGTTCTCATCGAACATCGCGCGCACGCGGCCGAACTCCTGGCCGGCGAGGACCGGGTCGCCGAGCTTCAGGATGCCACGCTTCACCAGGATGGTTGCCACTGCACCGCGCCCTTTTTCGAGCGTCGATTCCAGCACGACTCCGCCCGCCATGCCTTCGCGTGGCGCCCGCAGCTCGAGCACGTCGGCTTGCAGGATGAGAGTGTCGAGCAGCTGGTCGATGCCCTGCCCGGTTTTCGCGGACACATAGACGAAGAGGTTCTCGCCCCCCCACTCTTCCGGGATCACGCCGTGCTTGCCGAGATCCGACTTGACGCGCTCGGGATCCGCATCGCCCTTGTCGATCTTGTTGACCGCGACCACGATGGGAACTTCGGCGGCGCGCGCGTGCTGAATCGCCTCGACGGTCTGCGGCATGACGCCATCGTCCGCGGCGACCACCAGCACCACGATGTCGGTCACCTGGGCGCCGCGCGCGCGCATCGCTGTGAATGCTGCGTGGCCAGGAGTGTCGAGGAAAGTCACGACGCCCTTCGGCGTCTCGACGTGATATGCCCCGATATGCTGGGTGATGCCACCGGCCTCGCCCGCAGCGACCTTGGTACGTCGGATGTAGTCGAGCAGCGATGTCTTGCCGTGGTCGACATGGCCCATGACCGTGACCACCGGCGGGCGCGGTTCGCCTACCGCCCCTTCCTCCTCGGTGGTCTGCAGATCCGCTTCAATGGCGTTTTCGTCGATGATCCTGGCTGCGTGCCCCATTTCCTCGATGACCAGCACCGCTGTGTCCTGGTCAATGGGCTGATTGATGGTGGCCATCACGCCCATGTTCATCATGATCTTGATGACTTCGTTGGCCTTGACCGCCATCTTCTGCGCGAGCTCAGCCACGGTGATGGTCTCGCCGATGGCCACTTCGCGCTTCATCGGCGCGGTCGGCATTTCGAAAGCGTGCCTGGCTTCCGTCGACACCGCGGCGGTGCGCGAGCGCACTCTCTTCTTCTTCTTGTAGCGGGCGCTTACGTCGCTGGTGACATGCAGCTCGACGCGGCCGTAACGTGTGTGGCTGTCCTCACGCTGCTGCTGTTGCGCGCGTTCGGTTTCCTGCTGGGTGCGTCGCAGACGTTCCGCCTCCTCGCGCGCGCGCGTATCCGCTTGGCGCTTGGCATCCTCTTCGGCGGCCTTGCGTGTTTCCTCCTCCGTGAGGCGCCGCTTGCTTTCCGCCTCCAGGCGCTCGCGCTCCCGGCGCTCCTGCTCCATGCGCTCGCTCTCGACCCGCTTCGCCTGCTCCTCCGCCTCGCGCTTGCGATCCAGCTCTTCCTGCTGCTGGCGGGCCTTCTCCTCGAGAACGTCGCGTTTGATGTAGGTGCGCTGCCGGCGCACCTCGACGTTTACCGTGCGTGCACGCCCCTGCACGCTCGCGAGCTTGAGCTCGCTCTGTGATTTGCGCTTGAGAGTGATCTTGCGCGGCGAGCTCGACAGGTCCTCGCCGCGACCGTGGCTGCGCCGCAGGTGCGTCAGCAACTCCATCTTGGCTTCATCACTGATCGTCGCGTCGGCGCCCTCGACGGCGATGCCCGCCTGGTCGAGCTGCGCCAGCAGCCGCTCGACCGGCACCTTCAGAACTTCGGCAAATTGTGCAACCGTCACATCGGCCATGGACTCACCCTGGAGCGATCAGCTCTGGTTGGCCGCTTCGAACCAGTGGGCCCGCGCGGTCATGATCAATCTGGCGGCACGTTCGGCGTCGATCTTGCCGGCCTCGGTCAGCTCATCCACCGACTGCTCGGCGAGCTCCTCGCGCGTCCGCACTCCGCCTCGCGCCAGCGTCAGCGCCAGGTCCGGGTCCATGCCATCGAGCGTCAGCAGGTCATCGGACGGCAGCGCGGATTCGACTGTCTCCTCGCTCGCGATCGCCTGCGTGAGCAGCACGTCGCGCGCACGGTTGCGCAGTTCCTTGACGATGTCCTCGTCGAACTCGTCGATCGCAGTAAGCTCGCTGGCCGGCACGTATGCGACTTCCTCGATGGTCGAAAAGCCTTCCTGCACCAGGATCGTGGCGACGTCTTCACCCACGTCCAGCTGCTTCATGAACGTTTCTTTCAGGTCCCGCGACTCGGTCTCGCTCTTGGCTTCCGCCGCGGTCTCGGTCATGACGTTGAGCTCCCAGCCGGTCAGCTCGCTCGCCAGGCGGATGTTCTGCCCGCCGCGACCGATGGCCTGGGACAGACGATCCTCTGCGACCGCGATGTCCATGCTGTGCGAGTCTTCATCCACGACGATCGACTGGACCTCGGCCGGCGACATCGCGTTGATGACGAACTGCGCCGCATTCTCATCCCAGGGGATGATGTCGACGCGCTCGCCGGCGATTTCGTTCGACACCGCCTGTACCCGTGAACCACGCATGCCGACGCACGCGCCGACCGGGTCGATACGCGGGTCGTTGGTCTTGACCGCGATCTTGGCGCGCACTCCAGGATCGCGCGCAGCCCCCAGGATCTGGATGAGTCCCTGGCCCACTTCGGGAACTTCGAGCTTGAAGAGCTCGATCAGGAACTCGGGCGCCGTCCGCGTGAGGAACAGCTGCGGGCCGCGCGGCTCGGAGCGCACGTCGCGCAGGAAAGCTTTGATGCGGTCCTGCGAGCGCACCGGCTCGCGCGGAATCAGCTCATCGCGTGGCACGAAGCCCTCGGCATTTCCGCCGAGATCGACGAACACGCCATTGCGGTCGACGCGCTTGACGATGCCGCTCACCAGCGTGCCGACGCGATCCTTGTACTCCTCGACCACCTGCGCCCGCTCGGCCTCGCGCACTTTCTGCACGATGACCTGCTTGGCGGTCTGGGCGGCGATGCGCCCGAAGGCCACGGATTCCATGGGCACTTCGACGAACTCGCCGGGCTGCGCGTCGGCGCGAATGTCATGGGCATCGTCGAGCCGCAGCTCGCGCTCCGGGAATTCCAGCTCGGTGGAATCATCGGCGAACACCTTCCAGCGACGGAACGTATCGTAGTCGCCGGTCTTGCGATCGATCGCGACGCGAGCGTCCATGTCCTCGCCATGTTTCTTGCGGGTAGCCGAAGCCAGCGCCGCCTCGAGCGCCTCGAAGATGATTTCCTTGTCGACGCCCTTCTCGTTGGAGACGGCGTCCACGACCATCAGGATTTCCTTGTTCATCGTCGCAACCTCTAAAACTCTTACAACACCGGCACCAGGCGTGCTTTCTGAATCTGCTCGTACGCCAGCTGCACCCGCGAACCATCGACCTGCAGCGTCACACCTGCAGCGCCGGCCTCGAGCAGCACGCCCGTGAAGCGCCGTCGCCCTTCGATCGGCAGCGCGAGTTGCACCTTGATCCGACTGGCAACGAAGCGCGCAAAGTGCTCCGGCGTCCGCAGCACCCGGTCCAGTCCCGGCGAGGACACCTCGAGCCGGTAGCGGCCCGGGATCGGGTCGGCTGCATCAAGCGCAGCACTCACGGCGTGGCTGACGTGCTCACAGTCTTCGAGCCCGATGCCTGCCGGCGCGTCGATATAGACACGCACCATCGCGCCTTCACCCGAGTGCGAGCACTCGATCTCGACCAACTCGTACCCGAGCGCCTCGACGGTCGGCTGCAGCAGGCGGATCAGCTCGTCGCGCATCGGACCGCCGAAAGAAAAAAAATGGGCCCGAGGGCCCATCTATGGTCAACAAAAAAGCCCTCGGGGGGGCCTTCTCGCGGTTAAGCGCTTGTTTTCACAAGCCCCGATCCGCCCAGCGGATCGAGGGCGCGAAGTGTAACCGAAGGGCAGTGCGGAGAAAACCCCGCGAGAAGATTTGTAGGCGAGGACCGCAATATCCAAGCCCGGCTGAACTCGCCCCAGCCTCCTGGCGGATCAGGCCCGATGCGGCGTTTCGATTACCGCGACCTTCACTTCCGGCAGGGTGCGATTCAGCGCCAGGAGCTTGCGCAACACCGCGAGCGCATCCCGCGCCGCTTTGAGCTCTGCATCGTCGGACTGAGGCGAGGTCAGCAGCAAACCGTTGCGTACGCAGTAGCGATGTCGCACCAGGTAGGCACGCGTGGCGGGATTGCTGGTGTCGCTGCCGACATGCGCGGTGAGATTGCTCAGGATCTCGTAGTTGGCGCCGTCCGTGAACGTGAAGGACATCTGTGTCTGGCTGCCCTGGGCCATCAGTTCCACGCTGATGCTGGCGAGATCGCGATCGCGAAAGAACGCGCTGGCGCGCACGATGCGCACGGTCTCCAGGTTGCCCACGGTGAGCGGGTCGACCGACAACAGGTGGAGATCTCCGACTCCCGAAGCGTCGGGCGCGGTGGTGAAGCAGGCCGGAACCGCGGCGACGGCCATGCCGCAACACAGGAACAACATGACACCGACCGCAACGAGTCGGTTCTGCAAGCGCGCGCTAGGCATCACTCAGCCCTCCCCGAGCCAGCGCGCGAGCCACGCCTGGACCTCCTGGTAGAAATAGCGACTGTCTTCTCCCTTGAGGATCCAGTGATTCTCATCCGGGAATACGATCAGACGGCTCGCCACCTTCTGGCGCTGTAGCGCGGTCCAATACTCGATGGCGTTGTTCATCGGTACGCGGAAGTCGTGCTCGCCCACAGTCACCAGGACCGGAGTCTTGAAGCGCTCGGCATAACGAATCGGGTTTTGCTGGCGCCACACCGCGCCCTGCTCCCACGGCGGCCCACCGTTCATTACTTCGCGACCGTAGACGGTGTCGCTGGTTCCGTACTGAGATTCAAGGTTGATCAGCCCGGCGTGGCTGATCAGGCAGCGGTAGCGCGTCGTGCTCGCCTGCAGCCAATTCGCCAAATGGCCACCGTAGCTGGCGCCGCCCGCGCATTGCCGTGAGGCGTCGATGAAGGCGAAGCGCTTGACTGCCTCATCCGCCGCCTGGTTGAGCTCGTCCGCAGGGGTCTTCAAGGGATCGCCCTGGATCGCCTGCGCGAACTTCTCGCCGAAACCCGTCGAACCCGTGTAGTTCGTGAGCAGGACGACGTACCCGGGGGCGGCCAGCAGGTGGTAGTTCCAGCGCAGCACGAACTGGTCGCGCCACATGGAATGCGGCCCGCCGTGGATGACGACGAACAGTGGGTACTTCCTCGATGCATCGAACGCGGGTGGCAGCACCACCATATTATGAATGTGCCGACCGCGGCGGCTGGTAAAGGTGAACTCCCGCACCGGTTGCCAATCGATCTGCGCAGCATGCGCAGTGTTGAAATGGCTAAGTGCCGCATGTTGGCCGGCTTCGGGATCGAGCCGGACGATCTCGGCCGGCGAGGTGGCACTCTCCCAGTCCGCGTAGAGGCGCGCGCCGTCCGCCTTCGCGGCGATACCGAGATTGGAATACGCGCCACTCTCGAGCGGATAAGCCAGGCGGTGAGATCCGCCGGCCGCCGGCAGCGCGTACAGCTTTTCATGGCCCGCATCCTCGGCCAGCGCATAGATCTGACCCCCGTCCGGCGTGACGCCGAAACTCGATACGGAGCGATCGAGACTGCGGCTGACGATCGTGATCGCGCCGCCCTGGGGCCAGGACAATGAAGCCACCCGGCTCAGGCTGTAAATCGTGCCGTTGTCCTGCTCGAAGATTCCATAGAGCGTTTTGCCGTCGGGGCTGAACTGCGGATCGCTCCAGGAGCCGGTCGCCGGCGTGAGCTGCCTGGGCTCGCCGCCCTCGGCATCGACCTGCAGCAGCACGGAGTGCGTAAACGCATAGGCCGCGGCGTTGCGATCGGTGCTGGCCGTGAAGACGATGCCACGTCCATCCGGCGTCCAGACCGCATCGAGCTCCTCGCCCGAATCGGTGCGCCGCCCCGCAAACCCGGGCGATGCCGCAAGCTTCGAGCCCGCGAGCAAGTCCTTGGCCGCGGCGGCGGGCTGCAGCGCCTGAACGAACACGTGCGGCTGACGATCGGGATCTACCCACTGATCCCAGTTCCGGATCGGAAAGCCGTCGAACGTCCGCGCGTCGTACTTGCGCGCCTTGTGCTCTTCCGCGATCCGCTTGTTGTCGGCATCGGTCAAGGCGCCGCGGTACACGGTGCTGACAAAGAGCAGCCGCGAGCCGTCCGGGGAAAACTGGGGCGAGCGGGCAGCAGTCGAAAGATTTGTCACGCGCTCGGCCTCTCCTCCGGCCGCGACGTCGAGCACGTAGATCTGCTCGACGTCATCGCCGTCGCGCTTGGTCGAGAACGCGATGCGCTTGCTGTCGTCGCTCCAGGTGACGCCATTTTCCTTCGCCTTGTTGGATGTCAGGCGCCGCGGCTCCGCACTGCCGTCGCCGGGGACAATCCACAGGTCCGCCACCTGGTCCTTTTCGTCATACGCGGGCTCGGTCACGCAGACCACGATCCACTTTCCATCCGGGCTCGGCACGGGAGCGCCCACCCGCTTCATCAGCCAGAGATCTTCATGAGTAATCGCGTGCCGGGCTGTCTGGGCCAGGGCGCCCGTACAGGCGAGCGTCAAACCAGCGGCAATGGCCGTCACTCGCGCGAACAACGAAGTCATCGTCTCTCCTTGGGTGGTAGGTCCTGATTCGCTCAACGGACGTCGAGCACGATCTTGCCGATGTGCTCGCTCGACTCCATCAACTCATGGGCACGCCACGCATCCGCCAGCGGGAACCGGGCATGAATAGGGGGCAGCAGTTCATGAGTGGCGAAGAGCGGCCAGACGTTGGTTCGCAATGCCTCTGCCAGGCGGCCCTTGCTCTCAATCGACTGGGGTCGGAGCGTGGACGCCATCAGCCGCAGGCGCTTCTGAAACAGGTAACGCAGGTCGAGTTGCGCCTCGTGGCCACCCAACGTCGCAATCAGCGCAATGCGGCCTTCGACCGCTGCGGCCGCAATATTGCGGGCGAGATATGCGGCACCCACCATGTCCAGAATGACGTCCGCGCCGTGACCTTCTGTGACTTCCCTGACGACGCTTACGAAGTCCTCGGTGCGATAGTTGATGGCACGCTCGGCGCCAAGTGACACGCACGCATCGCACTTAGCGTCGCTCCCCGCGGTCACCAGCACGCGCGCGGCAAAGGCCTTTCCAAGTCTGATTGCGGTGGTACCGATCCCGCTCGAGCCGCCGTGGACCAGCAGCACTTCGCCAGGCCGTAGCTGCGCCCGCTCGAACGCATTGAGATAGACGGTGAAGAATGTCTCCGGGAGCGCTGCCGCCTCGCGCACGGTCAGTCGCCCTGGCAGTGGCAGGCATTGCACCGCCGGTGCAGCCGCGTACTCGGCGTAGCCTCCGCCCGCAAGCAGCGCACAGACGCTGTCACCCGGCGCCCAGGCGGCAACTCCCGCGCCGATCGCGACGATCTCCCCGGCCACCTCGAGACCGGGAATATCCGTGATCCCGGGCGGCGGCGCGTACCTCCCGGTCCGCTGCATGACGTCGGGACGATTGACGCCCGCCGCGGCCACGCGAATCAACACTTCGCCCGGGCGCGCCTCGGGCACCGGGCGCTGAATGGCGCGCAGTGCTCGCGGGGAGCCGGGCTCGGCGATCTCGATCGCCGTCATGCTGTGCGGGATGTCTGCCACGATGACGGCGCATTATACTTTGGACGTTGCCGATCCCAGCCGTAATTCCGAGCCGCGAGGACAAGTCCCATTAACAAGCACGTGGTAGTGCGCGAAATCGCGCGTCCGGATCCCGGTGTCGTGCAGGCGCTGGGCGAATATGGCGTCGCCACGGTGCACGAGGCACAGGGGCGGATCGGCCTGCTTGCCGCGTACATGCGGCCGATTTATCCAGGCGCTGCCCTGAGCGGCACGGCGGTGACGGTGCTCGTTCCGCCCGGCGACAACTGGATGATTCATGTCGCTCTCGAGGTGGTGAAGCCCGGCGATGTTCTGGTCGTCGCACCGAGCTCACCGTGCTCGGACGGTTACTTCGGCGATCTGCTGGGGACTTCATGTCGCGCACGTGGCGGTGTGGGTCTAATCATGGATGCGGGCGTGCGCGATGTGGCCACTCTCAGGCAGATGAAATTCCCGGTCTGGAGCAAGGCGGTCTGGGCGCAGGGCACCATCAAGGCGAGCCTCGGCTCCGTCAACACACCGATCATCTGCGCCGGGCAGCGGGTCGAGCCGGGCGATGTGATCGTGGCTGACGACGACGGCGTCGTCGCGGTGAGTCGCGAGGAGGCTGCCAAGGTTGCCGAAGCAGCGCGCCAGCGCATCGCGGCCGAAGAGGAGAAGCGCAAGCGCCTCGCCGCCGGAGAGCTGGGGCTCGATCTTTACAAGATGCGCGACAAACTCGCCGCGCTCGGCCTCGAGTACCGCTGAATCGGCGCGATGTCGAAGCTTGGACAGACCGCCATTCCCTGCACGCTGATGCGCGGCGGGACCTCGAAGGGTCCGTTCTTTCTCGCGACCGACCTCCCCGCGGACACGGGCCTGCGTGATCGCGTTCTGCTCGCGGTAATGGGTTCCCCCGATCCGCGACAGATCGACGGTGTGGGCGGCGCCGAGCCGCTCACCAGCAAGGTCGCCATCGTGTCGAAGTCCACGCGTCCTGATGTCGATGTCGATTACCTCTTCGCGCAGGTCGCGATCGAAAAGCCGCTCGTCGATGTGAGCCCGAACTGCGGCAACATGCTTGCGGGCGTAGGACCGTTCGCCATCGAAAAAGGACTGGTGGCGGCGCGTGATCCCACCACGCGAGTTGCCATTTACATGGTCAACACGGGCAACCTCGCGGTGGCTACCGTGCAGACGCCGGGCGGCGTGGTGCGTTACGACGGCGCCACGGCAATTGCCGGCGTGCCAGGAACCGCTGCGCCAATCGAAATAGACTTCCTGGACACGGCCGGGTCGGTGTGTGAGTCACTCCTGCCGACCGGGAAACCGCGCGATGCAGTCGAGGGCATCGAGGTCACTTGCATCGACAACGGCATGCCGGTGGTCGTGATTCCGGCGGCCTCGCTCGGCAAGACGGGCTACGAGTCCCCACAAGAGCTCGACGGCGATGCCGAGTTCAAGCGCCGCCTCGAGAAACTCCGACTCGCGTTGGGTCCGTTGATGGGACTTGGCGATGTGCGCGACAAGGTGGTTCCGAAGATGACGCTGATCGCCCCACCGCGCGCGGGAGGCCATGTCTGCACGCGCACTTTCATTCCGCATCGCTGTCACGCGGCGATCGGGGTGCTGGGCGCGGTGAGCGTCGCAACCGCTTGCGTGCTGCCCGGCTCGGTCGCCGCCGGCATCGCAAAGAGGGCTTCCGGGCAACCGCTGATCTTTTCCGTCGAGCATCCGAGCGGGGAATTCACCGTCACCCTGGAAGTGTCCGGCACAGGCGCCGACTTCAAAGTGGGGCGCTCGGGAATCCTGCGGACTGCACGCGCACTCTTCGAGGGTCATGCGCTCGTTGCGCAGGCGATCTGGAGCGGAAAATGAAGAAAGCCCTGCGCAGCAACTATGAGCCCGGCTCGCCCCGTGAGGCCGTGCGCCGCGCGCAGTGGAAAGCGCTCGGCCTGTCCGAGGCCGATATGCAGAAGCCGAAGATCGCCGTGGTGAACAGCTCCTCGGAGCTCGCAATCTGTTTCAGCCACCTCGACGGTATCGCCAAGGTCGTCAAGGAAGCGATCCGGGCAGCCGGCGGCCTGCCCTTCGAGATCCGCACCGCCGCCCCGAGCGACTTCATCATCGGCGCCGGCTGCGGCGGTGGCTACATTCTCGCCTCGCGCGACCTGGTCGTGAACGACATGGAGATCGCGGTTGAAGGCGCACAGCTCGACGGCATGATCTGCCTGTCCTCGTGCGACAAGACGCCGCCCGCCCATCTCATGGCGGCCGGGCGCTTCAACGTTCCCACCATCCTCGTCGTTTGTGGCTACCAGCCGAGCGGCGAGCACCAGGGCAAGCACGTCGATATCGAGGATGTGTTCTACGGATCGGTGCAGGCGGCGTTCGGAAAACTCTCGCGCCAGCAGCTGCGCGACATGAGTGAAAACGCGATCCGCGGCCCTGGTGTGTGCTCTGGAATGGCGACGGCGAACTCAATGCATGTCGTCTGCGAGGCGCTCGGCATGAGCTTGCCCGGCAGCGCGCCGGTGCTCGCCAACAGTCCGAAGATGTTCGACAGCGCGCGCCGCTCGGGCGCTCGCATCGTCGAGATGGTGCTGGAGGATCTCAAGCCGCGGGACATCCTCACTCCCGGCGCGTTCCGCAACGCGGTCGCAGCAGTGCTCGGGGTCAGTGGCTCCATCAACTGCATCAAGCATCTGCAGGCGACGGCGATCGAAGCCGGGCTCGATCTCGATGTGTTCCAGATGTTCAACGACCTGGGAGCGCAGATCCCGGTACTGAGCGCGGTGCGCCCGAATGGAACCGATTCCATCGAGGCGTTCGAAGCGGCGGGTGGTGCGCGAGCGTTGATGAAACAACTCGAAGACAAGCTCGACACCCGTGCGCTGACGGTGACGGGCCGCACGCTGGCTGAAAATCTCGCCGGAATTGTGGTGAGCGATCCCGAAGTCATTCGCCCGACAGACCGCCCCTTCTCCGACAAGCCGCCGATCGTGATCCTGCGCGGCTCGCTCGCGCCCGAAAGCGCGATCGTCAAGCTCGGTGTGCGCGATGGCAGCCGCATCTCGCGATTTTCAGGCCCGGCGATCGTCTTCGACGACGGCACTGAAGCGATGCGCGCGATCGAAAGCGGCACTGTGCGCTCCGGTCAAGTGCTCGTCGTGCGCGGTATGGGCCCCAAAGGTGGCCCCGGGATGGCAGGACCCGCGTCAATGGTCGTGTTCGCGCTCGATTCCGCAGGACTGCAGAACGAAGTCGCCTTCGTGTCCGATGGCCAGCTCTCGGGCCTGTGCAACAAGGGGCTGACGATTGCGGAGGTTTCACCCGAGTCAGCGGTCGGCGGACCGATTTCTTTGGTGGAAAACGGCGATCGCATCAGCATCGATGTCGATCGGCAGAGTCTCGAACTCGAGGTTCCCCAGGCGGAACTGGCCGCTCGGCGCGCCAAGCGTGGCGAGCCGACGCTGCCGAAGGCACGTGGCTATCTCTCTATCTATCAACGCACCGTCCAGCCGATGTCCACGGGTGCCGTGCTGGTGACGCGTGAACCCGACTAACTGAGCGCGCCGATGCCAGAGACCATTCCGACCCGAACCATCCGTCGGCCCGCCGGCCGTGCCATCAAGACGATCGAAGCCGACATCTGTGTGCTGGGCGCCGGCATTTCCGGTGTCTCGGCGGCCCTGGAAGCGGCGAAGCTCGGTCGCAAAGTCGTGCTGGTGGATGGGGCACCCTCGCTCGGCGGCCAGGCGATTGGTTCGATCATCGGCACGCTGATCGGTCTCTACACACACGGGCCGAACCCCTGTCAGATCACGCATGGCATCGCGGACGATCTGATTCGCGACCTCACTGCCGAGGGCTCGCTCCTGCGGCACCATCATTCGACGGTTGTGTTCCAGTACGACGAAGTGCGGCTCGCCCGCTGGATGGAGAGCCGGATTGAAGCCGCTGGGGTCCATGCGATCGTAGGCGCGGTACTCACCGACGTCGCATTCAGCAACCGGCGTGTGCAGCACATCGACTTCGCCACGCGCTTCGGGCCCGTGCGCGTGAAGGCTAACGGCTACGTCGATTCTTCCGGCGATGCGAGCCTGAGCTACGAAGCGGGACTGGAGGTCCGCGAACCCGAAGCGCCCGTGTTCGGGACGCTCAACTTTCTGATCGAGGGCTACGACCTCGACGCAGTCACCACGCTCGACATGAAAGAGGTGCACGCCCGACTCGTTGCCAAAGGGAAGGAATACGGCCTGGTGCGCCACGACGGCTGGCTGATGCACTTTCCCGGCAAGAATTTCATGCTGGCCAATATCAGCCACATCGAAACGCCGCTCGATCCGCTGCGCACCGCCGACATGGTTTTCGACGGCCGCCGACAGGCCGATAACATCCTCCGTTTCCTGAAGGCGGAGTTTCCGAAGATCTTCGCGAACGCGCGCGTGCGCGTGTACGGCAATCCCGGGCTGCGACAGACCCGCTGGATCGTGAGTCGTCGTCAGCTCACGCTGGATGACATACGCAACGCCGAGCGTCCCCCCGATGCCGCCGCCCGCTGCGCATGGTGGGTCGAGTTGCACGACACCAAAGAGCTCGTGCATTGGGAGCGCTTCAAGGACAACCACGTGTACTACATCCCGCTGGGATGCATGGTGCCGAAGGACGCTGACAACATAGTTGCGTCGGGACGCTGCGTGGATGCGGACTCGCATGCGCTGTCGGCGATTCGCGTGATGGGTCCCTGCATTGCGATGGGCGCCGCAGCTGCGCACAGCCTCGACCTCGCGGGGACGGGATCGGTACACGAAATCGACCTCAAGGGATTTCAGCAGCGGCTCGCGGACAACCTCGAGCGGACCGACTAGACGTCAGTGGCAGATGACCCTGCCATCCGGTCCGGGCAACGCACTGGTCAGGCTACTCGGCGGCCTTCAATGCCTGGTCGATGAGAAAGAGGTCCGTAAGCAGGGCGCGCAGGTGCACCGAGGCGTTGAGATTGTCGATGAGAAGAGAGCTGATCGCAGACCGATCCAGTACCAGTGCGATCGCTGCGCTGGCGACGCGTGCGTCGTGGCCGACTGCTTCGAGGAACGCGGCGCTCTCTTTGGCTCGGCCAGCGAAGGTCCTCGTGACTTCTTCACCCAGCCCATCGAGCGCAGACTGCATCTGCGACAACATGCGGCGCACCTCCGAACCGGAGTCATCCCGCCGGCCCTGCGCGGCGTACGCCAGCAGGTATTCGTACCCGGCTTCGATCCACTCGATGCGTTGTGACAGTCCCGGCCCGCTCATTGGCGCGGCGCCGGCCAGCGCTCGGGATCATGTCGCGCCGCTGCGTCGCCGCGAGTCACCCAGCCCCTCCACATCGCGCGCAGGTACATGCGGTTCTCCGGGATCAGCGCAAAGTAGATGTGCACGATGACGAGCGTCAGTGCGAGCAGCGCTGCGAGGCCATGCAGGACGTAGATGAATCCCCACGTGTCGGACCTGAACACATAGGGATCGCGCTTCCAGAACGGCGTATCGATCTTCAGCAGCATCAGGACGCCCGTCGCCGCGACTCCGATCAGCGCTGCCGTCATCGCTTCGTGCATCAGCTTCTGCGCCAGGCTGTACTTGCCGGCGCGCAGCGGCCGCTTCAGATCGCGCAGACCGATCCATATGTGGCGCATGCGCTGCCAGAAAGCAGCGCGCACGATGTGGAACAGCACGAGAAGCACGACCAGGACGCCGCTGATCCAGTGAATCGTGACCCAGGGAAACTTGATCCCGATCACCGGCAGGAACCCCGTGAACAGTAGCGCCAGGACCGCGAGACCATTCAGCCAGTGGAACCAGCGATCCGCGGCAGCATGACGTTCGATGCGCTCGCCCGCGCCAGGTCCGGCGTCCACCGGCGTGGGCTGCTTGCGACCGGTCAGCAGGTAAAGTCCGTGACCGACGATGACTGCGACACCGATCCCGGCCGCCAGCGGCAGCAGATCCCAGGAAACGCCCTCGAGGACCCGCTGACCCCAGACATCGGTGCTGACGCGAACCAGATGCATGGCTCAAGCGTCCCGGATCGCGCGGCGCACCAGATTTTCCATCAGCGGGATCTTGAAGTGATTGAAGTTGAGCGGCGTCGCGCCCTGCACCGCCGTCTTCCCTGCGAGCGTTGCCGTGTCCGCGTTCTGCGGGCTTCCCGTGACCGCGTCCTCGACCGCCTTGAGCCGGCGCGGCACGCATTCCACGGCGCCAACGGCCAGGCGGATCCTTTTGATCACCCCACCATCGACGCTCATCGCGGCGGCGACACTGACCAGCGCGAAATCCCACGTGTTGCGGTCCGTTACCTTCTCGAAATAGAACTTCGCTCCGGCCCAGTCCTTCGGCAGGCGGATGGCGGTGAGGATCTCGCCCTTCTTCAGGACGGTCATATGAGTGATGTCGGTCGCCGGACCGATGAAGAATTCTTCGGCGGGGATCACCCGTTCACCAGCGGCCGAATGAACCACGATGCGCGCATCGAGCGCCACGGCCGCGGTGCCCGTGTCGGAAGGTGATACGGCTACGCAGCGGCTCGCGCCGTACAGGCAGTGTTCCCGATTCTGACCCTGCGGCGTATCTGCGAAACAGGAATTGCCGCCCGCGCGATAACAGTTCACGCCCGAGCGGTAGTACCAGCAACGTGCATCCTGGCAGAGATTCCCGCCGATCGTGCCGGCATTGCGGATCTGCGGACTCGCCACGTGACTCGCTGCGCTCGCGAGCAGGGAGTACTTCTCCTTGACCAGCGCACTGTCCGCGATCTCGGTGAGCGTCGTCAGCGCGCCGATCTCGAGACCTTCAGGTGTTTCACGAATACCCTTGAGGCTCGCGATTCCGCCGATGTCGATCACCGCTCCCGGGCGCTTGGCGCGATCCTTGAACCAGTCGAGGCTGTCGTAGCCGCCGGCGAGGAGCCAGCCCTTGTCGTCGAGCTCCTTCGCGAGGTTCAGGGCGTTCTCGAGCGTGTCGGGTTGGTACAGCTCGAACTGCGGCATCATGTCGCGCAACATTCGGCTTTCTCCTAAAAGGTATTTACCTGCAGCGGCTTGTGCGACTGTGGGCGCCCAGCCGTGAAGTTGACGATCATATCGGGCGACACCGGCGTGCGGTTGAACACGTGGCCGCCAAGCGCATCGGAAATCGCGCACAACAAGGCGGCCGCGGCGCTGCCGACCGGTGGCTCGCCGACACCTTTCGTGCCCAGCGGACTGGTCGGATCTGGCTTGTCGACGGCATCGGTGTGCATCTCGAGGGGCACATCGAGATACGTCGCCGGCTTCGCCTGGTGCAACCCGACGGTCGCCGGCAGGCCGTTCTGTGGGTCGTACACCATGTGCTCGAGGCACGCCATTCCAAAGCCCTGCACCGAGCCGCCCTTGAGTTGTGTGGCCAGTCCCTGGGGATGAATGACGGTTCCGCAGTCGCCGACACTGAGGAATTCGAGAATCCGGTGCTGTCCCGTCTCGAGGTCGAGCTCGATATGAATGAATGCCGCAATGAACGCCGCTGGCTGGCCGTTCACGGGTAACTTGTCCTTCGCAACGCCGATGAGGCCGGTACCCGAAAGCGCGGTGACCGAGGCCTTCGTGAGCGGGTTGATATCTTCCGGCATCTCCTTGCCGCTGAACTTGCCTCCGAGGTCGATGGCGCGCTGCGCGGCGGCCCCGTACGTCAGGCTCTTGGACGGGCTTGCCTTGGCAAAGACCTTGGTACCGTCGATGTCGTAGTCCTCGGGTTTGCCGCCGAGATCCTTGGCGGCGATCTCCTTGAGCTTCGCGACCGCATCCACAGCCGCTACGTAGTTGGTCCGACTCATCGTGTACGAGGTATTGCTGCCGAACTGCCCAAGGTTCCACGGCAGGTGTTTGCGGCTGTCGCCCCTTTGTACGATGCAGTTGTCCCAATCGCACTTCAGCACCTCCGCGGCGATCCGCGCCGTCGAAGAGTGCGAGAACGTGCCGAGGTTGCCGACGCCGTTGTGGATGTGGAGCTTGCCGTCCGGGGTGATGCGCACCAGGCCGTCAAAACCGAAAAACCCCGCCGGGTGATACGCCTGCGCGACGGCGACTCCAGTTACCTTCGAGCCGTTGCGCTTGCCGCTCAGCTGCTTCTTTTCGTCCCACTTGAAGCGCGCCGCGCCCTTGGCCAGTGCGTCCTTCAGATAGCAGCTCGACACCGTCTGCTGCCTGCCGCCGAATTTCGAGCCCCCCTGCGGGTTGTTGAGGAGACGTATCTGCAGCCGATCGACGCCCAGCTCGCGAGCTGCGCGATCGATGAGAGGCTCGACCGCGCACATGATCTGGTTGTAGCCGGGGCCGCGCTGTGCCGTTCGTGTCGGCGTGTTTCCGTAGACCGGTACGCCGCGCCAGCGCATTGCCAGTGGCTGGTACACGAGTGAGACGGCATCGCCCGCATTGCGGTAGTCCCAGAAACCGGTGTTCGGTCCGCCTTCCTGCACCACGTAGAGATCCGCGGCGAGCAGCCGGCCGTCGGCGCGAAAGCCGAGACGGATGCGGCCCTGAAAGCCGCTGCGCCCCGAGCCGACAAAGTATTCTTCCGCACGACTGATGCGCATCATCACGGGCTTGCCGATCTTCTTCGACATGAGCGCCGGGATCGCCATCACCGGATACGCGTTGCCCTTCGAGCCGAAGCCGCCACCGCAATACTCCGCGATCAGCACGACCTCATCGGGCTTGATGCCGATGTACTGCGCGAGCGTGGGAATGATGAAGGTGTGGCTCTGGGACGAGCCGTGCACGAAGCATTTGCCGTTCTGCCAGTACGCGAGGCACGAACGTGGCTCCATGCTGTGGTGGGAAATGCTGGCGGTGACGAAACTTTCGTCGTAAACCAGCTTGGCCTTCGCAAAGCCATCCTCCACCTCCCCGTACGACCATTCTTCGACAGCTTTGCCCAGCGGCAGCTGGCCTTCATTGGCCTTGGCGAAATCCGCTGCCGTCCATTTGAAGGTTTGCACCGCAGTTGCGGGAATCGGCGGCGGGAACACCATCCCGACGTTGCCATCCGAACGCGCATTCGGGCCGCCCGGGAACAAGCTCTGCAGCGGATCGACCGTGAAGGGCAGCGGCTCGAGATCGACTTTGATCTTCTCGATCGCGTCCTGGGCCGTCGTTTCGTCGACGGCGGCGACCGCGACGATCGGCTCACCGATATAACGCGGCTCCTTGGCGAGGATCGGCGGAAACGGATCGGGTTGTGGCGTGACATCGTCCGGCGTTAGGACGCCGAACACGCCTTCCATCTTGAGCGCCTCGGACGCGTCGATGCTGCGCACGCGCGCATGCGGCATCGGGCTCAGGAGCAGCCGGCAGAACACCATGCCATCCGCGCGAAAGTCCTCCGAGTACTTCGCCTGGCCAGTGACCTTGGCGACCACATCGTGCGGAGTGAAATCCTTGCCGACGAGCTTGTAGGCCATGTCAGCCTCCCGCCGCACGCATGACTGCGTTCAGATAGTTGTCGTAGGCACCGCAGCGGCAGAGATTTCCGGACATCGCCATGCGGGCTTCCTCGCGCGAGGGTTTCGGATTGTGTTTCAGCAACGCGACCGCCGACATGACCTGGCCCGGCGTGCAGAAGCCGCACTGCGGACCCAGCTCATCCACGAACGCCTGTTGCACCGGATGCAGTTCGCCGTTGGGGCCGGCGAGCCCTTCGATCGTCACGATCTTGCGGTTGCGCACGCTGTGGGTGAGTGTCGAACAGGAATAGTGCGTGACATCGTCGAGCGTCACGGTGCAGGCACCACATTCGGCGCGATCGCAGCCGAGCTTCGTTCCCGTGAGCCCCAGCTTGTAGCGCAACGTCATCGCCAGGGTTTCCTGCGGCAGCACATCGACACGCCGCACCTCGCCGTTGACGTTGAGTGAGATCAGCCGCTCGATTCCGCCGGCGAGCGATGCCTTGCGACTGCAGCCGCTCAGGCCGCCATACACATACGCGGCCGCCGAGGCAACCGCGCCAGTCGCGATCACACGCTTGATGAACTCCCGGCGCGTGTAACGGGAAGCCGCGTCCTGGGCCGCCGAATCGCCATCCGTGGTCAGGAGTGATGAGGAATCAGCCATCGCAGCCACTCCTTATAAGTGGTTCTTCAGTCGCGGATAGACCCGGCGGGCATTGCCTTCGAATACCTTGCGCCGGCTGGCTTCGTTCAACTGTAGCGCATCGATGTAGCGCTTGGTGTCGTCGTAGTAGTTCCCGGTCTGAGGATCGATGCCCCGGACGGCACCGACCATCTCGGAACCGAACAGGATGTTCTCGAGGGGCACGACCTTGAACAGCAGCTCGATGCCCGGCAGGTGGTAGACGCAGGTGTCGAAAAATACATTGTTGAGGAGCAGTTCGTTCAACGGCGGCCGCTTCAAGTCCTGCGCCAGTCCCCGATATCGGCCCCAGTGATACGGCACAGCACCGCCGCCGTGCGGAATGACGAAACGCAGCGTCGGGAAGTCCTTGAACAGGTCCGCGGTCAGGAACTGCATGAAGGCGGTCGTGTCGGCATTGATGTAGTGCGCACCGGTCGCGTGGAAATTCGCGTTGCACGAGGAACTGACGTGCACCATCGCGGGCACATCGAGCTCGACCATTTTCTCGTACAGCGGATACCAGTGCCGATCGGTCAACGGCGGTGACGTCCAGTGCCCACCCGAGGGGTCGGGATTGAGATTGCAGCCGATGAATCCGAGTTCGAGGACACACCTTTCAAGCTCCGCTGCACTGTTCGCGGGCGGCACCCCGGGCGATTGCGGCAACTGACACACGCCGACGAAGTTTGATGGATAGAGCGCGCACACCCGATGGATCAGGTCATTGCAGGCGCGCGACCAGTTGAGGCTCGTGATCTCGTTGCCGATGTGGTGCGCCATCGCAGAGGCGCGCGGCGAGAAGATCGTGACATCCGTGCCACGCTCGCGTTGGAACTTGAGCTGCGCGCCCTCCAGACTCTCGCGGATCTGATCGTCACTGATGCGCAGGTTCGCCGCCTCGGGACGCTGCGCCGGATCCTTGAGCCCGGCGATCTGAGCGTCGCGGTACTTCTGCAACTCCCCGGGAGCCGTCGTGTAGTGACCGTGACAGTCGATGATCATGTATTTTTTACTTTGTCAGCCGCCGCCTGGTCCCCGGGCTCGGTGCATTATCCATGCTGCCACTCGCGGGTCGATACGTCAGCTCTTTTTAAGAGACTGCTCCAGGCGATCGAGCGTCTGCATGGCAGGGAGCACCTGCCGGACACTGGCATTGGGCTCACGCTTCTCGCGGATCGCGGCAAAGAATTCGCGGTCCTGCAATTCGATGCCATTCATGGACACGTCGACCTTGGACACGTCGATCGGGTTGTTCTTGCCATCCAGCAGCTCGTCGTAGCGCGCGATGTAAGTGCCGTTGTCGCAGATGTAACGGAAGAACGTGCCGAGCGGTCCGTCGTTGTTGAACGAGAGTGACAGCGTGCAGATCGCGCCGGACGGCACCTTCATGCCGATGCTCATGTCCATCGCGATGCCGAGGGTCGGATGCTTCGGGCCTTCGAGCGCAAAGGCCTGCGACGCTGTCTCGCCCGTCTGGTACTGAAACAGGTCGACCGTGTGGCAGGCGTGGTGCCACAGCAGGTGATCGGTCCAGCTGCGCGGCTTGCCGAGCGCGTTCATGTTGGTGCGGCGGAAAAAGTAGGTCTGCACGTCCATCTGCTGGACGGCGATTTCACCGGCGGCGATGCGGCGGTGAATCCACTGATGTGAAGGATTGAACCGGCGCGTGTGCCCGACCATGCACACGAGCCCCGTGCGTTTGGCGAGCTCCGCGACCGCGATCGCATCTTTCAGCGTGTCCGCGAGCGGGATTTCCACCTGCACGTGTTTGCCCGCGTCGAGGCACTGCAGCGTTTGCGCCGCGTGCATCTGCGTTGGAGTCGCCAGGATGACGGCATCGACGCCCGGGCGCGCCAGCGCTTCGGCGAGATCGGTCGTGGCATGCGATATGCCGTATTTGCGCGCCACTTCTTCGGTGGGCGCGAGCTGGCGCCCTACCACCGAGACGACCTCGGCACTCTCGATCAACCTGATGGCGTCCAGATGCTTCTGACCAAAAGCACCGACGCCGGCGACCACGGTCTTGATGCGCCCGGTCATGCCAGCGGCTCCACGATGAGATGCCCCACGGCGGTATTGGACGCAGGCACGTGATAGAAGCGATGGACTTCACGCACGGGGCCCTCGAGCGCGCCGCGCATGATGAGCCACATCACCAGCTCGATGCCCTCCGATCCGGCTTCGCGCAGGTACTGCTCGCGAGGAATACGCGCGAGCGACTCGGGATCCGTGACCATGCCGTCGAGAAACCTGGCGTCGAACTCCTGGTTGATGAGGCCCGCACGCGGACCCTGCAGCTGATGACTCATGCCGCCCGTGCCCCAGATCTGCACGTTCAGATCCTGATCGAAGCTGTCGATCGCGCGGCGGATTGCCCTGCCGAGCTGATAACAACGATTGCCCGAGGGCGGCGGGTAATGCACGACGTTCACGGCAAACGGAATGACGAGACAGGGCCAGCTCGCAGGCGTACCGAACATCAGCGACAACGGAACCGTGAGGCCGTGATCCACATCCATCTTGTTGACGAGCGTGAGATCGAAATCCGATTCGATGACGCTTGCGGCGATGTGTCCGGCGAGCTCGGGGGCGCCCAGCACCACCGGTACGGGCCGCGCACCCCAGCCCTCGTCCGCGGGCGCGAACTCCGGCGCACAGCCGAGCGCGAACGTCGGGATGATGTCGAGACTGAACGCGGTGGCATGATCGTTGTAGACCAGGAACACCACGTCGGGCGTATGCGCGGCCATCCACTGCTTCGAGAATTCGAAGCCGGCGAACAACGGCGCCCAATAGGGCTCCTGGGTCTTGCCAAGGTCGATGGCGGCGCCGATCGCCGGAACGTGCGAGCAGGCGATGCCGGCGGAGATGCGCGCCATTACACGCCCTCCTTCGGCTTGCCAGGTTCATAGGCGCGGCCACCCGCAAGCATCATGCGTGCGTAGTCCTCCTGGTTCATGCCGGTCATGAGCGCCGCGGCGTACTGAAAACTCCTGCCGTCGGTGGCGAAAATCTTCGCGAGGAAATAGACGTTGCCGCCGAGCGTGAGCATGCGGTTGTAGTCGCGCTCGAGCACCGCCTGTTTCTGCTCTTCGGTCATCGCCCATTCATCCAGATAGGCACGCTCGCCGGCCTTGAAGCGCTCGCGGTTCGGCGCCTTCATCAACGACATGCAGAACATGTTGAGGTGATAGCCCTTGCGCGATTGCTCCGAGTCGAACACCGTCGTGCCCGGAATGTCGCCATAAGTCTTAGCGGATTTGTGCAAGTTCAGTGTTCCCAGTAAAGGCGCTTCGGGTTGTCGAC
>Ga0137409_10000429_pt1 | contig 45588 bp, 36 predicted proteins | sample CZODoug1_16funga_FD_122059 | JGI IMG/M metagenome (GOLD analysis project Ga0137409, IMG submission 122059) | Vadose zone soil fungal communities from Angelo Coast Range Reserve, California, USA - CZODoug1_16fungal (Hybrid Assembly) | ecosystem: Environmental > Terrestrial > Soil > Vadose zone...
AGCAAGACATATTTCGACGTTCCCAGAATGAGAACCGCGACGAGCGACGACTATCTCACCACGGGAATCGCGTACGCATTTCACCCTCACCGCGATACCTGGTACTCGGCACCACCATGTCAGGTCAATTTTTGGATCCCGATTTACGAGATCGAATCAGGGCGATCGATGGCCTTTCACCCGCACTACTGGTCTCACCCCGTGCGCAACAGCTCCGAAAACTACAACTACGGGGAATGGAACAAGACAAGCCGGGCCAACGCGGCTCAGCACATCAAGACCGATACCCGGGTCCAGCCCAAGGCCGTGGAGCCCGTGGAGCTCGAACCGCAGATCAGGGTGATCACAAAGGTGGGCGGGATTCTGGTGTTCTCGGGCGCCCAGCTGCACTCGACTGTTCCCAACTTCTCGGGAAAGACCCGATTCAGCATTGACTTCAGAACCGTTCATATCGACGACGTGACCTCCTTCCGCGGCGCTCACAATGTGGACTCGTCGTGCACGGGAACATGCATGAACGATTATCTCCGGGGAACCGACTTGTCCCACGTACCTCAAGACCTGGTCGCGGCATATGAGCCGGGGCCCAAAGCCCTCGCCAGGCGCCTTACGCATCCGCAATCCGCGTAGGGCGACTCCGGGTCGTGAGTCCACAATTTCAATTGCAAGGGAAACGGGTACTCGTAACCGGAGCGCGAGGATTTATCGGGTCGCACCTCTGCGACCGACTGCTGTCCGAGCGAGCCGAGGTTCATGCCGTTTCGAGGCATCCAGTCAAGGAAAACGTGCCGGGAACGCGTTGGTGGCAGAGCGATCTCCTGGACCTGGGAAATCTCAGGAGCCTCCTTCATCAAGTACGTCCGGACTTTGTATTTCATCTCTCGGGACAGGTTTCGGCGGCGCCGCAGATGGACAATGTGCTTCCGGCGTTTCACAGCCTTCTTACGAGCACGGTAAACCTGCTTACCCTCTCCTCCGATCTCGGTTGTGCCCGGATTGTCATCACGGGCTCGCTCACGGAGCCGCCTCCGGGGAAGGCCGACACTCCGCCGAGCTCGCCTTACGCGGCGGCCAAGTGGGCGGGGGCTGCGTTCGGGCGGATGTTCCACTCCCTGTACCACACTCCCGTGGTCATTACTCGACCGTACATGGCCTACGGACCGCGACAGCACCCGAGCAAGGTCATCCCCCACACGATACTTTCGCTCTCGCAAGGTATCGCGCCGCGACTTTCCGGCGGCGCGCGGGCCGCGGACTGGATCTACATTTCAGACGTCATCGAGGGCATGATTCGAGCGGCCACGGCAGCGGGCGTGGAAGGCTGCACGATCGAGTTCGGGTGCGGGGAACTGACAACGATAAGGGATGTAGTTCATCGCATCGTCACCGTCATGGGCTCGCCGATTCAACCCGTGTTTGGCGCGCTGCCGGATCGGCCCGCCGAGGAAAACCGGGTCGCCGATGTGGGGTACGCCTACGCGAAGTTGGGGTGGAGACCGACGGTTTCCCTCGATGAGGGAATCGCCACGACCGTGCGCTCGTTCAGGAATCAGTCCAAAGCAGCTGACGAGAGCCCGGCTGCCACGACGAACTAGGGATCCTGTAAGGCGATATCGCCGCGCGGATGTCGAGCAGTCGGGCGCGGCTGCTTGCCGACATCAACAGCGGCCGTTGAGTCAGAATCAACTTCCAGGCAAAATCAGACCCATTGCTGGTACAAATCTTGCGTTACCGGATTTGAGATCTGGCGACGCATACTCGGGTTGGGTTTTGCAAACAAGGGGTCTACCGATGCAACCGCAGGAAATGATTCCCATGCAGGCAGGCTGTCGGTTCTGCGGGGCGAAGCTTCGCCATACCCTTGTCGATCTTGGAATGTCGCCCCTCTGCGAGAGTTACGTGAGCGCGGAAAAAGCGAACCAGATGGAGGCTTTCTATCCTCTCCACGTCTACGTTTGTGACAGCTGTTTTCTGGCTCAGCTGGAGCAATACGTGAGTGCCGAGGAGATTTTCAGCGAGTACGCTTATTTCTCTTCGTACTCCGATAGCTGGCTGGACCATTCAAAACGCTACACCGACATGATCGTCGGTCGCTTGGGACTGGGCAACCGCAGCACGGTCATGGAGCTGGCGAGCAACGACGGTTATCTCCTGCAATATTTCGTTCAGAAGGGAATCAGGGCCATAGGCGTTGAGCCTGCGGCCAACGTCGCGGCGGTCGCGGAGAAAAAGGGAGTCCCGACGGTCGTCAAATTCTTTGGTCGAGAGTCGGCCAAGGAGCTTGTCGCGCAATATGGCCACGTGGATCTGCTGATCGGCAACAATGTGCTGGCGCAGGTTCCCGATCTGAACGATTTTGTCGGGGGCATGAAAATCGTGCTCAAGCCGGGCGGCGTGATCACGATGGAATTCCCGCATCTCATGCGCCTCATGAGCGAGAACCAGTTCGACACGATATACCACGAGCATTTCTCGTATTTTTCATTTATCGCCGCCGAGAAAATCTTCGCGCGCCACGGCTTCAAGCTGTTCGACGTCGAGGAGCTGCCGACGCACGGCGGATCGTTGAGAATCTACGGGCGGCACGAAGAAGACAACGCGAAGCCGATCGGCAATCGCGTCATCGAAATGCGGCAACGAGAACTGGACGCCGGGTTTGGCCGAATCGAAACATATCGTAATTTTGGAGAGCAGGTCAAAGAGACCAAGCGTAAGCTCCTGGAATTCCTGATCGGCGTCAGGCGCGAGGGCAAATCGGTGGTCGGGTACGGGGCGCCGGGCAAAGGCAACACGCTCCTCAACTACTGCGGCATCCGCACGGATTTCATCGACTACACCGTCGATCGCAATCCGTACAAGCAGGGCAAGTTCCTGCCGGGGACGCACATTCCCATCCTGCACCCCGACAAGATCAAGGAAACCAAGCCGGACTATCTGTTCATCTTGCCGTGGAATTTCAAGGACGAGATCATGGCGCAAATGTCCGGAATACGGGAATGGGGTGGAAAGTTTGTCGTACCGATTCCGCAAGTGACGGTCTACCCGTAAAGAGCAATCTCCAGTCCGACGGTGGCTGTTCGCGCCGAAGGTGAATCGCGATGAGAAGAACAATCATGGTGCATGGGTGAAATGAAAATATTGATCACGGGTAACATGGGGTATGTCGGCCCTTCCGTCCTCAAGCGGCTCCGGCAGTCCCATCCGCAGGCGACCCTGACCGGCCTCGACAAGGGATACTTTGCGCATTGCCTGACCAATGCGGACATTCTTCCGGAGTGCAGGGCCGACATTCAGTATTTTGCCGACGTGCGGCGCCTTCGGCCGGAGGTATTGCAGGGAGTGGATGCCGTCGTGCACCTGGCGGCGATATCGAACGACCCCATGGGCAAGACTTTCGAGGAAGTCACGTTCGACATCAATTTGCGTGGCAGCGTCGAGCTGGCGAGACAGGCAAAGGCGGCCGGCGCAAAGGCCTTTGTCTTTGCGTCCAGCTGCAGCATGTATGGACAGGCCGACGACACTCCGAGAAAGGAGTCTTCGCCCCTCAATCCGCTGACGGCTTATGCGAAGTCGAAGGTCCTTACCGAAGCCGAGCTCAGGAAGATTGCGGACAGAAACTTTACGGTCACCTGCCTCAGGTTTGCGACCGCCTGCGGCATGAGCGACAGGTTACGCCTCGACCTCGTGGTCAACGACTTCGTCGCGTGCGCGGTGACCTCGGGAAACATCACGATTTTGAGCGACGGCACGCCCTGGAGACCGCTCATACACGTCAATGACATGGCCCGCGCGTTCGATTGGGCCATCGGCAGGGACAAGGCCCATGGCGATTTTCTCGCGGTCAACGTCGGGAGCAACACCTGGAACTACCAGGTGAAGGAGCTGGCGGAGGCGGTGGCAAAAGTCGTTCCGCGCGTAAGCATATCCGTAAACAAGAACGCGCCGCCGGACAACCGTTCGTATCGGGTGGATTTTTCCTTGTATGAACGCCTTGCGCCCAAGCACCAGCCGCTGGTCGATTTGCTTACGGCCATTGCCGAGCTCAAGGAGGGCCTCGAGGGAATGGGCTTCAACGATCCGGATTTCCGGAGCTCCAAGTACATGCGGCTGGAGGTGCTGAAGCGCCTGCGGGAAAGAGGCCTGCTCGATGGTAACCTTGAATGGACCGGGGCTTAGCAGGAATCGTGAAGGGGGATCCTTGATTTTCGAAAGAACCAGGCTCGGCGGTGTCTATACCATTGACGCCGAGCTCCACGAGGATCGCCGCGGCTTTTTTGCTCGCACATGGTGTCAGAAGGAATTCGAGGACCACGGACTCAACCCGCGCCTGGTTCAGTGCAATATCTCGTTCAATCTCAAGAAGGGGACTCTGCGCGGCATGCACTACCAGGAGGCGCCGTTTGAAGAAGCGAAATTGGTGAGGTGCACCATGGGCGCAATATGCGATGTCGTCGTCGACTTGCGCCCCGATTCACCCACTTTCAAGGAATATCTGGCAATGACGCTTTCCGCGGAAAACAGGAAAATGCTCTACATCCCGGAAAAATTCGCGCACGGTTTCATCACATTGGAGGACGACACCGAAGTCTTCTACCAGATGTCCGAGTTCTACTCGCAGGAAAGCGCACGAGGGTTTCGATGGAACGACCCGTTCTTCGGCATCCGTTTGCCTATTGAAGTGGCCGTCATTTCCGAGCGGGACCGGGATTATCCCGACTTTCGCACGCGACCATGACCGCGATTGCCCTGTCCGATGTCAAGGCGGAGCTCATGCCCAGCGAGGCGGGCGAGCCGATGTACAGGCTTGTTCGGGAACTCTACCCGATCTGCCGCAGCATTACGGGCAATGGCGTTCGCGAAACCCTGCGTCAAATCGGTGAGCACATACCCTTGAAGGTCCATGAGGTTCCGACCGGCACGCGGGTGTTCGACTGGACAGTGCCGAAGGAATGGAATATCAGAGACGCCTATGTCAAGAATTCCGATGGTATCAAGGTCATCGACTTCAAGAAATCGAGCTTGCACGTTCTGAACTACAGCATCCCCATCCACAAACGGATGTCGCTGGCGGAATTGCGTGAGCACCTGTATACGCTCCCCGATCACCCCGACTGGATCCCGTACAAGACATCCTACTATCAGGAGCGCTGGGGATTTTGCCTCAGCCAGAATGAGCTCGACGATCTCGAGGAGGGTTCGTATGAAGTGGTTATCGACTCTTCTCTCGAAACGGGGAACTTGACCTATGCAGAGTGCTCGATCCCCGGAGAAAGTTCCGATGAGGTGCTCGTCTCCTGTCACATCTGTCATCCTTCGATTTGCAACGACAATCTCTCCGGGATCGCCCTGAACACCTTCCTGGCGAGATCCCTGCAGGACCGCCGGCTTCGGTATTCCTACAGATTCATCTTTATTCCAGGAACGATTGGCGCCATTACCTGGCTCGCATTGAACGAAAGTACGATAGGCCGGATAAAGCATGGGCTGGTCGTCGCCAATGTCGGCGATGCCGGCAAGATGAATTACAAGAAAAGCCGGCGCGGAAACGCGGAGATCGACACGGCGGTCGCCCATGCGCTCAAGCACTCAGGCGACCCTTACGAAATCACTGACTTTTCACCCTACGGGTACGACGAGCGGCAGTTCTGCTCTCCCGGTTTCAATCTCCCGATGGGTTCTTTGACCAGAACGCCGTGGGGCCGCTATCCCGAATATCATACGTCGGCGGACAACCTCAGTCTGGTTCAGCCAGGATATCTCGCTGATTCATTCAAGATGTATCTTTCAGTGCTGGGCATACTTGAAAATAACAGGCGCTATATCAACCAGAATCCGAAGTGCGAGCCCCAGTTGGGGAAAAGAGGGATCTACCGGCAGATGGGAGGCAACGTTGAGAGCAAGGAAACCGAGCTCGCCATGCTCTGGGTGTTGAACTTGTCGGACGGCAATTATTCACTCCTCGAGATCGCCGAGAGGGCGAACTTGAGTTTTGAACGGATTGCCGAAGCTGCCGTGGCGCTCTGCAGCCATGGATTGCTGAAGGAGTGCTGAGGTCAAGCGTGCATTCGGGAATTCACGATGTCTGAGTCCAAAACGTCAGTCTAGCAAGAGCGGGAATATATGAAAGTCGTACTGTTCTGTGGCGGCCTGGGAACAAGATTGGGGGAGCTGACCGAGAACATTCCAAAGCCGCTGGTAAAAATCGGCTACAGGCCGATCTTATGGCATGTGATGAAGTATTACGCCCACTTCGGCCATAAGGATTTTATCCTGTGCCTTGGATACAAGGCCGACGCCATAAAGGACTACTTTTTGAACTACAAGGAATATCTGTCAAACGATTTCACGATGACGGATGGCGGCAGGGACATACAGCTTCGGCAAAGCGACATCACCGACTGGAAAATAACCTTCGTCGACACCGGACTCAGAGCGAATATCGGCCAACGCCTGAAGGCGGTCGAAGGATATCTTGAGGGAGAGAAGATGTTTCTGGCCAACTATTCCGACGGACTGAGCGGTTTTCCGCTCCCCGACTTGATTGACCGCTTCGTCAAGAGCGGGAAGATCGCCTCTTTCTTGTGCGCGAAGCCCTCTCAGAGCTTCCACGTCGTCAAACTCGAGTCGGAAAATCTCATCAACAGCATCCAGAGCGTGCGGAAATCCGACATTCTGATCAATGCCGGTTTTTTCGTGTTCAAAAAGGAGATATTCGACTACATGAGACCCGGCGAGGAATTGGTTGTGGAGCCGTTTCAGAGATTGATCGCAGCAAAGCAGATTGTCGGCTACCGGTCAGACCAATTCTGGTGCATGGATACCTTCAAGGAGCATCAGGAATTGACGGATATGTACAATCTTGGCAATGCGCCTTGGGAAGTCTGGAAAACGGCCGCAGGCGACGGCAATCGAGAATAAAAGGCGGGATGGATGTTGACCCTAGAGTTCCCGAAGCGCCCTGATTCGGTCTTCAGGATCTTGTGTCTCGGAGCCCACAGCGACGACATCGAAATCGGCTGCGGGGGCACGATCCTGAGATTCCTTGATGATCACCCGGCTACGGAGGTAGTTTGGGTCGTGCTTGGAGCATCCGGGGAAAGAAAGGCAGAAGCGGTCGAGAGCGCAAACCTGTTCCTGGCGAATGCGCGAAGAAAAGAGATCGTGATCAAGGAATTCAGAGACGGCTATTTCCCCTATATAGGAGCTGACATAAAAGACTTCTTCGAGGAACTCAAACGAAAGTACCTCCCGGATCTCATCCTGACGCATTGTCGCGAAGACCTCCACCAGGACCACCGGCTGGTTTCCGAGTTGACATGGAACACGTTCAGAAACCACCTGATCCTGGAATACGAGATCGCCAAGTATGACTGCGACCTGGGGGCGCCAAATTTTTTCGTGCACCTGACGGAAACCCTCGCGCGCAGGAAAACCCAGATTCTCCTGCAGAGCTTCAAGAGTCAAACGGAAAAGAACTGGTTTACGGAGGACGCTTTTCTTGCGATTCTCAGACTACGCGGCCTGGAATGCAACGCGCCGGGGAAATATGCCGAGGCGTACTATTGCCGGAAGGGCGCCTACTGATTCACGCCCGAGTCGACCCGCTTGAGCCAAATCTCGTGCCAGTACGGGTAGATGCTTCTCGGGCAAAACAGGCGCTTGCTGCTGAGGCACCCGGTACACACGACTCCGTCAAGGATAATGCAGGCATGGGTCGGATGTAGCATCTTGCCCGTGTTTTCGTCTATCAGCCTGTCCACCCGAGAAAGAATACGGAAAGTGCGGCCGCAAAGGGGCACCATTTCCATATCGAACCAGAGTCCCCGGTTTCGGCCGTCCTGATTGATGGTTTGCTCGATTTCCTCTTTTGAGCGCACTTGGACCAGTTCTCCCGGCTGCAGATTGAGATCTGCGGTGGGTGTCTTGCCTTTCACGAGACCGCGAACGTAGGGATAGGATCGTCCGCGCCAGTGCAAGCGCATGACGGCGTTGTACCCGGCAATCAGCGTGTAGAGAATGAAATCGCGTACGCGGACATTGCGTGATATCAGATCCATCGCGTAGGGTCCGAGCTCCCACCAGCGGAGCGGCTTGGTGGCCCGAAACATCTCGGTGGCCTGGCAGCGGTACCGCTTCTGCTCCCCGTTTCCGGATTCGGCCGGCGCGCTCGTGGTCCGGTAAAGAGGTGCCAAATCGCGGGAACCTGCAATTGCCGCGCCCTTGGTTCCGGTTCCGCGGGAAAGGGCATCGGAAGATTCCGGGCGGGGCACGGGTTTCAGCCATGCCTCCTTCCAATAAAGCAGGCATCTGGCCTGGCACCCGCCATGCTCCTGGCCGTTGCACCTCAGGTCCTCCAAGTGCACCGCGTTCTCCATGCGCCGATTCCCGGTCTTCTTGATGGTGTCACACGCCTTGTGGGCCGCCTTGAAGACGCGGAATCTCTTGCCGCAGTACTGCAACATCTCGGGCATGAATGGCAGGGCGTCCAGGCCGGCCTGTTCGTCGAGGGTCGCCAGGATCTCTTCCGCGCTCCGCACCTCGACCCAGTCTCCCGCACGAAGACCCAGTGAGCGACTGCTTCGTGAAACAGACTCACCAGTGCGCATGGCAAATCTCACGGACGGATTCGGACGGATTCAACGAGGAGTCCCCGGGGTTTTCTTGCATTATACGGCGATGATGCCGCGCCGGAACGCCCTGCACTACCCATAGGGCTAGGGCGCCTGGCGCCTCAAAGCGTTCAGGCACCTGGTTCTTTCGTCGGCCTTCAGCCCAAATATCCAACATCCCAGCATCGCGACGGGGAATACCAGGGCTACCTGGAGAAAGAACACCGCGAGATTGCCTGCCGGCCACGTTGCTTCGACGCCGTAAGACACCGCGGCGAATGGGAGGATCGCAACGATTGGCCGCGCGACCGAATCCAGGTAGTACTCTCGTATCGAGATGTGGAGGACCCGCTTCGCGTAGGCAACGACCAATACGAGCGCTACGAACAATCTGGGAATCAGGCTCCCCCATGCGCTCCCAAGGACGCCGATTTTCTGTATCAGCACGATACTCAAGGCTATGTTCGCGACAGCCTCGATTCCGAATATGGGCATCATGCCCTTCTGCTTTCCGAGGCCGATCATCACCGTGGTACAGACCTGATAACCCACCATGGCCCACAGCGCAACGCTTACTATCGTCAAGATCTGTCCGGAAATCCTTCCGTACTCCGTTCCCATCCACAACGATATGAACGACTCCCCGCGGACGATGAATGTGGCGATGATCGGCAGAACAACGAGGCTTCCATATCGAGTTCCATCAACGAACACGCGCTTCACGCTTTCGACCTGCCCCGCTCCTTCCAAGGAGCCGACCATGGGCATGACCGTGTGTGTTATCCCGCTCAATATTTGACGCGTATACTCGGCCAACGATTCCGCGATGCTGTAATACGTGACCATCGCCACCGGCAGAAGAGCTCCGATGAGTATCAGGGCGGAGTTGTGGGCCGTAGAACCCAGGACGTGCAGTCCCGAAGACATCAGGCCGAATGAAAAAATCCTCTTGAGATTTTCGGAGGAGAACGCGCGGCGAATGCTGGTTTGGGCTTCGCGGTAGGCTTTTCGGCTCAGTATCCGGGCTAGTATCAACTGGACTATGGAGCTGCACAGCTGGATTACCGCCAGGATAATTATTCCTTGGTCCGCGTTCGCCGCCATTGTCTGGCTCGTTTCGAGGGCGATCACTATCGCGGCGCTCCTGACGATTACGCCGATGACATTGACCGCGTTGGACAGGTCGAAGCGGTGCCGCGCCGTCAGAATACCGCCGTAGACGCCCGTAACCAGTGCAACCGCAATGTTGGCGGCCATGATTACGATGGCTACCCTTGCAGTCTGTTCCGACCCGGGTGGTATCGAGAATATCCGCTCGACGAACGGACTGATCGCCAACGCGACGACGATGGCGAGGAGACCCGCCATCGTGAACGCGAGCAAGGCCGCCGACTTCACATCGCTCGCGCCGGCGTGGTTGCCCGCACTGTGATAGGACGCAACGAATTTGGTAACGGCGCTACGCACTCCCAGGTCGAGCAACCCGAAATAACCTACAAGCGATCCGATAAGCGCCCATATCCCATAGGACGTTGCGCCCAGTTTTCCGAGGATATAGGGTCCCAAGAAGAAGCTGACGACCGCGCTGAATAGGAAGCCCCCCCAGTTCGAAAGAACATTGCGTACGGGTCGCGTATCGATTTTCTTTGGGCCGCTGTTCATTCACTCTCTTACGGAAATGTTTTCACAATTGCGCATATGCTAGTCCAACCCGCCACGATCGCGCCAGAGAGTTCACTCATTTTTGCGGCGGGTGATAGACTGCGCTAACGGCAAGGGGGATCACGACGTTCTGATTTCATAATACACTGGCCGCGTGAGAAATGCCTTTACAGTAGACGTCGAGGACTACTTCCAGGTCGAGGGCTTCGCACGAGTCGTCGACAGGAGCTCGTGGGACGGATTTCGCACGCGCGTACGCGCGAGCACGGCGACGCTCCTCGAAATGCTCGCCCAGCGCAAAGTTCGTGCGACATTCTTCGTGCTCGGCTGGGTGGCCCGCAAACACCCGGAGATCGTGCGCGAGCTCGCTGCGGCTGGTCACGAGATCGCATCGCACGGAATGAGCCACCGGTTGATCTACACGCAGACGCCGGCGGAATTCCGCCGCGAGACGCATGAGGCGAAGGCGTTGCTGGAGGATTTGTGCCAGAAGCCGGTCGTGGGATACCGCGCGGCGACTTACTCGATCACCCGCAGTTCGCTCTGGGCGCTCGACATCCTCTGCGAGGAAGGGTTCCAGTACGATTCGAGCATATTCCCGATGCGCCACGACCGCTACGGGATTCCCGACGCCGAGGCCAGGCCGCACGTCTTGACCACGCCTGGCGGTGGCCGCCTTGTGGAATTCCCTATTTCCGTTCTCCGTTACGGCGGGGTCAAGATCCCGGTCGCAGGCGGTGGTTATTTCCGCCTGTTTCCATATTGGTTCACGCGCTGGGCGCTGCGCCGGTTGAATCTGCGGCAGCAAGAGTTCGTCTTCTACGTTCACCCCTGGGAGGTTGACCCGGGACAGCCGCGGATACGGGCGGCGAGTTCTCTGTCGCGCTTTCGGCACTATCTCAACCTCGATCGCTGCGCGCAACGGCTGGGCCGATTGCTTGACGACTTCGACTTCGACACGATGTACGCGGTCCTGGCCCAGCGAAAACTGCTCCCGGTCGAGGGACCCTGAAGCATGCCCTTGGTCTTCGTCTCGGCCCGGAGGCGGTTTCTTGACGCCCCGCGCGGGGTCCGCCCCAAGCCGGGAGTGCCCGCCTAGCATGACCAAACCACCGCTGATCAGCATCGGCATGCCGGTCTACAACGGGGCGGCATATATCCGCTTTACGCTCGAAGGATTGTTGGCACAGAGCTTCGGCGATTTCGAGCTGATCATCAGCGACAATGCATCGACTGACGCGACACGCGACGTGATAGAGAACTGCATGCTCCGTGACGCCCGCATTCGGTACGAACGGCAACCGGTCAACATCGGCGTGAACCCGAATTCCAGCCACGTCATGCGCCGGGCGCGTGGAGAATTCTTCAAGTGGTCCTCATCGAGCGACTGGTGCGCGCCGAACTTTCTCGAGCGCTGCTTGAATGAACTCCTCGCGCACGATGACGCGGTTCTGGTCGCGCCGCGTACGCGCTTGTTTCAGGACACCCCGAGCAAACCCCAGGATTACGAATTCGACGTAGAGATCCTCGACGACGCACCGTCGGCGCGCCTCGCGCGGCTGCATTCCACGCTGACTCTGAACAATGCCTTGAGCGGGCTGATTCGCATGTCGGCGCTGCGGCGCACACGCCTCGTGGAGGCTTACCGCGGCGCCGACGTGGTGCTCATGGGGCACCTCGCATTGCTCGGCAAGTTCCGCCTTCTCGACCAGCGCCTGTTTTACAGACGAATGGAAGCGGCGACCGCCACCGTCCTGCAAGATCCGGAGGCCGTGCGGAGGGTTCTCTATCCGCAGCTAAGTGCAGGCATCCTGTTTCAGGACAGCAAGCGCCAGCTGGGCCGGGCGCGCGCGGCATTGGCGGCCCCCATGCCGATCGCTGAGCGGGTGCGCTCTCTCACGTATGTCGCAAAGATCTGCTATTGGGAGCGCAAGACTCTTCTGGAGGATCTGCGTGATGCGTGGCGCTATTTCACCGGCGGTACGCCGTCGTGATCAGAGGTCCGGGGGACGGCGGCCGGTTCGACGAGATCGACGTACTTCGCGGTCTGGCCGCCATGTGCGTCGTCCTGTCGCACTACTCGACGCACTGTGTGAAGTTCTTCCGGGAAGCCCCGTTCGGCTTCGACCTGGACACCGTCCACGGGTTCTACGCGGTACAGCTCTTCTTCATTATTTCCGGCTTCGTCATCTCCCTCACCCTCGAGAAGAGCAACAGCTGGCGGGACTTTGCGTTCTCCCGGCTGAGCAGGCTCTATCCGGCGTACTGGGCCGCCGTCACTTTGATGGTCGTCGTGGAGCTCCTCGTCTTCGGGAAGACCCTGTGGATCGGCGGTTACGTCACCAATCTCACCATGCTCCAGGAGTTCATCGGGTTCGCCAACCTCGACAATGTGTTCTGGAGCCTGACCGTCGAGCTGGCGTTCTACGCGATCATGGGAGTCATCTTCGCGAGGGGACTCCTGCCGCGAATCGAGGTGGTGGCAGCGATCTGGCTGGCGCTCGCGTGCCTGTGGTCGCTCGTGGACCAGTATCTCGGGATCGGATTGCCGGGTTTTCTGCCGCGCTTTCTCATCTTGCGGCACGTTCCCTTCTTCGTGGCGGGGATCGCGTTCTACCGCATCACGATGAAGGGGCTGACTCCACCGCGTGTCGCGCTCATGCTCGCGGCTCTCGCCGCCGCAGGTTGGATCGACGGACTGTGGGACACGGACGCCCCCGCCGTCGGGTGGATCGACATGCTCCGGCGTCTGGGCATCGCAGGGGCCCTGTTCGCGACCTTCGGGCTCGCCGTCACCGGCAAGCTCCGCTTTGCCGTGTCACCTGTGACGCTGTGGCTGGGGGGCATCTCGTACCCGCTCTATCTCATCCACCGCAATCTCGGTTTCTCGACGATGTTTCGCCTGCACGAGCTCGGCGTCCCCGTGTGGCTCCTCTTCGCGGTAACGCTCGCCGGGGCCCTGATCCTGGCGACCGCCCTCTCGTATCTGGTCGAGCGGCCCGCCCTGCGGGCCCTACGGCAGTGGTACCGGACGCGGACGCGCCCGGCGGTGGTCGGGCCCTGATCCCTGCCAGCCGCCCAGCCGAGCAATCGTCTTCACCCGACCATCGAGTAGATCATCCTGAGGTCCCACTGGCTGGCGTCATCCAGACGGCGCCCGCCGAGCATCCAGGCCGCGTTAAGCTCCTCGTCCCGCACCGAGCGAACGAGAATGGAATTTTCATGAGCTGCGCCGAGCGGCTTGAATCCGTGGCGCTCGATCGCTTGCGTCGTGGCGGGCGAAGCCCCCAGCTGCCAGAGGAGGACCTCGGGAAACTCTCCGTACTCGATCGCAGCGGTAAGGAGTTCTGTCCGTATCTGGTCGCTCTCTCCTTCCAAGTCGACGATGCTTGCGCGATCTCCGTTGACGCCCGCCGACTGCTGCAGAACGATATACCCGCGGAGCCGTTCACGTCCGAGGTAGACGAATCTGTAGTTGCGCATCGGGTTGCTGAACCGCCAGCCGAAGAACGCCTCGTCGCGCACGTGGCGGATTCGCCCGTCCCTCGGCAGGCGCGCGACGAGCTGGGCCATTTGGCGATTTAGAGGCGTTTTCCGCCCGAACAGAGGTCCTGTGTCGCGCCCTTGATCCGGCGGCGAGAAGCGTGCGTCGAGTCGGTCGAAAAGATGATCTCCGGAGTGTCCGGACAGTGCGCGGACGCTGTCCGCCCAACGCCACAGGAGCGGCAAATGCCGAGCCCGATTGCCCAGAAAGTCGGCGGCAATCTTGCGCAGCGTGCGGCGGTGCAAAGGTTTTACCCGACCCGCATTCCGCCACAGCATGCTCATTGACGCCCCAGCGGTTATTTGGCTCGCACTCAGGTTGACCACGTAACGGTGACCGCGCCCGGCCAAGTCGCGCAAAGCAAAATTCATGATGGCGCGATGGAGCCCCTGCCTGCGGTAAGCCGGATCGATGACCAGGTCATCCGGGTACGGCAGGGTGAAGAATTCCGCAGGATCGCCGACTTCCCATCGGGTCCCGGAGGCGCCGCGCATGCCCGCGAGTTTGTCGCCGACAAACGCCAGGTAGATGAGCGGTTCCCGAATGTACGGATTCTGGTGGTATTTCCACTCCAGATAGGACGCATTCAGACGCGTGTCCGGACTCCACAGATGCCGCTGAAGCTCGGCAACCAGTCCCTTGTGCTCGGCGGAATAGGGAACGACGCGGAAGGGCAACGCTCGCCGCGGCGTTTCCTCCTTGTTCCTGTAATCGAGATCCTTGCGTCGCTTACCGAAAATACTTCCTCGCATCAAGATACCGAGCAAATCTGCTCGGAAACCATCATACACCCCCTATCGTGCTGCCTTACGCAAAGGATATCATGGGAATTTGGGAACTCATGGAGGGTCCCTGAGGTGAGTAGGGTTGCGGAGCCGAGCAGCGGATTCTCGATCACGCTGCGACTTTCGCGGTGCCGTCGGCTCCAGATCTCGCCCTGAATGGCAGCGAGTCTCGGATCCAGAATTGCCCGAGGCGCGGCGTGGATGGTCGTGTTCAAGCTCCTTGACCGCTCGATCGGGATCGTGAGCCTAGTCATACTTGCCCGCTTGCTCGTACCCGCCGACTTCGGCCTCGTCGCGATGGCGACCGCGATCATCGCCATCATCGAATTGCTCTCGGCCTTCAATTTCGACATGGCCTTGATTCAAAGTCAGCAGGCGACGAGAGCACATTACGACACTGCGTGGACCCTGAACGTCGCCATGGCCGCCGTATGCGCACTGCTAGTGGCGGCCGCGGCGTTTCCCGCGGAAGCTTTCTACGGCGACGCGCGCCTGGCTCCAATCATGCTGTGGCTCGCGCTCGCGACCTGGATCCGAGGTTTCGAGAACGTCGGCGTGGTCGCGTTTCGCAAGGACCTCCAGCTCAATCGTGAATTCGAGCTGCTCCTGACCAAACGGATCGCCGTATTCCTGGTGACCATCTCGATCGCTCTGGCGACCCGGAGCTATTGGGCGCTGGTGCTGGGAACTCTTGCCGGCAGCGTGGGCAGCGTCGCGCTGAGCTATCTGTTCCACCCTTTTCGTCCTCGCTTCGATTTGAGCGCCCGCGGCGAGCTGTTGCACTTTTCGAAGTGGATGGTGTTCAGCAACGTCATCAATACGTTCGCCTCCCGCTCGGCGGATCTCATCATAGGGAAAAGTCTCGGCCCGGGTCCCTTGGGGCTGTTCAATCTCGCTCACGAGATCTCGAACCTGCCAAGCACCGAGCTGTCAGCCCCTGTCAACCGCGCGGTGTACCCGGGCTATGCGAAGGTCGCGTCGGATCCGTCCCGGCTCGCGGCGCAGTTCCTAGACGTTCTGGGGTTGACGGCCTTGTTGACCACGCCAGCTGCCGTCGGCATCGCCGCGGTTGCGCCCCTGCTCGTACCCCTTCTGCTGGGCGACGCGTGGGCTGAGGCTGTCCCGCTGATGGAGATTCTCGCACTGTCGGGCTTGTTGGTGTCCTTGCGCACCAATGCGGGTTACGTCTTCCTTGCTTTGGGCCGATCCGAACTCCTGACCGTCATGACTGCGGTGCGATTTGCGATAGCTGTGCCCGCGTTGGTCGTCGGAACCCTCTATTTCGGTGCCAAAGGCGCGGCCTGGACGATCCTCGGAACATCCATCGTGATGCTCCCGGTTACGCATTCCTTCATGCGCCGGGCTCTTCACATCCGCTGGGCGGAGGATGCCAGCGTGCTTTGGCGACCGGCGATCGCAGCTTTCGGGATGGCCTTGCTGGTGAGGGAGTACCTAGAATGGACGGAGCATGATTTGACGACAAGCCACGCAGTGCCGGCGCTCGCCTCGGCGGTCGTTCTCGGCATCGCGGTTTATATTTTATTGACGGGTCTGCTGTGGGCTCTTTCGGGATTTCCTCAATCCGCTGAGGCTCGCGTCGTCAGCGCGTTGCAGACCTTCCTTCGTAGCTTGCGGGGAGAAGCTGAGACCGAGGATACGAAACCGGACAAATTCAACACCTGAGAAGGAAGCTTTGATAGCGTCCAGCTCCTAGAATGACAACGCGAACACCGGTCTGGGTCCTTGCGGTCGCATTGTTGGTTCCGTGCGCGCCGACGAGCCTGCGCGTCGATGCAGCCGACGCGCGGGAAGCGATGCGCGAAGCGGCGGTGCCGGCGGTGCTTCGCGTCGGTGCGAAGCGGGAACTCAAGCGCCCGAGCGCCGCCGCCGAGATCGCCCGCGATGGGGACATCATCGAGATCGACGCCGGAATCTACGACGGCGACGCCGCGGTCTGGCGGCAGAGTCGGCTCACGATCCGCGGGGTCGGCGGACGTGCCCACCTGCGCGCCGACGGCGCGCAGGCAGAAAACAAGGGGATCTGGGTCATCAAGGGCAACGAGACCCAGGTCGAAAGCGTGGAGTTCTCCGGCGCGACGGTATCGGATCAAAATGGCGCCGGCATCCGGCTCGAGGGCGCCGGCCTGACGGTGCGTGATTGTTATTTTCACGACAACGAGAACGGCATCCTAACCGGCGCCAACCAAGCGAGCGATATCGTGGTCGAGCATTCGGAGTTCGCCCGCAATGGATCCGGCGACGGCTACAGCCACAATCTCTACATCGGTCAGGTGAAATCCTTCACGCTGCGCTTCAGCTACGTCCACCACGCACTCGTCGGGCACAACGTGAAGAGCCGGGCTCTGAAGAACCACATCACCTACAACCGCATAATGGACGAGAACGACGGCAGATCAAGCTACGACATAGATTTGCCGAACGGCGGACTCTCGTTCGTGATCGGCAATGTCATCCAGCATGGACCCGAGACCGAAAACTCCACGATCATCTCCTACGGCGCCGAGGGCCTGCAGCACCCGGTCAATGAACTCTATTTCGTCAACAACACCGTGGTGAATGACCGGCCCGCAGGCGGCCGTTTCCTCTTCGTCAAGGAGGGCGCCAGCGCGGCCCGGATCTTAAACAACGTATTCTCCGGGCGGGGCGAGGTGTTGAACGGGCCCGGCGAGCTGCGAAACAATGTGACCTTGTCGAAAACCGCTTTCGTTGACCCGGCTCACTTCGATTACCGGCTCAAGGCGGGCGCGGCTGCAATCGGTCGCGGCGTCGATCCGGGAAGCGCTCGGGGCTTTGAACTTCGTCCCTCCGATGAATATGCTCACAAGACGAAAAAGAGGGCTCGAAACAATTCGGAAAGGCTTGATGCCGGGGCGCTGGAATACCGGGGACAGCGTTGAGGCTTAGCGGGTTGGTTCTTGACCCGCACCTCGGTCCAGCGGCGCGACATCTGGTCGTGCCAATCGCGCTGCGCGAAGATCCTCGGGCGGCGGTACCGGCTGCCGTTCTTGACCGAAATGGACCAGATGGCGCGTATAGGAAAAATATTTGATGCCGTAAAATGAAAGAAGACTCCTCAAATGGTATAGCCATGCAGCACGATAGTTTCCGTCCATTCTCTCCCAATCCGAAAGGGAATGGAGGCTAGCGGCATACTTTCGCGCGAGACGTCGTTTAATCTGAGCCGGAGGATTGAGCGCCAGCATCTTGCCAATCGCTTCGGGCGCGCCTTCCATGTAGTACTTCGACCTTGACTGCGGTCTTGGCGTGTCGCGGTGCCAACGATACGTCGGCGTATCGAGGAACTGCAGCTTCCTACTTAGCGCCAGCCTCATGGCCATATAGGTCAGTTCCATAGAACGCGGCACCTCAAGGTAGCTTGACGAGACGGTCTCGCTGCGACACAAGAATCCGCCCGAGTTCAACCAAGCCGACTCCATGAGACTCCTCAAAGGGTCTTGTTGAAATGTTGAAAACTCTGGGAAATTGAGAACATCCTGACCGTTCTCGCGCCGATACCCGTTCGTCACAACTACATCAATCGAAGGATCCCCGAGCAGAGGGCCAATCTGAACCTTCGCCGTGCCGGGTAGATACTCGTCGTCATCATCGAGCATGCCAAAGAATTCCGTATCGACAACCCTGCGGGCGGCCAGGCGTGCGCTAGTCGTGCTCGCTTCCTCTACGAATATGCACCGAATATCACGGCGTTGCCTCAGGGCATTGAGTGCCTCCGGCAGATAGCGGCTACCGTTTACCGCCACGACAGGAAGAACTAGGTCATCTTGGTTAACCAATAGACTGCCTATAGCGCGCCACAGAAGGGGCGCGCGCAACACGTCTGCGCAGGTCGGGATGATGACAGACACCAAAGGGTTCATTATGACCGCCACGCCTTCACAAGACTTAAGTCAGTTTGCAACAAAATTGTTACAGGTAAATTGATAATGGATCGGGGGAAGGTATGTGCTCCAGAATATCAGAAAGGCCCTTTCCCGCGAAGCCGCTAGGCCATGACGCGCCTCCCATTGCTGCCGGTACGCCGCGAGCGTCATGCCTGGCCCTAGCGCGCATAGGGATCCACAGAAGACAAGAAATTCAATGCCCCGTTGCCGACGTGCTCCGCGGGTGCAATTAACCAGTGACTGCATCGAACACCTTCGCCAGCTCGATGGTCCGGACTCTACGTGAAGCCGCAGCAACTTTTGCCTCCCGCGCCACTGGCGCACGCTGCTGCCGCAGCAGATCTAGGAAGCGCACGAGGAGTCGTGAGATCGCCTGCTGAGAATCGAGAGGCGCTATCGTGTCGATACCCGCATCCCTCAGCACGGCAGCGGTGTCCCCTGCAGGGTCTGTCAGCGCGAGTATCGGGCGCCTCGCCCGAAGATACTCGTAGAGCTTCGCGGGTACCTGGTAGTTGCAATTTGCCGCCTGAAACAGGAGCAGTCCGTCGGCGGCAAGCATCTCGGCGAGCGCAGCCCGGTAGGCTACCGCCGGCTCCAGGGTGACGATGGCGTCGAGTCCGTGACCCTCGATGAGCTCCCGCAGGTAATCGTCACAACCCGTTGCTCGCAGTACTATCCTCAATGTGCCGGGTCCGATGGCACCATTTCTGTGCAGCTCTGACAACGCGCCAAAAAACGGTCGCGGATCCCGCGCTTCAGAGTATATGGTTCCGCTGTGCACGAGCACCAGTGGTCCGCCTGAACGGCCAAGGTCCCCCGCCTGCTGCTCTGCCGCAGCAAAAGCCGATTCGTCATAACCGTTCTCGATGAGCGCGAGGCGTGACTGCGGCATGTCCGGGTAGCGGTCCTGGTAGAGCTTCAGCGCCCCGGGTGCTGCGAATACCGCCCGTTCGCAGTGCTTCAATGTCTTTTTCTCGATCCATTCAAGAGCAGCGTGCTGGCGCAGTTTGGCAAAATCGCCCGGCTCCGCCATGGGGTCGCGAAAATCGGCCACCCAGGGTATGCCGGTGAGTCGGTGCAGCGTGTACCCTATGAGATGGGCGGTCGCGATGGGGAAGGTGGACCACATTACATCGGGTTTCAACTTCCGTATCAGTGCCAGTCCCGCCGGAACCGCGCCCAGCCACCAGCTCACCCAGCGGTCGGGAAGTGCCAGCCAGCGCGGATATGCGCCCCGTACTGACAGGTGCTTGGCTGCATCGAGCGCGAAAGCGCGTCGCACCTGCAGACCCGATGGCACCTCGGCAAGGCTTGCTTGTGAAATACCGGAATACACGCGCGGATGCGCAGTCAGAACCACCGGTTCCCAATTGAACTCCGGCAGGTACTGGGCAAAACGCAGCGTACGTTGAATGCCGCTACTCACGTTCATAGGTGGAAAGTGGTATGCCACCATCAAGGCCCGCTTTACCACGACCGCACCCGGGAAGCAGTCCGCGTGGCCCCGGCATAGCCGCCGACCAGGATCAACGAAGCGCTTCGCTCGAATCGCGCGAGCTTATCCGCAACGCGGGATGAGCGCCGGGCAGCTTCACTCATCTGCGTTTAGCCTGTAAGATCATGGCAGTTTTTCTCCCCACGATGGGCAGTCTGTACGGACGATGCCACTTCCGCTCGAATGCTTTAACCACGGCGGTTGGCACATCGCGCTGTCTTCATTGGAAGACCTGGCAGCGTTGGAGAAAAAATGGATCGAACTCCAGTCTCGAGCCGAATGCTCGTTCTTTCAGTCATGGGGTTGGGTGAGCAGTTGGATTGGAGCCTTACCGCCGCGGCTTCGACCTCAGGCGCTGGAAGTGCGGTTGGACGATCGGGTCGTGGGCCTCGCCCTGCTCGGGAATCAAAAAATTTGGCGCTATGGAGTGGTCCCATCGAACGCCTTGTTTGTCACGGAGACGGGGAACCGTCAATTCGATTGTTTGACTGTCGAGCACAACGGGTTTCTCGTCGAGAGCGGCTTGTCCAAGGCGGTGTTGCTGGAAGGTATATCGGGTTTGACGAAATTGCTGTTGCCTTGGGATGAGTTGTTCTTGAGCGGAGTTGTGCAAGATGGGCTCGCGGACTATCTGGAGAGCGCCCAACGCGCCCAACTTCGCGCGCTAATCAAGTTAGAGAAGCCATATTACTATGTTGACTGCGACATGATACGCCAGTCTGGAGGAGACTATCTTGGACAATTGGGTCGCAATACGCGCTCTCAAATACGCCGAGCGGCGCGTGCATACGAAGAGCGCGGGCCCATAGGCTTTCACGTTGCCGAGACGCTAGAGCGGGCGCAAGCCTGTTTTGAGAACCTGCGTTCGCTGCATCAGCAGTACTGGATCGCTCAAGGTGTGCCGGGAGCGTTTGGTTCTGAGTTTGCGCTCGATTTTCACGACAAGATGATCCGAAACAGGTTCCCGCAGGGCGAGATCCAGCTAGCGGAGATATCCACGGGGTCTACCCCGATAGGCTACCTATATAATTATGTGTTCAATGGTGTCGTCTACAATTATCAAAGTGCTTTCCATTATAACGACGATGCGCGATTGAAACCGGGTTTGGTGAGTCATTGCCGAGCAGTGCAGTACAACATCGATGCGGGTATGAAAACCTACGATTTGCTGATGGGCACACAGCGTTTCAAACAAAACCTCAGTACCCACGAGGGTAAAATGGCCTGGTTGGTCTTACAGAAGCCCAGAATCCGCTTTCGGCTTGAGCAGGTCGCCCTACGCTGGCGCCGACGACTGCGTAGTAAGCGCACGTCCACGCTGGCGGAATCGAATGACGGGACCGGCGAGGCGATAGCGCAGAACATCGGGGCGCATTAAGTGAGGTGAAAACAATGGTGGGTGGGAACATCGCGGCCTGGGAAGAGTACGGCGACTATTTGATTCCCGTGCAGCCGTTCATGGACAACGTCATTGCCCGAAGCGAAGGTTCTTACTTCATCGATATCGAGGGTAATCGCGTGCTCGACCTCGCTTCGGGTCAGTTCTGCACAATCCTGGGCCACAATCACCCTGTATTCGTCGAGCGGTTGACGGCGGAGCTGAAGAACAACCTGCATACCGGGTCCCAGTACGTGACCGAATCGGTGCTGCGGGCGGCCAAGCGCGTCGCTGAGATCTCGCCGAAGGGGCTGAGCCGGGTCATTTTCCTCTCGACAGGTTCGGAGGCGAACGAATTTGCGCTCCGCGTGGCGAAGGCGTTTACCAACCGCAGTGGAGCAGTGGGATTCGACCGCGGATACTTCGGCATCTCGTTGGCGCTGAGAAGCCTGAGTGCGATCTCCGAGGGGAAGATTGATGCGAGCCCGACGACGCCGGAATCCCATCATTTGATCGCGCCTAACTGTGATCGATGTCCCATTCGACTGAGGTATCCGGAATGCGAAATGAGTTGCCTGGACCTCTCGATACGCATGCTCGGGGATCGCGCAGACAACGTCGCTGCCGTCATCGTCGAACCGATCATCTCGGCCGGGGGAATGATCTATCCGACGCCTGAATACTTCGCCAAGCTGAAGGCATTCACGCAGGACATTGGAGCCCTGCTGATCGTCGATGAGGCCCAGACAGGTTTTGGACGTTGCGGCCAATGGTTTGATTGCCAGAACCTCGATCTCGAACCCGACATACTGGTTTTCTCCAAAACGTCCGGTAACGGCCTTCCTTCCGCCGGGGTCGTCATCTCCGAGCGAATCAATCAGCGGCTGGTTGACAGCGGCTTTCATCATCTCTCGAGCCACCAAAACGACCCGCTGACTGCGTGCGCCGTGTCAGCGGTGATCGAGGTGATTTCGTCGGAAGGATTGCTCGAGCTGTGCCGCAAGAACGGCGAGTATTTTCTCGCGCGCCTTAAGGAACTCGCCGCTCGTCACCGGCACATGGGCCGCGTACGCGGTCGCGGCCTGATGCTTGCTTTCGAGTTGCTGAAGGACCGGGGATCGGGGGAGCCGTACGCGGAGATGCTGACTCCGTTTGTGCTCGCCTGCAAGGCAAAAGGCGTGCACGTTACGTATACGTACTACGAAGGCGCAATCCGGATAATCCCAGCCGCGACAATCTCTCGCTCCGAGATCGACTTCGCGATAGAGGTCTTCGACGGCGTATTGGCGGACCTCGAGCATGACCGCATCAAGTCGGCAGACTACGAGCAGAAAAACAAGGTGATGCGGAGCATGGCGCGCAGCAACCCGATTCGACGGACGCTGAGCCGGCTATGGGTGACCACTCCTCAATACTGGGTACGGCGGCTGACGAACAAGCGGATGACGGAGGGTTGATAGCGGCGACGAAGGCCTGTCGGACCGACTTATACGCTTCAATTCCGTTTGTTGCGGCCGGATAGCGCGGACAGCAGCCCAGTCGCAAGCCTCGACGCGATGGCGGCAACTCGGCAGCAGACGTCCTTCGCGATATCACGAATCAGCCGGGCAGCCAGGGAAACGGCGGGACGCCAGTCCCTGCGCTCGAAGACGGCCAGCGCGGTGCGCCCCTTGAGCGCGCGAAAGTAGTCGCCGACCGGGTAACTTCCGGTCTTGAGGTTGCTTAAGAAGGAAACGACATATCCGTCTTCCGCGATCCAAGTTATCCGCCCGGGATTCTGGGATTGCTCGGGAACGGGGCCTCCCGTAACGTCGAGAAACAGGCATTGGGCGAGATTGACACCGGCCGCAGCCCCTAGTCCGTGCTGGTCCCAGAAGCGGGGGTTCATCTCGATAAGCACGTAGTTGCCGTTCCGGCGGTCGTGTTTGTATTCGATCTCCGAGACCCCGCCATACCCAAGGCGGGCGAGAAGCTTGCGGCTCGGTTCAACGATATCCGGGACCGGGCAGGCTTGCACGGCTACACCGGTACCGGACCGTGCCGGGTACTGCAGCAGTTTCCGGCCAGTGAAATAGCGCGTTAGCTTGGACTTCGGGTTCACGTATGAGCCGAATACCACGAGATTCGCGTCGGCGCCGGGAATGAATTCCTGGATATGGATCACAGGATCCACATGTTCTATGCGCGCATAGAACCGACGCAATTCGTCATAGTCCTGAACGATCACTGCCTTGTGCCTGACGATTTCCCAGACCTCTCTCCTGCGCCATTGGGTGGTGTAGACCGGTTTCACAATGACGGGAAATAGAAGCTCGTCTTTGGCGCGCTCCATGTCGGCATGCGAATTTACCCAGGCAGTCGCGGGGTAGGGTATACCGAGCTCATGCGCCACTCGATAGAGACTGGCCTTGTTGAGGATCGTTTGCAGGATCTGCGGAGGGGCGGCGATAACAACGTATCGTTCCTCCAGTTCGTTATGGAACTTCGAAAGAAACTGCAAATCGTGGTCTCTGGTTGGAAACAACAAAGGGCGAGTGTCAAACTGATTGCTGAACTTCATAAGGAAGTCGCGGCACTGGTCCGGCGCCACTTCGGTATCGGGACAGCGCACGTACTTACAGTAGCGCGAGAAATTGCCGAACATCGTTTCGTTCCCGCCCACACCGTAAACGGGCGCTGCCCCGCACTCCTGTAGACCGCGTGCGATGGCGAGGCCGGTGTAATGCATGTTGAGAATCACGACCGGTCGGCTGCGGTGGGAATTGGGTGTCATGGAGTGGCGGCAGCGGCCGCGATGTCGCGTCGTAGCACAGTGAAGACCGGGCGCGCCGATACGGCAAGCAGGAACAAAAACTGCGGGGAATCTCCGCATCCTACGCGGAGCGATCGCGTCAAGCCGCTGTCGCAGACGTGATTACAGGCCCATCGGCCCCCGGGAAAATTCGGTCTGTACGGTCTGGGCCAGACGGCGCACGCCGAGGTCGCCGGTGGGATCGAGGATATAGGAAGTCCGATAGTCTTTCCGCGGAGGCGCCTTCGAGATCACGCCGGCGCGGCGCGCGGCGCGGAACATGAACGCCTTGGCCGAGGGCACGAGACCGCGCTCCGCCATAGACAGGTTCTGGATTCCGAGCTTCTCTCGCAGCAGTGAGTTGGCACCGATCACGTAGGAACGCCTGAAGCTTTCTTCGGTTTCGTGCAGCGTGCCGAGCGACACGCTCATGCCCTCGGTCACCATCACCCGATGCGGTGAATTTTGCGGCCAGGAGAGCACGTCGCCCGGGTCGAGCTCGAACACGGTCGCGCGCTTGTCAAACTCCTCCCTGAAAGGCACATCCTCGTCGGTGACCATGTTGTAGACGTCCTCCAGGCATTTTTGCGATACGAGGCTGGTATCCAGCGCGGGATACATCCAGAATCGCTTGCGGCCGCGTATGTGCCAGAGCATGTTCGGCTTGGCGTCGAGGTGGAAATACACCTGCGAGCCGGTCGAACCAAAGAACAGCACCGCGCCCGTGGTCATTGGCCTGAACTTTGGCGAGCGTCGAGCCAGTTCCTGATAGAGCTGATGGATGGTCTCCGCGTAGGGTCCCTTCCATTCGTGGATGCGCAGCAGCTTGAACCACAGGCGTCCGCGCTTGACGGCCTCTATGGCATCGGCGCCGCGCACCCCCTTGGTGTCTACCGGGATGTTCTCCTCCATGTGCGTCGGGTCGACGCCCATGACGAAAGCCTGCAGCAGGTGGCGCGGATAGGCGTCGATCAACCGCGCCAGCGCCTCGTCGCCAAAAAGGCCGGTGTCGGCGAGCCGGTGCCGCCCCTTTTGGAAGCGGCGGCCAAACTGGCGGAAATCCTCTTCCGACCAGGGAACGAGCTCGTCCACCCGTCGCGGCTCCATCGCGGAGGGAAGTCTGCCGGGCATGAGTGCCACGTCACCATAGGTCATCGATCTTCCCTTTAAGAATTCTGTGCGACGGCCAACCCCAGCCTGGAGCGGACGCGGTCGACAACGAAGGTTTTGAAGATGCCTGGAACGCAGGTTCCGAAGCAACCCGGGCCCATGTAATTGCCGGTGAGCGAGAGGGTCGCGTCCAGCGACACGACCCAATGGGCCCAGCCGCTAGGCGCGAAGATCGTGTCGCCCGGGCCGATCGTGGCCTCCACGGGCCTGGCGTCGCGATACTTCGGGTGCTTGGCGAGATCGGGCCGATCGACGCGCACCTTGCAGTCGTAAAGCAGCGCTTCCTGGTCCGGCGGGAAGAAAATCCAACGCTTGCGACCGACGAGCTGGGACAGCCAAGCGTGGGTGCGCCAGACGTCGATGTGCACCGGCGTTGTCGCACCCTTCGGGCCGATGAACAGCCGCGGATAGGGCATGCGCATGAATTGCGGCAGCAGTTCAAACCAGTCGAAGAAATACGGGAGCTTGGTGTAGTCTTTCTTCAGCTCGGGACTATCGTGCAGGATATGCCAGTCGTCCCGCATGTAGTAGGGATAGTCCTTCCAGTCACGCGTCGTCGCGTTGTCGATGTATTCGTCCAGCCGGATCTGCGTGACGTCGCCGGGCGTGAATTGGTCGTTCGGATCGTAATGGTAAACTCGAGGCGTCAAGTGACCATAGCGCGATCGAAAGAAGTCCATCGTCCAAGCACGTCGCGCCGGCCAGGACTCGATCGCATCGGTGATGACTACGGGGCGATTTCGGTCCAGGTATTCGTGCTTGAATTTGTCGACGGAAAGGCGCTCGCGCCGATCCACCTCGGGAAAACGGGCGAGTTCCCCGAGTGCCACATCGGCGATCGGACGCTCGGTGTCGGCGCTATGGTGCGGAGCTTCCGTTGCCTTGAGATTCAAATGACGCCCCTCCCGCTCGAGGCTTGACCTGGATGATTGTTGATTGGCTGTCGAACATTTTACCTCGATCCGAGATGTGGAGCAACGCGGTTTCGACTCTACGTCTTTCAGTTTGGCCCTTTGTGCAATTCGCAAGCGCGTTCCAGTCCATTCGGTCGATGCATTCCAACGGTTCTAGAGTTGCCGGCGATCTTGTGACCCGTGAAATGTTGCATTGCCCTGGCGGCCCGGATGAATTACGGAACGTTTGCCGCCGTCTTGTATAATCGCGAGCGCACGATCGAACCCACGTACACACGTACACACGTACGCATGCAGCTAGACTTCACTGTTGATTTTGAGGTGACCAAGTCATGAGCGGCCTGTGCGGTTGGTTCTGCCGCGAGCGCTCCAGTGCGACGGCCCCGGACGCGATCGCCGCCATGGCGGCCGCGATCACCCGCTTCGATAGCAGCACGATGCGCAGCGCCACCGCCGGTTTCGGCAGCGTCGCGGTAGCCGGTGGCGACGCCGATGTGTTTCAGGCCGATGGGCGGCTTGTTGCGGTCTGGGGGAACGCGCGATTCTCGGATCCGGGTCTCGCCGCCCTCGCGCAAAACCACGGCGTTGCACATGCGCTCGCACAGGGCTATGCCCGTAAAGGAGCGGATGTGCTCACGGATTTATGTGGCGCGTTCGCACTTGCTGTTTTCGACGGCGACGAGGCGATGCTGGCGACCGACCGCATGGGCACCCACCCGCTCTGTTACTGCATCAACGCTGGAGTACTCGTGTTCGGTTCCACGCTCGACGCGATCGGGGCCTTCCCCGCAATTTCGCCCGAGATCAACCGGCAGGCTCTGTTCGACTACGTGTACTTCCACATGGTGCCCGGGCCCGTGACCATTCACGTTGGGCAACATCGCCTCCCCTCGGGATCCTTCCTGCTGTGGCATAACGGCAAAGTGGAGACTCGCTGCTACTGGGAGATGCGCTTCATCGAAGACGAGAGGCGGCCTTTTTCGGAACTCAAGAAGGACTTTCTGGCGGTTCTGCGCGAGGGCGTCCGGGACGCCGTGGGCGACCGGAAAGTTGGGGCGTTCTTGAGCGGGGGCACCGACAGTTCCACCATCGCTGGCTTGCTGGGAGAACTCACAGGAGCGCCCGCGCGCACCTACTCGATCGGATTTGAAGCTGAAGGCTACGACGAGATGGCTTACGCACGCATCGCCGCGCAGCATTTCGGAACTCGACATCATGAATTCTACGTCACTCCTGATCACGTTGTCGCCGCAATTCCGCAGATCGCCGCAGTCCACGACCAGCCTTTCGGTAACGCTTCTGCGGTACCGACTTTTTACTGCGCAAAGCTCGCGAAGGACGATGGCATCGACACCATGCTCGGTGGTGACGGTGGCGACGAGCTGTTCGGCGGCAACGAGCGGTACTCCAAGCAGTACCTGTTCTCGCTTTATAGCGACTTGCCCCCCACGTTGCGCAACGGACTGATCGAGCCCCTTGTGCGCCTGCTACCTCCTGAAATTGGCATCGCGGGAAAAGCGCAACGCTACATCAAGCATGCATCCATGCCGATGCCGGCGCGTTACGACCACTACAACCTGCTGGAGCGCATTGGCCCGACGACGGTGTTTACCCGCGAGTTTCTCGAAGGCGTGGACCAACAACTGCCTTCGACGCAAATGGCTCGGGTGTACGAGAGTGCACACGCGCAATCGTTGATCAATCGCATGCTTGCACTCGACTTCAAGTACACGCTGGCGGACAATGATTTACCCAAGGTCAGCCGCTCGTGCGAGTTGGCGGGCATCGACATCCAATATCCGATGCTCAACGACGCCGTTGTCGCATTTTCCGCCCGACTCGCGCCCCGTCTCAAGCTTAGAGGCACGCGGCTGCGCTATTTCTTCAAGGAGGCCCTGCGTGGCTTCCTGCCCGACGAGATTATCGCCAAGCGCAAGCACGGGTTCGGATTACCCTTCGGGGCGTGGCTGCAGGCGTATCCGCAGCTGCGGCAAATCGCGCTGGACAGTCTAGCTGACCTGAAGAAGCGGGGTATCGTCCGACCGCAGTTCCTGGACGAGCTGCCTGCTTACGTCGACGGTCATGCCCGCTATTACGGGCCAATGGTTTGGGTGCTGATGATGCTTGAACAGTGGTTCAAACGACATCCGACCGCCACTTGACTCGGACAGGCCACGGCGAAAATTGGATCCCGGCGCGAACTTGGTGGCCGGCGAGCGGAAGGTTATGGTATAAAATTATCTGTTTGATACTTGGAGCTGTTATGAAAGGTTCTAGGGGGAGGCTCCGCTATCTGTGCCCGGCAGCGCTCTCGCTGGGTATGTGTTTTACCCTTGGTATTTCCATCTGCGCCGCCGACATTCCCGGATATCCCGAACACGTACAGGGATATGACCCCCGAGAGGTCCACCTGTTGCCGCGGTATTGCGTCTACACCCTGACCTTTCGTAGAGCGATACCGAGGGGAAATGATGCGGTCGAAGTGGAACGACTGACGAACGAGATGGGTCCTACATTCGGCCATCTGCATCATTACTGCTGGGGACTGATGAAAACGAACCGCGCGAACCTTCTCGCGCGTACCGAGCAGGATCGCCTGTATTACCTGAGGGACTCAATCGGCGAATTCGATTACGTGATTGAGCGAGCGCCCCTGGATTTTCGACTGCTACCCGAAATCCTTACCAAAAAGGGCGACACCCTGATTCGGCTGGACAGGGCAGGTGAAGGAATGCTTGAAATTCAGCGGGCAATCAAGATCAAGCCCGACTACTGGCAGGCCTACGCTGCCATGAGCGATTATTACAGAGAGACCCGCCAGTTCGCGAAAGCGAGAGAGTGGCTCGACAAAGGCTTGTCGGCTGCCCCGAACGCAAAGATACTGAAGGAACGACTGACGGAGCTCGATGCAGGGCAGAGCAAGCGCAAGAAAGACCCAGCGCCCGTCGGGCGTTGACGCAATCACCCCTAGGCTCAACAAGGGTGCCGCCGAAACCCGTATGTCTGTTTGAGCTCGCGACTCATTTCCATTCGTGATGGGACCACTTTCGCGCTGCCTTTCGATATTGGTCTACCACCGCGTCGTCCCCGAGCACGATCCCCTCTTGCCGGATCTGGTCTGCGCGAGGGAGTTCGACTGGCAACTGGCGGTGCTCGCCCGCTGGTTCACGGTTCTGTCGCTGCGCGATGCAGCCGCCAGATTGCGCAATGGAACGCTGCCGGTCCGCTCGGCGTGCGTGACTTTTGACGACGGCTATGCCGATAATGTTACGGTCGCCCTGCCCATACTGCTCCGACGCGGAGTATCCGCGACATTCTTCCTGGCCACGAGCTTTATTGATGGCGGCAGGATGTGGAACGACAGCGTAATCGAGACCATAAGGCGGGCGCGCGGCGACACGCTCGATGCCCGCTGCATAGGGCTCGATACGCTGAGGATCTCTACGATTGGCTTACGGCGCCAGGCGATCGAAAGAACGCTGGCGGCATTGAAGTATCTGCCGTTGGAAGAACGGCAGAGACGCGTCGAAGCGCTTGCCGGAGAGACATCCCGTCCGCTGCCGTCCGATCTAATGATGACAACCGGGCAGGTGCGCCGCCTGCACGCGAGCGACATGGAGATCGGGGCCCACACTGTGACACACCCCATTCTCGCGCAGCTCGACCCGGAACGGGCCGCCAACGAGATTGGGGACAGCAAACGCCGTCTCGAAGCGATCACGGGGAGCCCCGTTTCGCTGTTTGCGTACCCGAACGGAAAGCCCGGTCGCGACTACCGCCAGGAGCACGTCGCCATGGTCAAACAGCTGGGCTTCGAGGCGGCGGTCTCCGCGGCTCATGGCGTCGCGCACGCCGCGAGCGATTCGTTTCAGCTGCCACGGTTCACCCCTTGGGACAGGACTCCGGGCAAGTTCGTCCTGCGGCTATTTCACAACACCTTTCGAACGAGGGCGGAACGGGTCTGAGAGCCGCAGTGGAGTCCAGCCGCGGCTAACCTGATTCCTCATTCGAGGAATTGATGTCTATCCCCGCCTGTCGGGGTTCATCTGCGTGTCGAAGCCGGTTCCTGCCGACGCGCTCGGCTCGCCACCTTCGCCTGCATCCACCTGCGGCCTCACGGGCACATCCTCTTGCTGCTGGAGGCTCCTGACCTCCCTTTCGACCAGCACGCGGGTCAGAATCAGCGCCACCACAAGGTTGTACGGCACATCGTAGTAGGCCAGGCTCAGGAAAGCACCGCCGACGAAGTAGCCGACCAGGCTCACCTGGGTCATGCGGGCAAGATCGAACGCCCATTTCAGTTCTCCCTGACTTCGGGAATGCCTGATGATCCAGGACGCATCGCGCCACACCAGTATCCACAGCAGCAGGAAGAGCGCGAGCCCCGCATAGCCGTGATCGCCGAGAATCTGGAAATAGATACTGTGCGCGGCGTGCACGTCACTTGGGTCTGGCGCATATTTGCCAAAGGCCCTTTCGGTAAAGGCCTCGAACCCGCCGCCGACCAGGGGCCGGTCATTCGCAAGATTGACAGCCATCGTCCAGGCATTGATCCTGCCCAGGGAGGAAGCATCCTGGTCGTATTGCTGAATCGACGACATCCGGGCCATCCACTTTTCCGGCATGTACCCGATCGCGACCGGTACCAGCATGGCGAGCGCAAGACCGGAGACGAGCTTGCGGCGGCCCTTCCACCAGAAAAACACGATTGCTGCACCGAAGGCGAGGAAGCCCCCGCGTGAATATGAACCCAGCGCCGAAAAACTGCAGAGCACCATGGTGGCGAGCAGACCCCAACGCAGCAAGCGTTTCGTCGACCGCAGGAACAGGTAGTACAGCAGCGGAAGCGTCATGATGGTCGCGAGCGCCAGCGCGTTGTTCTCCTCGATGAACGATCCCGGGGGACCGAACACCCGGAATTCTCCCCCTTCCCGCAGGGTAAAAAGCCCCCCCTTGGCGCCGTAGAAGGCGACGGAACCGGCCATGATCCACATCAGCACCTGTACGTGTTGCTTGCTGTACAGAACGTACAGCGAGACGAATATCATCAACTGGATCTTCATCACCCGTTCCCACATCGGCAAGGCCACGGCGACATCGAGGGAAAAGAAAGTAGTGACGTTCATCCACAGGATCAGCACGAACAGAACCACGGTCACCGGCGTCACCGGCAGGCGTTTCGGTTCCTTGGAAAAAAGCATCCCCACCAGTGTCGCGATCGCGATAAGCTGAGCGAAGGAATAATCGTAGGCAAATCCGAAGGTCAGTCTATGCGGGCTCATCACGCTTATCCAGACCCACAGGAATACGCCGATAGCGGGCCGCCACAAGATAAACGGAACCGAGCCGAACAAGAATGCGGCAAGAATGAGATCTCTCATACTTGTTCGGTATCTCCGGGCACAATCGCACGCGGTTCCTGGAGTAACAGCCGGTTGAACAACTCGACGATGCGCCGCGCGTTGCTATCCCAAGTGAGCTTCCGCAACTCGATTGTGTTTCTTGCGCCGGCGGCGACCCGCCGGCGCAGCTCGGCATCATTGCAAAGCCTTTCAATCGCGCGCAACATCCCGTCAGCCCGGTCCGGATCGAACAGCACCGCGTTCTCCCCGTCGGTGAGCACTTCCGTGATATTCGGCGACGCGGGCGCCACGATCGCCCGCCCCATCGCAAGATATTCGAACAGCTTCAACGGCGACGCGTAGTGGGTGACCGAGGGCTGCAGCGCGATGTCGAACGCCGCAACGTAGTTGGATACGTGGTCGCGATCGACGATGCCCGTTACGGTGACGCGATCCGCGATTCCACGCCGTCTTGCCCTCGCCTGCAATGACTCCCGGGCCGGGCCATCTCCCACGACCAGCAACTGCAACGGAGTGCCTTCGGTGCGGTCTGCGATCAAATCGACGACCCGGTCCACGCCATGCCACTCCCGAACGAAGCCCGTGAAGCCGAGCACCAGACCATGACCCAGGCCAAGCTTGGACTTGGCTTCCTCGGTCGACAAGGCATTTTTGCAGAATCGGTCCGGGTCTATTCCGTTCGGTATTACGACAACCCTTTCTTTCGGTACTCCCGACGCCAGCACTATGTCCGCAAGCACGGCCGTTACTGGAAGGACCAAGTCCGCGCTCCGCCAGACATAATGTTGGGACCATCGCGCCAGCCTGCGCAGGGAGATGCCTCCATACTTGGCGCGTTCTTCGTATAGAGGCCCATTGACCTCAAGCAGCATCGGCAGGCCGAAGGTCCTCCGGATCCAGACGCCTGCGGGCAAGAACAGGTTGTAGCGTTCATACAGGCAGTCGGGTCGGAAGGCCAGTACTGCTCGCCTCAGCCTAAGGTACGCGATGAGCGAGTATGCAAACTCCATCAGTTCGTATGCCAAACGGGGAGAAAAACGCTTCAGAATCGCGACGCCACCGGCATCGTCGCCGAATCTTGCCCGCTCCATGGCCGCGGGGGCTACTACCATCACTTCATGACCCAGCTTGCGTAGCGCATTGATCAACTCCGAGATGTGGACGTCCTGCCCGTCCTTGGAGCGGGTCCTGTGATGGTAGAGAATCTTCAAGCCCCACCTCTTATCCCTAGCACGCCGTCAAACAGCTGCAGCTGCCCACGTATCGTTTCATCCCAACCGAACCGTTCCGCGTAGCGGCGCGTCAGTTTCCGGTCCGGATAATTCTGGAACAATCTCCCCAGCGCCTCCACGATGCCATGCTCGGATCGCTCGTTGGCGAGCATGCCCGCTTCCGGAGCGGCAACGATTTCCGGAGTACCCCCCACTCTTGTCGATACGACCGGCGTGCCACACGCCATCGATTCCAGCAGCACGTTTGGCCAGCCTTCCCTGCTGGAGGCAAGCACCAGCGCATCCGCCGCCCGGTAATAAGCGGCCAAATCCTCTTGCGGCATTGCCCCGAGGAACCTCACGCGATCCTGTATCCCGAGCGCGCGAGCCAGCCCCTTCAGATTCCGTTCCTCGCGCCCTTCCCCAATTATAAGCAGGCACGCGCCTGAAAACTCGCGAAGCGCCCCGAGCACGATGTCGTGTCCCTTGAGCGCCAGGAGGTTGCCGACCATCAGCAACACGGTCCCGGTCAACTTCAGGCGCGCGCGTTCCGCCTGGCGATCGGCTGGCTGAAAGAGCCGGGTGTCGACTCCGTTTCGCAGCACGTGGATTTTCTTGGATTCGACCCCGAGGTGGATCAGCGCCGCTTTCAGCGCCGCACTTACAGTCACCAGCGCCGCCGCGCGTCTGGCCGCCCACAGGATCATTCTTCGGGGAGCTGCGAACTGCGGCAGCAGGTTGATATCCGTTCCCCGGGCGGTGATGACAACGGGAATGTCCAGCCAACGCCCGATCATCGCTGCAGCGACTCCGTCGGGATAAAAATAATGCGCATCGATGATTTCGAAGTCAAACCCGCGCCGCATCATGTTCTTCGCCGCGGAATAGGCTCCGGCCGCCAAGAGAAACGGGGCGATGCTCATGCCGACCTTGGGAACGGTGACGTAACGCGGATGTACGACGTCGATACCGCAGCGCTGTTCCTCTCGCGGTGCTCTTGCGAACGCGGCGTATTCCCCGAACCGCGGGTTGCTCGAGGGAAACCACGGCACCGGCGCCACGACCTTCGATTCGACCCTGCCGCTCGCGAGCAGGTGCCGCAACCGGGTTTCGACGAAGATTCCATGGTTCGGGCGGGCGGCGTGCGGATAGAGCGTGCTGAAGGTCAGTATCTTCATGCACGAGGACGCGATCGCGTCAGACCGGCGCGTCAATGAACCGCTGCGCGTGCGTCGCCGGTGGCGCGCGCGCCCATCACATTGCGCAGGAACGACTCGAACATCAGCAGCGTCCACAACGGCGTGCTGTGATCCCGCACTCCCGACTGGTGCTCCTCCAGCAGCCGTCGCAGGTAGCTCGCGTTGAACCAGCCGGTTTCGGCGAGCACCGGCCCGAGCACGGCCCTCTTCAACGGCTCGCGCAGCGGGCCCCGGAACCACTTTGCGAGCGGAACGGCAAAGCCCATCTTGGGCCGATACAGGATCTCAGGTGGCAGGTACGGTGCAAGGGCCTTCTTCAGGAGGATCTTTCCCTCCCCATGGCGCAGCTTGAAGGACGGCGGCAGATTCGACAACCATTCCACCAAGGGATGGTCCATGAGCGGTTCGCGCACCTCGAGCGAATGCGCCATGCTGGCGCGATCCACCTTGGTGTTGATATCGCCCACAAGATAAGTCTTGAGGTCCAGATACTGGATGAGTGACAGGGGATGATCTGATGGAGCGCGCGCGGCGTGGCGCTTGAGGACCTCGACTGCCGTGTAGCCCTGGAGCTCGCTGCGAAAGCGCTCGCTGAACACGTCACGCCGCATTCTGTCGCGCAGGAAGCAGACGCTGTGAAAATAGGCCTCGACCGAGTTGCGCGCGAGAGCCTGAAAGGTGGACTGGGCCCGGAACACCCGCGGTGCCCAGTCCGCCTTGGGATAGAGCCAGCCCAGCAGTCCGAATACAGGACGGCGCAGCTGAAGGGGTAGCAGGGAACGCACGCGCTCCTCGTTGACGTGCAGGCGGTAGCGGCGGTAGCCGCCGAAACTCTCGTCGCCCCCGTCACCCGACAATGCCACGGTCACGATCTTTCTGGCGAGTCCGCACACCCGGTAGGTAGGCATCGCCGAGCTGTCGGCGTAGGGCTCGTCGTAGATCGACGCCAAGCGGTCCACCAGGCTGAAATCTTCCGGGTCGACCTGCTCCACGTGGTGTCGCGTTCGGTAACGCTCCGCCACCGTTCGAGCGTAGGCGGACTCGTTGTATGCGGGATCGCCGAACGAGATCGAGCAGGTCACCGCAGGCTCCGCGGAGAGGCCCGACATCATCGCTACGACCGCGCTCGAGTCCACGCCGCCGGACAGAAACGCGCCCAGCGGAACGTCCGATATCAGGCGCAGCTTCACCGATTCGCGCAAACGTCCGATGAGCTCTTCTTGCGCTTCCTTCTCAGAGGGCCGCACCCCAACCTTGAATGGCACGTCCCAGTACTCGACCGGCGTCCCTGCCGGGTCGCCTCGCTTCAATGTCAAGGTGTAACCGGGGGAAAGCTTGAATACGCCCCTGAAGATGGTGCGCGGCTCAGGCACGTACCCGTAGCCGAAGTAATCTTCGACCGCCAGCGGATCGATGGCCCGCGGCAGCGCGGGATGGACGAGCAGCGCCTTGAGCTCTGAGCCGAATATCCACTGGCCATCGGGCAGCTGCGCATAGTACAGCGGCTTCACGCCCAAGCGGTCGCGGGCGAGGAACAACGTCTCCCGGTTGCGGTCCCACAGCGCGAAGGCAAACATGCCGCGGAAGCGCGTTACGCACGATGCGCCCCACTGCTCCCAGCCGTGCACGATGACCTCGGTGTCGGAGTGGGTGCGGAAGGTGTGTCCAAGAGCTGCAAGCTCCTTTGCGAGCTCCTGAAAGTTGTAGATCTCGCCATTGAACACGACGACCACGCTTCCGTCTTCATTGTAGAGGGGCTGCTGTCCTGTCGAGAGGTCGATGATGGATAGGCGCCGGTGCGCCAGAGCCAGACCCGGCTCCAGGTGCAGCCCATCGGCGTCGGGGCCACGATGAGATAGCGAGGCATTCATGCGTTCGATCAGGCTGCGATCGATATCACGCCGACCCCCGCTGTCGAATATTCCCGCGATGCCGCACATTTCCTTATCGCCCCTTTCCTTGCCCTTCCCCGTCGAGAGGAAACATTGGTCGTTCACCTTGCCCCGCAACACCTCCGGGCGCGCGGCTGGAACGCGGCTGGCGATGGCCGCGAGACAAGCCGTCGTAGAGATCCAGGTAGTTGTTCACCATGACATCCAGCCCAAAGCGCCGCCCCGCGATCTTCCGCGCCAGGACTCCCTGACGCCTGGCCATCTCGCGGTTCAAGCAATACTCACGGATCGCGGCCGCCATCGCATGCGGGTCGGCGGGTGGTACTAGCATTCCGCTCCGGCCCTCTTCCATGAGCTCGGGGTTGCCTCCGACACGGGTGGCCACTACTGGCAAGCCGCTCGCCATCGCTTCCAGAAGGGTGTTCGACACACCTTCAGCGAGCGAGGGCAGAACGAACAAGTCGAGACCGCGCATGAGTTGCGCAACGTCGTCCCGCGCTCCTGCGAGCCAGACAAGGCCGGTCGCGTTCTCCCGTCTGAGCAATTCCTCTATCTCGGCGCGCAGTGGTCCGTCTCCAACCAGGGCGAGGCGCAGCCATTTGCGAAGTGATTCATCGGACCGCCACAATTCGATCATCGCACGAACCAGCGTGACCTGATCCTTGACCGGTTGCATTCTGCCGACAGTGCCTACGACGAAATGCCCAGGGTCCGAATACGGCCCCATTGCCTCGCGTCCGTCCGGGGAGGGATGAAACAGGTCGATGTCCACACCGTTGTAGATCTGCGTAATCCTTCTCTGCGGCACCCCTATGGCTTTGCGCAGATATCCCTCCAGGTCCTTCGAGAGCGCGACGTAGTGGCTGACCATTGGGCGATGCAGCCGGCGCAACCACCGATATTTCCGGTTCTTTCCTTCCGTGTCGAATTGATCCCTTCCGTGCTCCCCGTGAATCCTGACTGGCACTCCGGAGAGCATTGCCGGCAGCAGACTGTCCATGGCGGTCAGATTGCGGCTGTGAACCACATCCGGCCTGATCCGGCGAAACAATTCGTAAAGCCTTCCGTAGACGGCAACGTCCTTGCCGAGCTTCTTGTTCATGGAGAAAATCTGCACGTCTTCGCGTCGAATCCGCAGTGAGAAATCGGAGTAATCCGTCATGCAGACGATTGCATGACGATAACGATGCGGCGGTATCCGGTTTATCAGATTGACCAGGCCGTTCTCCAGCCCGCCGATCACCAGGTGGTGTATGACGTGCGCTATGAGGGGCGGCTGCCTTGCGCCCGTCTCGCGACCCCGGTCGCCTGCCACTAGTAGAACCCCTCGAGCGCCGCGCGAAACGCCAGCATCGTGTGGTTGGCTCCGATCCCCGGGCGCACGATATTGTATGGATCGATGGGGCCACGGATGAAGCCGCCATAAGCGGAGAGACATCCTGCATATCCCAGTTCTTTGACCATTTGCAGGGCCATAGGCGTCATGTTCGCCCGGCCGCCGAAGGGATAGGCAAAGAATACCTCCTGGAGGCCGAGGTGCCGCTTGAGCATGTCGCGCGACTCGACAAGCTCACGCCGTACGCTGTCCAGCCCGGCAGCGCCGCAATCGAGGTGGGTGACGGTATGCGAACCGATAACGAACCCGAGATCGCGCATATGCCGCAGCTGATCCCAGGTCATCGTCGGCAGCGCCTTCCCCAGTCGCTTCAAGTCATGAGGGAATCCGCCGCCTGACCCGATCATTCCAGTGCTGACGAAGAATGCCGCCGGCACCTGATGCCGCAGCAGGACGGGAACGGCGTGCTCATAATTATCGAGATAGCCGTCGTCGAAAGTGACCGCTATGACGGGACGGGAAGTGTTGCGCGGCACACTTCCGTGGATAATATCGGCGATGCTTACCACTTCATGATGGCGCCTAAGCCATTCCATCTGCCGGTCGAACTGCTCGATCCCGACCGTCAGCGAATCTCGCAGCTCGTCGTTTACACGGTGGTACATCAGCACTACGACGCGCTGGCGGTTGCGCCAGCCCAGATAACTCCCCGCCAGGGAACGGGCGATCCGGACATAAGCCCAGAAAAAAGCCTCCTTGCAGACACGCTTCAGTTGCAACTCGCCGTCATTGGAGAACCGCTTGCGCATCGCAGCCACCTGACGGAGCGTCGGTTTGCTGTGAGTCCTGCCACCGGCGTTCTGAGATTTCCAGACTGTCGTCCCCTCGCGCAGCAGGCGCAGCGCTTCGCAGGTCAGCTGCACGCCCAGTTCATCCAGCGCCAACTGCATTCCGCGCACGGTTGAATACCGCGATCTCGGCAAACTGCGCTCAAGGAGGATGGGACCGGTGTCGAGCCCGCTGTCCACGCGATGGATGGTGCAGCCGACTTCCGGCTCGCCATTGACGAACTCCCAGAACGCAGGCGGCATTCCCCGATAGTCGGGCAGTTTGCCCTTGTGTAGGTTCAGGGTGCCCAGCCGCGGAATCTCGAAGAGCGGCGCCCTCAGTATCGGTGCTGCAAGCGAAACCGCAAGGTCAGGCCCGAACGCGCGGACCTGCTCGAGAGCATCCTCGCCGTGCACGTCACGCACTCGGTAGTGGCGTACGTTCGGGGACCCCAGAACGGCACTCGCCGAATACTGCACGCCGGGCAGGGATCCGGAAGCCGCTGCCATACGCCGGCCCCGGAGGGAAAGACGTTCCATGAGATCCCATGCCTGGTGGGGAACCCAGCGCCAGCCGTTCTTCTTGAGGTTGCGCCACTGATTGCGCAGCAATACGCCGGCGGATTTTTTTGGCGCATTTTCCAATATTATCCATTCCACCTGAGGAAAATTCCCGACCAATTCCACGATTCCTTTCCGCACCGAGTAAAGACCCAACGCTCCTGTAACGATCACCACTTTCCTGATCGGCGTAGACGCCGGAGTGCGCACTGCAGCCGCCTTGGACTGAGGCGGCGCGGGCTCGATTTGAATTGGTGTGTGCACGGTTTCGACGCTCCGGCGATTGCCAAGCCCTTTCTCTGCAAAATCCTTTGGCACCGCCGCAGCTGAGACTGATCGCTCGTCGTACGGGCTACTTATGATCGCAACTGCCCTGTTTCGTAGCAAATACCATTCCCGTCTGGATCAATTTGGCAACCCCCTGCCGAACGTGGTAAAAATACTGCCCGGAGCGACGAATTTTGGCATACCGACCCGGAATGTGCCGGAAATTTCATGACCCTCGTTGACTTTCCGACGTACTCCGGCAACCATCGCTGTTCGAACCATGCAATGAGGATCCCGGCGCTGCGCGTGAAGAGCTTGCTCCTCGTTGCCGTCCTACGCCAGCAGCATTCCCCGAAAGATTGACATGCCATCCCGGACTGCCGCCGCTCCCATACTGTGCGTAGTCGGGGCGCGCCCGAACCTCATGAAGATCGCCGCGGTCATCAGGGCCATGCGGGGTGCCAGCCCGCCCATGCCGGTGCGGCTCCTGCATACCGGGCAGCACTACGACCCGGAGATGAACGGACAGTTCTTCCAAGCGCTGGGAATACCGGACCCGGACATCAATCTGGAGGTGGGCTCGGCTTCGCACGCGGTGCAGACCGCCGAGGTCATGCGGCGCTTCGAGCCGGTCCTGGAGCAGGAGCGGCCGTCTGCGGTACTGGTGGTCGGGGATGTGAACTCCACCCTGGCTTGTGCTCTCGTGGCGGTCAAAAAAGGCGTCGCGGTGGTACACGTCGAGGCGGGACTGCGCAGCTTCGACCGCAGCATGCCGGAGGAGATCAACCGCCTGCTTACCGACCAGATCTCGGACTTGTTGTTTACGACCGAGAGAAACGCGCGGGAGAATCTCCTGCGCGAAGGCGTTCCCGAGTCGCGCATCCATTTCGTCGGCAATGTCATGATCGACACCCTGCGATACAGCCTCAAGGACGCCGTGCCGGCCGCACAGACCCTGGCCCGGTACGGCGCTCCGGCGGACGGGGCGCAAAAGGCTTTCACCGTTCTCACCCTGCACCGCCCCTCCAACGTGGACGACCCCGTCACGTTGCGATCCCTGCTCGGCGCGATCCGCGACGTGAGCTCCCGTCTTCCGGTGGTCTTCCCTATGCACCCGAGGACGCGCGCCAAGATCGACCAGCACGGGCTGGGCCCCATGCTGGAAACACGCTCGCTCCTCAGACTTCCGCCGCTGGGATACCTCGAAATGCTCGGGTTGATGCAGGCGGCGAGGCTGGTGCTGACCGATTCGGGCGGAATCCAGGAGGAGACTACCGCGCTCGGGGTACCCTGCGTCACACTGCGCGAAAACACCGAGCGGCCGATTACCGTGGAGCAGGGAACCAACACCGTGGTCGGGAGCAGTCCGGCGCGAATCCTGGCTGCAGTGGACGAGATCCTGCGCAGCGGGGGGAAATCCGGGAGGAACCCGGAGCTATGGGACGGCCGGGCGTCACAGCGCATCGTAGCGGTGCTGCGCGAATGGCTTGAGCGCGCGACCGAGCGTTTGGTGGCGTAGCCGGCGGATGCCGGCCGCCGCCGATCTGCGTCCATCCGCGCCCATGCCATCCATGAATTCACGCGCCGATCTCGACGTAAAGGAGCTTGCGAGCGCCGACGGAGCGCGCTGGAACGCGTTTGTCGATCGCTGCTCCGAGGCGACGTTCTTTCATCGCGCGGAGTGGCGAGAGATCATCGAATCGGTATTCCACCACCGGACGCACTACCTCTACGCCGAGCGGGCCGGCGACATCGTAGGAATACTGCCTCTCGCGCACGTTGCGAGCTGGCTGTTCGGATCATCGCTCACTTCCCTTCCGTTCTGCGTCTACGGAGGGGCTGCCGTGGTCGACGCGACCGCTCGGGCGGCGCTCCATCGTCGTGCGCGCGAGTTGGCGTCGTCCCTCCGGGTTGGCCATCTCGAGTTTCGAAACCGCGAAGTCACGGAGCCCGGCTGGCAGCACCGGGACCTGTACGCGACATTTCGCAAGCCGCTCCTCCCTGAACCGGATGCCAACTTCGAGGCGATACCGAGTAAACGTCGAAACATGGTCCGTCGTGCCGCAAAAGCGGGCCTACGCGCAGTCGTCGACGACCCGGTCGAGCGTTTCTTCCCGCTTTATGCGGACAACGTGCATCGACACGGCACGCCGCCGTTCCCAAGGCATTACTTTCGCGCGCTCGCGGATGCTTTCGGACGCGACCACGAGATCCTAACGGTGCTCGACGTGGCCGGCAGCGCCGTTGCGTCCGCGTTTCTCTTCTATTTTCGCGACGAGATCATTCCCTACTATGTAGGAGATTGCATCGAGGCACGCAATCTGGCCGCCAACGACTTCATGTACTGGGAGATCATTCGCCACGGTGCGGCACGCGGGTGCCGCACGTTCGATTGGAGTCGCAGCAAGAAGGGAACAGGCTCATGGGATTTCAAGAAGAACTGGGGCTTCGAGCCGCAGCCGCTGCACTACGAGTACCTGCTGATCGATGGCAAGCACGTGCCCGAGCACAACCCGCTCAACCCCAGGTACCGCTTGCTCATCAAGCTGTGGCAGCGGCTGCCGCTGCCGCTCGTCAACCGCATCGGGCCGCTTATCGTGCGCAATCTGGGATAAGCGACGAGAGAGGTCCGGGTGCGTGACCCGGAATCAGCTCAGGCCGGCGGAGCGAGTGCCTTCGCTCGAATCGTCTGAACATGCCGGTCGATGGCGCGCATGACCATGTTGGAGGAGATCGACCCCATGCAGTGCGGCACGAAATCGCAATCCATCTTGTAACAGACCAGACAGCTCATTTCAGGCTGAATCTTGATGATCCTTCCATAGTCCTCGATCTCGTTGGCCGAAGTCGGCCCGAACAGGCACACGACTTTTTTCCTCAGAGCCGTCGCGACGTGAAGGGCCATGGTGTCACCGGTTACGAAGATGTCGGACAAACCAACCAGGGCAAAAAACACCCGCAACGAATTGTCGGTCCCGGTATCGAGGGCATCGGGAAACGTGGAAATCAAAGCCCGATTTCTCTCCTGTTCCTCGGGTCCGCCGTAAAGCAGGATCCCGCAGCGATACTGTTTTCTCAATGCCGCCAGCAAATCGCGATAACCCTCCAGCGTCCATTTCTTGTATTTCCATCGCCCACCCGCGCCCGTGTTGAGACCGACGACGAATTCGTAGCGGTATAATCCGTGTTTCTGCGCGAAAGCTTGGGCGCGCGCCTTCTCATTTTCCGTGAGGTTTACGACGATTTCGGAATTCAAGTCGTCCAGCCCCGCGATTTCATGTATGATTTTTTGGTACGTTTTGGTGTTTTTTTTCTTGAGATCGTCAAACGCTCCCATTTCGAACCATTCTTCCGCGTCGGAATTGAAGGGGTAGACTTTGCCCAAATCGTTCAGTCCGAATCCGCGCTTGATCTTGGCCCGGGCAAGTGTCGCATACGCTGCGCTGCCCGGTGAGGCGTCGGGATGAATCAAAACGTCGTAGCTTTGGGATTGGAGCTGCGCGATGGTCGTCGGATCTTCGCAGGTAAGCACTTCATGAACGAACGGATTGTTGATGAAGAGATCTCTGGCCCCTTTTTTTGTCAACCAGGTGACATGGGCCGCCGGATACTGACGTTTGAGCGACGGCAGTAGCGCAGTGGTTCTCAAGACATCGCCAAGAGCGTCGAATTTGATGATCAGAATCCTCTGGCGCACGGGATCGTAGTGCGGGCATGAGTCGCATTTGATCCCCGAGTTCTTGTGATACGTACATGGTCGGTCGCCCGGAAAATGGGAGCAGTCAGGTTTCAGGATCATGGACGCATTATCCCAATGGTTTCTTCGAACGGGCCGCTTGATTCCGGCCCGTCACGGCCAAACGCCATTGTACCTCGTACACTTCGCTTGAACTCCTTTCCGGCCTTCGTGCTCCCCGTCAAGATCGTCGAATAGATACAGACGCGATTTCCCTTCGAGGCCACATGCGATACGACCACATTCGACCCATTCTCCTCTCCGCCAAGAAACCGCATCTTCTCGTGATCGGCGACGTCATCCTCGATAAGTTCATCTGGGGCAGCGTGGATCGCATTTCCCCCGAGGCGCCCGTGCAGATTGTGAACATTCGGCGCGAGAACATCGCGCTCGGCGGCGCCTCGAACGTGGCGAACAATCTCGCGGCAATCGGCTGCGAAGTTACCATGATGGGCGTCATCGGCGCAGACGATCATGGAGAAACACTGCGAGACGAGTTCCGAGGCAAACGCATTCACGATGATGCGCTGTTCGTCGATCAGTCGCGCCCTACGACCACGAAAACGCGCGTCATAGCGGGAAGTCAACACGTCGTTCGCATCGACTACGAAAATACCGACCCGATTCCCGGCGCACTTCAGGATCGGATTATCGATTATCTCGGCAAAAATGTGTCGAGGTTCGACGCCATCGTCGTTTCCGATTATCAGAAGGGTGTATTGACGGATACGGTCCTACACAAAGGGCTGAGCCTTGCGAAGAAAGGCAACATCAAGACCATTGTCGACCCCAAACGGAAGAATTTTTCCGCCTATCGCCAAGCCAGCATCATCAAACCCAATCTCAGGGAAGCAGCAGCCGCGGTTGGCAGGGAACTCAGAACCGCCGAGGAAGTGTTGCAAGCAGCGAAGGAAATCCTGGAAACAACTCAGGCCGAAAACGTGCTTATCACGCGCGGCAAAGACGGAATGCTGCTCGTTGACAGGAATGGACATGACACGATTTCCGCAACGGCGCAAGAGGTGTACGACGTCACCGGTGCGGGCGATACCGTAAGCGCGTTTCTCGGGTTCATGATCGCGGCCGGCCAATCGTATCTCGATGCCGCCAGGATTGCCAATCTCGCCGCCGGCGTTGCGGTGAGCCGCATGGGCACGGCGACGGTGACGATCGAAGACGTGCTGCACCAGATCGAAGATTCGACGAGCGGCTCACGGAAAATTCTCACACGCGAGGAACTGGCCGCACTCCTCCCGCCGACCCGGCCAAAACAGACCATCGTTTTTACCAATGGTTTTTTTGACATTCTGCATGTCGGACACATCACGCTGCTCGGAAAGTCCAAAGCTCTGGGGGACAAACTGATCGTCGGCCTCAACAGCGACGCTTCGATTCGCCGCAACAAAGGCGACAAGCGTCCGATCGTCTCCGAACGGGAGCGCGCGCATATTCTGGCTGCGCTGGAATCGGTGGACTATGTCGTCTTGTTCGACGAAGACACGCCGGTGGATCTGCTTCGCGCCTTGAAACCGGATATTCTGGTCAAAGGCGCCGATTACGCGCTGGACGACGTCGTGGGCCGCGATGTGGTGGAATCGTACGGCGGAAAGGTTGCGCTGATCGATCTTGTCCCCGGATTTTCCACGACGAGTATTGTCGAGTCGATTTTGCGAGGGCACGGCCGGGATCCGCGCGAGGACGAGAAAAATTGAGACTGGTCGCGGGGCCGATCGATCAGTTTGCGCTGGCGGCCGAGCCGAGCATCAGGTCGAGCTGGGCGAACTGCGCCTCCCAGTTGTAGACGTCCAGCATGAGCTTGCGCGCGGCCTGCCCGATTCGGCGTGCCTCGCCGGGGTTTCGCGCAAGACTGACGCAAGCATCGATCCATTGCTGAGGAGCGTCGGCGCAAATCAACTGCTCTCCCGACATAGCCGAGATACCGGTCATGGCTCCCTTTGAGACGACGACGGGCAACGCCATGGCCATCGCTTCCAGCACCTTGTTCTGGATGCCCCGGGCAATTTGCAGCGGGGCAACCGCCGCTTGGGCGTGTGCGAGGTACGCGGCGGTCGACTCGACGCGACCGGTAACGGTCACCCCCGGTTCGTCACCGAGCCTTTGCACGCTGCCGGTCGGCTTCGCACCCACGATCAGGAACTGCGCGTCCGGCATCACATTGCGGATACCGGGAAATACTTCGTGCGCGAACCAGGTGACAGCTTCGATATTCGGCGCGTAGTCCATTATCCCCGTGAAGACAAAGGCGGGGCCCTTGCGTTCAAACGGCGCTTGCGGGTAGCGCTTGGGGTCGAAGATATCCGTGTCGACACCGTTGCGCAGCGTGGTGACGCGATCTCGATGCGCATCGAGCAAGGAGCGGAACAGCTCCGCCTCCTCGTCCGTGACGAGAGAGACCGTATCGGCGAGCGCGGTCATGCGCCGTTCCTCCCGGCGCACCCTGCGTGCTTCGATTTCGAAAATCCATTTTACGAGGCCGCTTGCACGTTCCGCATAGGCAACGAATTTCTCCGAATCCACGTCGGCGAAATGCAGCACGCGCCGAGGTTCCCCAATGCCGTTGCGCCTGAATTTGTCGACCGCGTACGCGGAAATGTTACTGGAATGTGTGACAATGGCGACCGGCTTGTGGAGCGCCTCGACCTGGTCCAGCCAGCGGTCAAGGCCGCGCGACCGGAACAGCGCGAACGAGATCGGCTCTCCCCGGAGCCAGCGCGGGAAGGCGGCCAGAAACGCCCACGGTTTGCTGATCTCGCCGACATGCAATCCTTCGACCATCCCGCGCAGGGTCTCGATCCCAGCCAGATCGGCCGGATCGTCACAAAAGGTACCGAGAAACACGCGATGGTGGCGGACCAGATGGCGCAGAAGATTGAAGCTGGTGATCCGTTCGCCTTTGTTGGGCGG